>SDBS01000387.1_pt1 | contig 41638 bp, 74 predicted proteins | sample 2277091 | NCBI WGS metagenome assembly SDBS01 (sample SAMN10404972, study PRJNA504765) | marine sediment metagenome | isolation source: marine sediment core GS10_PC15, 163 cmbsf | place: Arctic Ocean: Southern Knipovich Ridge | collected 2010
GCGTTTGGAGATTCACCGGGTCCCAGAACGCCGGGTCGTCCGGTCCGGTCACAGGTCGCACGTGATCCACGTGCCCTCGGGCGTCAACCTCACCAGCGGTGGTCGCGGATAGCGCGGCACAGCCGCAGCGAACACACCACGGGTTATCGCGCAACCATCGGGCTCGACACGCTCGCCACCGGCTGCCGTAGCCACGTTCGGTTGCAGTCGGCCGTCGCGGTGCCGTTCGCCGCCGCCTTCGCTTGCATTCATCACACCGTCCTCGGGTCGTTGTGTTCTGGCAGTTCGGCGCGGCACAGACTTTGAGCACCCTTGCCGTCATCCGTCTGCGGCAGGACTGACTGTCAGTTCGTCGACACGGAACCAGTCGTCGCAAACGGTCCCAACTTCATTCGCGTACCTCACCCTGATCTGCTGCTGCTTGCTCTCGTCAAGCCACAGCCCACGTACCACACCATTGCGGCCGTTGAGGTTGATCGAGACGGGCTGCCCAATGTCGAATGTAAATGTTGCATTCATGTCATGTACTCCCATTGCTGTTATGTAACCTTGACCATCACTTGCTCGAACGCCACGACGGCATCGCCGTTGTCTCCAACGAGATCGAGGCCCTGTCCGCCAAAGTCGCCATATTTGACAGCCTCGAAATCGGTGTATCCAGCACCCGCGTCAGTATCGAAAACCGCGACTACTCGGCTGCCGTCAATTGCCACAGCAGTCGGGCCAGTCCAAAGTCGATCAACATGCGGCGTGCCGAGGTAAATCCGCCAGTTCGTAGGCTCCAACACTGCGGCCGTGAGCGGCCCGTTGAATCGTACGACGACGAGATAGCTTGGGCCGTCCAATTCACAGTACGCAGCCGAGATTGACACGGGCGGCCCGCTCTTAGCCGCCAGCACGATTTCCCATGCACCGGTCCGCAACGGCACATCTTGTGCAGTGGGCTCTGCTATGCCCCACAGGACATGCTTGCTCACCGTCACTTCGGAGACGTGCTCGACTTCACGGTCAACCCATATCTGATCGTTGTTGTCGCCGCTGATCGTGATACCGTTGGACAGCGACAGCGTGAACGCAATCTCTCCCGTACGCCCGTCGAACACGTCGAGGCGGATGTCATCATACGCGGCCTCAACGTCGACGGGATTGCCATCGGCGTCCGTAACGTACCAGACCAGGACCGGGCCGGTCGAATACTGTACGAGCGTGACATCTTGCTCGATCACTTGTGACGTACTGAGCGTCGCTTGTGCCGCCAAGATGAACGCTGGCGCGGGGGTTGCGTTAGGGCCATAGTTCGCATCGTAGATCGCTTGGGTGACAACCTGGAAGTTTGCCTCGAATTGCAGCGCCTCGCTGTCATCGCGCACTACTAGCTGCATGAATCCAACCGTATTCGTATGCGTTTCCGACAACGTAATCTTGTAGCGTCCGTGCCCTACTGTTGCCAACGTAACCTCGCCGGAGATGTCCGCAAACGCCTCGTCGCCCTGCTTCCACAGCACAAGCGCATCGACAGTACCGGCAGCAAGGTCATTGACTGAGGCAATAAAGTCAGCTATTTCGATCGCAGGGCCGATCGGAACAACGATGGCAGTTGACTGTCGAAGTATTATTCCCTGCAACATCGTTATTTCCTCATATAGAAGTGAGGGTGTTTCGGGCTGGACACGTCAGCCTGAATGTACCAGGGGTTTGCTTCCTCTTTTGCGTGAATAATAATGTACGATGCCGGCTCTGGAGCGATCATCGTGGTCGCTCCAAAGTAATAGTGCCTCGATTCGCTGACCGCCGTTTGTAACGTCGGCCCAAAGCCGGGAATCTCGTGCCATCCCGATGAAGTGGGGAGCATCCAAGAAGCAATAAAGGTCACGAAGTCGCCGCCGGGTGTCCCCCAATCGCCTCCATTTTGTTTGATCCACGTCGCCGTCGCCTCGTCAATTGGCCCATCTAACGTCCACAATTGAACGTATTGGTCGGTCGACGCGAATTGGGGCGGCACATAAAGAAAGAGCGACGTCAAGTTGACGATCATGTTCGACGCAATCTTCGCCGTGGGGTCGATCGACATGAATGGGTGATACCGTGTGCCACCGGTTTTGCCGAATGCCATTATCGAGTATACCCCACCGGGGAAGTCAGGATTGTCGCTCATGCCGAAGGTATCGTGAGTAGTCTCCACGTCAGAGGCAAGTGTGATAAGCGACATAATCAGCCTCGGTCCTCGGCCTTCGCCGATCCGTCAATCATCCTGATCCCGGTCAACAGGCCGATCGTCCCGCCGATCTGCACCGCCATTGTCGAATCGATCCAACCAAGCTTCCATGATAGCGTCAGCGCTGAGATCAGAAACACGCCGATCGCCTTGCGGTTCGCCTTCCAGAATGTCAGTACAATTCCCATTTGAATCCTCAATCGTTATCAGGTGAACGTGACAGCCGAATGCCGCGAACAAAAACGTCCCGCCCAGAATAACCGCGATGATCGACCAAAGCACGAGCGACCACCATGAAGGGCCTTCACGGGATTTCATCGTCAGGTTCCTTCAGCCCCTCAAGCGCTGCCAAGATCGCATCGAGCTTCTTAGCTCGCCCAGGGTCCAGATCTGCCGTCACCGTGACGCGAATGCCTGGATCAATCACGACGCCCTCAAACAACCCGTAGTAGGTCGCTCCGCCGATCTCTGCGGAGATTCGGGCCTCGATGCCAAGCTCCTGAATCGTCTTGACGACCTCCCTCGTCGCCGCGATCTGCTGATCCATCGTCGCCGTCTTGCTGCACGCCAGGCCGACGACAAGAGAGGCCGCAAGACAAAGCAGCTTAAATCCGCAGGCCATTCTTTTTTGGATATTGCCAGGCATTGCCAATCTCCTTACAATAGGCGAACCGCGCACGGGGATGTGACCCGAGCGCGGCCCTGACCAAGACGCAGACCTTGTAGGAGGCCACGCCATGACTGATTCCTACCCTATGCCGACGCACGGACTGTTTCAAGACCTGACCGGGAGACGGTTTGGAAAATGGACCGTGCTCTCGTACGCCGGGCGCACCCACAACAGCCGCAAGTCGCATTGGCTGTGTCGGTGTGACTGTGGCAACACCCGTCGCGTTCGCTCCGGCCACCTGCTGTCCGGCAGATCGACAAGCTGCGGTTGCTTCCGAGCCGAGAATGCGACGACTCATGGAGAATGGGGCAGTCCAGCGTATCAGTCTTGGGAAAACATGATCCAGCGATGCACGAACCCGAACACGCCGTTTTTCAAGCATTACGGCGGGCGCGGGATTACCGTCTGCACCTGCTGGCGCTCCTTCGAGAACTTTTACGCCGACATGGGAGACCGGCCGGACGACATGGAGATTGATCGCATCGACAACGACGGGGACTACGAGCCGGGGAACTGCCGATGGGCAACGCGAAAACAGCAACAGCGAAACACGAGACGTACCCACTTGCTCACGTTGGATGGACGCACGCAGTGTATCTCGGCGTGGGCGGAAGAACTGGGTATGCATCACCACGTCATTCGCGACAGGATTAATCGCGGTTGGTCGGCCAAGCGCGCACTGACTGCGCCGGTTGCGTGACCTATGCGTTCCGTTTCCCGTCAACATCTATACGGTCACTTTCCTCTTACAAGCATCCACACGAGCGCTACGCCGCCAGTCAACATCCCGCCGAGAACACCCCAAACCCCGGCTTTCACCTTCAGCGCCGACACGTCGGCACAAAGGCCGGTGAGCTTTGCCGACATTACATGTTGCTTTTCACGCAATCGCTTCAATTCCGACATGACCAATTTCTAGTAGGCGCTCCAACCGTTGTCGTCATTCGGTGGCATCATCCAGCCTTTCCAATTCCCCCCGTCAACCAAACCAAACCACACAATTCCGGGCTTGTCAAGCGAATCCCGGTTTGGGGCGTCTAATTCCACGTCTGCGGCCGTAGAATCACGTGGCGCGTGCTTTCTGCAAGCCTCGCGGGCTTCTGGTGGGCACGTTCCACGTCACATCTTTACTTGCTCACGGCCCTTGCCGACTGTAAAATGAACGAATCGCATACGGGGGTCTCAACCCCGCACGCGATTCTCGTCAAACCCGAACCTTCTGAGGAGGCTCAAACCATGACTACGATTCATCCTACCCCAACACCCGCTGAGATCAAGCGAACACGCAACACGTGGCACCAAATGCTTCGTCGTTGCACCATACCAACCGCGTGCAATTATCATAATTACGGCAGGCGCGGGATTGCGGTTTGCCACAGATGGCGATGCTTCGAAGCCTTCTTGTTTGATATGGGTGGCCGACCAAGTGGGCTGGAAATCGACCGGATCGACAACGACGGGGACTACGAGCCGGGCAACTGCCGGTGGGTCACAAAAAAGCAACAGATGCGAAACACCAGACAGAATCATGTCCTCGCCTTTGATGGACGCTCGCAGTGCTTAATCGAATGGGCTGAAGAACTGGGCATTGCGCGGCATACATTGAGCCGACGAATTGAACGAGGGTGGTCTGCGGAACGGGCACTAACAACCCCAATGCGATAAGCCAGGATTTCCACGTGGAACATCACGTCAGTCGGGTCACAAGTCAACAACTCTGATGTGGATGTGCAGGATATTGGCCAGTTGCATCGCCACTATGAGTACGGCTTCTACTGCAAGGCAGAATCCAACGCCCATCCAGAAGCAATATCGACATGTTTTCTTCATTTCATTTTCTCGAAAGTTGTCGTCAGTCATCCCGTCGCCCTCCGACCATTTTCGTGCGTCACAGTAGATGGTCCGAATAGTCCCCATGCGTCGATGTCGGGCTCATCCCGACCTGCGCTCAGGCGTCACACACCCTCGTCCAAGGCCCGCCTGCAGAAGTCCCTCATCAGCTGTTCGGCTGCGAACTGTGCCCTAACCCGTGAGGTAAAACCCTCCTTTTGCGCAAGGGGCTTCCCGTTTAGTTCCACGTCAGCTTCATAACTGTCATGCCAAGCAACGGCACGATATTCCCAGACCCCGTGGGAGGTCTTCCTCGTTGCACGGCACGTCTGACACGGTAGTCGCCTTCGGTCGTTTGGCGGAGCCCCGGACAACTCGCGCCGCATCAGCCAGCTCCAACGCAAGCGAAGACCGTCACGTCTTCCGCCTTTCCGGTCTTCGCCCTTCCCCGTGTGCCTGATCATATCGTCTATTCCCATATCTTCTCCTCATTGCGCGTTTGCGAACAGGCCCCATGCGTCGATCGCTTCCTGGATACAGCGAACTGCAATATCAAAATACTTGGGTTCCTTCTCGATCCCGATGAACTTGCGACCGAGCTTGACGCAGGCTACGCCGGTTGTGCCGGAACCCATGTAAGGATCGCACACAATGCTACTCGGATCAGTGTAATTTTTGATGATCCACAACATGACGCCCACGGGCTTTTGTGTCGGGTGAACCCTCTTGTCTCGCGCTTTTTCGGGCTCCTGTAACATGCCCTGCCACCGCCACACGATCTTCCGCACAGTACGCTTGTGGGATGTCCAGGCAAGTTCGCAGTCCGCAAAGTCTGATTTGCCATTGTCTTTATCCCAGACGATCCAGGACGGCGAAGACCCCAGCCACGTTGCAAGGTGATTTCCACCGAATACAACTTGATGTTGTGACACGCGACGCATTTCGTCAAAGAACTCCGGCGGCGGAGGCGAGTTATCCCATGCGTCATTCCCATAATCTTGAGCCACGGCCAGTCGGCCTCGTGATGCGTTCTTTCCGGCCGCCTCACCTATACCATACGGCGGATCGGTGACGACGGCATCCACGCTCCCGTCCGCCAGCGTCGGCAGCACGTCAAGACAATCAGCACAATACAGCCGAATGCCGTATTGTTCGTTTGTCCAATCGGGTTCAATCATCCGAACAGGCCCCATGCGTCCAGCGCCGCTCCGACGCGCTTACGAATCAGACCACAATAGTCCGCGCTGAGTTCGATGCCGATGGTGTGCCTGCCGTGCTTCACGGCGACGGCCATAACGGTGCCGGACCCGGCGAAGGGGTCGAGCACGACATCCGGGACGGGATCGAGGCCGCACTTGCAGGTGGGCTGCCAGCCGAGAGTCGTTGTCGTCGTGACGTGCCGTTTCGTGTCGCGGTTTGCCATGCCGGTCGGGTCGTTGACGTTGTTCCGGCCGGGCCGCGTCGGCACGCGCTCACACTCTGTGGTTCGCATCCACGACTTCCTACATTTCTGGCACTGTCCCCGCTCGGAAGTTCCCGCCAGGACACACGGCTCGACGAGCTTTGTCGGAAACGTCGCGAAGTGTGCGCCAGGAAAACCCTCCGTACTCAAAGTCCAGACGTTGCGTTTGTTGCGGCCGCTGGGATGCGTAAAACTATCTCGCTTGCCTCCGAATCCCACATTGACGCCGCTTCTTATGTCTCCGGACGGCATTCCATGGCCGTCAGCCTTTTCGTACTCATCCCATGTAGGCTCATCACCAGTTTTTTCCCGTATTGCGTCAGCGTCATAGAAATACTTGGCCGACTTCGCCAGCAAGAACACATGCTCATGCGCCGACGTGGGCCGGTCGGTGACAGCTTCCGGCATCGGATTCGGCTTGTGCCATATGATGTCGGACCGAAGCCACCACCCGTCTGCTTGAAGCGCCAGTGCGACGCGCCATGGGATGCCGATCAGGTCTTTCGGTTTGAGGCCAGCGACAGCGGTGTTAGCCCCTCTGTCCATGGCAAGAGTAGCGCGTTGACTTGCTCCCCAGCCACCGACGTCATAACCTTTGGTTTTAGCACGTTCGATAGCCTTGCGTTGCTCACCTTCATCTGCCCGCTTGCCTCCCGACTGAGCATACGTATCGCCCAAGTTCAAAAAAACCACGCCAGTCTTTTTGAGCACGCGCCGCACGGCCTGGAAGACCTCGACCATCTTCGCGACAAACTCATCCGGCGTCCGCTCCAAGCCGATCTGGCTGTCGATACGACGCGCACCGCACTTGCGGCAAACGTCGCGATATTGGCCATCGGCGCTCCAATTGCCACCCATCAATGGTGTTGCGTGGTCACACTCCTCATCCCCGCCTTCCCAGTCGGCCGTGCCATAATCGCGAAGCCCCCAATACGGCGGGCTAGTCACGACGCACTGCACGGACTCCGCCTCGATCTGCGCCAGCCCGTCGAACACGTCGCAGTTGTAGAGCATTGCCCCGTCGCTGATCTTGTCGGGCGTCATGGCTTCACCTTCTCCAGCGAATGATGCCATTCCCACGCGCCTCTCACAAACTTGACCTCCACCTTTGTCACGGTCATGGTCATCCCCCAGTTGTACAGCTCCGTTCCAGGCTCGTATCGTGGCCGGACACAATACGGGCGTTCCGGTGGGTTTGTTTGCTTGCCGCCAGGCCTTGGCCGCGCCAGGGGGTTTGTTTGCTTGCTGTCAAGACTTGACCGCACCGGGACGTGCAGGAATTGATATCTGTTACCGCCGCCGAGTGGATCGGGCGGACCACCCACGCAAGCCTTGTCCCAGCCGCAGAGCCGATTCCACAAAAATTGGTGCCTGTGGCCGGACACGGTAGACGTGTCGCAGGTGACGGGCAGCACCTTGACGATGCTCTTGCCGTCTTCCAGCTTGGCGGCTTCTGCCCTATTGATTGTCAGCCTTCTCTTCGTCATCACGAGCCTCTGCTTCGACCTGGACAAGTTCATACACTATTAACAGTCTCGCTTCACAGACGTATTTATCACCGATGGCAATCTTCGCACATTCGATTTCGCCGTGCTTCAATGGCACGCCTTTCGCCCAAGAAGCAAGCATCGCGTCTAGGCCCCATACGGCATCGTCACAGTCGCGCCCAATAAAGAACCGCCTCTCTAATTTCTTCGTCATCACATTCCTTTGGCATCTCGTTCCATTCCCGGCCGTCGCCTTGTTGCTCACGTCGTCTCCTTCAGCTTCCGGTCCGCCTCGACGAGTGCGCGGCAGACGAGATTGGAGAAAGCTTCTTCGACGGCGTAACCCTCAACATGAGAAACGCTCTTGTTGCTTCCATCGTGAACGATACTGACGTACATAAGGTCTCCGTCACTAAGCTTGTCTGCGCAGTCCAACCGATACTCCGCATGGGCCGCCTCAAATGTTCTCCATGCGCCCCACGCCGCATTGAGGTCGTTCGGATAATCGGGACATGTACCACAGATTCCGTCCGGGGATAATCCGTAGTCTGGTTGACCGCATACCCCAAGTCGCGTCCACCCCACGATTCTCGCCACATCCGCGCGCAGTTCATTCAGCGTCATGTCGTTCGTGTCTTTCATCGTCCGTCTCCCGAACCCGCTAAGCACGCACTACACGTTACATCGGCACGATCCCTGGTCACGTCCTCGGGACCAACGGCACTGTCGTCCACGAGAAGGCCGCACTTCGTAAACGAATACTCCCCATACCGCCCGTGCATCGTCAGCACCTCGAGGCTCTCCGGCTTGAGTAACACCGGCCCGCCGCCGGGCTTGAGGCGAATGGACGAAATGATCTCCCAGTGCCGTGGCTGAAAGCAGCCATGAATACTATCCGGCAAGCTCGGGTCGTCTCCGAATAGAATCGCGTAGTAGCAAAAATACGTTTCGTCATATCGTTTCGCCCATGCCTTCATGTTATTGGCCATCGCATCATTCCTTTGCTTTCAGGCTTCCCGGCTCAAGCTCTACCGGTCCGTCGCCGGGTTCGAGACGGATGGAACTGATGTGCTCCCAGATATCCGGCTCGACTGAACACCATGTGGTATCCGCCGACATCGGCCATTCATCAACATTGGTTCCAGTTCCCGGAGCGAGTAACCTGAGAAACACGATGTAATCGGAGCAGGAATCGTCGTTCCTACACACCCACGCTTTCATTGTCGGCTTTCGTTTCGTCATCGCATCATTCTTTCACTAAACAAACCGAGCTTGCCGCCATTTCCGAAATCCGATAAGCTGCTGTTTCTCAATAAGTATGTCGGAGCGGGCGCGTTGAATGCCAAGCATCAAGTTTGTCGCATATCGTCCGCAGGCCCCTGGAAGCTCCTTCTGGTACAACTTCACTTTTTCGCAGAGAGACATTATGCGCCGCTGTATTTCAGCCTCCTCTCGGCGATATTGTTTAGCCGTCATCACTTCACCTCGTTCGTTGTAGTTATCTTGACGATGCAGGCACCGATCGACGAGCGATTCAACCCAAACTTAACTAAGTGCTTACGGGCCTCCCTCCGCGTACTCACGTAAAATATCACGCCGTTTAATGAGGTAAGATGCGCGCGATTCGTTCCCGGATACAGCAGGACACCCCATTTGTGCGTTGGCTTGATCTTCATGGGTTAATCCTCCCACGCCAGGATTGAGACTTCTGCTCTCGCCGGTTCCCCATAAGTCTTTTTTGCAGCAAGCGAAATAGTCTGGGCGTCATCCGCCCATACGATTCCAGTCAGGGCATCTTCCGTTCCGCGAGCCAATTTCAGAACGTCAGGCTTCGTCGCCTTGTGTATAGGCGCATTCGTCTTTACCCGCCCCGCGTTTCTTCCCGTGCCATAGTGAGCCTTTGGGCGGGGGAAGTAGAACGTCATTCCCACGGTAAGCATAGACCGCAACAACGGGCCGGAATAGGCTCGGCGCGCAGCATCCGCAACCAGTGTTTTCCATGATGCGGCCTTCGGGTTCGCATCCGTGACGTTGGTGTGTTGTGATCCGTCTTTCCGACGAATGATGAAGGCGCGCTTGCTACCTGCCGGTTGTGGTACGCCGTACACCGTGAACTTTATCATCTCGTCACCTTTGTCCGTTTAGAACATGAAGCCGGGGGGCGTCCGCGACACGCAACGCTCTACGAACGCCACCCGGTATCCCATCGACTCGAACAGCCGCCGCGTGAGGATGCTCGTTTGCAGCGGCTTTCGGCGCTTAGTCTTGGGGGTCGCCACCATGATCTCCCTCGCCGGCGGGTTCCGCGTTGCCTGTGCGCTTGAGTTCCACCTTGCCCTCCTTGTACGCGAACTTGCCGATTTCGGTCAGTTCAACCACGTCTCCATGAAAACTGAGCCGGAACGAGAAATGGTCCGGCCGCGAGCCAAATCCGTTGCACTCGGAAACCAATCCTTCGATGTGGTCGCTGTGCGTATCCATCATGGTTTTCTGCCCGTCCACGTCGTCCTTTGCCTGCGGATCAGCAATGAGGGTCGCGACCAGTCTTGCCCCCGTGACAAGCTCCTCAAGTTGATCGGGGGTGATGCGCGATTTGTCGATCGTGATGCCGATTCCACAGCCCGGCGTCTCTTTACTAGAGCCGCCTTTCGTTGTCCCCGCCCCGCTAAACTTGCAGTTCAATACTCGTTTCTTCGTTGACATAGTGTCTCTCGTTTCTGCCGCGTGCCGCGGCGTTTAAGGATATTGCTTGATTCGACCGTTCGCGCTAACCGTTCGGCGCGAGCACTAACTCGTCCTGCCATGCCAGCCATTTCGCCATTTCGTGTATCTTGAAAACAGGGCTCGCTCCATCGGGAGTACGTGCCATGTTGCGAAAACGCAGGCTGACTTCGCCATTCAACATCGCAAACTCGGCAACGCGTACACCGCCGTCCAAAAATCTGCTGGCGAGGCCTTGCGCAGTCTCAAACCGCCGGACCATCTTCGGCTCGGGCGGTGTCGGCGGTCGTATCCGCTCAGTCCCGCCACAATTACAAAGGGCTTCCCCGTCACCATGCCCGAGCATCGCCTCGCCACATTTGACGCAATACGGCTGCACCAGGTCGTACACATTGACCGGGCCGGGCTCGTCTTCGACGGGCGACCGCTGGCGACGCCACCACTCGTCAAAGGCGTCGAGGCAGCACGCATATATTCCATCACGATTCAGGCAAAAGTCGCCATCGTCGTTGAACCATGCAATGCAGTCATCCGGGCTTCTGAATATATCCTTACGTCCCCCGTCAGTCTCACATCGAAGCGTCATCGGTCTGTCTCCTTTTAGACAAGAGTATTTATCACTTCCACCATTCCTCGTTCGGTTCGTCTTTCACTTGTCCGAGACAAAGCCGAACGACTCGATTGATCCGCACGTCTATGCTGCCGCCGCCGTAGCGAAGATACTCGCCGAGACTTCGCAGAACGCTCCACGGCGCGAGTTCATACCCTTGCGTCCGCATTCCATTTCTCAGCGTCTCCATCCCGAGCTTCGGTGTTCGCTGCGGTTTCATATCAGTCTCCTAGTCCGGCTTCACGGAAGTCCAATCTCCCGTCTTCGCCTTCAATTTCGATCACCGTACCGGCCGACAACCTGGACACCACCCGCGCATCGTAAATGTCTATAAGGTCGTCAAGCCCGATGTTGGTCGTGACGATCAGCGGCAATCCCTCTCGCCGGTCGATTGCCTGCTTGACCGCTTCGTATGCGGTATCGCTGTTCTTGTCTCGCTGGCCGAGATCATCTACCACACACAGCGCTTTTCGCTCCCAATCCTCCCACAAAATCCGGGGTGTCACCCTCGTGTTCTCACCATGATCGGCGGTCCATTCCATGAGGCGACCACACTTGGCGTCTGCGAGTCTGTCCGCGAGATCCGGCGCGGCTATGAACGCAAGGCGGCCGACGGTGTAGTCGCACAAGCACAGCGCCGCACACGTCTTTCCGCAACCGACGCCGCCGATCAACACGAGCGGCCAGGACGAACGGCCCATGGCGCACTCGCGAATGGCGTCACACACGGCCGCTTTTACCTTTACCATCGTGCGCTGCTTCTTCTCGTGAATGCGAACCCTCGGGCCATCCTTGCACATGACCAGCTTCTTACACGCGCTTGGCAACTTGCCCGTACTTGCCTTTTCCACTGCGTACCCGACTAGTTTGGGCTGCGTCATCGGTTTTGTCCTTTGCTTTCGCCATCGCGTTTATCGCGAATCCAAGGTCCGCGGGCGGGCGGCCTTCAGCTTGGAGTTTTGCCAGCGCCTTGACGACGCGGTCGACGCCATGCCCGCCGCCACGATCGAACGCCATCTCGAATGCCTTACGACGTGTACCGTGGTGAACCCATGTTTGGCCGCGAGCCTTAAAGTAGGCGGTCAGCGCATCGTCGATCTTCCGACGCTCTTCGTTCGTGGCGTTCGCGTACATTTCTACCGATCCGTTCGGATGAAACGTCTCGAGTACGCCGACATCCTGATCCCATGATTCCGGCATAGGGCCTCCAGAGAAGGGTTCGTCTGAATCCGTGCCCGGCGGCGGAACTGCGGCCTGTGTGGCCTCACTTGGGGGCTTGCCACCAAACGCATATTTTCTGTGATCATCCCACCGCTTGCGGCGGCCTGACCAATACGCATTGTGAAGCCATTGGCGGCATTCTTCGATATTCGCGAATACGCGACTGCCTTTGGCCTGATTGCATCTGTGACAAACCACTATGAGATTTTCTGGATCGTCAGTGCCCCCTTCGGAAACGGGGACGAAATGATCTCGTTCGTGGCGAAATCCGACTTGCTGTTCTGTTGCCCCACAATATCCACATATTTCATCTTGTTTGTCGCTCCCCCCGGGGGTAACGGTTCCGGTTACGGTTACGGTTCCGGTTGATGTTCCGGTTACGGTTCCGGTTCCGGTTAAGGGAACATGCGCAGCGCATGCGTCCATGCGCTGCGCATGTTCGGGGATTGGGGTCGGCGGAGGCGGAAACCGCGATTGTGATGCCCTAGGCTTGTTTCTGAAGTTCCGGACGTACATGTAGGGCTTTCCGTCCACCTCGTATCGCAAAACTAGGCCGGATTGGGTAATATTACCCAGCCAGCGGTCAAACTCGTCCTGTTTGATGTGTGTGTCCAAATCGAGCGGCCATATCTGCGACCGCAACACTACCGGGTCAGCTTCAAGTCGGCCGAAGTCGTCTGCCTGCAAGATGATGCCAAGGAACGTCCATCGCGCGGAAGCGGAGAGCCCCGCGAGCCGTCGACTGCTGAGGATGCCATGCCTCACGATTCGATTAGGCATGGCGATTCCTTTTGGTTTCGGTGCCGTACGTCGGCCAACCGCCGGTATGGTGGTGCTTGAACAGCGCTTTGCCGTCAGGCTCTCTGGCCTCATACCTTTCCCATGGCTGCAACACCACCGCACAAGGACAATCGATACGAAGGGACCCCTCGTCAAACATGCATCGGCCAACGCGGAGGCCCGTGTCCGGATCTTGTTCCAGGCCACACCATAGCTCGCACAGTCGCCAGTGAAGGCATTGCCATCGGTTTTCTCGCCATTGATGCCAAAGGCCATGGCAACCATGGCAAAGCCACACCACTTCCAAGATTTTCCTGTAGTCTTCATGGTGTCCTACTACTAGAGTAGCTTTCCCGCATTCCTCGCATCGTGTTGGCTTGCGAAGCCGTCCCGTTGCAACGGCTCTTCTCACGGCGCGCTTGATCCGCCCGACGAGAAAGCGCTTTCGCTGTGCATCCATGGCCTGTTCCCGCAAAAAGCGGGGCCATCGCCAGCCAGACCACAGCTACGAGATTTGGACTGGCGAGGCCCACAAACTGTTGGAATCAGGATTCATAGCTGTGGTCATACCCGTACTCTAGCCGGTCCGCCCGGCGCGTCAAGCGGATTCCCGGCAACTTGTAAAATTGGTTTACAAGTTCGCCAACTGGTCAGTATGGGATGTCTTCGCCTTCCGGCGCGACCGGCTCGTCGTCAGAGAACGGCGGCGACGGCTGCGGTTCAACCTCCGAACGTTCCTCGGCATCCGGCATCCCGCTTGGCGGCGGCTCTTCCTGTTGGTCGGGTGTCGGCTCAGTGTCCGGCGCATCCGGCGAGCCTGGCGGCTCTCTGGATAACGTGGCTGGGTCACCGCCGAAGATGTCGTCGATGATCGGGTTTCGCCCCTGCGTCGGCGCGTGGCTTACGACCGATGATTCGACTACTCGCGATTGCACTTCACGCGGCATTGCCTCGACGATCCCCATGCCCCCGAACGCCCCGAGCCCGGACTTCTTCTCGGCCCGGTGGAATGCCCGGTATTGGAGCATGATCGGCTCGTACAGCGACCAAGGCATCTTCCCGCCGCTGCTGGATTGCCGAGCCCATAGCCCGGCGTGCTTGGCTTCGTTGATCGAGAAATAGCCGCAAAACGCCTTGGCGTGCCCGGTGCGGCGAATCTCGCAGATCGCCATCAAATCGTCCGGCATGTCTTCGACGCGCATGGTGTGGACTTTCGCGTCGGTTATCCGTTCGTCGCCGATCTGCCACCACTCGTCGATCTGCCGGCACAATGGATGATTCAATGTCAGCATACGGGCGATCTCGCCATACACGGACGGCTTCTGGTCGATGATGGCGATTCCGCTCAGGATGGCGGGCAACGGCAGCCGCAGTTCGCTACCGCATATCAGCGCAATCGCCGCAGCCTGCGGCGTGCGCCACGACTTGGGGAGCATGTTGGCTTTCTGCGCCTGGGCCGCGAGAATCGTTGCCTGTTGCAGATCGCGGATCACAAGCCGCCCGTCGTCGCCGATCTTGACGAGCGAAAGATTCTCCCATTGTTTCATGATCGCTGTTTCAGTCATGGAGCCACCTCCTGCAATTGCCGTGCGAGCGATTCACATTCTCCGGCAACATAATCGGTCGTTTGTGCGGACGGGGTATCACCAGCATGATTGCAATCAAACCCGAACCACCAGCCGTCCCCGTTGAGGTTGCCATCTTCTCGCCCCGCAGCCGAAAAGGTGAGGCCGCCGTGAACGTCAAATGCTAACTCTGGGCTCGCTTCTGCATTGTAGGGCTTTCCGTGCAACGGATGCCCCACGGGCACTTCCACGTAGCCGCATAGCCATTCAGTATTCATCTGGGCAGGCAAGGGCACATGGTCGAGTGTAACTCGCAAACATACGGCCCTCAGCCCAGCCTCAGTTATCCAATCTCTCGCAATGGTTGCCACATCAGTCCTCGCTTTCGATTTCGTACGGGTCACGCGCCGCCCACCGGGGCAGCCCGATCTCACCAATGGTCTGTGGGTAGCCCGGCCACTCGCCCGTTCGCACACACTCTGCCCACCGCTTTAACCAGACCGCGTTCTCGGCCTTGCCCTGCTCGATCGCATCCTCAGACAATTGCCACACCGCGCAGGCGTAGGGCGGGTCCTTCTCGACCACGACGTGGATGAACGGGTAGTGGCGATGCGAGAACGATTCCATGGCCTCGACGACCATAGCGCCTTGGTTGTGGTAGCTGTACTGGGCAATCTCGCGGCACCACTTCTCTCTTCCCGCGTGGCCGCGACGGGTAGTTTTCAGGTCAACCACGACGAGCCCACCGTCAATCACGGGCAACAGATCGGGCCGCGTCTTGCAGAGCAGCCCGCTTGCTTCGTCCAACCAAATCAGCGTCGGCTCGGTCAGCCGCTGCTCGGCAGTCAGCATCCTCCGGGCCTCCGGGTGTGCCATCGCGGACTTGACCATTCCCTCTATCGCCGCGTCGCTTTCGCATGTCAGCAGAATCATCCCGGCATGTTCGGCCTTCCACGCCTTGTAACCTTTCGACCTCCCATCCATTCCATCCGGCCGAACCGCGTATTGTGCCGCAGCCTTCTCCGGTTCCAACAGTCTCGTATGGAATACAATGCCGAACTCTTGCGCAGCGGTCGAGGCTATGCCGTACATCCATTTCTGGCGTGCGTGGGCTGCGGTCAGCTTCCCGAGTTCCACGAGGTAGGTCCGCTGCACGGCGTCGGTCCGCAGATACACGTCAAACGGCACGCCGGTATAGATGCCGGGCTTGTCCAGCTTGCAGCCTTGCGCCCATTCAATCGGCTTCATCTTTCCCGTCCTCGTCTGCTTGATCGTCTTGGACCGTTTCCACTTTGTGTCCTGGTTCATTTTTCAGGACGCCGAGACCCGCTGCGTACACAAATGTCATATTCTTGGCGAAATCCCAAACGGAATCAGCGAATGCTTTTCCCTGGTCGGTCCGTATTTCCCGTTCGTCAGCCACGTCAAGTCTCCTTTGGCGGTTCGCTTTCGTGCGCATCCCGACATTCTTCACCACAATAGTATCCTCCCCCATCAGACACGACCGGCCGCCAGACGAGAGACAGATTCATGCCGCATCTGGCGCAACGGTCAGGCGGCGGGTCGATCTGCGCGTCGCCGATTGGCTCTATGATTGGCATTGGTCCTTATCCTTCACGCGACGGTATTTGTGCGGTACGCTACTGCTCCCGTGAGAACTAATAACAAGAACATGCTTGCGAGCAAGTCTCGACAGCCTGTTACTGACGCTGGCCAGGTAGACCGGCGTCTTGATGAGCTTAAGTAGCTCCAGCCGTACGTCCGCGCTCGTAAACGGCTCAGGCAAGGAATCAACTATGCGCCTTATGCTTGCAGTAACCGTCCCTTTCGGATTCCGGGTCTTCAACCGGTTCACTTTCGAGAACTTACGGACGGCCCTATCGAGACACGTTTCGCACAAGTCGGAAACGATGACGGCGATTGTCTCGTTAGTGGCCTTATCACCACTTATGGGGAATATCCCGTAGCGGCCAACTACTTCCTCAGTCTGGACACAACAGCCGTCACAAATCTTTACAGTCGTCATGTCGGTTTCTCCATTGTCAAAAAGAGCGTGACGGGCCGGGCTTGATACCGGCTACTCGCATAAGCCTCCGCGTCCGAAGGCCCTTGTCTCTGTCCCACGCTGTACGTGCGAGCCTCGGGACTCTTAGGCGTTTCCTTCAACGCCGCCACGCTATTCGATTGTCTCAACGTGCCCGGTGGATTTCGAGCCCACGTCTCCCGGACCTCGGCGTCTGCTGCGAGCAAGACCACATCGTCAGTCCGAGTGCTCTACCATCTGAGCTACGGGCACAAAAGAGCGCGGCGGGCCGGACTTTCACCTGCCTCGGGTAGAGCCCCTTAGGGTCTCTTTAGCAAACCCGATTTCTAACAGCGGTTCCGCTTCGGCCGTTACGGAACTTGTGCGTGTCAATCGCCACGCCGCCGCCACACTCTATTCAGTCACCACTCATCCACCTAAAGAACCCCCGCCCTATTACGGCAATCGCCACACATGCCGCACAACACGCTATGCACTCCGGCCAAGTCATATCATCTCCTCAAAAGAGCGTGGCGGGCCGAACGATAGCTCAAACTCGGAATGCCACGCCCGGAACGGCCCCGAGGTCGCCGCCGCCACACTCTATCTCAATCGCGGGGGCGGGAGTCGAACCTGCAACCTCCGGGTTATGAGCCCCCGTTGTCAACGTCCCGATCTATGCGTTTCTGCGCGTTGCATATTGTTCCGCCAACCTCTTTCCCATTAACCAGCCACCGGACTAGTCCCCCCTGAAAAACGGCAATGCAAACGGCGGCGGGTGTATGGAACTTCTCCGGATCATCCTTTCGCAGGCGTTCAAGCAGCGGCATCAACTTCGCTGTTTGTTCAAGCGTGATTGGTGGTTCTACATCTCCCGGCGTCAGGGCCTTGTGCGGAAAACTATTCATTGTTCAATCCTATCAAAAAGAGCGTGGCGGGCCGGAATCGAGCCGACATTTCCTCACCAGGCGAGCAATTACTTCGCCGTCCATAAGGCGCGTCACCGAAACCCCACTACCGGTTTGTGGTGCTTACGCTACGCCGCCGCCGCACTCTATTCAGTTGTCACGTCACTCACAAGACGGCGTGACACGGCCGCTATGCGGTCTCCTGATTGTTTCCGAACGTCGGCAACACTAAAAGCCAATCGTCGCCGTCTTGAATCCAGTCTCCGAAACTGATAGAAGCTCCATTCCGTTCTACTTCAACGAATCGACCCGCCTTCGGTCCCGGAGGTCCATCGAATCGAATAATTGTACGATCGACGATGGCTTGTTCTAAAGTTGGGCCACCGTGGGCACTGCACGCAAGCGCGGAAAGGTAACGATGGGGGTGGCGCAAACGATCATTTTTTGTTTGCAATCCATAGGCGCGCTTATCACAGAAGCCCGCGGGGCATCCGTATCCATCCCACATTGGTAGAGAACATTTACCCTTGCCGAGCGGAGAATCTTTTTTGTGCCAAGAACTTAAGCAAGCCATCGGAAGCACCTCTTGGTTGTCAGGCGACGGTTCCCCAACAGAACCCGCGAAGCGCATGAATCAGCGCGTCACAGAATCCGGTGTCGCCGCACGTCGGACACGTTGCTAAGCACACCTGCAACATCCATCGCAGAAAATAAGGTAAAACACCCATGTCAATCTCCTATGAAACAAAAAGGTCGGCAACCCAAGTAACCACTGCCGCGGGAAGACTCAGTTGGCCCAGTCCCGGTACGAGGCCGAGCAACATCCCTTGCCACCAAACTATACACGGGTCCTTCCCCGCCCATTCAAGCCAAGTATTGATTGAGTATGGCCAAAGCAACATACCCATGAGACCCGCGAGTATTCCAAGGATCAGGTAAACTATCAGAAGGTTGCTTGTCGTAAACGCCTCTCTTCTCATTGCTTCGCCTTTCCAGCAGATCGAACAGTGGACACTATCTAGCTATTAAGGGTCGGCCGGGCATCTATGTACGCCCGGCCGACCGGAGGGGAAAGAAGCCAAGTGGGCCGCGCCGACACGCGGCGGGCGCGGCCCTGCGACAACCCGGCGTCGGCGCTCGTGGGACCGGACGCGGGGGGAATGACAAATGCCGCCGCGCCGGTTAGGGCCGGAGGAGAAGGGGTGGCGCGGCGGCCGATGGAAAAAGAGACCCGAGTAGGATTAGACGGCTCCATGACCGGCCCCTAGGAGAAAGACGAGAACAAGAATGACCCAGCAGGCGACGACTACTGCCGCCGTCTCTGCGTTTCGGCCCGTAACAAGCGGCATATCGTCGTGATTCAAGTTCATGGCCGGGCCTCCTTTCGCCGTTTCAATTCAGCCTTGGCCAGAAACTCGACCAGTCCGCCTATCGTCGGGCGCGGCTTGTGTAGGGCCTGCAGCCGCAATAGTAGGCGGTGTGCGGCCTTCGTCATCCGAACCATTGAACCGGGCCGTTTCCTTTTCTTTCCGTGGGGCATACAAGTAGCATACACCATGATTGGGATCGTTGCAAGCGCGAAGTGAGATAAATCTCATATTTTTTATCCTTGCCACGCGTCAACTTCCATGCCGACATGGGGGACGGGCCCGGTGGTCCGTCGATTGATCGGATCGACAACAATAAGGGATATTCCCCGGAAAACCGCCGGTGGGCTACGCGCTCGCAACAAATGCGAAACACCCGCCGGAGCCGTTTCCTTACCCTGGATGGACGAACACGATACCTTGCCGATTGGGCAGAAGATTTTGGCGTCAAGTATCAGACGCTGATTAGCAGGATCAATCTCGGCTGGTCGGTCGAGCGCGCACTCATCACGCCCGTTAGACGACCCGCGACTGGGCAATAGTACCCGGCCCTTGCCCGATTCAGCCCCGAAAGATTCTTTCGGAATTGTTCGCTTTCCTGTTGACTACTCGCTGGAATGTAGTATAGTTGGGGTAGATCGGCAATGGGGCCGACCGGGACGAGGAGGCGAGACGATGAACGAAACAACATACACACCGGGACCGTGGGAGGTTGATGCCTTTGAATCGGCTGCCATAATCTCAGATGGCGCGACTCATTCTATATCCGCACCTGCTAACGATAGCGACCGTTACCTCGTCGCTGAAACGTATCCGCTTGCCGATGCTTTTCCGGGCGCACCGGATGTGGTAGGCGATGCCAACGCTCGCCTAATCGCCGCCGCGCCGGACCTGCTGGCGGCGTGCCGTCTGGCAGCACGGTCTTTACATCATCCGGAGTGTCCAAATGACGGCCGGCACTGCACTTGTCATGTTGGCGCAGCAATCGACGCCATCACCAAGGCAGGCGCTTGAGGCGCACAAAAGCGAGATTATGAGCCACAACGCGTCTTGTGGCTCGGTTGTTAACCACTAACCGTTGGAGGATTGATCGATGAACAGATGGACGCAAAGCCTGATCGATGCCGCCTGTGAAGCCGAGGAGCTCTGCGGCATTGACGAATGCGAGCGATTCGCTGAGACACTTCGCACAAAGGCCGATGACCCCGCCATTCTCGAGGCGACCGCCGCCGCGATACTCAATTCAGGAGACCTCGACCGATGACAACCGAAACGAAACATACGCAGGGACCGGCCTGCATACCGCACAAGGATCGCCCGTGGCAAATCCAGCTCGGAACCGGGAAGTACGCGTGCTATGCCCAGATAGCGCCTAGCGAGATTTTAGGCGCCATCGACGTCGCCAACGCCAAACGGATCGTCGTCTGCTGGAACGCCCACGACGATCTGCTGAACGCGTGCAAGGCCCTGGCGGCCATACCAAGTAGTGCCATACTCTTCGGAGAAGCAACGAATGCCCACGAATTGGCCTGCGCCGCACTCGCCAAGGCGGAGGATTCGCCATGACCGAAACGAAACACTCGCCGGGACCGGCCAGCATACCGTACAAGGACTGCCCGTCGCATGTCCGACTCGGAGAAGTGGGGCGTATATGCCTCACCCGGACGGCATTGGGCGACCGTCCCGACGATATCGACATAGCCAACGCGGCGCGGATCGTCACCTGCTGGAACGCCTACGACAATCTGGTGGCGGCGTGCAAGTGGGCGCTCGGTGACTGCGAGGAGATGCTCCGCGACGAACCCGGAAAACACGGATCGCGATTGCTCGCCGCGGCTGACGTTCTTCATGCCGTCATCCCCAAGGCGGAAGGAGACGAATGATGATCGAACATGACGAGGACACACGGAAGTATTCCACCAGTGCCGCCGCGTTTAACGGAAACACGTACCTATGCAAGCGCACAACCGAAGTCCCGCACGAATGCGCCGATCCGATCTGCCCCGGCAACGTCAACCGGCTCAAGTTGGAAGCCGTCGACGATCTGCTGTCGGCGTTAGACGACGTGCGAAGCGATCTAGCTACCGTAGTCATGCGTGGTTGCGGACGCCACAAGGCGCAGATCGATGCGACGATCGACAAGATTAGCGCCGCCATCGCCAAGTTGGAGGATGCGCCGGGACCAAAACGAAACACGCGCCCAGGCCGTTGATGGACAAAGATGCGGAAGATTTCCTGAACCTGTTCGCGAGAACTTGCCCTGATCGACCGCTGTCGACGCCGTCGACGGGCTCGCACAAGGCCGCCAAAAATGGTCGCGTGTACATATTCCCCGCCGGCATGAACACCGGGGACGTCGGGGGTGGGGTGTTGTTGCTATTTGGGCGCTCGCCGTACGTGAACAAAAAAGCTTGTGACAAGTGGGAAATACCCAACGACATCTCCGACCATCTCGCGAGGTGCCTAACCGCGAGTCAGGAGACATCGACCGATGGCAACTAAACAAGAGCACGCCATCTGCGACGCAATCCTCGAAGAACTCGAGCGACACCCCATGTCACGCTACCAGTTCGCCAAGATACTCCCGCTCCACCCGTCCGCCGTCTACCGATTCTTCGACCGCGGCGGCGGCAACACCCGGACCGCCGAGATGATGATGGAGGCGCTGGGCCTGCGAATCGTTCCCAGGGACACCGGGTTCACAGAACCCGGCTCGAATGGAGATCGTGATCAATGAGCAGGCACGGCGACAAATCGAAAACCGGGACGCAAAGCACCCTTGAAACGAGACTGTGGGGGCAAAACGTATGCGGAACCTGCGACTGGTGGGACGGGGACGATAGCAGCCGGCATGGCGCGTGCCGCCGTCATCCACCCCACCCCATCACCCCGACGCTCGCGGCATGGCCGGAGACTGAGGCGGGGGACTGGTGCGGCGACTACACGGCGACGGTATCCGTCATCGACTATCCTTCCTGAAACATACCCCGCCCAGTGCGGGAGTGCGCCTCGATCTCGCGGCGCTACTTTTTCCGAAAAAACCCCACAAAACACATGAGATGATACCTTAACCAATGCATATACAACAAGTTACGGCGGAATCAGTTTGGGTATAATTTGCCCTGCATCTGCGCAATTGGCCGGGAAACCCCCTAACAGCCCGCTCGGTGAACGCTACGGGTTCGACATCCCCGAACTACTCCAAGGAATCGCCGGTCGACCGCGCGCACACCGCCGCTATCTCCTGGCATTGCCCAGGGTAGCGACGATGTAACAAAGTAAGTCTGGGAGTACGGTGACTACGCCGTAGGCCATCCGTAGCGGCAGCTTTCCGGCGGTGCCAGTCGCGGGTCGTCCAAGGCGGTGTGACGTTGCCCGCATTTATATTCGTCCCCGGCGCTCCGTAATTGGGGTGGCATCAAGCCCCCACCGGGTAAGGATTCCGATTCCGCCACGTTTTGAGCGTTCAACAGCATCTCGTCAACGACAGGATGAAACATGGCCTGAAACCTCTTACTTCGTTTGTTGAAAGTATGGTAGCGGTTCCGGTCCGGCCCGTCAAGAAGGAAAATGATCCAGCCATCACCCCACCCCGCCGCCCACGGCAATCCCCCAGCCGTTGACCCCGCCGCCTACCGGCTTGGCCCACCCGTTCTCTGGATCGTACGCCACTAAATTGCGGATATCGGAAACGATCGTGCCGTCGCGCGGGTCGCGAATGCCGTCAAAATCGCCGGTGAGCACAAGACGGATCGGCCACGTGCTTGTGCCGCCAACGCCGGTGGGTTGGTCTAAGGCCCCGCCGCCGCTGGCAAGGCCCATGTTGCCAATTGCGATCCATTCCGTCTCACCAGGCTCGATCATGGCCACGGCACACGTCACCATGTCCACGTCGATCGAGCCAATCGCGACGAGGATCGGCCCGGACGGGAAGTTGATAACGGCTACCTGATACGCCCACCCGGTCAGGTTGGTGCCCACCTCGGCCCAGCCGCCGCCGGACCGAACCCGGACCGGACTCTGCGCGCCGGGCGGATAGCCACATACGTACAGTTCATCGCCCGACCCCAGGTCGCCCACGCACCCATGCTCCAGCCGGATCATGTCGGCCGGGCTGGCCACCGTGTAGGTAGTGCCGTCGCCGTACACGCATGTCTCCCACGACTCGTCGGGCTGTCCGACGTGATAGCCGATCTGCTCGCCAAGCACCCACATCGAACCGTCAAACGCAACCAGATAATTGTAGTTGCCCCAGTCAAACAGCACGTCGCCGCCAGGCTGATCGGTCCATATCCCGGTGTCCGGGTGTTTGTAATGCGGCCGAAACCAGTGGCCGCACATCCACGCCAAGTCGTCGTATAGGATCAGACTGCGGACGGCGACAACTCCAGGCTTCCCGACACCGGACGCCCTGAAATATCCATCCGAACCGAACGTCACGATGTTGGGCGAACCGCTGACAATATGGTCGATGTCGGCTACGTCCGTCGGACGAATCCAACGATTGATCGCATAAAGGAAGTTGCCGCCCATTTCTACCGAGCCGTCCGCCAGCCGCAGAAAGGCATTGATGCCTGCTAAAGAATCGTTGCTGCCGAGCACGCCCCCTTGGATCGGCATTATCCCACGGCGCGTCATGGCCGCGACGCCGGGTGAGTACGCAAATGACGTGCTGTCGAATATGCCGTCAATCACAACCGTAGAGCAGCGACGCCCCGCCTCGGCAAGGATAGTGATATCCCCCGCAACTTCACCGGCCCCCCCTCTGCGGCCTAACCCACCGGCGACGCCTTCGAATCGTTGCTGGGGCGTAAGCCGGGCAATGTGTGCAAGCGGTTGATAAACCGTTGCGGTCCCCGGCCCGGCCGCCCGGAACCTCCCGCCGAACCGGAGGCGGTCGCCGTCGCCAGCGTCGCCAAACGAAATGCAAAGCGCCTCGCCGTCGAACTTGCCGTCATTACCGGCGACCACCGAATATGAGCCACCCGCCGTGCGCTTGCGAATCCTGTAGGTGGTCGCGACCTCGCCGAGGTATTCGCGACCATAGGTTGCAAAGTAGAGTGCGTCACCGCCGCCGCCGACGTTGGCGACGAGTAGTGCATTGACCGGCTCGCTCCATGACGGGTATCCCGTGACCGCCGTCCATGCGCCGGTGCCGGGATCAACGCGCGCGATGTAAGGCGATGGCGTACCTCCGTCAACCGTCAGCCCTGTATGTCCGACCCAGACCTCACCTCCAAAGTGGGCGAGCGACCGCCCCTCCCCGTCCAGGCCATTGTTGAACGCGGTAACGACGCCCGTGGCCTTGTTGATCTTGGCGATGTTCTTGCACGGCGTACCGTCGATTTCTTCGAACAGGCCCGTCACAACCAGGTTGCCGTCGCCCAGGTCGATGACGGCGCGAATCACGGCCGACGCGCCCGGCTCGATGACGCTAATGAGGCTGTCGTCTCCGACCGCGCCATCCCAGCCGATAAGGCACGGGCTGAGCAAGCCGAACCCGAAACTGAAACGCCCACAAAACCATCCTTTGCCGCCGCCGGAATCCATGCACCCGCCGTACACCGTACCGTCGATATGACCGGGCGACGTGTAGGTCTGAAGGTCGGTCGCAAGCGTCGCGATGTTCTTGACCGCCACCCCGCCGGCAAGCAAGAACCCGCCGTAGAGGTGCAGGACGCCGTTGATGACCAAGCCGCCGCGCGCCGTGCCGGCTACGCCGTCGCCGCAAGCCGTGACGGTATCCGTGCTTTCGTCGAACGCCGCGACGCCGTTGACCCGTATGGAACCCGAATACAGAAAGGCCCCCAGGTCTATGCACACGTCACCGGCATCGGCCTCGTAATGGACCTGCCCCCACACGGCATCGTCGTAGCCGTCGCCGTGGTCGCCAATCTCGTCCTCGTCGTCGTCATACGTGGCCGCGTAAAGCAACGGCGTTTGACCGACCGTCTCCGGGCGCAACTGAAAATGACCGATGACAAGCAACCACCGCAGCGACGGATCGACGGCAAGGCCTTGGATAGACGCGCCGGTCGAGTCATAGCCAAGCAGCAGTTCTCCCGCTTGCCGCCAGAGTGATCCGCTTCGTCCGAACGCGAATAAAAATCCGTCGCACTTACTCCCGCCGCCGTACAGTTCATCGCCCTCGCCGCTATCCCACGTGCACAGGGCAAGCACGCTTCCTGCATGTCCCGATTGCGGCGGGATGCCGTCGCCGATCGTCCGCCACTCAAGCGCGACCGACCACCTCGCGACGTTCCGGCATGTCTCGTTGTTAGCGGTGAGGATCTTGCCGCCGACGCACAGATGCTCACCATCACCCAGGCCGTCGTCGAAGACTGCCATGACTTCGACGATCGGGCGCGCGAGACCCCCGTCAGCGTTAAGCCCGGTGCCGCCCAATTCCTCCCACGCGCCGCCGCGCCTGCGGCCTACGCCTTCGAAGTTCGGCGACGCTCCGGTCTCTCCGCACGCATACAACTCCTCGCCATGCCCCGAGCCGTCGTCCCACCAGATCAGGTCAATGCAGCCGAAGTCCGTCGTGGTATCGAGCGACGTGAACGAAGTCCCGTCATATTCCCAAACGGCCCTTGTGCCGTTCCCGCTGGTGGCTGTGCCTCCGAACACGATGCTCTCGCCGTCAGGCGCTACGGCGATAGCAAGACCAATGAGCACGGTATGGCCGGTGAGGCCGATCCATTGACCGGCGCTTTCATCCCATTTGATGAACGAGTAAGCGTGTGTGTCGGCAAGCGTGAAGGTGCCGACGCGGTATCTCACCCCCTTGAATACCGCTTCGTCGCGAGGGAGTTCGCCACTGTCGGCAGGGTCGCTGGCGAGATTTGTCCAGCGGTGCGGTACGCGGTCCGCTGAATTGACGACCGCCTCGGTGCCGCAAGAAAAATGTCTGCCCCCAACGAAGGCATCGACGATGATTGGTCATAACGAAAACCACCATGCCTGGGTCTTGGGATCCCACCTGGCTTCAACGATCGTTCCGATTTCGAGCATGTGCTTATAGGCCGCGTGAATCTCGGCGATGTTTGTCGCTTGAACAATAGCTGCCCGCCCATCCTCCTCAACGAACTCCTCAAACCCATGTGGATCGTCGTCAGTCCTGATAGGCTGCCCAAGCTCCAGCCAGTAGCGTTCATCCTCGAAATCCGGGTCTTCTACTTCTCCGCCCGGTCCGCAACAGACGAGCTTCGCCCAGTATTTCTTCTCCGCCCACTGCGGCGGCGGCGGTGAACTTGGCCGCCCGTCGACCGGCATAGTTTCGACAAAGCGCACGGCCGCTTCCGTTCGCTTGAATGCGGAGTCTGAGAGTATCTTGCCGCCCATGATTTACACCGCGTTCGGGTCTTCGTCCAGAGTGATGTCAACATATACTCCTTTGCCCAATGTCCCGCCGCCAGCCGTCGCAGTTATCACGACTTCGATGATGTCATCCTCGACGAGTGCAGCCGTGTCGATCGTCAGGGTTTGGATGTCGGTGGAGTCGGCTGCGTCGATCGTGTAGGCCCCGCCGCTGAGGATTGACGCGCCGCCGACTTCAACGTCTACGGTGATGACGGCCGCCCCGGCGTTGGCCGTCATCACCCCTGCCTTGATTGCAATCAACGTGCCGATCAACCCATAGACGACGTGAACTACGCTGTCTTCCGCGGCGATGGTATCGAGGCCGTCCTGCGAATAGCATAGCGTAGAGCGCCGCCAGAGCTTTGTCGCTGCGATGTCCGCACCGGCCAGAACCTTGCTGTTCGTGACCGCGTTGTCCGCAAGAACCATGGTTCCTGCTTGAAGGCTGCCGGTTACCAGAACGTCGTCATCAAGAACGGTACTCATTGTCTTATCCTCATTACGCCCACGGGAACCGAATCCCGATCAGGGCAAAGTTCAACTCTCGGTATTTCTTGAACAGCTTAGTAGGGTCGTCGTTATCGGGACGATATTTAAGCGCGATGCCGTCTGCTTGAATGTTCCCGTTGCCGTCAAGATTGAGCGGCTTCATTACGTCGTGCCCGTCGCTGTCCTTGTTATTGTCCCGCTCCTTTGACGGATCGCCAGAGGTATATCTGTAATGCTGGAATCCACGGTCGATAAGCCGTTCGTTCCAGCCGAACCAATTGACCTTGATTGTGTACGACACTTGCCAGATGCCGAACTCCTGTATCCACCGGCCGCGAATATCGCTCAGCTTGCCTTGGTTGGCCGTCAGTCCTTCCCATGGCTCGCTATTCACGCGGTCAGAATAGAACAGCGCGTCGGCCAGACTGTAGGTGGCCTCGTACTGCGTCGCGACCATGCTGACGTACGTGACGTCTACCATGACGCCGCTATACAACTCTCCGCACGAGTTGGTAATCGACACGCCGTCAACGTCTTCCGTTGTTTCTTCTTTTACGTGCTCGGAGTTGGCTTCGATCGTCGCAATTTGTTCCAGCGGCGGGCTCTCGCCCCCGCCCCCACCCGTGTCCGGCGTGCCGTATTTCACCACGACCTTGAAGAATAGCGGGTCATCGTCAACGTGTTTGGCATGTACCGAACTGACGAACGCATACATATCGTCGGGGTGTGCTAACCCGTAAGTCGGGATGCCCGGTGCCACACGCGCCACCCACGGCCCATCGTCGGGATCGTCACTGAGAACGTGGAAAACCCGCGTGTGCTTCCGCCCGCCCGCCGTGGCCGTGGAGTCGCGCGGCCCGCTCGCAACCTCTGTGACGGATACTATGCTCATGGCGCAAAGTCCTCACCTCCGGATTCCTCAGCAAGATTCACGAGTTCTTCGAGGTGGTCGCGCGAAGCCTTAGCGTAGTCGTTAGCCTCGTCAAGTCGATTGGTCACGGCCGTATTCGGCTTGATCGGGTTCGCCGCCTCATACGCCGCGATTGCCGCCTCAGTCGAGCCCTCCCGAATTGCTTTGGGCATAGGAGGCCGTTTCGCTGCGTCAACTCGCGTAGCTGCTTCCAGCGCATCACGAGCTTGTCGGACAAGGCGGCCGTACACCTTCCAGCCAATCGCGTGATGCTTCAACGCGTCGCTTGCCGCGTCGATCGATAAGGTGTATTCCTCCATAGGTGTCCGCGTCGCCGCACGCATCGCTTCACCGATATCCTTCCATTCGGCTTTCTGTTCTTTTTCCTTCTTCAGTCGTTTGTTCAACTCCGCGCGGTATTGTCGCAAGCTATGGAAGGCAGATCGCCAACCAAACGCCACATCAAACGCCGTTTCCCTAAGCGCTTGTCCAGCACGTTGAGTGCCAGTACCGACAGCACCGAACAAATCATAATACGGCCCCGGTCCAGGACGACTATCGAGCATCTCGTTCAAGTACGAAACCCTGGGCCCGAGCACTTCTATCTCTCTATCCAAAGCAATCATTTGGGTCATGGCCGCATTCGCCCGCGTCTGAGCATCTTTGATAATAGCTCTAATGTTGAGCGGCTGATTCCAAATCCGCAAAGACTTGACGTGCCTTTCCTGGAATCTCGCCTGTGCCCAAACTTTTTCGAGGCGCTCGGATTCAGCAACCAATGACAGCAACCGCGCACGTCCACTGTCCTTAGATGCGAGTTTGCCGGGCATACCTATCGAAACATCGGGCGTTGTGCCTATTTCTCTGCGCAGGCGATCCCACATGTTTATGACTATCATGCCATATTTTTCAGCGGCATCGCCCGCACTATTCCAGAACTGCGTCCACCGTCCCATTGCTGTTTTCGCACGTGCCTCAGCTAGCGCGAAGTTCTCGGCACCAATCTCGAGCAATGCGTTAAACTTCTCTTGCGTTGGCAACAACGCGTCGATCATAATGCCGTAGCGCTTGAGTTGGGCGGTATCACCTACGGCCGCCCGCGCTACCAATCGCATCGCTGCAACAAGCTCTATCCCGAACGCCTCCGACAAGCCGATCGCCGCCTTTGTGGCGTCTTGCAACTCGCCGCCAGTCAGTTTGCCCATCGACGATCCAAGTGCCATCAGTTTCAAGAGGGCCTCGTCGCCATAGATCGTGATGGATTGCAACGCACTGGCAAAGTCTTTCATCCGCACCATGCTATATGCCGACGCATCGCCAGCAAGCCGCAACGATGCAGCCAGCGCCTTCTCGGCGGCCTCTTGTTCGGCAGCCAATCTGATCATCTTGCGGAAGCCCGCGATAAGCGCCATCCCGCTCATCATGGCCCCCATTTTCTTCAGCGCCCCGCTTACCAAGTTGGTAGACTTGCGGAACCGATTTGCTTCCTTCCCCGACTTCTTGATGTTCTTGTTGAAGTGCGAACTGTTGCAGGTCAGGATCGTCGCCAGCTTTGCGATTTGAACAGCCATGGCATTATCCCCTCCTGAACAAAGCCGGGATTGCCTTCATTTCTTCAAGCGTCTGCTTGCGACGTGTAGCCCCGAACTTCGGCATGAAGTCTCGCGGCTTCGTCTTAGCGCCGCAGGTGGCATTGACAATGCTGCTCGCCATGATGCTCATCCGCAAGTCCGCCCGTGAATCGCCAAACGGTTCAACGGTGTCATAAGCCATCAACGTAACAAACTCGTGCGGCGGGATGCGATGCTTCAGCTCTCCGATCGGGACTCCGAAGGTGACGGCGAGCTTGCACCAGAATCGCTCAACGGGGTCCCGTCTGAGTTTTTTACTGCGTCCTCGATTGCATTCTCACCGTACCCGTTAAGTCTCAATGCAATCCTAAATATACGGCCTATCGGTGCCCACTGCGCATTCATTAGCGAGTTCACGTCATCCAAGCCGAAGACCCGCTCATCTTTTTCGTCAACGATAGACGCGGCCACAAGATGAACGGCGAACGTCTCGTCATCGCCATCCGCCGCCCTGGATACCGCCTTGAATCCGCGCGCGGACAGCGCCCGCACCCGGATCAGTCCACCCCACTCAACTACGTCAACGACCTCTTCCGGAAATTGGTTGCACCCGAAGATGTCATCCTTGTTCAAGAAACTCACTTAGCACCTCATCTATGCAGAAGTCCCGATGATGAAAATGTCGAACTCCGCGTCATCCGCTCCGTCGTCGTTCGTAATGGTAATGGTGTCGGCACTATCGTTAGTGACCGCCTTTCCATCCAAGATGCACGCCCACACGAACGGACTACCGGGGCCGATCGGGATGTCCGTGCTCGCACCGCAAATGCTCGTTATCAGGTTGCCGTCTACGCCGAGTATCGCTTCAGTCGGCGTACCCTGTAAATTGCTCCGATTGATAATCACGATCATCTTGACCTTGAGCATCACGACCTCATCACCATAGGCATCTTCAAGCGTCCCGGAAAGGTCATAGCTTTGCGTGCCCGAAGGCGCCAGCCCAGTCTTCCGAGCGTAGTAAACCAGGTCTGCTTGGTTGTCGCCGGTTCCCGTCGCCAGCGAAGCAACGGGCCGACCGGCATCGATCGGGAAATCCCTGCTGCCGACAACGTCAAACGTCTTGCTCAGGGTCGCCAGAAAGTCTATCGTTAGTTTCGTTGCAAGTGCCATGCGTCTTACTCCTATTTACCACCAACTGCATGTCGGTGCGCCAGTCAATTCGAGTGTTATCGTCGCCATCATCTTGTCGTCCGCGCCAGACGATGTGTCCGGCGGCACATAGTTTTGCATAAACGCAGACTGCGACCACGTGTGCCCGTCTGAAAGCGTTATCAACATCGTCCCGGCCGTCTTCATCGCCGGAATGGTGATGCCGCTTGTGAACTGGAATTCGAATTCGACATTTCCGCAATCTACGAGCGATGCCGCCATCTTCGTCCTGTAGTCCGTCGTCGCCAGCGGAGTGGTATCTATGCTGGTTACATCGAAACCAGACGGCGTGATACGGTCAATGACCGCGCTGAATGTGCTGAATGTGAGCGTTGCGCCCTGTTGGTCGGATGCCATGGTCGATTTCTCCTAATACGGTAAAGGCACCGATTCTGTGTAACCGATAGTCCATTCCGTGATTCGTCTGTGAATGCGGGCCTCGCCGCCCATTTCCGGGTCCTGTGGATCGTCAAACGTATTCCCCAGTTTGACACTCGTGACTATATGGTCGCCCATCGTTCCGCGAAAGCCGTTGAATCCGAGTCGTAGCGTTTCCGCCAACTGCATCGCGACAAGTGCGCTGTCGGCCAGACAATCAATCTGCACTTGTGCGAACACGAGATCGGTCTGACCCATCAAGTGTGATTCCCTCGGCACAGAGATTATGGTGTGCACGAGGGCCGGAACCGGCGCGCCTTGCGGCAGTACGTCCTTATGGACGCCCTCGACGTCGTCACCCATGACGCTGAGCAGTTTCGCGACTAGGCCGGTTTCGATCATCCCGCCCTCCTCAGCTTCAACGCCTCCTGCTTGATTCCTTCCGCCAGCTTCTTGCGCATAACGCGCTTCACTTCTGGGGCGGTGCTGTAGAACGCCCTGCGGAACGGAGCTAAGATGGGCATCCTCCCCACGGACTTACCGCTCTTGTGGTAACGGGGATCGGTGCCGTACTCGACAAGGTGTGCGTGCGGTGCAGCCCTCGCCCTCGGTCCAACGATTCCGGCAACCGTACTTGTCCGGCTATACGTCTTGACCTTCTTGGTTAGGGACTTCAGCAAGGTGCCAGTCACCTTTCCAATCGCCCTGACGTTCCGCCGAGTCGCCTTCAGCAACACGGACGTGCCCGCGCGCACGGCCTTTCGCTGCACATTCTTGGATACCTTCTTAGGCAGGTCGCGGAGAACCCTATCGAGTTCGTCCATCCCAATCAGTTCCATCCCGGCTTTCGTCAATCGTCCCACGTCAATCGTGCTCCACGCATTGCAGAACTAAGAAGTCGCGCCGCCCGTCCGGATCGGCCATCGACCGAATCTCTAACGTCCGCCCCTCCCACGTAAACCGCATCTTCGGCGTCACGTCCGTTCGGTGGCGGATCGTCACAACGTGCGTTGTCTCAGCGGAGACCTGCACGCCGCCAAACGTCTCGCCGCCACCGGCACCGACCACTTCTCCCCACACCTCGGCAAGCAAGCTCCATGTCAGCACGGACCCGCCAACGGCATCCTCCGTACGCACCGACTGCCTAAGTTCGAGCGGCTCCCTTAGCTTGCCCGAGTCGATTGCCACGGCTTATCCAATCTCCGGCAACGTGTAAATGCTCAGTTGACTCTGGAGCGTTGCCTCCATTGCCCGCGACAAACCAATAGCGCCGACCCCTTCCGCGCTGCCAGCCCCCCGTGACGCATTAGAGTATTCAACGATCTTCAGGACCGCCCCGCGAATCACCTCCGGCACATCTGCCGCCGCGTCACCATAGCCGCATGTGAAAGTGACCCGGACCTTGCCGATCGGTTGCACGTCCGTTGTCGGCCATACCGTACTACCAGCCGGAACTACACGCGCATAGTCGCCGTCCTCATCCGAGATGTAATCGTCGTCAACAGTCAACGTCTGCCATGCCCGATCAGTGTCAAGATACTGCACGCTGCCGATTGATTGGAGACACCCAAGCGGCAAGATGATCTCGCGATATGGATTCTGCCGCGTCGTTTGCGGGAAGTCATCAAGCGTCAGACGATACTGCGCCGTGACCAGTTGCCGCCGAGTGATGTTTTCGACATGCTCACGCGCAGCCTGAATCCACCGGCCTACCGCCGCGTCCTCTTTCGAGTGGGTGATGTGGCAGTGCGTCTTCGCTTCAGCCACCGCGACCGGTTCTGGAATGTCGGCTCGATTCGTGAGTAGTTTGATCGACATGGCTACCCCACAATCACATGGAACGTTCCGGTCTTCGTGTCGCCGCCTTCGTCAACTACGATCTTGATCCGTTCATCGGCTACGACGATCGGCACGCATACCGGTTCATCGCTCTCGTCGTTGTAGTTCAACGCTGCACCCACAATGCTGTGCGTAGCCTGTCTGGGACTGCGAACCGTCGAGGCGTTCACGTTTTCTTCCGACCACACGGCACGACTGGTTGCCTCAGTCGTGACCACGAAGTCGACGCCCGCCGCGTAATCGGTTTTGACGTACACGATTTCGAGAATGCGCCCGTTGACGACCGGCGTGTAGCCGATCCCGTCGCCGGACCCGTCCGTTACGATCGTGACGGTATGTCGCGTCGCATACATGGCAATCTCCTACTTGTCGCCAAGGTTGATCCAGGTCAGGACAAGCGTGCCCGTAACGGTGGAACCCGCCGTCTCGTCGTGCGCCACGTTGTCGTCGATCAAGATATTCAGATAAACATCCTTTGCCGTTGACGTGCCGTCCCATACACCGGCCGCCAACTCCGTCGCAGTCGATATCGCGTCGATCGGCCCGACCTTCACGGTCAGTGCCGCAATCGCCGTCGTCGGGATAATATCCTGTTCAGTCGTAGCGAGTGCGTCTGCAGCATCATCACACGCTGCCGTACCGATTCCAACGTCTCCCTCGGCGGCGTCGATGAACGGCGCTACCAAAGTAATGTCCGCGTCCAGCACCGCGCCGAGAATGACAATGTTCCCGGCTGGCATGTCATAGACCTTGAGCGCGTCCCATTGGCCTTGTCCAGCTTCGTCCGTAAACGTCAACGGCGTCGCAGTCATCGTCAACGTCGTCTGGTGGAGGATGCCAACCCCGGCTTCCGTGGCGACGACATTCGTTCCAGCAGCCGCGCCGATGCCATCCGTGGTCCTCATTAGGCCGCCGGACTCGACGAGCACTTCCCCGCCGGACTCGACTGTTTGCTTGCCGCCACTCGCGATGACTTGCTCGTCGCCGCCCGATTTGCGGTAGACCCTTGGTTGATATGTGGTGTCAGGCATGAAAGATACCCTTTCCGTTGGTTGCAGCCGAGGACGGGCTACGTACCCGCCCTCGGCCTAGTCAAGAGACACGGAAATACGCTGCATTACGATTCTGTGTCGGCGTGTCGAATGCGGTCTATCGCGGTTGCGATGATCTCAGCCGTATGCGCGCCGATACCGTTAATGTCGATCAGTTCGTGGTCGGCCATGAAGTCCACCACGTCTCCGATTGTTCTCAGCGGTGGCCTGTGCTTGTGCAGCGACCGCAACACACTGGCGTCGAGTTCTATTCCGTTGACGGAAATCAGTCGCCATTCATCAACGGCAGGTGACGTAATAACCACTTGCCGTACCGCACTCGCCTTGACGTACTCTGCATAGCCGCCGTCAACCAGGGTTTTCGCCTCGGCGTCGGGCACGTTTGCAATCATGCCCGGCGCAACGTTGCGAGAGGCTGACGCGTATCGTGTCCGCATTCGCACTTTCATTGTTTTCTCCATGTCAGCAGGCCGCTACTCCTGAGACGTATGAGGCAGCTTGCGCGATCCGGCAAGGATGGCAACTGCCGCAATGTCTGCGTTGCCGGTATTGTTCGCTGGCGTAATCGTCAATCGCGAATACCGCTTGATTCCGATGTATCCGAGCTTCCGAACTTCATCATCATCTCCGAACGCAAACGAAGCACCGGCTTCGGTGCCGAGAAGGAACGCGTCCGCAACTGCCGCATTATCGGACAAGTTCGCGGCATCGCCATCTTCAAGCAAGACCGTGAACGTCGCGTCCGCATCCGCCAAAGTCCCCGTTGCGATCAGGTACTCGACATGCTCGCGGTTTGCATGGTCGATAATCTGCCCGACAAGCGGCGTATCATTCGTTGTCCGCGATGGACTAATCACGCGCCGATGCTCAATGTTGTTATGCAAGTCTCGCATGGTTATCTCCTGTCTGTCGTGGTCGCGCACGCCGCCACCACGGTTCTAAATCATTCACACTACGCAAGCACGAGCCGTGAGAACGCCTCGGCCAGCACGGGCATGCCATCCATCTCCCGCCGACCCAACAGGCCGATCTGATTCCTGAGCGCGAACGTTTCATCAAGTCGCTGGACTTCAAGGCCAAGCGCATCAACGATCCAGTAACCCGCCTTGAAGTCGCCGATGATCATCACATAGTTTCCAGACGTGAATGTGTTCGGCGCGTTCTCGCTCGTAACGTACGGCCTATCCAAGATCGTCGGTTCCTTGTCGCCCGCAATACCGGTCCGCCACAAATACTGACCGTCGCCATCCTTGAACTTGCGGATGCGCTTGAGCGTGTCGCGATGCAAAAGAATGGTGGAGCGGGCAAGATACTGACCCTTGAGCGAGTAGGCCAAATCAATGATCTCGTCGGCCGTGAATGCGGTATCAGAAGCACACGTAACGTCGCGACCCGTCGGAATACCGTCATTCGACGCGGTGAATACGCCAAGCGGCTGCTGATTGCCGTTACCAGTCAGGAACGCATTCTCCTCCGTGATAGCGAACTTGTACCCGAGCCGCTGCAGGGCAATCGTATCGGGAGAAATCACCGCCACGCGCAAGAGCTTCATCGAAATCTTGATCAGCTTGGTCAACAGGTGCGGCGTGAGTTCGCGCTTTCCGAATGCCATCGCCGTATCTTCGGCGATATCCGCCGCTGGAATCTCCGCCGTCCAGTCGGCATCATTCGGGTCAGTCTCCAACGACACCTTGCCCAAGCTTGTTGCCTTCGTGAGCGGCGGCAGAATCGTGCAGAGGTTCCGCATAAACACCTCGTCGTCGAGGTATTGCAATAGCCCGGCATCAGTCTGAATCGGCGCAAGGTATCCGCCTTTCGGGTCCGACCCAACCTGTAGCGCTGCCTTGATTCCGGTCACAAGATACTGCGAAAACGCATCTCGGTACTTGCCTCCGGCGCGAACACCCTCCTGACTGTCCGGCGCAAAGCTGACTGTCTCACCGCGAATCTTGACTGATATCGGCGCGGCTTCACCGCCGTCATCCACGTCAAGAACCTCCGGGCGCGTCTTTCGACCAGCCGACTGTGACATATACTCAGCGTGTTCGTCGAGCTTGGCCTGCCGGGATTCCTGCTTCTTGATCACCTTGACCTGCGCGTCGAGCTTGTCCCACTCGTCGTAGAGGCTATCGACTTTCGTCGAATCTTCCTGGCTGAGCTTGCCCTTGCCGCTCCCGGCAGCACCGGTGTTTTCGGCAGCCTCAGCATCGCACGCATCAACGATCTTCCGGGCATCCGCATTGAGTTGCCCCATCTTCTCGTTTAGTTCCTTCAGCGTCGTATTCATCGCATGATCTCCAGGCCGCCAGACCACGCGCAAAGAAACAGGCGCAGGCCAACGGCAACAGTTGTGATTGTTGCCAGCGGCCCGCGCCTGTCTCAGCAGGTTCGCTTCTCGCTGTCGCCGTCTTACGGATTGCCACGACTCCGCATAGCAGTATCCGTTGACGGGCGGTATTCAGTTATCCACCTACAAACTTACGCCATATTCTCAGGATGTCAAATCCTTTTTTTCATCATTCTTGCACGCGCCCTTGTCATGCGCGATCTTCCGTCAGACGCTTCGGCCGTCCGTGCAACGTGCGCCACAAGGGACGCAAGCGTCGTTTCTAGCGGCTGCACACCATCTATCAGGCCAAGATCAACCGCCTCGGGAGCGAGCCAGACACGGCCGTCAGCCACGGAATCCACGTCTTTCGCCGCCATGTTCCGCCCCTCCATGGCGCGGGCCTTGAAGTCGTCGGCGAACCCGTCAATGACCCGCTGGAAGTCTGCCCGTTGCTGTTTCGTAATCTCAGTGCCAATCACCCCGGCGGACTTGAACGGCCGATCCTTGGGTGCTGAGTCGATCGGAACGGCCTCGACACCATCCATCTCGAATGCCTTGTGGTAGTCGTACAACATGAGCCGAGTACCGATCGAACCCACGAGGTCCATCCTGTGCGCGTAGATCGAGTCCGCCTGACTAGCCGCGTAATACCCGGCCGACGCCGCCATGCCATCCACCTGGACAATGACCGGCTGCACTTCCCGCGCCGCCTTAATCGCATCGCCAAGTTCGGCCAGCCCGTCGACCGACCCGCCCGGCGTATCCATCCGAATCAGGATAGCCCCGATGTCGTCGTCAGCAGTAGCCGTCTCAATCGCTCGCCTGACGGCAAGCGTTGACGACATGCCGAGCAGACAAGCCAGCCATCCGCCGCGCTTGAGCATCACTCCGTCAATATGGATTATCGCAACCCTTCCGTCATAAGTGATCGGCAAACCATCCGCATCGGCATCATCCGCCATCCGTATCATTACAGCTTTCGCCTCGATCATAGATTGCGGATTTGCAAGAATGGCCTTGAACTGCTCACACAGTTTCCCGAACGCCCCAGCCTCCATTGCCCAGTATGTGTCAAGCGGAGTTATCATCGTAGTCCATCCCTTAGTTTCTCAACATTGTGCAGAGCGGCGATCCCGCTCGGCTGCAGCGTGAATCCTTTGTTACTGATCCATTGCGCGATCGTACGATGGTCCCATTCCATCGGCTTGCCGGGACGGTTGATCGGTTTCGGCATAAAGCCGGACTTTACCCATAGGTACACTGACTGGATACTTACGTCGCAGACCTGCGCGATATCCTTCACATGAATTGTCATCCCGCCCCCGCGATCAAGTCAGTTAGTTCGGCCGCCGCGCCCGGCGGAAACGCCACGAGCCGCCCGTCACACCACGCATCTATCGTTCCTGTCGCGGCATTCCGTATGGCAGCGGTCTTCGACGCACTGGAAGATGCGTTGCACCATTCGACCACACTCACGATATCGGTTCCGATCAACCGTCCCAGCGACAATGCCGACGGCGTAAACGCGCCCACCATCGCCTCCCCATGCTCTGCGTAGAACCTGTCGGCCCAATTCGCAAACGCAACTGCGTCCCCGGCGTACTTGGCGGCGGCACGCCTACATGCCTTGGCTTCACGACGCACTATGCGCTCGGCGGCATCAACAAACAGCGGCATGGCGTGCAGCTTCGCGTCGTCAACGGACATGGCGAACGCACCGCCCTTCGTCTTTTTCTCCCCGCCACCGCCGGATCGGATGTTCTCGCCGCGCGCCACATGCGCCGCAGTCGTCATGTTGCTCTCGACAAGATACACTTGCCCCTCCCCTGTCGGGATGGCATTCTCGTTATCTTTCTGCCTCCACTCGTCAGCGTTGATAATACCGTTGCGCCGCCGGATTTGTAAACACTCGGCACGTTCTTTCGGACTCGCACGTAGAATCGCATCGACCATGAACTCGAAGTAGTGATCTTCCTGTTCCTTCTCCGACAACAGCTTGCGATTAGCCTCCTGCTCGAAGTCAACCCACCACGGCATACACGAGTATTTTACGAACTCGGAGTCCTGCTCATAGATGTTGCTGAAGGTGGCGCGTCGGAGGTCTTTCAGCATGTGCGGCGGAAGATTCATAAACCGAGCGATGATCTCCGTCTTGGCTCCGAACGTCTCAAACAACTGCGCCGCGTCATGCGGCATTCCGACCTGCGTATAGTCCCAGCCATCCTCCAAGATCAGTGTTTTGTGGGCATTGGGAGACCCTTGGTAAACACTGTCCCACCGCCTCCTGAAAGAGTTGAACGCCGCGTCATCCTTGAACTTGCCCGACCGTTTAATCATGCCGCGAGGATGGGCTCCACCGGAATAGAACTTCGATACGTATGTCTCGTGCGCTTTGGAAAGACCAATCGCTTCTCTTGCGATATTGACTATGGACATTCCAGTTCGGCCGTCTTTCGTCGGGCCAAAGTGATGAAACATATCCTCGTCTGGAATCTCGGCGTATGTGCCGTCGTCAAGATGAACATGGAATATCAACTTTCCAACATCATCGAGGCGTAGCATCACGCGGCTAGGATGAATCGGCCACAAGTTCAACGGCTTGCCATCACGCCGCCGCTCGATCTCGGCAAGACCGCGCCCCCACGCCAGCGCGCACGATTGCATAAACCATTTGAACTTGCCCGGCCGCATCCCAGGATTCGGCCTACGGTGAAGCATAGTAAACGCCGGGTGATCCCTAACGTGATCCCTCCCGTCACCGCCCTTATGTCGTCTGTACAAATGCACCGGGACTATCTGCATTGCATTCGATAGCAACGTCATCCCGCAAAAATACGCGGACTCAGTGAGTGCGACGTCTTCATCCACATCAACGCCGCTCAATGTCGATGCGCCCCCGAAGATATCTGCGATCGCAGGATTGTTGAGCGCCCAAGGCCCTGACTTGCGAGCGCCGACAAGTCCAACAATCTGATCCAGCACTAGTGTCATGGCTTACGCTTTCCGATGCTGTGACCGTACAATTCGGCAAGGGCAAACAACATACAACCGCCAACGACGTATCCTGCGGATTCGCTCCACAACCACACACCGCCAACAGCCACCGCCAGGCCCCCAACCGCAACCAACGCACAAATCGTTCGCATCATTTACACCGCCAATGGTCCGCGCACATCATATATACACCCGTCAGTATCAATCTCCTGCGCCCGCGCCACCGCCATGATCGAAGCCACGATGCCATCGATCTTGTTCCGGGCGACTCCCCGAATCTTCCCATCCGGCCCACCGGACTTTATCGGGCGAATCAGATCGTTATGAGCCGTCACCGTCACGTTACCGGCGTGCCAATTCAGAATCGGATTGTCTCCATGCACCAGAAACCTGTCAAGCATCAACCGCTCAAACTCCCGGCAAGGCGAGTTCATGTTCGTGATGTGCTGTGAGAACTCCAGCATGGTGATTCCATGCTCAGTCAGACGGTCGGCGATATCCCTGGCGTTGTACACGTCGAACGCAACGTCACGAAGATCATGTGTGGCGGCGGCATTGCGAATCACCTCCTCCACGTACGCATAGTCACAGGAAAATCCCGGCGTGATAGTCAGCAGCCCGCGCCGCTCCCAATCGCGATAGGTCCCCTTTGGCAACCCAGCCGACCGCTCATACGCATCCAGGTCGTCGCCCTCCGGAATGAAGAAGTGCGGCACGAGTGCAACCGTCCCGCCGTCCATCGGGAACGCCAGCACGAACGCCGTCATGTCCCGCGTCTTCGCCAAGTCCAATCCGCCACAACAGGCCCGGCCCTTCAGCGCTTCCACGTCAATCGTCCCGGCGCACGCATTCCACGACTCCGGATTCAGCCACCCGTCCTTAGCTCCAATCCACAGGTTCATCCGCTTGATGTAAAAGGTCGCCCGAGCACTCGGCGTCCGCTTCGCCTTCCGCGCGGCAATCCGAAGATCATCCTCGAAAACAGAAACGCCAAGGTTCGGATTCGCCTTCCGCCACACGCGCCGGTCGAATGGATCGTCCCCCTTATCCAACCGACAAATGAAGATGAACCACGCATCGTCCCGAAACCGCTCCTCTAGGAGATTGATCCCGTAATCGTCCAAGTCCCGGCAAACGCCCACCACGTTGTCGCCAGCCGTTGTGATGCCGAGCAATAGGGGTTGCTCCCTCGATCCTGTAGCGCTGTCGAGTACGTCCCACATGCCGGATGTCTTGTGTGCGTGGATTTCATCGACGAGCGCACAAGACACGTTCAACCCGTCGTGCGTCCCGCTGTCCGCCCCGAGCGGCTCGTACTTCGATTCGGTTACATCGATGCTCAGATTGTCCTTGAAGATGCTGATCTTGGCGCGTAGGTCCGGCGAGCGGCGAACCATGCTGACCGCCGCCTGGTGCATGATGCGGGCTTGGTCGCGCTTGGTAGCCGCAGTGTAGATCTCCGCACCGCTCTCACCATCGGCCACGAGCATGATCAAACCAATCACCGCCGCCAAGAACGTCTTGCCGTTTCTCCTACCCATACTCACGTACGCCTTTCGGAACCGCCGCAGCCCGTCCTTCCGTTTCCACCCGAACAGACACCACAGAATGAACACCTCCCACGGCTCCGGCTCAAACACCTGCCCACCCCACTTGCCCTTCGAGTGCCGGATATACTTGCAGAAGTCGATCGCAAGCTCAGCGGCTTCCACGTCGAAATACCACCCGCGCTTGTTCGCCTCGGCAAGGTCGCGGACGTGACGCTCGATGGCCAGCCGTTCAAGCCGCCCGCACCGCACACGCCCGGCGCGTACCGCTCGGATGTACTTCTCGACGGCCTTCTGGATGTCGCTTTTTGCTGCTCTGACAATGGGTCAATCCCTTCAACTCAAGAACCGCCGCTGCCGTTTCTTGATCTTAGCAAGCTGCCTGAAAAACACCTTCCCGTCAACAGACACGATCGAGACATCATGATTCGCGCCGTCAAAACCACAAGACATTTTGTTCCACGCGATCTTGAACTTCGCTATCGCAACAGGGGAAAGCCCGTAAGGCACCGCCAGCTTGTTCGGTTCATTCAGATTTTTCATCCGCTACGCCTTCTCCGCACAGCAGCCGCCATCAATTCGCCAGTCGGGTCCGCGCCACCAGCCGAACCTACCGTCTCAATTCTAGTCCGCGCCGCCGGGGTCAGCCCAAACTCCTGTTCGAGCCGCAACAGATGCGTCGCCAACCGCTGATAAATCCCGACCTCGGGTAGCTGCTGCCGGTATTTCACACGACCCTCGTTGTCGAGGATGTCCATCGCGAACCCGCCAACCTCTCGAATCGCCAGCCGCGCCATGTGCCACTGTTCCATAATGTCGCAATACCGAGCAATCGCCTGTGAATCCGTGACGTGCAACAGCCCCATGCTGTCGAGGTCTGAGCATAGCTTCGTCCAGGTCAGCTTAGCTGCGGCCGACAGGTATGCCGGACATTTCGGCTTCCCCTTGGCGGGCTTCGGTTCACGCTTGCTGATCGGGCGATGACTAGGATTCCCATGCGCCAACTTCAGAGCCGTCGGCTTCGGTTTCCGTCCGCCAATCGCCATCATACACCTCACATTCCACCAAGCTGCCGGGATCGCAACACATATTGTCGCCC
>SDBS01000388.1_pt1 | contig 41629 bp, 34 predicted proteins | sample 2277091 | NCBI WGS metagenome assembly SDBS01 (sample SAMN10404972, study PRJNA504765) | marine sediment metagenome | isolation source: marine sediment core GS10_PC15, 163 cmbsf | place: Arctic Ocean: Southern Knipovich Ridge | collected 2010
CTGCACATTAATTTTTTTTTCTGTTTTTCGTTTATTCTCCCCCAGAATTTAACATTTACTTCCAGTTTATACTTTTTTATAAGATTTTCAATCTTTTTTATATACTTTTCTTGCCCACCGCCGGCAATCCAAAGTCTAATATTGGGAATATCTTTCTTAACAAAAACTAATGATTCTACAATCTGATCCACTCTTTTCATTGGTCTGACAGATCCAAAATATAAAATTGTAGGATTTTTTTCTTTCTTGATCTGCAAAGGATCATTTACTGGTTCTAAATATAATCCAGGATAAACTATATTAATTTTTTCTTTCTGAAACCCAAGTTTAAGTAAATCATCTCTTGTTGATTCTGAAATAGTAATAGCAGGTATCTTTTTATATATTTTTAAATAGGCTGGTTCAAATAAATATCCAAACAGAGATATAGGAAAAGGAGCTTCATACCACCATACTTCACGAGCCAACTGATTTATATAAACAATCTTCTTTTCTTTAACATAAAAAGGTGTAAAAAAAGGAATAGTATTAATTTCATCAATCACTAAATCAAATTTTCCCTGAAAATATTTTTTATAATATCTATAAGCATGCCAATGTACTGTAAATTGTCTGCCTTTTCGAATTATCTCTACTCCTTCCACTTTTTCTTTTGGAAGTGCACCGGGAAAAGCAGAAGTAAACAAAGTCACTTGATGCCCCCAGGATACCCAACGTTTTGCCATCTCTTCTGTAAACATCTCTGCTCCCCCAGCCTTAGGATTTTTGAGATCTCTCCAATTAAAAATCAAAATCCTCATTTATTTTTCCTTAGATTTATCATAATATTTTAATATTCTCAGACGATAAAAAATGGCACAAGTATCTTGAACTATATCCTTAACTGCTCTTGCATCTATAGAACTTGTAAATTGATGGTTTAACTCTATAGGAACTTCATAAATATTTTTATATCCCAGATGAGAAGCTACAACTAATGTTTCTAAATCAAAAGCATATCTTTTAACTAATATCACAGGCAATACTTTCTCTAAAACTTCTCGCTTAAAAAGTTTTAATCCTACTTGAGTATCTTTCACATTTAAATTAAAAAGTAACTTAATAAAAAATTGATAAGTAACGCTATAAATCTTCCTTTTTACAGGATATGATACTTTTGATTGTGGATGTCTTTTGGAACCTATAACAATATCTGCTTCTTCTTTTTCCATATATTTTAAAAAATGTTCTATACTATTAGGATCTAAATCTGAATCGGCATCAATAAAACCAACCAAGTCTCCACCTGTTTTATAAAAACCATATTTAATCGCATGCCCCTTACCTTTATTTTCATCATAATGAAAAACTTTAACATTATCCAATTTTAATCTTTCTGCTTCTTTGTAAGTACTATCATCGGAACCATCAGAAACAACAATTATTTCATATGGTCTATCTATATTTTTTAATACTTCATCTAAATTGGTAAGACTTTGATAAATTGTCTTTTCTTCATTATAGGCAGGAACAATAATAGATAATTTAGACATATAATTTTCCTTTTAAACTATAACTTTATTCGACTGAGCAAAGAAGTAAAACAAAATCAAACTAATCAATAATAAAAACATAACAATATTTAAAATCAACACTACTTGAAATACTGAACTATGAAAGAGGTATATTCCAATAATTTCAGCTAAACAAGCTATTGCAAGCAAAAACACAAAATTAGTTTTGCCAATAGATAGAAAATAATAAGTAAAAACACTGGCAAGACTGAATAAAAAGGTAAAAACTCCAAAAAATCCTAAATATGGACTAATTTCAAGATAGGCAGCCCCAAAAAGCAAACCAATAATTAACTTGGGAAACAAGAAATAGAAAAACAGAGCTACTGCTGAACCAATAAAAACAATAGCTAAAGAATTTCTCAAAACATGGCTATGCTCTTGTTTTCTCTCATGCAAATCAGAAACAATAGGAAACATAGCGGCAGCAACCGCTCCAAAAGCAAAGAATATAATTTTCCCTAAGGTAGATAAAGCCGCATAAAGCCCTGCTTGGTACGCATCAAAAAAATGTTTAATTAAAACCACATCTATGCTATACATTAAAGTCAAACATAAAAGAGAAATAAAAACTGGGAAAGAATAAGACTTAATCTCTTTATAATCTATTTTGGAAGATTTTTTATATTTAAATAAAAACTTCAAAGGATATAGGCTAAAAAGATAAGCTAAAAACATTCCCACAAAAATAGCAAAAACAGCTCCATTTACTCTAAATCCTAAAAAAACCAAAAAAACACCAAGGAATAATTTTACTGCTGGTTCAATAGTCAAATTCAAAGCAAGTTTTTTGAATTCCTGTAATCCTTGAAGAATTCCTCGATTCAAAGGCAAAACAAAAACCATCAAAAGAAAAGTGCTTAATAAAATAATTGGAGAAATTATAGGTATATTTAAAAACTGGGCTACCCGCGAACTGAAAATGATAAATAACAAAAACAATATAAGACTTGCTATAAAAAGGTTTTCTGATAACTTAATCATAAAAGAACGAATTTTGTCAAATTGTTCTTGTGCGGCAAAAGAAGAAACAAATTTAACAGTTACTGTTTTTACAGTTCCAGAAAATACTTGAATTATACAAAAAATAGAAATCAAAGCCGCTAAAACACCATAGTCTACTGGTCCTAACATTCTTCCCATCATAAGATGAAATAAATAATTACAAACATTAACAGTCATCATTCCTAGAAATAGTATCCCACTGCTTTTTACTAAATAGTTATTTTTTAATTTTTGGATAAATGAAGACATATCTTTTTTAATTCCTAATTGATCTAATTACTAATAAATATTTAATTATCTTTTCTTATTAGTTATTTTATCATTAGTTATTGTGATTTGATTAGTAATTAGAAATTAGTAATTAGTAATTTAAATAATGTTTCCTTATTTTTCACCAAATATACCTTAACCTTTTTATCTGAAAAATAATGATAGCGATTATGATAATAAGGCACTTCTATATAAAACTCACTAATATTATAAGGCTGCAAGCTATTTTCCGCAAATTGAGAAAATTCTGACCGTTGATCCCACATACCTTCATCTATAACAATAAGCAACGGTCTATCTTCAGAAATTTCATCAGGAATATATGGACTTTCTTTATTTATCCGCCATCCAGAAAGATCAGTATCAATATAACAAGGTTCTATATGATAGGTTAATATAATTGTTTCTGGATTAATATTGATATTTTTTACTATTTCGGCTAATTTTAAGCTCATCTGTTTTTCATAACTAATAGAAGGAAGCCAATTTTTGTTTACAACTTGAAAAATTTGAAATAGAAAAATAAAAGATAATATAAATACTATTACAAAAACACTACTCATATTCAATAATGGAGATTTAATTTTTTCCAATTTTGTCTTTATTATTTTGTAAAATTCTATTAATAAAATAGCAGAGGCAGGTATTAAAGTTATAAGAAGATGTACAAAAAAACGAAAATCACCTCGAGGATAATAAATCAAAAATAAAGGAATAAAAACAAGTAAGAAAAAAATAAATATATTTCTATTCCTTTTGAATAAACAAAACAAACCGATTATTCCTAATATACTCGCCAAAAAATCTACTTTTACAAAATTTATAATTGCAGAGAAATTTAAATAGTATTGAAAAAAACCAGAATAATAAATAGATCCTAAAGCAATTATAATTCCGAAAAATAAAACAGCAGATAGGATAGTAAATAAAGTTTTTTTATACTTTGGCTTTTTTAGAATAAATATCCAAATTAACAAAGAAAGAAACAATAAAGATAATAATATAAAAGATGGTATAAAAAATTTAAAAAATCTTCCTGGATGAAAAGGTAGATTTAAAAGCCACCAGGTGTAACCCATCTTCCAAAACATAACTGAAAAAGTTAAAAACAGAAAGGAAAATCCTGACACAAGCCAAGAAATAAAATACTTAGCTGGTTTTTTCACACTAATATAAATCCAGAAAATAATTGGCAATATAAATAAAAAGCTTTCTAACCTTGTAATTACAGCAACTCCAAAAATAATCCCAGAAAAAATAAACCAAATATTTTTTCCCTTTTCACAAGCCAACAAAATAAGATATAAGGCCAAAAGATTAAAAAAGAAACCAGTTGTCTCTGACATTACAAGACCGGAAAAAGCAGTATGAGTAAAAGTAATTGCCAAAATAAAAGAAGCAATAATCCCTACTATTTTCGACTTAAATAACTTTGCAGCAAAAAAATACATTAAGGGAATTGCTAAAATTCCAAAGAATAAAGAAGTAATATGAGCTGAAAACTCCAAATTATTAAATATAAGATAAAAAGGAACTATAAAAAAAGAATATCCCCATTTATAAAAAAGAGGTATTGTTGCTGCTCCTCCTGGACCTAAAGTCCCAGATAAAGTGAAATCACAGGCTATATTGCGAGCAATCAACATCATATAATAAGAATCATTATAATAATTAAATTGAGAAAGAGCTAATATACGTAAAACCCCTCCTAAAATACAACTTATTAAAATAAAAAAAGACGATTCTAATTTCTTCATTTATATGACCAATCTCTGAATTAAAGATAACCCAGGATACTTTATTCTTCAAGTGAACGATAGTGAATCGAGAAGCACATTATTACATTATTTTCTGGAAGGTCTGACCTCCCTAAATTTATCTGTAGAAGTCAGGCCTCTTATATTTTTAAATGTGGTTCTCGATGCGGCTTTGCCTTACTCGAACAATAAGAAAATAAACCGATAAACTAATATCTAAATATTTGCATTTTTTATTGTCTTTATAGTATAATAAAAAAGAATTTTTTACAATTTTCATTTGAATAATTAAAAAAACTTGACAAGAAAAATTATTTGTTTAAACTAGAGACAGTATTGATAAAAAACACTTAACAAATAAACTTCTTGACAAGAAAAATTATTTGTAGTATAATATAAACAATAAATTTAAAAAAGTATTTATTAAAAAGTATTTATTAATTAAAAAGGAGGAATTCATGCGAGTATGGATTTCTAAAATCGTAGGTTCTATTGGGTTAGTTTTAAGCAGTGCTACTGTAGCATTGGCTCAAAATGAAACATCTCCTATTACTGACGCTGGGGCAGATGGAACAGCTACAACAGGTGCCAATGTTACTCTAACTATCCTTTTGGCTCTAGGAATTGCTTTGGTTGTAACTGTTGTACTATCCTATATCAAACACCAAAAAACACATGCTTAAAAAATTAATTACCAATTAGTTTTTTATCGCTATTCCTAAAAACATGGAATTATTAAAGCAGCTCTTTGTAAATAATATAAAGGGTTGTTTTTTTATGCTAAAACAATAGTTTTTAAAAAAAATGGCTACAAAAGCCATTTTTTGTTATAGTTTTAAACCTACCATATATTACCGTTATTACTGTCAATAATGGAGATTATTTAATCATTATTTATGATTAATTTTATTTAATCTAATTATCTTTTTTATTTGAAAATTGTTATAAATCCAAACAATACCAATAGTTGTACCTTCAGATAAAATATTCATAACTCTATTTAAAATAGGAACTAAACTTGCTATAACACCTGGGAAGAATCCCCCAAGTAAATATATCATCGTAACTTCCATAACTCCTAGCCCTCCAGCCACAAAAGGAGTCAAAAAAGCTATAATCCAAGAAAATATATTGATTCCAATAATAATCAGTATCATATTGGTCGAAACATTAATAATGGATGACATGAGAAAATAAAAAGCAATTCCGGAAATAATCCAATATAAACAATAAATAGAAAATAATTTCAAAATATCTGAAATTTTAAACTTTTCATCAAAAGATTTTCCTTTAACTTTACAAATAAATCTTAATATTCTGTTTAAATTAGACGGATACAAACCAATTGCAATCAAAAATAATAAAGTTAAACCAGGAGCGGTGAAAAACAAAATAATGTTTCTTGTTAATATAATTATTATAAAATAACAAAATATACCAGAAGAAATAATGAAAGAAAATTCCATACCCAAACTGATTATTGTCTTTGTCCTTGGAAGACCTTCTTTTTTTGCCAAATATATCCTTCCCAAAGCATTCCAAATTCCTCCTGGAGCATATGTAGCAATTTTTGGATAAAAATAAATAGTCCGATGAGAACCATTTTCTAGATTCGCTCCTAATTTTTTTATTATAATATACCAAGCTTCACTTAGAATAAAAAAACTAACAACAAATAAAAAGAAAGAAAATATCAAATATAAATAATTAATCGAGGCAAGATGTGAAGGAAACTCTTGCCAATTATTACGCAATGCTTTTACAACAAAATAAAGAAAAAATACAGTGACAGCAATTTGAATAATCAATAAAAATATTTTTTTACTTTTCAAATTATTAATAATTTTATCCATAGAAAATTTCTCTTAAAATAAACATTCTATTATAAATATTATAATTTTTAATAATCATCAGGCTAAACGTGGCAGGGGCGAGAGGATTTGAACCTCTAACTCTAGTTTTGGAGACTAGCATTTTACCATTAAAACTACGCCCCTATAAGAATCGCAAAGCGATTCTAATTTAAAAACTACTTACTTTCTTTATGTAAGATTCTTTTCTTGCATGAAGGACAATATTTTTTTAATTCCAATCTTTCTTTAGTTGTTCTTATATTTTTTGTTGTAGCATAATTTCTTTCTTTACATTGTGAACACTCTAAAGTAATCACTGGTCTTGTTTTCTTCGCCATGATTTTTACCTTTCTATCTAAATGATTATTTCTAATTAATAATTTAAATTTTCAAAATAACAAATACCAAGGTCCTCCAGCTATTCCCATAATTGCACCAACAATCCATGCATCATTTGATTCAAATTTAAAAATTTTCTTGCTTAAATAATAATTCAAAAATATCAATATAGCTACTGGAATTATCAAAAATCCAATTTTATGTAATTTTGAAATATTTTGCCAATAAATATAATTCTTTTCAATATTTATTATATAATCAAATCCTTTATTAACTAATATTGATCCTACAGCTACATATATAATGTAAAAATAAAAATCTTGTGCAAATAGAGCTTTCTGAATTTTAAAAATAAATTTTAAAATTACAAATAAAACAAAGAAATTCCACAGAAAACTTCCAACAATTAATACTGTAGTATGAATTAAATTAATAATAAAAATAGGATCCATTGGTCAGTAATTAGTTAATTATTATTTAACCTGTCTAAACCTCTCAACTTCGCTCAAGATAAACCTTGTCGAAGGATAAATAGCCACTGGTATATATACCCTGGAGCCGAGAGCGGGATTTGAACCCACGACCCCATCCTTACCATGGATGTGCTCTACCAACTGAGCTATCTCGGCTCGTTGAAGTAAAAGTAAGTTTACATATTTCACTTATGAAATATGTAAGTCGAAGCTTCGCTTCGACGTGGCGAGGGAGGGATTTGAACCCCCGTAGGCCGAAGCCACCTGATTTACAGTCAGGCCCATTTGACCACTCTGGTACCTCGCCTTATATCTTTCAATTTTACATTTTAAACTTTAATTTTATATCCTACTGTTTATTCTAGTGTTTTTGAAATTTGCAGAGCCACCTGTCAGATTCGAACTGACGACCTACTGTTTACAAAACAGTTGCTCTACCAACTGAGCTAAGGTGGCAAATTTTATAGAAGTACGGGATCCCGAAGTTCTAAATCAAATCTTTTGATTTAATAAGATACTTCTGGGACAAAACAGTTGCTCTGGCCAACTGATCTAAGGAGGCACGTCAAAGTCTGCTCCGCTCTATCACCCCAAAAATCTTCGGGTCTCAATCGCTCTGCGACTTTTCCTTTTCCACAAAAATACTAAAGTATTTTTGTGGGTTAATTGCCTTATTACCTTATCAACTTACTAACTTATTAACTTAATATTACTTTATCCTAGCTAATTCTCTCTTAGCTTCAATATTTTCTGGATCTAATTTTAATATCTTTAAAAGAATTTTTTTTGCTTGATTTTCATCATTCATTTTTAAATATGCTGAGGCTAGTGTTGCTAAATATTCTACATTATCTGGATCAAGATCTATACTTTCTTGATATAAAGAAATAGCATTTCTATAATCTCCATCTGCCCAATAGGCCAATCCTAAATTCATACATCTTGAAACATTTTTTTCTAAATGTACTGATCTTTTAAATGATTGGATAGCTTTTTCATTCTTGCCCTGCTGATACAAAACTAAACCTAAATTATTATAAATGGAAGCATTTTCAGTATCAATTTTAACTGCCTTGGAAAACAATCTTAAAGCATGATTAAAATCCTTCTTTTGTAGATAAAGTACTCCTAATCCATTATAAGCTTCAGCATTCTTCTTGTCATATTCTATAACTTTAATATATTGTTCTTCTGCCTTTGAATATTTTTTATTCTCCAGGGATAAATTAGCTTTTAAAAGCAATTCACCAATCTTATCTCTTTCTTTTTTACCATCTTTTTCAAAAATTATTTTTTTTGAAGAAATAGTCTTTTTAACTTTTGCTACTTTCTTCTTTATATCTACTTTGGGAATAATTTTTTTATTAGAAACTTGAGGTAATTTTCTTATTACCATAAATAAAACTATTACTATACAAACAATTATTATAATTTCCGGCATAATCTTACTCCATAATTCTCATCTTAATTTATTGTTATTTAGTTATTTTATAATTCTTGTAGAAAACCTCAGGAATCTATAATTACTTTTTCACATTTTTTACTTCAGAAACATTCAACCCCACCTCTACTCCATTTTCTAATTGTATATTTAATGTCTGTTTTAAAATATTCCTATCTAAAACCTTTCCTAATCCTTTCTTAGTTTTTACTTTACTTCCCACTTCAGGAAGTTTTTTGCTTAATATTTTATATTCTTCAGCTTCATAAGAAAGACAACACATAAGCCTTCCACATGCTCCAGATATTTTTTCACTGCCTTTTGAAGCTATATCTTGAACTCTTGCCATATCCATAACAACACTTTCTAAATTTTCTAAGAATCTTGAACAACATAAAGGTTCACCACATCTTCCAAAACCTCCAATTATTTTTGCTTCATCCCGAGGTCCTATTTGTCTTAATCTAATTTGTTTTTTAAAACAACGGGATAAATCTTTTACTAATTCTCTAAAATCAACTCTGGTTTTAGCTACAAAAGAAAAAGTAATTTTATCATCAGAATATGCAAAATCCGCTGCTGTTGCTTTCATAGGTAAATTATATTTCTTAATTTTTTTCTTAAACATATCCAAGGCTTGTTTTCTGTAAGATTTTAACTTTTCAATTTTTTTTAAATCTTGCTTTGTAGCTTTTCTGATAATTTTTTTAATAGGATTTTTATGAACTTTCATATCTATTTCTTTATTTATATATATAACTTTTCCTGCTTCTTTGCCTTGAGCAGTTTCAGTAATAATAGTTTCTCCTACTAAAACAGAAATATCGTCAGGATCAAAATCATATATTTTACCTCCAGGAGTAAAACGCAAACCTATGACCTTTTTTATCATATTATTCAAGTAAACTTATTATTTCCATCCCAGTATTTATTTGGAATCAAACTTTTCAGTTCACTTCTCCTTTTTCATCCCGGCAAACCGGAATAAAACAAATTTTAACTTAAAGAAAAAATTAAGTTTTCTATTAATAATTTTGGATTTACATTTCTTCTCAAATCTTCTTTAGTCTGAGATATTTTTAAAATTAGCAATCTTATCTCATCTATATTATAATTTTGAGCTTGTTTTTTAAGTTTCTCTTTTTCAGTTATATTTAAAATTAAACTGTCACATCTTTTTTTTATAAGCAATAAATCTCTAAACCACCCTAACCAAAAATCCATAATATTTTCTAATTGTAAAAAATCATTATCTGTAAAATTTTTTATTAAATCTTGGGCAAATTTTATTTGTTTAGAATAAGAATTTTTTAATTCTCCTAAATTATTTATTAATTGAAGCTGTTTCTTTAAAATATCAGGGTTTGAAGCCAAATTAAATGCCATGCCAGGTTTACCACAAGAAATCAAACATAAACTTTCGGCTATTTTTTTATGAACTCCTCTTTTTGTCAATTCTTTTTCAATTTCTAAAGAAGATACTGGCTGAAATTTTACAATTTGGCATCGAGAGGAAATAGTAGGCAATATATGATTTAAAGTTGTACAAGTAAGAATCAAAATTGACTTTGAAGGTGGTTCTTCTAAAATCTTAAGAAGGGAATTGGCTGCTTCAAGCGTTAATCTTTCTACATCTTCAATAATACAAATTTTATATATACTGTCTAAAGGTTTTAGATTAATTTTATGCTGCAATTCTCTTGTTTGTTCAATTTTTATATTTTCTTTCCCATCCAATATTATAGTATCGGGGTGACTGTTTTTTTCAACTAATTTACAACTTTGACATTTTCTGCAGGGAATTTTCACATCATTATTATCAACTATTTCAGAAAATAATTTATTTTCTTCCATTTGTTTTACATCTGTTTTAATTAAATCACATTGTAATGCTTGAGCAAAAATTTTTGCTATTGTTGCTTTGCCAATATGAGAAGAACCTAGAAAGAGATATGCATGAGAAATATTTTTATCAGTAATCGCTTTTTGAAAAAATTTTATAATTCTTTGGTGACCTATAATAGATTCTGGGTAAAAATTTTTTTTACAATTCATTTATACACCTTAAAATTATTTAACATTATTAATTTTACCATATTTCTTTTTTAACAGCCAGATAAAATCTTAGTCTATTATTTTATATAGACTTTCTTATTTTTTACTTTAGAAACTTCTTTAGTCAACTATTCAAACCTAATAAAAAAATCATAATTTAATCTTTTAACTCATCCAGTACATTTTGCAAATCTTGTGGTAGTTTACATTCAAAATCTACCCACTTTTTTGTATTAGGTAATCTAAATTTTAAATATTTAGCATGCAAAAATTGCCGATTAATGCTTATTTTTTTTCTTCTTGGACCATATGATGTATCTCCTACTATAGGATAACCAATAGAGGCAAAATGAACTCTAATTTGATGAGTTCTGCCAGTAAAAGGAATAACTTCTAATAAAGTTAAATTTTTATAATAATTTAAAACTTTATATTCAGTTTTGGCATATTTTCCTTCATTTTCTAAGGCAATATGCATTTTTGTTTTATCCCTTCCTGATCTTCCTATAGGAGATTCAACAATCCCCTGTTTTGGTTTTAAGCATCCTTCAATTAAAGCAATATATTTTTTTATAACTTTTCTTTCTTTAAACTGAGAAATTAAATATTCTTTTGCTTTATTGTTTTTAGCAACAACAATAATTCCAGAGGTATCTTTGTCCAGCCTATGTACAATTCCATATCTTTCTACTTTTCTAAAATTATTATTGTATATAATTAAAGCTCCAGCAATAGTATCCTTTGAATAATAAAGACTGGGAGGATAAACAACTATTCCTGCAGGTTTATACAAAACCAAAATATCTTTGTTTTCATAAATAATATTTAATTTTAAAGAAACAGGTTTTATTTTTTTATTTTTTGAAGAAATAATTTTGATTTCAATACAATCTCCACATAAGATACTATGGCCTGATTTTTCAGGTTGACCATTAACTAAAACATTTTCTTTTTTTATTAATTTTTGAATATAAGAACGAGAAAATTTAGGACACTTACCTACAACAAATTTATCTAATCTTTGTCCTTCGTCTTGTTTTTTTATTTTAAATTTAATTTTTTTCATTATTTTCTCTATTATATCACTTTTTATTTAAACATTAAAAAATGGCTGCTTTGAGCCATTTTTATTAATCAAAATAAACATATAAGTTCTATTTTTTTCGTTTAAATATATTTTTTATCTTACCCCATCTTCCCGATCTTTTACTTTCTTCCTTAGTTTTACATTTTACACATAATATTGCTGCTGGAAAAGCTTTTATTCTTGCTGGGTCAATCTCTTCTTTACAATCTTTACAAATTCCATATGTTCCTTTTTTAATTTTCTCTAAGGCTCTATTTGTACTTTGTAATAATAATTCTAAATTATGTTCTAAATCTAAATTTTCTTCATAGTCTGCAACTTCTGCAGCATTCTCATCCTCTTTGCTTCCATAATCAGGAAATTGGGCACGGTAATCTCCCTCTATTTCTCCTTTCTTAGCAATTTCTTCTATTTCGGAAGTAATTCTTTCCTTATCTTTAAGAAGTTCTTTTTCTCTTTCGGCTATAAATTCTTTATCCATTTTGAAACCTCACAAAAAATTTAACTTAAATGAATGTGTTAATAGTATATCAAAAAATAAAAACATTTTCAAGAAGATATTTTTATCCCCCCACAATCCTTATAGCTGATTTTACAATTTCCAATCCATCTTTTGTTCCCATTATTATCAACTTTTCTCCTCCTCTTAAAATAGTATCTCCTATAGGATTGACATAAGAAGTGCCATCTTTTTTATTAACAGATAAAATAGCCACTCCTGTTTTTTTTCGAGATAAATATTTTCCTAACTGTTCTCCAACCACTCTTGATGAAAAAGGAATGACAATTTCGCCAATTTGAAGCTCTTCATGTTTAGTATCCACCATAGCATCTAAAAAATCAACTACATCGGGACGCAAAGCCATAGTAGCCATATGATACCCTCCAATTCTATAGGGTTTAGCCACACGATCAGCACCGGCTTTTTCCAGTTTAGATACAGCATCTTCATTGTTAGCCCGAGCAACAATAAATAAACTAGGAGCCAAAGAACGAGCAGTTAAAGCAATAAAAACATTATCTACATCTCCACCCACAACTGAAACTAATCCTTTTGCTTTTTCTATGCCAGCATTTTTCAAAACTTCTTCATCTGAAGCATTTCCTTCAATATATAACCATTTATTTTTTTTGCATTTTAAAAGTTGGGAAGGATTTTTATCAATGGCCACAAAAGGTATTCCCTCGCCTGAAAATTCTTCAGCTACCTGATTACCTACTCGACCAAATCCACAAATAATGTGATGATTTTTGAGCTTTTTTATTTTTTTATCCATCTGTCTTCTCATAATATTTCCTTTAAGTCTGCCTTCTATAATATATTCAGTAAACCATCTGATAGTAAAAGCAATAACAGAAATTCCTGAAACTATTAAAACAATAGTAAAAACTTGGCCAGACGATCCGAGTGTATGAACTTCTCTATACCCTACAGTAGATAAAGTAATCATTACCATATATAGACTATCTAGAAATGACCATCCTTCAAGTACCATGTACCCGAAAGTTCCTGCTGTTAATAATAGTATAACCAAAATTGGAACTATTTGTAAATATTTCTTTGTTTTGAGATTCTGATCCATTTTCTATTCTCCTACAATTTGAACAATAACTTTTCTTTCCCGGGATCTATTATCAAAATCACAAAAGACAATCTGTTGCCAAGTTCCCAAAAACAACTTTCCATCAAAAACAGGAGCAGCAAGAGATGGATTTATTAAAGAAGCTCTTAAATGAGAAAAACCATTTCCATCTCCCCATGTTTCATCATGATGATAACTTTTATCTTGAGGTATTAATTTTTCTATTAATTCTTTCAAATCCTTTAAGACCCCTTCTTCATATTCTATTGTTGTAACCCCTGCTGTAGAATGAGCACAAAAAACGACAGCTATCCCATCTTTTATTTTTGATTTTTTTATAAAATCAGAGACTTTTTTTGTAATATTAACAATATCACAAAACTCTTTAATCCCGAGAGAAAATTCATATTTTTTAACCATATTTATAAAATCCTTCCTAACTAACATTAGTTTACCAAATTTAGATAAAAAGAAAAAGGACCTAACAACATTTTTAATTTATAAAAAATGTGCTAAGTCCTATTTAAATAAATATTATTCACTTTTAGAAAAATAATGAGCTTTAATAAAATTAATTTGTTTTAAATTTTATCAATTCTAGTAAAGGAATATCATTTACTTTTTTTGGATCAGTAAATTTTCTTTTTATTGCATTTTGAGTTATTTGTCTTAACTCTTTTTTCAAACTTTCAGGTTTATATTTACCACTTAATATAACTATCTTTTCCATTTCTCTACCCTCGAGGTTGTATGGAAATAATTTTTTTTGCCAATCCTATTCCTTTTATTTCAACATCAAAACAATGTTTTTCTTCCCCAGTGCATTTGTAAATACTCTTTTTCTTTACAATATCAATTCTACAATGTTCAACTTCACAACCACAAAACCAACAAAAGAATTTTTCAGAATTACTCATTTCACTCACTTCCTTATTTTACTTTCTATTTTTAAAGTGCTTGTTATTTTTATATTATCAAATTTACCAATCCGATTCCGATTATGGATATCTAATTATAATATATATTTCTTATTCTGTAAAGTCGAATTAAAAAATCCACCAAAATGATGGATTATTGTTTAAAAATATTATAATAAAAATAATAAAACTGCATTTAGAGAATTAGAAAAAGGCACGGCAACTCCGCCCTTTAAAAATATTTAGTGGCGCTTGTCGTGCCTTTTTAGCGACTCCAGGAAGTCCTCTAAATTCCCCTGGTCCTTTTTGCAAAGGGAGGAGAAAGAAGATAAACCATGCTTAGAGTGCGGCACACAAGAACCGATTCTTCTTGTTAGTTTTTCCCTACCATTCTTTATGGTTTATTTTTGTTTTTGGACTTCGTTTTTGTTTTTGAATTTGTTTTTGTGTTTTCCCTACTTTTGTTTTTATTTTTGTCTGTGCTGATTAACAGTACAGAATAATGGTGGAATCGGCACCAATTCGTATAGTAGGGAAAAACCAACCGCAAACAGGGGGATGTTTGCGATTGGATCTTTCCCTGCTATTACAATATGTAAGGAATATTATTTATATATATTAACTTTTAAGGTACTTTTTTTACTGGAAATTACATCAATATATCACAAAGAAAAAACTTTGTCAAGTAATTTATTTTTTTTAGAATAAAAATAAAGCAATTTATGGCTTATTTAAGCCATTTTTCACTTGTCACTCGTTACTTGTTACTTGTTACTATTTCTCTACTTATCCACAAGCACTTTTTGCTTTTATAAAACATTTTTACTCTAAATTAATTTAAATATACATCAGGTAAAAATAGCAATTTTATTTAATTTTCTAAATTTTTTATTTGTTCTTTAGTAATATAGTCAATTTTATAATCATTTAATGATTTTAAGAAATCTTTTCCATAATTTTCATTAGTAATACGATTATCCAAAATAAAAATTCTTTTTTGTCTATTTTCCGATATTTTATTAAAATAATGTAATATTGTCTTTAATCTTATAATCGCCCTAGGAACAATATAATTAGAAAAACCTGATATGATTTTTTCCTTTCGGGTAGAAAAAACAGGATTAGAAATAGAATAAAAAGGAAGTTTTGTAATTAATAAATAATCAAATTTTAATCTTATATTTGAAGAATATAATAATTCTAAAATATTATCTGTAGAAAACAAAATAATTCTATCTTTTTCGGGATATTTTTTTAAAGTTTCTAAAATTTTAACAGTACTGCCAGTAAACCCCTGAGCTAAAATAGAATTTGTTTCTTTCTCAATATCCTCTGCATTTTCTTTATAACTATCTTTTATACTAGATAAAGATGTATAATATGCCAAGGTGTTTCCAGAATTATCTAAAATAAAGTTAGCTACTGTTTTATTTACACTTCTCCAATATCCAAAATTAAAATCTTGGAATGAATCTTTAAAAATACAGATGGAAGGTTTTTCATTTTCTATTAAAATTTTAGAGGTATCAAAATCTTCAGATATTCCAAGAGTATTTTTGATAAAATCAAAATTTCCTTTTACTTCTATAGCAGGAGATGTTAAAATTACATTCTCTTTGGATCTTAAAAAACTATTAAGAAAACTACCTATTTCTTCTGGTGCAGAAAATATCCCTAAATAATCTTCTTCTGCTATACCCCAATGGATATTTTTATTTTTATCTAACATCATTGTTTGTAAATTGTTTTTTAACTTGTCTATTTTATTGACGAAACCTGAAATATTAAAAGAAATACTTAATTTGATATTAGATTTTTTATTCCAATTAAATAAATTCAAACTATCAGACACATTAATATTCTTGTCATTTAATTTTTTAATATTATTTCTTAAATTATCCAACAGATTAAAAATCTTTCTTGTTTCGCTTTCAACTTTTATCCATTTATTGCCATTTTTAATATGGTCTAAAATTTTGACATAAAATTGAATATATTTTTCTCTTTCTTTAATTTCATTTAAAAATATTCCCCATATTCCCCAAAATAAATCAAAACTTCCTTTTAAATCTTTAATATTTTTCTTCACAACTTCAATATTTTCATTAGAATTTTTAAAACTATCTAAAAAATTGTCAATTCCATTCAATAAATTATCTACTTTTGAAAATGTAACTGATTCACCTAATTGATGAGTTGTTAAATCTTCTAAAAGATGGCAATTTAAAATAATTAAATTTTGATAATTTTTAAATATGTCCAAAGAATTTTTAAAATCAAATATTAAGAAATCAGAATTTGTTAAAATCAAATCTGATTTTTTGACATCTTCTTTTATTTTTCTCCAAAAACATTTTTCCCTGCAAGAACAATTTTCTTCTGTACAAAAATCGAAATCTGAATTAATCTCCTGCCAAACTTTATATTCTTCTCTTAACAAAGCCAATTCCTTCTTATAGCCAGTTTTAGTTTTATTTAGCCAGATTAATATTTTGAGCAAAACTCTAAGTTGAACTTGACTAAATTTTTTTCTATTTTTAAACTCAGAAAATCTTGATAAACAAAGATAGTTGTAAGGGGAATCTATAAATGAATCTTTAAAATCAAAAGGAATAATTTTATGAAGCTCCGCTAACTCTTCCTCTAATTTATTGCCATCAAAAGTTGAAGAAAAAACTATGGGATTATCAGATAAAATAGAATAATATATTACTGGAATCAAATAGACAATGTAAGAACTTTCAGATTCCAGCAAAAGTTTTTTTTGCTCTTCAAGGCTATTTGCTATTTTGGAAATTGTTTCAATATCACAAGAAGAAAAATTCAATTCATCACTTAAAAAATCAATTATTTTTTTGTCTTGAAAAATCTCATTAATATTTTTTGATTTTAAAAGCATCTTTGGAATCTTCTTGATGATTTTTTGCGTTTTTGCTTCTTTTTGCATCTTAGCGGTTGTAACTTCCTCCCTCTGTGTTTTTATTAACCCTTTTGTACCCTTTGTATTTGCAATATTTTTAAAAATATTCTTTACATCCCAGTCACTTTTTTGCAAAAAACTACTAATCTCAGAAAATAAATTTATTTCCAACTGATATATTCTGTCTATCAAAAATAAAAAAAGATCACGGCAAGCTTCTGTATCACTTAAAGCTCTATGTGTATCTTTATGAGTAAGATTAAAACGAGAAGTTAAAAATTCTAAACCATAGGCAGGGAGATTAGGTAAAAGTATAGTTGCAAGATGCCAAGTATCGTAACGAGAATTTTTTATTTTTATTCCTTTTGCTTCCAGAAAATTCAAATCAAATTCAATATTATGACCGACAATAGGATAATCACCTATAAATTTTTTTATTTTATTTTCAACATTTTCAAATATTTCTGCATCATTCAAATCACTTTGTTTAATACCGGTTATTGATAGAACTTGATAAGGAACATCTTTTTGGGGATTAATTAATACATCCCAAGAATCTATTTTTTTTCCTCCTTGGAATTTAACCATAGCTATCTCAATAATCTCATCCTTTTGAGGATTAAGACCTGTTGATTCAATATCCAAAGCTACACAAATTTCATCATATTTTCCCATATATAATATCCTTATTATTTTTATACCTTACCTTAATATCTGACTCCATTCTACTATATATAATCTCTATTTTGGAGTAAAAAAATAAAAGACGCTAAATTTGAATTTAGTTATCTATAAGATAATTATCTAAATTCAACGTCTTTATATAAATCAATTTAAAAAGACTATATCCCTCTCACCTTGCATTCTCTAACATAAGGCTTTATAACATCAGCCAATTTTTGAAGTTCATCAGGAGTATACGATTTTTTTTCTATAAATTTAGAATCCAAAGTATTAATAGGACGAAATTGTTGAACAATATAATGTTTTGCTCCTAATAGCCATTTTCCTATCTTTCTCATTTCTTCTTCACCAATAAAATCTGGGACTATTGTTGTTCTAAATTCATAATTTATTTTACCATTCTTTAGAATATCTATACTTTCATTAATATCTTCTTTATTTATTTCAACATTAGTAGTTTCTGAATATTTTTCTAAAGGGGCTTTAATATCCATAGCTACAAAATCAAGCAAATCATTTTTAATTAATTTTTTTAACATTTTGGGATTTGTGCCATTTGTATCCAATTTAACCTTATAACCCATATGACTTAATAGGTTTATAAAATCTGGGAGATTTTTATGTAAGGTTGGCTCACCTCCTGTAATACAAACTCCATCAATCCATTCTTTTCTCTTTTTCAAATAATCAAAAATATCTTCTATTTTTATATCTTCCATTTTATCATATCCAAAAATCAATTCAGGATTATGACAAAAACTACAACGAAAATTACAACCAGGTAGAAAAATAACAGAAATAATCTTACCCGGCCAATCAACCATTGAAGTTGGAACAAAACCTTTAATATTAATATTTAATACTGTTTTTAATTTCATTTTAATATTGTTTTTTTAATTTTTTCAAAAGAAGGTACTTCTCCTCTAAAAGAAGCTATTTCTTTACCATCTTTATCTAATATTATAATAGAAGGGGTAGACAAAACTTGATAAAGCTGTGATTCTGCTAAACCATCAATAGTTCCAATATCAAAATAAAAAACTGGTATTTTTTCCTCTTCCAGTCTTTCTGCTATTTTTTTTGCCTTAGGGCATTTTGGACAACTTTTTTGGATAAATACTTTAACAATCATAGAATTTATTCTATCTCGTTTATTCTAATCATCTCAATAATTTATATAACTTAAAAATAATCTTAATATCTAAGTAAATTTCAAATTACAAATTCCAAATAACAGACAAATTACAATTTTCCAAATCACAAATTGACAGTAAAACTATCATCATGATTCGAAGATGAAGAATCTCTTTTAAATAATAGGGGGCTTATGAAGTAAATAATAAACCATACATATTTACAAGATTCTTCGGACACTTCATGTCCTCAGGATAACACTAAAATATCATTTTAGATTTTGGTAATTGTTATTTATAATTTATTTGTTATTTGATGTTTGGTGCTTAGAATTTGTCTTAGTAACTAGTTCGTGACTTTATATTTTCCTTTTTGTCTATCACTAAATTCTGCCTGTTTAGACCTATTCCAATTATCAATACGAGAAAAATAGCCAACTACTCGAGAAATTCCATAGACATTAGTTGAACCGCAATGAGAACAAAAAGGAACTTTTTCTTTTTGATCCAATTTAGTCTTCTGGGAAATTTTTTTAATTTTTGATTTTGTTGCTACTTTCATAACTATCCCCTTTTTTCTCCGGTTGTACCCGGAAAAAGCCGTTCTTCCGATAACTACCGGAAAAATTAGACTTCTAAAATATTATTATTCATTTAATATAATTGCCTCAACTGGACAAGAATCTGCTGTTTCTTGACAATCACATTTATCACAACCTTCAGAATTTATAACCTTAGACTTCCCTTCTTCTAGTTGAAAAACTTCTGGACATAAACTTGCACATGCTCCACAACCTATACATTTATCAGAATCTATTTCTATCTTTGGCACATTACCTCCCTTTAGATAAATTTTAAATAACAAATCACAAATTTTTCACTTAAAGTGAATAAAATAAGCAAATAAATTACAATTTTCTAAATTATAAACCTTTTACATACAGTAAATAAACTAAGCAAACTTTTTTGTTTTTATATTTGGTTATTGTTATTTGGTACTTATTTATTATTTGATGCTTGGAATTTGGTGCTTTATTGGCTACTCTCTTCCTATCCGACCAGGAATTGCAGTTTTTTCTTCTTCCTGTTTTTTTATTTTTTGTAAATTTTCATTAGTTTTTTTTCTCCCATAACCATAGCTTACCCTATTACAATCTTCGCACACAGTAAATTCAGGAGAAATAGTTAATTGGGCTGTTTGAGTATTTTCCCAAGTTTTTTTAAGTAAAGACAATATTGTTTCTGGATCAGGTAGTTCTTCACCAACAAAAACATGAGTTATTGCTCCGGCTTCAATAAGATTATGAAAAGCTCCCTGTTTTTCTATTCTTTCTAATATATCTACAGGAGCATCAGGAGCCAAGTGTATACTATTTGTATAATAAACATTGCCAGCTTGTTTATCACCTCTTATATAATTTTTACTTTGAGGATATTCCTGCAAGTCTACTTTGGCAAATCTCAAAGAAGTAGATTCTGCTGGAGTTTCTTCTAATTTTAAAGATAAACCATATTCTTTTTCATATTCTTTGGTTTTTAAATACATTGCCGAAATTATCTGAAGTCCTAATTTATAAGCACTTTCTTTTTCATGTAACTGGTAACCTGTTATATATTCAACACATTCATTTAAACCAATCATACCCATAATATAACTTGTATCTTCTCTATCTAAATCTATATAAGGTTTGCCATCATAAGATACTTTTCCTACTTCCCAAAGAGGTGCACCAGGAGTAGCCATTAATTTTTTGATAAATTTCTTTTTTTGCAAATGTGCTTTCAAAGCTTTCTTCATTGTTTTATAAATTTCTTGTGTTACTTCCTCTAATTTTACTTTTTTAGAATCACCTGCTCTATAAGCACATTGAGGTAAATTTATAGTAACATTTTGAAAACCGCAAAAACGTAAACTCTCTGGGTGTTTTAATACATAATCATTCTTGACTTGGGTTCGTAATCTGCAACAAGCTGATAAAACTACATCATCACGATCAAAAATAAAATACGGGGTGCCGTTCTGAGAAGCAATTTCACAAGCATATTTCAAAAGCAAAAGCTGTTTAGAATCTTCAAAAGACTCTTTATTTATATGTAAATCTAATTTAGGAAAAGAAAATGGTTTACCTTCTTTATCTCCTTTGCCCCAAACATCCATCATAATACGGGCAAATCTTTGTGCTTCTTCTTCATAATCACCATAATTTTTACCTGTATACTTTCCTCCAGGACCAATAGCAGGAACATCTTTCAAATAACTAGGAATTCCTAAATGAACATTAAAATCAATGAATAAAGTTTGTCCTCCACGAGAAAAAGCATTTTGAGAACAAGAATATATTAAATATTGAGCTTCTTGTTTTAATTCTTCATCACTTAATCCCTCTAAATAAGGAGCATAAAAAATATTAATATAGCCAATTCCTAAAGCTCCTGCATAATAAGCTTGCATGGAAGCTAAAAATGTATTTATATGCCCCGTCAATGTCCGAGCATGACGAGCTGGAGAAGATACTGTATCTAAATTTTCTAGTTTTAATCCATATTTCTTAATATATTCCAAAGAATGAGCTGAACAATAGACCCTAATTGGATAACCTAAATCGTGAATATGTAAAGCACCTTTAAGATGGGCTTGAGCTACATCTTCAGAAAAAACTTCTTTTAAAGCATATTGTTTAAGAATGTTTTCAGCAATAGCTAAATTAACTGCTTCTGGATTATTTGTGGAAATATTACTGTTCTCATTGGTTTTAGCCTGAACTAATCCCCTAATATTATAGTTTGATATACCCAAAATTTCTTGTCTTTTCAGCTTAGTTTTCAATCCCCTTTCAAAAAGTTCATTATCGACTAATTCACGAATTAAACTTACTGTAATGATTTTCATATCAGAAGCAAAAATTTTCTTTTCTACTGCAAAAGCAACATCCTCTGCTTCTTTTTTATTAAGACCAGATTCTCTTATAAGAGCATCTGTAATCCTTGATCTATTCCACCGAGAAGCAATTTCTTCAGTTGTAGAAACTAATAAAGACAGATCAGTGGAATCAGCAGTTTCTTTCTTTTTAACTACTTTTAAAATATCCTCCATTTGAATCTGTCTTTTTGATGGCTTTAAATCTTGATATTTTTTAAATTTTTTCTGTATTATTCCAACCATTTCAAAAATTGCATCTTTTGACAATTCAGAATTTTCTACTTCTTTTATCAAAAATTTAGCTAATTTATGAATATTTTCTGACATGTTTAAAACCCCACATACTTTAAAGCTCAAATTTCTAATTAACTTAATACCTGCCTCGCCTTCGGTAAGTCAAGGCAAGCCTAATCAATATTTAATACCAAAATGTCTAATTAATAATAAATTAGTTTATAGTTTTTGGGTTGAGCTACTAGTTTAGTATATGGTAAATAGTTATTGATTTTTTTCATAACTATAACCCATAAACTAATAACTATACTATTTACTTAACCTAAAAACTAATTACTATTTATTTCAATTGTTCTATTGTTAATTTGATTATTGGTCATTTTAAATTTACTTTTTTCTTTTTTTATATCTAAGTCTTTTCAATTCCTCCTCAAAAGAAACAACATCTGCAAATTCTTTATATACAGAAGCAAATCGAATATAAGCTACTTTATCTATTTTTTTCAATTCACACATTACCAATTCGCCAAGTTTTTTACTTCGTACTTCGTTATCACAACTGCTTTGAATTTTTCTTTCTATTTTATTTAATATATCATCAATTTGTTCTTGAGAGATTTGTCTTTTTTCACAAGCTCTTTGTATACCTTTTAATAATTTATTTCTATCATAAACTTCACGAGTTCCATCTTTTTTAATAACTAATAAATTCAAAAGCTCCACTTTTTCATAAGTAGTATATCTATGTTTACATTTTAAACATTCTCTTCTCCTTCTTATTGCTTTTTTTTCATCTACTTCTCTAGAATCAATAACTTTAGTATCTTCGAATAAACACTTTGGACACTTCATTATTTTTTTTCTCCTAAGAAATTTCACTATTGTGAAACAGAGATGTTTATTATTTGCAATCTTTCCGTAGTGAAAATGGAATATTAATTTTTACTATATATAGAATCCTATTTTCTACTATAATACAAAATATAGAGTTGTCAAGCATTATATGATATTAGTATTAAGTTAGTGTAATTAGGTATAAGCAAAATATTATCCATATAAATCTGCATTAGTCAGCAATGATAAATCAGCAATAAAAAAAATAGTGATATAAATCACTATTTTAATAACAAACAGAATTAATTTACTATTTAATATCAACTACTATAGCTGTTTTTTCAATTTGAGAGCTAGATTTTTTATAAACTACTCTTTCTAAATAAATATAAAGAATTACAGCAATAATTGTCAATACAACCATAACAACAATTAATTCTATTAGAGCAAATCCCTTCGACTCACTTTGTTCGCTCAGGGTAAACCTTTTTAAATTCCCTAAAGATTTATTTTTATTCTTCATATTTCCCCCCTTTTTTTTATATATTATTATATTATTACTTATGTATAAAATTAGTGTACAATTCGTGTTGATTGACTACTTCATCTTCCTTCTAATAAATGCTGGAACTTCAAATTCTTCTTCCTCTTCCTCCTCCTCGCTCCTAGAAATTTGTGAAAAATGTTCGGAAACTGTTTTCCTTTCTTTGCCATCAAAGCCTGTGGCTACAACAGTAATTTTTATCTCACCTTCCATAGATTCATCAATTACAGCACCGAAAATAATATTCGCTTCAGGGTCTACACTTTCAGTTATAACTTTTGCCGCTTCATCAACCTCATGCATTCCTAAATCATTACCACCTACAATGTTAAATAATACTCCCTTAGCACCATGAATAGAAAGATCCAAAAGAGGACTATCTATAGCTGCTTTGGCAGCTTCTTGGGCTCTACTTTCTCCGCTTCCTTTTCCAATTGACATAAGCGCTGAACCTGCTCCTTGCATTACACTTCTTACATCAGCAAAATCAACATTGATCATTCCAGGAACCGTAATTAAATCAGAGATGCCAGAAACCCCTTGATACAATACATCATCAACAACACCAAAAGCATCCAACAAAGAAGTCTTCTTATCAATAACTTGAAGAATCTTATCATTAGGAATAGCTATTAATGTATCTACTTTGTCTTTTATTTCTTCTAATCCTTGTGAGGCTATTTTGCTTCTTCTTTTACCTTCAAAACTAAATGGTTTAGTAATTACGGCAATTGTCAAAGCTCCAGAATCCTTAGCAATATCAGCAATTTGTGCAGCAGATCCCGTCGCTGTTCCTCCTCCAAATCCACAAGTGATAAAAACCATATCAGCACCACGAAGTATTTTAGAAATATCTTCAACACTTTCTTCAGCAGCTTTTCTACCTATTTCCGGATTGGATCCTGCTCCTAATCCCCTAGTAACTTCTCTTCCTATATGTACTTTAATAGGTGCCTGACAATGATATAAAGCTTGAGCGTCTGTATTAATAGCAATAAATTCCACTCCAGAAACTTTATTGTTTATCATTCTGGAAATAATACTATTTCCTGATCCACCCAAACCTATAACTTTAATTTGAGCAAAAGGTTCAATTTTTGGTTTCACCTCCATAAAAATTCCTCCTCTAGTGATATTATATACATAAACAAATATTTAATGCAAGAGATTTATAAATTTAAAATGAAAAATGAAAAATTATAATTTAAAATTAAAAATTTTTCATTTTTTCCTAGTCGTTTTTCATTTTTCATTTTATATTTCTATTCTATGGTAAAAATGATTTTGTCCATTTTTTTATTTTTTTCATTAAAGATTCTACTTGGGGAAAATTACCTATAAATCCCTTTCGTTCAGAAATAGACTGCATACCCCAAAGCATCAACCCTATGCTAGTAGCATAAGATGGATCATCTAATTTGTCAACAATTCCTTTTAATTCTTTAGGAAAACCAATCTGAGCCGGTAAATTTAAATTATCCTTGGCTACATCTACAATACCTGGTAATTTTGCTCCCCCACCTACAAGAACTATTCCAGCCGGAAGCGATCCTTTCCTACCTATTTTCTTTAATTCTTGGTTAATTAAAGAAAATATTTCAGACAGTCTTGCTTCAATAATCTCAGCAACTTCTTTTTTAGAAACTTTTTCTTTTTCAGAAGCATCTATCTGAGAAAGATTGATCATATCTTTTTTATTTATTTCTTTAGGTTGAGCAAAACCATACTCTTTCTTTACTTTTTCAGCCACATCAATCGAAGTTCTAAGCCCTATAGCAATATCATTAGTAATATGACCTGATCCTATAGGTAAAATTGCAGTATGTAAAACATTCCCTTCTTCAAAAACAGCTATATGAGTAACTTCTCCTCCTATATCAATAATACAAACTCCTAACTCTTTTTGCCTGTCAGACAAAACTCCATAAGCAGACGCCAAAGGGACAAAAACAAGCTCATCTATATCTGCCCCTGCTTGATAAACACATTTTGTAAGATTTTTTATAATTGGACTAGAACCAAAAATAATATGAGTTTCTACTTCCAATCTAACTCCAGTCATTCCAACTGGATCAGAAATACCTTCTTGACCATCAATAGTATAGCTTCGGGGAATAACATGAATAATTTCAAAATTTGCAGGAATAGAAACTGCTTGAGCTGCTTCTATTACACGATTTACATCCTCTGTAGTTATTTCACTATCAGCTCGGGAAACAGCTATAGCGCCACGACTATTTAAAGAAGAAATACGTGCTCCACCAATACCTAAATAAACATGATCTATTGGTAAACCCGAAATTCTTTCAGCCTCTTCTAAAGAAGTAGAAATACAACTAATAGTATCTTCTACATCTACAATTATATCTTTTTTTACTCCTCTACATGGACTGTGACCTGATCCTACTATATGGAAAAATTTATCTCCTTCACCTTTAACCCCTACAACAGTAGCTACTTTGGTGCTTCCAATATCTAATCCTATAATTCCTTCTTTTCTTTTTGCCAATTTAAACTCCTTATTTTAAAATCTCAAATTATAATATTCAAATTCCAAATAAATTACAATGTTCTAAATATCAAATATTTCACTTACAATAAATAAACTAAGTAAACTGTTTGTTATTTGGTATTTATTTGTCATTTGGGATTTGGTGCTTGAGATTTACTCTATTATTCATTACTTTCAGTATATTATAAATTTGAAAATCTGCCAAGCATAGTTTAGTTAAAAAATATTTATAATCTTTTATTTTACGTATATATAAGGCATAAAAATAAAAATTCCTATTATTACTGCACCTAAAGCGGCAACTAAAACAGCGCCAGCCATAACATCTTTTATTATTCTAGTATTAAAATGGATTTGTGGAGCCACAGCATCTAAAATTCTTTCTATTATGCTATTTAACATTTCTAAAGACAAAACCAGTGTTATAGCTAAAGTCAAAATTACAAATTCTATTAATTTTATTTTATAAAAGATTCCTAAAATAATAATAAATATTCCAATTGTAAATTGTATTTTAAAATTTTGCTCTGATTTTAAAACTAAAAATAAACCATGAAAAGCATGTTGAAAACTTTTTATAATTCTAATTTTCATAGAAAACCTCCCGTTTTAAAATTCCAAATTCCAAATTCCAAATCTCAAATAAATTACAATGTTTCAAATATCAATTTTCAAAACTGTTTGTAATTTTGGTCATTGGAATTTAGTGCTTATTTGTTATTTGATGCTTGATGCTTGGAATTTAATACACTCCTAATTATCTCCTCTTCTATCTTCTCCATCTTTTCCCTGTCTTTTTCTTTTTCATGATCATATCCTGTTAAATGCAAAATACCATGAGTTAACAAATAAGCTAATTCTTTTTTAATTGAATGACCATAAATACCAGCTTGATCTTTTGCTTTTTGATAACAAATAACTATATCACCCAAATGTAAAATATTATCAGGTGGTGAAATAAATTCTTCCCTTAAGGATTGTAGGTCCTTCCGATCTATCTCTGATTCTATTAAATCATATATTCGGGGAACAACTTCGGAATATCGAAGACCAAAAGCTAACACATCAGTTGTTTGATTTTTTTTTCTGTATATTTTATTTAATCTTCTAATTGTTTTAGTATCACAAATTATTAAATCCAGTTTTATTGGTTTTTTAAAATTTAGTTTTTTAAAAACTTCTTTTGTTATATCTGTAAAAAAATTATCATCAATTTTTGATTTTGTTAAATTTTGAATGGAAAAATAAAGATTTTTCATAGATGTATATTAAAATAATTTATAGAGACCCGACCTCCTATAGTAAAAAAGAACTTAGGAGAGGTCGGGTCTCCCAAAAGTATTATTTTTATTTTCTCTTCTTTTTTCTTTTTTTCTTCTTTGTCTCTTCTTCCGAATATTCTATCCTTTCATGAAAAACAATATTTAAAGTATTAATAAATATATTCCTAATTTTAAAAATATCCCCTAAACTTAAACAAGATTCATCCAGCTGTCCTTCTTCCATTTTGGAATCAATTATTTCATTAGTTATTTTTTCAAGTTTTGCTTTAGAAAATTTTTTGTTTGTAGAAATCGATCTTGATGCAGCCTCTATAGAGTCTGCCAGCATTATCAAAGCCTGTTCTTTTGTTTTTGGTTTTGGTCCTGAATAACGAAAATTATCTGCATTTACCCGACCAAATTTCTTGCAAGCTAATTGGTAAAAATAAAAAACTAAACTTTTACCATGATGGGAAGATATAATTTCACTAATTTCCAAAGGTAAACGATATTTACGCGCCATAGAAATTCCCTGTTCTACATGTTCAATGACTTTCTTGGCACTGTCTTTGGGATTCAAATCTTGATGAATATTCCTTCCTTTTTGATTTTCAATAAAATATGAAGGATTTTCAAGTTTTCCAATATCATGATATAAAGCTCCTACCCGTACTAATAAAGAATTGGCTCCGCAGGCTTTTGCTGCCCTTTCTGCAATATTACTTACTAAAATACTATGATGATAAGTACCAGGAGCTTTTAAAGAAAGTTTTTTTAAAAGAGGTTGATTGGAATTTTCTAAATCTAGGAGTTTAACAAAAGTAGTAATTCCAAATATGTCTCCTAAAAATGTTAGGAGTCCACCAGTTAAAACTCCTGAGAGAATACCTCCTGTTGCACAAGCAATTGCTAATTTTAAAGTCATAGAATAAGAAAAACTAGCCACCATAATACTAAATGCCAAGGAAACTAAAAAACTGGCGATAAAAACACCAAAAGCTGCTTTTAAAAATACATTTAACCTTTCTATTTTATAAATACTATATATTCCGGCAATACTTGAAAAAAGATATACTAATGTTAATTCAAAAGAACCGCCAGTTGTTATCCCTAAAAAAACAGAAAAAATTAATGCTGATATAAGCGCTGCTCTATAATCCAAAAGTATTGCAATTGATAAAACTGCTGCTGCTTGTGGAAAAGCATAAGCAAATATTGGTTTAAATGGAAGAATAATTCGAGCAGCAAAAATTGTGACTAGTAAAAAAATGACAAAAATTAATAAAGATTTATTCAATGATATTTTCTTGGGTTTAAAAAAGTAAAAATATAATACTGAAATAAAGGATAAAACTATAATAAGTAAAAAATTACCTGCTGTTTTTTGCCAATTTTGTGCTGGAGAAGTAAGTCCTAATACTTCTATTTTTTCAATATCCTCAATTTCAGCTTTTTCTCCTTTTATCAAAATTAAATCTCCTTCTTTAATTGAATCAAATACTGGAGAGGTAGAATCTACTGCTTTTTTTATTTCTTTTTGCATTTCTTCTTCGTCTAAAACCATATTTAGTTGTAAAAGTAAACCAACTAAATATTTTATTGCTTCATTTGAAGATAAAGATAAACTTGGATCAATTCTTTCATTAATTATCAAAAGATGTTCATCAACTTCTTCAAGATTTATCTGTTCATTTTGATATATATCTGAAATAATTTTCAGAGTCTCATTATAAACCTTTTGAAATTCTTCATCTGATGTGGAAACAAAAAATTGAACCATATCATCAGAAATCGAAATAGCTTCAATCTCTTTTAACTGTTTGTTTTTTTGTTCAGAAGTAATATTTTTCTTACGAATTTCTTCAACTTCAGAAAAAAACTGTTTAGTTTTCTCCTCCTGATTTAAAGCTACCTCTGAATCAAAACGATATACTTTTTCCACTTCTTCTTTTGCTTTTTCTTTTGCTTTTTGAGTTTTTACCTCACTTTTATAAAAAATAGTCTTTGGAGCTTTGATATTATAGGGTGCCTGATCTCCATCTTTAATTTTAATTTGCCCAAAACCATATTGATAAATAATAATCAAAGATAACCCTAAAACTAAAACAACTAGAGCTATTATATATGGAATGAATTTTGAAAGTTTGTTTTTCATAAACACTAAATTTTATTAAACTTTGCACAAAAGGTCACTAAAATATTATATAAATTTCTAATTCCTAATTGACCTAATGCCTGCCTCGCCCTCAGCAAGTCAAGGCGGGCCTAATCAATATCTAATGTCAAAATGTCTAATTAAAAAACTAGTTTATGGTTTTTGGTTATAGCTACCAGTTTAGTATATGATAAGTAGTTATTAGTTTTTATGCCTATAACCTATCAACTAATGACTATCTACTATTTATTAGTCATTAGTGTTTGATTAGTAATTAGTAATTAGTTATTTACTAAGTTCTTCTTTCACAATCTGAGCTACTTCTTTCCCATCTGCTTTTCCCTTAAGTTGAGACATTAATTTACCCATAACTTTACCAAAATCAGCTGAATTTTCTGCACCAACTTCTTTCATAGCTTTTTGTGTTTCTTTTTTAATCTCTTCTTTAGTCATCTGCTTAGGCATATATTTTAATAAAACATCCACTTCTTTTTTTTCTTTTTCTACTAAATCACTACGTCCACCTTTTTCAAAATCAGAAATTGATTCTTTTCTTTGTTTAATCTCCTTTTGTAAAACTTCAATTATTTCTTTATCTTTTAATTCATTTTTTCTCTCTATTTCTTTGTTTTTAATTGCAGATTTAACCATTCTTAAAACAGATAAAGCTTCTTGTTTCTTTTCTTTTAAAGCATTTTTAAAATCTTGATCAATTTGTTCTTTAAGATTCACAAAACCTCCCAAGGTCTCTGTTATCCATTCATTGCAGAGACCGAAGCCCTGTCAGCCCGCTTCGCCGAATCGAGGCGAGAACTGGAAGTGGATGACGGGGCCTATTAAATTCCAAATATCAAATTACAAAAAAGTTTGCTTATTTTACTTGTCAGCAGGCAAGAAATTTTGGTCATTGGAATTTGATGTTTATTTGTTATTTGATGCTTGGTGCTTGAGATTTATATAATGTCCTAACGGCCATACATCATTCTCTTTGTTCTAATTTCTTTTCTTTTTGCTTTGCGAATAGCAATTTCTTTTCTTTCTCTTTTTGAAAGAGGATTTTCATAATATTGTTTTTTTCGAGCAAGAGAAATCACGCCGCTTTGTTGTACTTTTTTATTAAATCGACGTAATAAATAATCAAAAGATTCTCTTTCTTTCCTTTGTACTTTAACAACCAAATTAATCACCTCCCTACTTTAATATAAAATTCCAAATCACAAATTACAAATTATAAATAAGCATAAAATTCCAAAATCCAAATATTATTGTTTGGTATTTTGGTCATTGGAGTTTGGTATTTATTTGTTATTTGGTGCTTGAAATTTGTTATTTTATATAGTTTAGGATTCACCAATCATTGATCCTAGTTTTTCCCCTCCTAACAAATGCAGGTGAATATGGGTAACTTCTTGCCCTGCATCTGGACCTGAATTGAAAATTAATCTAAATCCTGAATCTGAAATTTTTTTGTCCTTTGCAATTTTATATGCTGCAGAAACCATTTTTCCAGTTATTTCACTTTGATTTAAAGTTTCTATATGTTTTCTAGGAATTATCAATATATGAATAGGAGCACAAGGATTAATATCAGAAAAAGCCACAACATCTTTATCTTTATAAATAAATTCTGTAGAAATTTCTCCAGCTATTATTTTACAAAAAACACACTTCATTTCTAACTCCATTAAAAATCAAATCCCAAATTACAAATAACAAATCTTAAATAAGCACCAAATTCTAAAATACAAAATTTTAAACTTACTTTGATTTTTCTATTATTGAAGATAGAATCTTTTTTAATTCTATAGCTTCTTTTATAAGTAAATTAATACGACTGTTCCAATCTTGATTATCTTCAATTAAACTTTCAATTACAAGTTTTAACCAATAAACTGTTTCTTTAGCTTCTTTACGAGAAATCTTTACTCTATGAACAAAATCTTTTTTACTTAAGGATTCATTGGCTTCAATATAATTAGCGCCTATAGAAGTGCTAGATTTAATAACTTGAGAAATCAAAGGATTATTTGTAATATTTTTAGGTAATTCTTTACATAATCTAACAATTCTCTTACTGAATTCTAAAGTTCTTTCTTCTAAATCATAATTTTTATTGTTTGTAATTTTGGTCATTGGAATTTATTTGTTATTTGATGTTTGGTGCTTGTAATTTATAATTCCTATATATAATGTAGTTCACTGTAGTTTTTTCTTCAATTCTTCAATTAATCTGTCCTGATATACCACTTCTTGTATTCCTTCCCGCATATTTCTAATAATTATAGTGTTATCAATAATTTCCTTCTGGCCCAAAATTAAAGTAACAGGTACATCAAGTTTACTTGCTTGCTTTAGTTGAGATTTAATATTATCTTTAGATAACGCACAAGTTGCTCCAATATTTTCCTGCCAAAGTTTCTGTAATAAATTAAGAGATTTTTTCTTGGCTGATTCTCCTAATTGAGCTACAAAAACCTGAATAGTTTTTTTATGAGGAATAGGAATTTTTTGCTGTTTTAAATTTAAAATAATTCTCTCTATGCCTGCTGAAAAACCAAATGCGCAAGTTGACCTACCGCCTAAATCAGATGCTAAATTATCATATCTTCCGCCTCCTCCCAAGGCATTTTGAGAACCTTCTTCTTTGTACCAAAATTCAAAAACAGTTTTAGTATAATAATCCAATCCACGAACCAAATGAGGATTTAAATTATAAGGTAAATCTGTTTCATCCAAATATTCCAGTACTAATTTAAAATGCTCATGACAATCAGTGCATAAATTATCAATAATTTGAGGAGCGTTTTTGGCTAATTTTTCGCATTCTTTTTGTTTGCAATCTAAGAGTCTTAAAGGATTTTTAGAAAGTCTTTTTTTGCAATCTGAACATAAATCTTCTTTTCTTTTTTTATAATAATCTAGGAGCTGTTTTTTAAATTTGGGACGGCATTTCAAACAGCCTACACTATTAATTTGTAAACTTAGGCTGGAAAGCCCTAATTCTTTATAGCTTTGCCAAGACAACAAAATTCCCAAGGCATCAATTATAGAATGACAATCTCCAATTGTTTCAAAACCAAATTGCCAAAACTGTCTCTGTCTTCCCTCTTGTGGACGATCATAACGGAAAAAAGGTTCAATATAATAAAGCTTTACTGGTTGAGGACGATTATGCATTCCATGCTCAATATAAGCTCTAATTATTCCGGCTGTTCCTTCAGGACGTAAAGCTATTTTATTGCCGCTTTTATCACGAAAATTATATATTTCTTTTTTAATAATATCAGTTTCTCCTCCAATACTTCTTGTAAATAACTCCTCATCTTCAAAGGTTGGGGTAGAAATTTTTTGAAAACCAGAACTTTTATAAAAAATATCAATTTTGGAAGATATAAATTGCCAATATTTTTGATCTTCAGGTAAAATATCTTTTGTCCCTCTTGGAGTCTTGTAAGTTTTCTTCCTAGACATCTATTCTCCTTTCAAAAAAAGTGTTAAATGCATCAATAAGAAAGTATTAAGAGTGTTATATGTGTCAGAAATATCAAAGGTTATTATATATCTTTGACGCCCGTGATACCTATGATTCCTATGGTACATTTTATTGTAACTATCCCTCACCTTATCATAAAATTTTTACTAATTCAAGTGACTTTTTCCATAAACCTCTTGACTTTTTTAAAAATTTGTAGTATAATTAAACAATTACAATAAAAAATATAACTAAAGATTATTCAATTACGCTAGAACAAAGTGGAAGCACTAATTAAATAATTATATTGGAAATAAAAAAATAAAAAAACATCTCTGCACAAATTGCAGAAAAAAATAAAAAAACATTATTTGTTATCTTATTTATGAACAAATATCAAAAACAAAAAACAGAACAATTAGATAGTCAAATATTTAAAATACAAAAGTCTACAAAGACTCTTATTAAATGTTTGTCTTTTTATCATGTAAAGTTAAGAGCAGACTCAAGAAATTACTATAATTGGCACTTGAATCCATACAGCCGCAAGGCTCATTGGGCAGTGCTTTTTTGTTATTTTATTATGATATGTTTTCTCTTCTGGAATGCTTTCTGGTTTTTTGGACCTGTAAAACCAGCTATAGCAATAGAGAAAATGAAAGTTAAGGAGATTGAAACTGATATATTTGCCTTTAAATCAGAAGCAGAAGATTTAATTGAAATTAAAAAAGAAAAGAAATCTTCTTCCTTGAAATTAGATAAATGGGATGGTGAAGTAAGTCTGGAAATAGATATCCCCTATACTGAAGACAGCAAGAAAAGTATTGAAGGAAATAAACTAAAACTATCCAACAATGAATATGAAGTAGACTTCTATCCTGCAGAACCAAAAGAGACAACAGAGAATATTAATGGTAAAGACTATACATTCAAAGCCAATGAAAATGGTGGTGTAGAATTTGACATCACTCTTAAACAAACTCCAGATTCCAATGTTTTTGAATTTCCAATTAAAACAAAGGATTTGGATTTTTATTATCAACCTCCTTTGGATCCTGAACATCCAACATGGTCAGATGAAGATGGAGATGGTGAAGCTGATTCTATCAGATCAGAGAATGTTGTTGGTTCCTATGCTGTATATAATAAAAACAAAGATAATATACATACAAATAAAGAAGAAGCAGAAAAATACAAAACAGGAAAAGCATTCCATATATATAGACCAAAGGTAACAGATTCACAAGGTGAAGAAACCTGGGCAGATCTGAATATAGATTCAGAAACCGGAATTATGTCTGTCACAGTTCCTCAAGAATTCCTAGACTCTGCTTCATATCCTGTGACTATTGATCCTAGGTTTGGATATGAAACTGCTGGTGGTAGTTCTGCCGGTCTTACTAATAATGATTTATATGGTAGTGTCTTTACTTCACCTTCTGTTGCTGTATCTTTAGATTCATTGACTTTTTATGGATACGATGCTGGATACTGTAGTGATTATGTAAAAGGTGTTGTAGTAACACACAGCAATTTAAATATTGTTTCAAATGGTATTACTAACGCCACTTATCCAGACGTAGAAGAAGATTGGTGGAAAACTGTTAGTTTTCCAACTTCTCCTTCACTTTCTGCTTCTACAGATTATGTTTTAATGTTAATTCCTAATGGTGATTGTATAATGTTTCATTATGATTCTGGCGTTGCCAATCAAGGACATTATGATTCTTCTAATAATTATACCAGCCCAACAAATCCAACAGATGCTACTCACAACACCAATAAATATTCTATTTATGTCACCTATCCAGCTCCTCCTGATTCACCAACTTCTCTATTACAGAAAAAAACAGATGATTCTGTTTTGTCAACAGGTGACTTTACAGATGAAACTTCTGTTAAATTCACAGCTGATATCAATGATGATGATACAAATGATGATGTCAAACTGCAAGTTGAAGTTAAACCACTAGGTCAAGGTTTTTCCGGAACACCTTCTGGAACTTCAGTAAGCTATTGTACTGACCCTTGTAACAATTCAGTGACAGTCAGTGGATTGTCTTCTGGAACAGAATATCATTGGCAAGCAAGGGCAATTGATAATGAAAGCCTGACATCCGGTTGGGTTTCCTATGCTGGAAATCCAGAATCAGAAACTGACTTTGGAGTGGATACTGCTGCTCCAGATAATCCAACGGTTTCAGGATATGACACCAGTTCAAAAACCAATACTTTTGATTCTGGTGATTGGCGAAATTATAATAATCAAGGAACATCTCCATATTTTGAATGGTCACCTCCAAATGATAACCCTGCAACTAATTCAGGAGTGGAAGGATATTATGTTTATTGGGGAACAAGTGCTTCTGCTGATCCTTCAAACTGGCAGACTGGAACAAACTTCACTAATAATTTAACCTTAACTCCTAATACTCCATATTATCTAAGAACTAAAACAAAAGACAATGCCGGCAATGTTTCTGCAGCTGCCACTGTCTTTACTTACAATTATGATGCTACTGATCCAACAGTTTCTGATTTCACTGTTGCCGGAAATACAGATGGATCTTCTACATATGTTAATGGTAGCAATGACAATGCAGTTGTTAAAGTAACAGGAACAACTTTCAATGATAATTCTCAAGATGATCTTTGGGTACAGTTTTCTGATACAGGAGGAGCCAACACTTGGGGAACCTATCCTGGTTCAGGTTCCACCAATAATATTGATTCAGGAAATGTCTGGGCTGCAGGAACATATAAAACAATATCATATAGTGGCGGCTATCCTACAGAAATAACAGACGCCTGGCGAATCACTACAGGAGATGGTGCAGACAAAACTGTTTATTGCCGTGTGAGAGATACGGCGGGGAATGCGCAGAGTAATATTGTTACTAATACTCAAACAGACTATTCTGTCGGTAGTGGTGGTGGATATATACAGGTTATCTCTCAACCTACATGGAATGATGCTCATAATCCTTCTTCAGGTGTTGTACAAGAAAATTCATACTTATATGCCGAATCAGATGATACTTATAGTAATTATAAATCCTTTTTACCTGTGAATACATCTGCTATTCCTGATAATGCAACAATAAATTCTGCAGATCTTTGGATTTATGTTCATGGCATATTAGAAACAGATTCGACAGATTTAAAAATAGTGCAGACAACCCAAGCATCAACAAGTTCGCTTATAAGTGATGATTATGATCAATGTGGAACAACACACTCACCTACAATTGGTGGAACAAAAGCTTTTTCAAATATAACTGGTAATCAATGGAATACAATTTCTTTAAATTCAACAGGTCTTGGTTGGATTAAAAAAACAGCTGGAGATCCTTGGACAAAATTAGGGTTAAGGACAGGAGTAGATACTAATGATACTATACCAACAGGATGGAATTCTTTTATTGGCAGATCTCAAAGATATTCAAGTTACGTACCTTATTTAAAAGTTGATTATACCTACACCACCCCTATTACCGACACCATCACCCTAGACACTGCTGCTCCAACAAGCGGTTTATTGAGTATTGATGAAGGGGATTATACAAATTCTGCCACAGTTGATTTGACTTTGTCAGCTACCGATAGTGGTTCTGAAATGTACCAGATGAGTTTTTCCAATAGTGCCCAGACTGGAGAATGGTCTTCCTGGGAGGCATATACCACTTCCAAAGCCAGCTGGGACATTACTAATGCCACCTATGGAGGAACGGCTGGAGATGGTTCCAAGAACGTTTATGCTCAATATAAAGACAATGCTGGAAATGTTACTGGTGAAAAAAATTATCAAGTTGGAGCAAGCACTAACGATATTTATTCTCTTGGAAATTCTGCTGGCAGAAGTAATGCATCAAGTTTTTATCTTTCATCTGCTTCAAACTTTTTAGGTTTTTTAATTACAACTTACAGAAATGGTGCATGGCGTTTTACAGGCGTTGATATCCCCCAAGGAGCAACTATATCTAACGCTTATATTTCAATTAATGGGGGTGGTAGTGGAACTACAGTTGATCTGAATATATATGGAGAACATGCTGACAATCCTTCCACCTTCTCTGATTTAACTAATTACAAAGCAAGAACTGCCACATCTTCAACAGCAGATTGGGATAATGTAGGATCATGGAGTGGTTGGAATGATTCGCCAGATATATCAACAATTGTATCAGATATAATTGAAGAAAGTTGGTGGGATTCAGGAGATAATCTAGTTTTATTTATTGATGGAAAAAATAGTTCTACTGGAAGTAGAAGTTTCAATACTTATGACAACGAAACTTATCAAGCTGCTAAGCTATATGTGAGTTATAATTCAATTAATGACACAATAACCTATGATACTGATGACCCAACTGTCACAGTCACCCAACCTGATGGTGGTGAAGATATTGAAGGTGGCACATCTTATGAGATAACCTGGACTGCAACAGATGATGGAAGTGGAATTGCAACAGATTCTATTGATATAACCTATTCTGATGATGGAGGAACAGATGAATATGTCCATCCTATTGCAACAGGAGAAGGAAATGATGGAACATATACTTGGAATCCTGTTGATCCTGTTGATAAAAACAATTGTTTAATTAAGATAACAGCAGATGACAATGCTACAAATGAAGGAGAAGATACATCAGGTTCTGCCTTTACAATAGATTCAACTGATCCAACAGTTGCTAATTTTGTTGTCAAAGGTAATACATCAGGAATAGACTATGTTAACAGTACAGATACCAATAGACTAGTTAAAGTGAATCAAACCACATTCAATGACAACTTCAGCTCTTCCTTGAAAGTACAGTTTTCTGATGATGGAACAGACTGGGGAGCTTGGAATGGTTCTTCCAATACCATAGATAATACTTGGGCAGATTCAAATAGCTATAAAACAGTAAACACCTTAGGTTCAGCTGTTGATATAGCAGATGCCTTCCAGCTTGCAGATTCTCAAGGTGATCATGATGTATATATGAGAGTAATGGATGAGGCTGGGAATGTGAAGGATACAATAGGTTTATCAACTCAAACCCTAAGACCTGATGAAACGGGACTCTACACACAATGGAGTCCTGAGGGAGAGAATTGGAATAAGGTTGACGAGGAAGTAGCTGATGATTGGGGAACTTATGTCTATATTTTCGATGATACAGCAAAAGATTTATATGATGTTCCAACCAGTAGTATTCCTGGTGGTGCCACCATAAATTCTGTAACGATTTATTTTAGAGTTTATGGGAGTATGGGGTGGTCTACTTGGGGAGATTTTATTCCTGGATTTCATGATGGAACAGGCGAGTGGTGGGGAAACGATTACTTTTCAGATGATGTTTGGACAACTCATAATGTAACCTTGGTGACTAACCCCAGAACGAGTTCTGCTTGGACTTTAGAACAAATCAATGCTCTTCAGATTGGTTGTCAATATGATAATGAGGGTGCGGGAGAGGAGGATCAGGGTAATTTAACTCAAATCTATGCAGTTGTAGATTGTGTTCCACCACCCATCACCGACACTATCACCTTAGACACAATTGCTCCAACTGGAAGTTTGACAGTTGGTTCAGGTGATCCTCAATATACCAATTCCAATAGTATAGATTTATATCCATCTGCAAATGATGGTTCAGGTTCTGGATTGAATGAGATGATATTTTCCAACAATAGTTCAGATTGGGGTGAAACAGCCGATACTGATGGAACTATTCTTTCTTCCGATTGGGCAACATATTCCACAGATGCCCAATCTTGGTATCTTATTGATTCTCCAGATGGCTCAAAAATATCCTATGCCAAATATAAAGACAATGCTGAAAATGAAATGACTGTTTCAACTTCTGATTCAGATGCTTCAAATGTCTCCAACAAAGATGCTGGAGAAAGCTCTGCAGATATTGATTGGTCTGAGAGTAATATTAAGTTGCCAGCTAATTGGGGCGCTTTGCAAAAGCCATTTTCTGTATATAGCCCTGATAATTCTACAAGTTCTAATTTCACACTGGGATATCGTTTTAAACCCAATGAAAATGGCAGAATTGTTTCTCTGGGAAGATATATGGATAGTACAGCTAATACTGTTGTCAAATTATGGACGGTTAGTGGAGAAGTCCTTGCTACTACCACAGTCCCAGCTTCATCAGGTTGGCAATGGGCTGCCCTTACAACTCCAGTAAATGTCACAGCCGGAACATACTACGTAGTTAGTGTTTACTGTGCAGATGGTGGGAAGTCTCTAGCTTTTGATACTAGTCCCCCTCAAACTATTGGGGATATCCAAATAGAAGAAGGTCGTTCTGTTATTGGAGATTCATTTCCTACAACTAATAACAATGATTGGGCATATGGACTACCCGATATAGAATACCAATCAGGGCCAACCCATTCATCACCTAAAATAGCCCAATCAAATGCCATAGATTCAACTTCAGATGATATATCTTCTGCAACATTAACTCCAACCATGACTTTACCAGCTGGTACATCTGTAACATATTGGATGACAGCAGATGGAACAAATTGGATTGGAGCAGGAGATGCAATAGATAATGGGTTTACAAATGGAGTAAGCCTAACAAGTCTGGAAGATCATATATTCAACTTTTCAGCAACAGGGTCAGAGGGCAGTACATTGAAATGGAGAGCAGAGCTTGCAACATCTGATACTGCTAATACCCCAGAAATAACAAATCTTAATATTTCCTATGGCTATGGACCATATGATTTAATAATATTAGACACTTCTGCTCCAATGGCAACAATAGAATATAATTCAGGAGCAGACAGTATACAAAATACAACTACAATATCATTAACAAAGAATGAAGCTGATTCTCAATCAGGAATCACAGATTATGATATAGAATTTAAAGAAGCAGACTTGTCAGCTGGCACACCTGGAGCATTTGGTTCATGGCAAGAAGTAAATGGTACAGATGGAGAAGATCAATCAGTAACATCCTTTGAAGGTGTATCAGGTAAAGCATATAAATTCAGATATCGTGCTCAAAATGGTGCAGGAACTTGGGGTTCAGGGGCTGCAGAACCTGGAACAGCTGATGTATATGATGATCCAGACAACTGGATTGGTGTGGATACAGAAGGACCTAGAGTTACTACTTTCACTGTAGATTCTGATACTCAATATACAAATTCAGCAGATGTAACCTTAAATATATCAGCTTCAGATGCTCATTCTGATATGCATGGCAGCCAAGCTATGAGATTCTCCAATAATAATTCTGACTGGTCATCATGGGAAACATATGGCACTTCCAAATCTTGGAATTTAATCTCTGATGCAGGTGGTTCCAGTTCAGAAGGTTCAAGAACTGTATATGCTCAATTCCAGGATGCTACAGGAAACGTTGGTCCAGGAGGTACAGTTGATTATATTGTGGCTGCTTCAGCAGATGATGCCCGATCTAGATCAAATGGTGACTGGAGTTCCGGTGCTACTGAATCTTACTTTGGCACAGACTGGTCTTCAAATTCTAGTCGTTCTTACTTCCGCTGGGCAGTAGATATTCCAGACAACTCAACAGTAAGTTCAGCCTACTTAAAATCAGTAGCAAGAAATGATTATACAGATGTAGTTTATAATAGCAATATTAAACTTCTTGATGAAGACAACTGTGCTGATTTCTCTTCAGATCCTTACAACCGTGCTGTTGCAGCAAGCAGTGTTGCTTGGAGTTTTACTTTAGATGATGACTGGACAGCAGGACATTGGTATACAAGTCCTGATATAGACAGTTTGGTTCAGGAATTTATTGATACAGGATATTCTCCTGGATATTATATGGGTATAAGATTGGATGAAGGAGATTCAACAACTGGAGAAGACAGAGGACTTACTCCTATAGACTCTGGTTGGTCTGATCCTTATTTGAAAGTAACTTATTCTACTACCTCTTCTGATGATATATTCCTAGACTTGCAAGATCCTTCAGGTTCTATTACTTCTATTGATGGAAGTGCAGGTTCTTCTGCTGGTTATTCCAAAGAATCAACAGTTACTTTAAATTTATCAGCTTCTGATCCTGGCGTTCCAACAACAGGTTCGGACTTAGGAACTTCAGAAGGAATGAGATTTTCCAATGATGGTTCAACATGGAGTTCTTGGGAAGCCTATGGAACAAGCAAATCATGGAACTTAGTCACAGGCGAAGGCGGAACAGATACAGATGGTGACAAAACAGTCTATGTGCAGTTTAAAGATAATGCAGGGAATCCTTCAGGAGGAACTGATACTGACTTCATCTTCCTAGACAGACAAGATCCAACAATGACTGACAATCAATCAGGTGATTTGAACTGGAGATATAATGGAAATGATTTGAAGAATCTTGCTTTAAATACTTCCTTGGAAAACTATACAGGAACAGCAGATGATTCCTCAACAGATACATTTGACTCTTGGTCTGGAAATATTGGTACAGAAAGCATATATGCATATACATCTACAACAACCATGCCATGGCAGGGTTCATCTTCTATGAAGGTAACCACACCAGGCAGTGTTGGTTATGAAGGTGTTAAATATAATGCTGCTTCTTATTCTACATCCACTCAATATACAGCTTCTGCTTATGTAAAGAAAGTAGATGATGCA
>SDBS01000389.1_pt1 | contig 41537 bp, 77 predicted proteins | sample 2277091 | NCBI WGS metagenome assembly SDBS01 (sample SAMN10404972, study PRJNA504765) | marine sediment metagenome | isolation source: marine sediment core GS10_PC15, 163 cmbsf | place: Arctic Ocean: Southern Knipovich Ridge | collected 2010
TCTTTGTTCAGTCAATCCTTTTATTGGCATTTATTCCTCCTTAGCAATTAAATAGATAGTGCTTGCAGTCTGCATCTTGTTCGCAAGTATGTGGGTTTTTACCACCGTCACCAAAATTATCCCCTGAAAGTCTCCACTGGCTAGAAATTCCAGTTGGGTGTTCTCGGTTTAATCTTTTACTAGTTTCATCCTTACTCAGATTGGAGCATACCGAAGCGCAAACTATTCCAATCCCATACACTTCAAACTTATCCATCAGCCCTCCTTAATCCATCACTCTGTACCCATATCTAAACCACAGGGGCCACCTGTTTTTTCGCACCAGCCAGGGTCATCACCACCTCTTCGTCTGTACTGGCAGTATTTCCTTTCTTCTTCCAATTCAACAACCACTTCTTCCATTATTTCTCCTCTTGCTCTTTAAGGTAATCATCATCATCGAGGTAGTAGGCATCCAGGTTCATATTGTGCATTAGTCCTGCTACGAAACGATCATAGTTAGATGTTCCTGCAATATTGGTTACATCAATTTCCTTAACAATGCTTCGAGTCTCGAAATCCCTCACGTAAACCTTAACCATTATTCTATCCCCCATTTTTCTAATTTGGGTTGTAATTCAATATGTCTATAGCTTGGTGTAAAGATACCCCTTCTTCTGCCATAATTCGCAGGTGTTTCAAAACGGCATCCTTAGCTTCCTTTATCCCTGCCTTGAATGCTATATCCCCTGTGATTTTAGCTTGAGCTTTATGGCATTTTGAGTCGCAGTTAATTCGTTGACCTAGTAGTGTAGTGGGACATAATCTCACAGTCTCTTCCCAGTTCATATCTCTCTCCTTATTATGCTGGCTAGTAGCCTAGACATCGTGCTCTCTAGTTCGTTCTTGATATGCTTTTTCGAGATATACCATGTCATCTTCTGTTAAGTAAGGATATAAAATGTGGTGTATTTCATGGTATAAAGCCAGTGTCATATCTTCTCTGGAGTAGTGACTTGGTAACCACATGCGTTGCGAATACTTGCTTACTAAAGCTTTGCAGCTTAGTGGTAGTTGCCCAAATACTGCCTTGCCATTTTTAGATAGGCGGTGGCAAACCATTAAAGAACAGTCAGTGATACCGTATTCTTCAAACATAGCTAGTGTAAATCCCTCAAAGTCCAAGCCGAAAGCTTCTTTCATTTCTTCTTGCACTACCGAATCACGATATTCTATCTTATTTATTTTCTCTCTCCTTTGGCTTGCTGGCTCGGACTTAACCTGCTTGTCAGTCACTACCTAATCACGATATTCTATACTCATAAAGCTACTGTTCCGCGGTTGCCCGATTTACAAGACACCAGCAAGCCTATTTAACCTTCTCTAGTTCTGAGGTTGGAACATATAACACCTTACCTATCTTGACAGAAGTGACAAGACCTTCCCGTATCCACCGGTAGATAGTAACCCGCGGTCTTTTTATCTTGTCCGCAAACTGCTGAACTGATAGCAGGTCTTTTGTTTCCAACTCGATGATTGTTTTCATTTCACTGTTACAACTTTATCACAAGTAGCTTCTCTTTGTCAACCTTCTTTTTAACTGGTACTCTCCAACCACATGGAAGGCAGACCCACACCTTACCGTAACCATCGGACTCTAGGAACTGGGCACCTCCGCATTTAGGGCATCCTTTAAGCCGTATCATATACTTCTCCTTCAATCTTGTGGAGTTGCGGGTAAGGAACTGCCATGAGCCTGCCTTTTACAAAACAAGTATACCAACCAGGATGAGCCCCTGCCCAGACGTAATCGCATTGGGGGCACGTTACACAACCATAGTCTTTCACTTCGCTTGCGATACTAACTATATTATCATCGCCTTCCATGCCAGTACCAGGCGTATATCCGCAACTAGGGCAAAGGTATTCCACTAGCTGTGCTCTCCACAGGTATCTCTTACCGATCTCAATTGTAGGTATCAATCCCATTACTGACACTCCTGCCGGATACGGGCTTTCATATCATCGGGGAACGTAGTATGGAGGGTAGATTCAACTGCTTCGATTGCTTCTTTGAGTGTCATACCGTCCTTCAGCCCTTTCATAACCCAGTAGTACACGAATACATTTGATGCCCCACCTTTGACTGTCATTTAGTTGCCCTCCTCTTCGGCTAATTCCTTCTTAGCTTCGTTGGCTGCTTCGGTTAGCATTGCTAGTTTGGCAAGTTTAGCTAATCCTGCTTTGCTCTTGTAACGTTTACGCAGGTAGTATTCGGTGCGTCTTGCCGATGTGTTGGTTAATTTTATAACTATCTCCATCATTTCTTCTCCTCTAATAGCTCTGGATTCTCGTAGATGTTGCCGATTATTTCATAGTGTCTTGTGAGCCTCTGATACAGCACTTGGAAGTTCTTACCCCCAATCCATCTAGCTACGAAACTACCATCATGCCACTCAATGCTACCTTTAGGGACTTCCGAATTAAATTTCTTGATAAAGTCCCCTTCATAAATCTCGGTGCCGTTCTTGTCATTGGGCCCTATGTATTGCCCCACTGTTTCGGGGTCAAGTGTTCCTGCTTCTACCGCTGCCCAGAACATTGACAAAGGGACGGTATTTACATTAGCCCTGTCTTTGGGGTTGCTACTACCATATATCCACACTCCATCTTTAGTGCGTCTAGCTCTAAATTTAATCTCTCTCATTTCTTCTCCTTAATCCACTGAGTAGGTGGTACTTGCTGACTCACCAGGGCGTTAGTGATCTGGCCTTGAGAGTTTACCATGATGGCCTGGATTTCGTAAATATTTACCAGGGTCCCCTGGATTTCTATTAACTGGTCAGCGTGCATTATTATTGTCACTGTATGACTCATTGTTCCATCTCCCTAATAATCAGTTTAAGTTCCTTCATAGCTGCTTCAAATTTGAACAAGTTACCAACAGCTTCATTAGCCCAGTATTCAAGGTCTGCTAGTCGGTGTTCTGAGTCATTCATTAAACCACCCCTCAAGTATCAGGTGTGCATTCTTGTAAAGCTCATCTTTGAATGTCGTATATTCCTTAAGGTGTTGAGGGCAGAGGTCTTTACAGCTCTCATGACCCCATCCTGGGAGCCGCATTGCATCTAATGGTATTGTTTCGTTACAGCGCAACCCTTTCAGTTTCTTATCGCATTGCAGGTATCTCATTTCTATTTAACCTCCTCTGTAATCATCGGGCATCGATATAAAAAGGATAGAGCCAACTAACCAGACTGATCCTAGAATGTGACCATCTTCTATCCCAGGAACGAACATAAAGGCAAGTCCTAATCCTAACATCACTAACCAGCTAAGTATTTTACGTAGTTTCATTCCTATTTAACCTCCTTGATTGACGCTAGGGCTTCCGCAATTACTTCTCTAAGATATGGAGGCAATGTATTGTAGTAAGTACTGTTATAAGTACTTCTCAGAGCCGCAACCAGTCCTTCAATACCACCGGCTACGGCCTGTGGGTTCTCAGGGTTCAAAGAGATGCACGAATTGACTGCGGTGACTATGAGGGTTGCATTGGCTTGGGTTTCCGCATCAAGTTGTTTTAGCCCGTAGTATTTGCCCTTGCCTGACTTGTAGATTCGTGCTATCTCTCTACCATTAGCTTCTATTCTAATAAAGCCTCTAGCTGGCAAAGGGAAATCGCTTACGTTCCAGTTCATCATTTTAGTCCTCCTTAATATATGCTGGGGTTAGGTTCTAATCCTCTTCATCACAGTGTCATTCATTATTCAACCTTCTTATCAACTAATTTATCTTGTAGTGCTTCTATAGCTTGAGCAAGAGCACGCCGAAAGTCAGGGTCAAGGAATTTATAGTTGGCCTTTAGTGTTTTCTCTAGGATTTCAATAGCTCTAATAGTAGTCACTGTTTTAGCCCTCCTTATTCTCCTTCTAATCTAACCAGTTCTTTTTGAGACCGTCTATCGGGGTTGTTTGTCCCAGCTTCCCATCTGCTTATGGTCCGGACGGAAACGTGTAATTCAACGGCCAGTTCCTCTACAGACCAGTCCCTTTCTTTTCTGATTTCCTTAATTCTTTTAGACCACATTTATACCTCCGTACTACGATAAGTCAAACGTCTGTATGATTTCATTTGCCACAATTCTATCTTCCGGGAAGGTTATAAAGCCCTGTCCGGCTACTTTAACAATCCATTCAGCCATTCGTGGGCTTTGTGCTATCAGGTGGGCGTTGGCTTCCGGGTTAAAGAATGTCATGGTGGCTATAGGGGTTGTTCTCTTATGCACTCCATCTTGCGGGTCAAGTTGGATTGATTCAACAAGGACATTATCCCCTTGTTCCCAGTTAGCTTGTTCGTGTATTTGCCAGTCCCCTTTAGTATAGGCCATTCCTATTTCCCTCCTTGTGGTTTCTTCTGGTAATCCAGTCCTCTTTTTTGTTCAACTCCTGATAGGCCATTAGTTACCTCGAGTTATTATTCCACTTTCTCACAATGAGGGCAATCATAGTCGCCGCCCTCAGTGCAGCTTGATTCGACATTCATAAATTCGTGGGGTTCTCCGTGTTCGCATCCGGCACAACCGGCGTCAGGGCAAATGACTATATCTCTTATTTGTACCATTGGTCTGCCTCCATTTATTATTTCACGACTCGAGTAGAGGATTCGCAAGCTGTTGCCGTTCTTTCGCGATACAGAGTTCAGCATATCTGATAAGGACTCCCGTCGGTTCTGTTCGCCAACCGTTGATTTCCCTTTTAGCCTGAGCTAGCAGCTTTTCTCCTACCTCGTTTGTCTTTTCATACTGGCTGTCTACTGGGAATAATCCTTCTATTTCCTGTATAGCTTCTTCTCTGGTCATTTCCTTAACCTCCTATCTATTGGCATATTCAGCCAGGATATTAGCCGGTACATTCCAGAGCATTTCTTTCAGGCCTTTAGTATTACCCTCTTTGATCTCCTGCTCTATCTTCTTAGCTACCACATCAACCAGGGCCTGTAAGTTCCTGATTTCTTCTTCCATCTTTACCTCCGATATTCAATAACCGTATTTAGATAGCCAGTCTATTGCTTCCTTGTAGTTGTATCCGATAAACGTATTCTTGATATACCAGCCGGTGTTGAAAGGGTATTTCACTCCTTTTCGGTACACAGCCCCTTCAGCATCTAACTTAGCTTTGTCAGTTCTTTGCACTTCCTTACCTCCTATTTAATCCTATAGGTATTAACTAATAGGCGTCTATCGCTGACTCGCCGGGGTATATTGGCGCTTTCCCTGATGGTGTATCAATGTAGCCTATTGGTTGATCTGCCTGTTCTGCATGGTACGCCGCTACATCATCAGGGTGGCCGGCAATTATCCTTTCTGGGTTATAGTATTCCTTTCCGTCTATGGTCTTTACGATGCCAGGTTCAATAATTACTACCTTCGAGCTGTCTCCCATCATGTCATACCCTCCAGTTATTCATTACTAAATACAATATAGCATACCTATTTGATGCTGATTGTTAGTTCTTAAAGCTGCAGCAGATGAAACTAAATTCTGTCATACCTAAGCTTCTACAAGTTACCAAGTGCTCACAGTCACCGCAAGAGTAACCATCATCCTCTAATGCTTGTAATTCTTTGTCTGTATAGTGTTTCATTTCTATACTCCTCCATTTATTTATTACTACACTCACAATAGCATACCTGTCTGACATCTGTCAAGGTATCAAAAGGATAGCTTATTTGTTCTATTTTGACAGGGTATTGACACAGGGTGTATAATAGCTGTAAGTACTAGTCAGCGAAAGCTCTAAACGAAAGCGCTAGCACTTTGGCGAGTACTATTTTCTTTTTCTCTTATCTCCTCCCCTCTTCTATTTAGAATAACTTAACCTTGACTTTATTAGATAATTAGTCTACGCTTTAATTGAAATGACAAAGATTGTATTAGCTCAACTTATATTCTTGTTACTTATCGCTCTGGTTCGACTACGCTCACCACAAGTATTAGCTACACTATGGGAAAGGTCTCTGTTTTACTGATGGAAGGAACATCTTTAACTATTGAGCATTTCAACGTGGCCATTGAACTACTGGATAATCCTTTACCTTTGGCTAAACCAGGTCTAAGCCCTGAAGTATGGGACTGGGTAAAGAAATACCACCACTTGACGGATGAGGAAATGTCTACCTATTATGACAGGTTTCATCTTATAGGATTGAAGGATTTATGGTAGAAACAAAGAAGGATGATTTGGCTTTTGAGCAACAAACCAACAATAAGCAAAAGGGTGGCTATAGGATGATTGAGCCTAGATGGAAGCCAGGTCAATCAGGTAACCCAGCCGGTAGACCTGTTAACAAAAGCTCAATCACCTATTGGTATAAGAAGCTATTAGCTGAGAATGAGGGCTTGAGTGCTAAGAAGATAGCTAAAATGGCCATTGAGAAGGCTACAGAAGGCTCTCTACCGCATATACAGGAGGTTACGGACCGAACTGATGGCAAGGTAATACAGCAAACAGATCATACATTTGATGGAGAAGGTCTAATGTCGATACTCTTGAAGCTCAGGGGTAACGACACCCTGGCAGAGCCTGATATAGAGCTTCTAGAGGAAGGTGAATAGATGGATAAGGGGCTATTCAAGGCACTGATACATTGGTTGGCTGTAATGTGCGACCACTCTGAGGACTATCCGTTGAATTGTTGTAAAGTAAAAGACATATTGGTTATAGTGCGAACCAATAGAGGGGGAATAGATGGAAGAGATAACACCTAAAAAGGGAGCAGAGATATTATACAAGCTGTTAGCAGAAGGGCTACCGTCACTTAGCTCAATAGACTACAGTGAGGCGTTTTCCTTGCCAGGGTGGTCAAAGGGTAAGACTTGGCAAGAGCTTCTGGACGCTAGGACTATTGACCAATTGAATGTTAAGAACCTATAACTATTATAGTGCGGACCATGAGGAATAATGGTAAGACTCGTAGTACTCAGAGGAAGCACAGGCGGAAGGTTGCAGGTACAGCGAGGGGATTAAAGGAGCGCAGGAAACGTTTAGATAGAAGGGAATAACAACCACAAGATAAGGAGGGATGATGTTTCACCGGCTACATAGATGGTTTGATAAGATTGAAGCACGGCATGATCCCTACTATTCATGGTATCTTATATACAGGACGATACGCAGATACCACAACATACAGTATAAGAACTAATGTTCTACACTAGATATAGTAGGATGAGAGGGTATATTAAAGGGCTTGTGCTCAGGCGAAGTGGGTTGGCGCACGACATGGGGTTATTGTTATTCTTAGCCTTGCAGGTAATTTTTTTCAATAAACAGGAGGGTAATGGATACTACTGAAACCTATATCAAGATGGCTGATTGCCCTGAGATACAGGGATTACGCCCACTTGCCAGTTATCTTAAATATGAAGATGGTGACATATTATTTGCTCATTGGCCTGACGGAACAAGTTATCCCGTTGAAAAGCGTGAGCGAAGAATAGGGATGTATACCGTTTTGGGTAATGACCCAGATAAGTATAGCAAGTCCATCTGGTTACCGCGTCAAGACCAGCTGCAGGAGATGGTGGACGGAGGCTTTACGCATCAAGTATTAGAGCACTTTGAAGGGTGGTATCATTCAGGTATCAACCAATATCTTGCCTCAATGCACCAACTATGGTTGGCATTTGTGATGAAGGAAAAGTATAACAAAGTTTGGAATGGTGAGTCGTGGGGAAATGAAGTCAATTAACATGCTCAAGCAGCATGATATGGGTCCTTGGTTAGGCAGGACAAAGGATGTATACGGCAGGTCATTGGCTTATATGAGTATTACGAATGCTTTTCTACTGGTGTTCAATGCTTATAACACGATGACCTTAAGGGAGGAGTATACCGGTATCGATGAATGGTTAAGTCTACCCTTGTTCTTTGGGGTAGTGCTACTGGGGTTAGGCTTTACGATGATACTAGTATGGAAGTTTGAGCTGGCATCTACGTTTCGTTATGCTAATGAACAGAGCTATAAGCATCACAATCCGATAAAGGAGCACCTAGAGGACATGGAAGCTAGGCTGATGGTTAAAATAGCGGAATTAAAGGATGACGACTAAGACAGAGGAAGGGATTAAGAGACAGATCGATATAGTGATTGATAGCTTAGGTCATACGCTGTCACCGGAGCAGCAGGCTATTGTGTATTGTACTGCCAGGGAGGTGTTAGGTGGTGGTGGTGAGAGGGCCGGTAAGAGCTTTATAGCTTCCGAGGCATTGAATGTAAGGTTCTGGCAGGGTGACTTGTTCTGGATAGCCGGTAAGGATTATGATAGGTGTCATAGTGAGTTTGAGTATACCGTTAAAGCAATGATAAAGCTATCCTCTAATGATGATCCGATAGTTAAGCCTGAGAATATCAGTACTCCTAAGAGTGGGCAGTGGTCAATGAAGCTAGAGACAGGCTGTGTTATAAAGACATGGAGTTTGAAGGACTGGTTAAAGGTTGGTAGTGAAGCACCTAGCGGGATAGTTATTTGTGAGGTAGCTCAGATAGCATTGCAAGAATACCGCAGGTTATGTGACAGGACGGCTGAGAAGAGGGGTTGGATATGCGCTACCGGTACGTTTGAAGGTTCATTGGGTTGGTATCCTGAGTTATGGAAACTCTATCAGTTACCGGGTCAGCAAGGGATGTCCTTTTCCTTACCGACATGGAGTAACAGGTTTATCTATCCTGACGGTTATGATGATCCTGAGATACAGAGACTAAAGGTTAATAACACAGAGGATTACTTTAATGAGAGGTTCGGTGGTATACCTTGTCCACCGAGGGGTCTGGTATTCCCTGAGATTAAGTATCTTACTCATGTTAAAGAGATGGATATAATAGATGCTCCTGTCTACTTATGGATTGATCCTGGCTATGCTGGGGCTTACGCAGTTGAGGTTGTGCAAGTGATAGGTGATACCGTTTGTATTGTGGACGAGATATACACACAGGGATTAGTTACGGAACAAGTGATAGACATTGTAGCTAATAAACCTTGGGTTAAACTTGTTGAGGGTGGTGTAGCGGACAAATATGCCATGCAGCATCAAGCAATGCCAGCAGTTGCTGAGGTATGGGGGGCTAAGAGGGATAATTGGCCTGGGCTACCCTTACAGTCTACCTATGTAGCTGAGGATGCTGGTAGGGAAAGGTTGCACACCTTCTTAACAGTTAACCCGATAGACCATCAGCCGAGATTATTGATTGACCCTAAGTGTACAGGGATACTATCTGAGTTTGGTTTGTGCCCTAATCCCTTTAGTGGGTTAGCCGAACCGTATAAATGGAAGGAAGACAGGATAGGTCAGGTAGTTGGTAGAGCGCCGGACGATAAGAACAATCATGGTATCAAGGGCGTTATTTATGGATTGGTTAACAAGTTCGGTTATGTAACCAGGAAAAGTAACAAGATGTCTACAAAGAGGTCAATTTACTTTTAAGGAGGAATGAGGATATGATATTAGAAGTTGATGGGTACATAACGGAAAGCGTACCCCTGTATTATATAAGGGTTCACGATCCACTCAATCCAGCTAGAAGAGCCTCGCGGCGGTTACTAGACATTGCAAGAGAGCATGGTAATCCCACCGAGGTATATACTTACGATGACATGGAGGAAAACGGCCTTGTTGTAGGTGTAAGATATACAGGGTTAGAGAAATGGGAATAGGAGGTGTGATGTATAGACCGGAAGGATGGCAAGGTTATCACTGTGGGAAAGATTGTACTCACTGTTATACTAACCCGGTAGATTGTAACAAGCACTATGAAGCTGGTGCTGATGCTACAATAGAAGCTTTGAAGGGGAATTCTATTCATAGCAGTGATAATGTTGGGAAGAAGATGATTGAAGCATATAATTCCTACTGGGGCGATAAGGAAGGAGAATCCCGCTTCTTTAATGGAAAGTTTTATATTGTAATGATACCTGATGAGAGTGCCTTGGCTGTTTCAGGTATTGGGACATTCCCTGAGACTGATACGGTGAAACTTTCAGAAGAAGATGAATGTTTGGCTAATGGTGGGCATTGTTATCGAAATGCAGGCTACTTACTAACTGCTAATCGTCCAATAAAGGTAACAAAGTGTCAGCATTGCGATAAAACGCAGCAGACCACATTAACCAATACACCAGAGATTCACAGGGTAGAGGCAGCGTATTTGCTCCCAGGCTGGAAGCCTATAGAGGGGGTGTGATGAGTGATTTTAGGTATCACGGCAGGAAATTCGAGGAACTAGACAGGGACGAGCTAATAGAAGCTCTGGAGAGTCTTACTAAGATATACCTTGAGTTGGTGGAGATGAAGTCTGTTGAGATGGTGAATGGCTGGGTTATCTATGCTAATTGAGGAGGGTGAATGACTAAACAAGAAGCTATAATAAAAGGGTTAATGGTATGGATGGGGGCTTACGGAGTAAAGGAAGCAGACATGGTGAGGGCAGGAATAGAGTTATTTAACTATCTCGACTCTCAAGGTGTAGTGGTAAAGGTAGAGAGGGAATTGCCTGAGGATCCTCACAACTTCACAGACAGAGAACGAAGGCTACATTTCTATGAGTGCACTCCTAGTTGCCATGCGGCAGAGCACGAAGCCTTAAAAGAAGCTGGCTATGCACCAGTAGAACCACTTGTGGTGAGCGTAGTCGAACTACTGATAGAGGAGGTAATTAGTTAGTTCCTTTAAAAGCTGATGGAAGTTAAAGAGGTTATAGTTCCTTATTCTTGGTCCGATGAGTTTCATTTGTATGTATTAACGGACGACCACATGGGGACAAAGCATCATGCTAGCGGGCCTTTAAGGAGGCAGATAAGTATTATCAAAGCTGACAAGAAGGGAATGTGGGTACACTTAGGCGACAAGGGAGAGTTCATATCACCCAGTGACCCTAGGTGGGATGTCGCTGTTATAGAGGATTGGGTAAAGCCAGATAATATAGCCGAATGTCAAACTGAGAAATGGTGTGAGGTTTATGACCCGATTAAAAAACAAGGGATAGGTTTGATGGAAGGAAACCATGAGGATGCTATGAGAACACATAGTCACGTGGATGTGCAAGCTAATATATGCAAGAAAATAGGACTTGACAATTTAGGCTATTCATGCTTCATCAGGTTTATTTTCAAGAGAAAGAATAGTAATGAAGCGCATTCCTTTACGGGGTTTTTCACTCATGGCTCAGGTTGGGCAGTAACCAAGGGGGCAAAGTTAAATAAATTGCAGAGAGTAATGGAATCATTCGATGCCGATTTGTACGCTATTGGACACATGCACGACTTGATTACGGACTCTAAGGCATATCTTACGCTGGGGTCAAACAACAGGATTAAACAAAAGGAGAAGGTAGGTGCCGTTGCGGGATGCTGGTTCAGAACATACTCGCAGGATGTGAGAGCTTCTTATGGGGAGAAGAAGACCTACCCACCCACGGCTATCGGTGCGGTCATGTTTACCATTAAGCCTACTCAGGGAGAGGTTAGCGTTTCGGTAGCAATGTAAAGGAGGCAGAAGATGGAATGTCCTTCGTGCAAACAACCGATGTTCATTTTGTTACAAGAGACAAAGAATGGTAAGGTTATTAGAACTGTCTATAAATGCAGAACCTGTGATATTCGTAAGGAAGAATAGGAGAACAAAATAATGCCTGATTATCCGAAACTGGTAAAAGCTAAAGAAGAGTTGGAGGGGGAACTGCGCCGAAGGATGGATGATGATGTGCGCTTGAGAGACCTTATGAGGTATGTCCTTGATGATGAACGAAGGCGTGCTGTCAGTGGTATTGTCAATGTGACCTTAAACCGTCCTGCTGTGTTCTATGCTAATATCTTTGCTGCCCTTAACAATGCCCATGAGAACATAATAGTTGAGAGCGAGATAGAGGACTTTGATACTCATTACATAGAGGACTTCAGGAGAGCAGGATTCAAAGCCGCTGATACCCGATTGAGGATGCAGGGTAGACCACGGGTAGACCCTTTTATTGATGAGCAATCCTGTATCAGGGGCAGAGCAGCGGCCTTGGTTGTCTTTGAAATAGTCAACGGTGTCCTTCGTCCCACTATTAGAACATGGGATACCAGATATGTTACCCGTCACATAGGAGATGAGGGTCTTGAATGGGCTGCTTTCCATGGTGAACGGTCAATGGACTTGATTATGGCTCAGTACTCCAACGAAATAGAGCATTTCGGTGTCAATAATTCAAAGAAAACGGGTAAGGTACTCGATGTTTGGCATAAGACAGGTAACGAAGTCTGGATAAACGGCACGAAGATATTTGAACAACCCCACAACTTCGGTTTTACGCCGGTTGTTTTCGATTTAGTAACACTCGGTTCGATGTTATCCGATGAGGATGCCCTCGAAAGAACAGGGGAATCCATTTACTTTTTAATTCGAGGACTTATTCCTGAACTTAACAGGCTAGCCAGTATTGTAGCCACTCAGACACAAACAACAGTTAAACCTCCAATTCAGTCACCTTCAAAAAGCAGAACGGACGAAGCGCCCGACTACGATGACGTGATGAATATGGGTGATAGTTCCTCCAGTGGGCCTGAAGGGTTTACTCAGGTGCTTCAGGCAGGTGATGTTGGAAGGGCAGCGGGTATATTGCTGACCTTAGTTGATACGGCTCTTCAGGAAGGTAGTTTATCATCCTCGGATTTAGGTATCCTTGGTTCACCACCTCCGTCAGGCATCACTCTTATTCAGATTAAAGAAGGCAGAGATCAGGTATTTGCCCCCAGACTAGAACTCAAGTCAAGCATGAAACTCGGTATAGGCGATATGTTTACCAAGCAGATTATACAGATAGGTGGTTCGGTGGAACTCGATAACAGGACATTTGAGGTTAGCAAGTTAGAAGGTCAGTATCAGGTTAAGCATGAATTCAATGTCAGATCAAGGGCTATTGATGCGGGGTTAGCAAGTCTCGCTGTGTCTTTCGGGAATTTAATATCTGAAAAGGAAAAACTGGAGAACATCATACAATTTGAGGACCCTAAAGGTGATGCGGACCAGAAAAGGTGGGAAGAAGCGGAACTTTTAAGCCCTCTGGTAAAGCTCAGGAGAACAGTTGAAAGCCTGGAAGAACTCGGTGCGGACGAGGATGCTAAACTAATGGTCGATGAGGCTGAAGTGCAGTTAGATAAGTTACTGGCAGGTGAGGTTGAAGAGCGTAAACCTACAGAACCCCAAGAACCTAAACAGGTTGTAAGTTTGTTCGGTGGTCAAAGCGGTAGACCTCAACAGCAACCGATGGAGGAGGTATAAATGAAGTATAAGGCAAACATGATTGTCGTTCCCATTGGGGAGGAAGTAGATATTCCCCCAGGTGCTTTGGGATTGAAAACGACAATGCTCTATGAATGGAATAAGGAAGAACATCTGCACCAGCCCGTTTCTTTGGAGGTTGTCTTTCTAAGCGAACAAAGTGGAGGTATAAATAATGACTAAAGAAGAAGCTGGTAAATCCTGGGAGAGGGCAATACAGCTAGTTGAAAGAGACTACCGTAGGGATTTAGAAGCAGCCGGTAAAGTCCATATAGAGGCAAAGCAAGCAGCAAAGCAGGCGTATATAAGGGCGGAAGCAACAGTCTGGGATGACTTCAAAGAGGCAATGGAGGGATAAATGGCTAACAGAAGTATATTAGCAGAGTTCGATAAAAGGATGGAGCAAGTAAGGGGAAGACGGCGGTTGAAACCCTTTGGTAACTCACTTAACAGTTTAAGGGGAATCCTGCCCAGAACTCCGAAGTTACCTAAATTACCGAGACTATAGGAGGTTTATGGATAATACTGAGACTTATATCAAGATGTCTGACTGCCCTGAGATACAGGCTTCAAGGATTACACTTGGTCTTAAATATGGAGATTATTACCACCGTAAAGATATGTTCCCTACCCACTGTGATTTGTTCCATGAACAGGGATTTGCCACAAATGGAATTACTTTAGGCTATATCTGGCTACCGCGTCAAGACCAGTTGCAGGAGATGATACTACAAAAGTACGGGGATCCCAATGACTCTGATTTAGATGTCCACACATTAGTTCAAGAGTTTGAAGGATTTTACGCACAACCTGAGGAATGGGGTGATTATCCTTTTAGGTCAATGGAACAACTCTGGTTAGCCTTTGTAATGCAAGAAAAGTATAAAAAGATTTGGGATGGTGATAACTGGATAAATGGTACAACCTAGATTTGCTACTGAAAAGCAGTTCGCTTTACTGAAAGCCCGCAGGCTCAGGGGTACGTTGGGGTCGATACCTCGTGCTGCCGATATTCTGCTGACCGAAACTCAGGCCAGGGATTTAGGCTTTGAATCGGTTGGTGATTTTATCCTGAAGAGTACCAAGGCTAAGGATATACCTACTGAGATACCTGCTGTAACCGAGATACCGTCAGCTATTGAGCCAGCCCCACTCGAAGAAATAACCCCAATAGCAGAGGCAATTGATTTACCGACCCTGCTTCGGGATGTGTTCCCTGAGAAGTTTGACCCAAGGGCTAGTTTCGGCTTTACCCAAGAAGAACTGGTGGGTGTGGTTCAACAGCAGATAAATGATTTAATAGAGACTGACCCTGAAGGATTCCTGAGAGACCTTGTTCAGAGAGGCAGAAATGAGAATACCGAAAACCTGCTAAGAATGATTGGACTGGAAGACGAGGAGATTGATAGAGCCTTTGAGTTTGGGGCTATACCAGAGGAGGGTCAGTTCTTCAGGTTCGTTACTGAAGAAGATGGTGTACCTCGTCAAAGGTCGGGCTTGCTTAAACCAGATTCAGTTATTTACAGTCTCACAACCGAAGAACCCTTGGGTGTGATTGACTTCTCAACTGGAGTATTCAAGTCTGTTCACGATATTAGAAGAGATATGGTTCCCAGTGAGAGTGAAATTAACCGAATACTTAATATTGGTGGAGTCCCCCAGGAAGAGATAGATAAAATAGTCGAACTTTCTGAGTTTGATTTAACTCAAGAAGGCTGGCTGGAAGAGTACTTGGAACTCAACCCGTCCTTCAATGAGCATTTTAATCTACAGGTTTTCAGTGGTTCGGTTACTGCTGGTATTGGGGATATACTTCAGGCTGGCGGTGGTGTAGCAGGTTGGGCTAAACAAGATACCCTAAGAGATAATATGATGGCTGCTGGCGAGAGATTGATACAGCAATCCGTTCTTGACCCAGTTCCTTATACGACTCTAGGTGATACGATAGCCAACCCTATGTTCTGGCTGACTACGGCTACCAGAACAACTACCCTGTCAGTGGTGGCAATGATACCCGTAGCTCTGGGCGCTGCTGCTGCCCTTCCTGTTGCTGGGGCAATCGGATTAGGTTCTACTGCGACTACTATCTTCGTTCTCTTGTTCGGTTCGGCTGCTGGGGCTTTGCCTGAAGCTGCCCTTGAATCGGGTGGTGCTTATAATGAGGCACTGGCACAGGGATTCAGCAGAGAAGAGGCCAGTAAAGCTGCCGGTAGTGTCTATTGGAAGAACGCTGGATTACTATTTGGTGCTAATGCAGTTGGCTTCGGACTCCCTTTTCTTAAGGTAGGTGGCAAAACGTTTACTGGCTTAGTCGCAAAAGGGTGGGCTAAACCTGTCATAGTTGGAGGCAAGGTAGTTGGTACTTCCCTTACGGAAGGTGGGCAGGAATTTGTTCAGGAAGTTATCACTAAAAGCGCATTGGGTCAAGAAGTAAAGTGGGACGAGGAGACTAAACTTGCTGTCTTTCTAGGCACGTTCTTAGGCGGCACAATGGGTGGTGGCTTAATAGTCTTTGATACGATAATCAGTCGGACTAAAGTCCAATTCACACCAGAACAACTGGTGGAGTTTGAGAACCGTAAAGCAGAGTTTATCGAATTAGGGTTCGTTGAGGAAGGTGCTGAAATCAGGGCAATGGACTTCATGGTTGAGAATAATGAAGATGTCAAAACCAACCTTGAGGAAAATGTAGAACAGGTAAACAAAGAAGAACTGATTAAGCAGCTCGACCCAGAGGACAGGGCTGAAGCACTGGCAATAGAACACGTCTCGGAAAAGGAGGGACTAGCCCCTACACCTACTGTAGAGCCTGTGGCTCGCCCTGAGCTTGTCGAAAGGGTAGGGGCTGAAGTAACAGAACTTGACCCTAGTTCGGAGTCATTTATTAAGGCTGCGATAAAACAAGGCATTGAAGAAAACTCATTGCGTCAAGGCGCTAAAGTTTTGGCTACTTTGGATGGGGAGGCAATACCCAGAAATCATCATGTAGCTGAAGCTAGTCAATATTTATCACCTGGGATACAAGAGAGGTTGGAGCAAGCTGTTTTAGAAGACCCTGAAAGCCTTAATGCAAAAGAGACATTAAGTCGTTTTAGAGCAGTAATGGAAGTAATCCCTACCCAACCCCCAGTAACACCTGAAGTAGTGATAGAGGAAACCAAGAGAGATGTTGGCGCATTTGAAGTAATGACAGATAAAGATGGGAGGACGATATTCTGTGGTTAGTTGTCATCGGTTAACCCCTGAAGAACAAAACGAATGGGATAGGATTCAATCCCTATCTCCTGCTGAGAGAGTAAAGGCGGAAGAGCCTTTTATCAAACGGATTATGGAAGCAGGCGTAGCGCAATTTGCCAGGGAAGAACTGGAAATTGTACCTGAGGCTATAATAGCGCCCGAAGTGACAGAGGGGGCGGTCAGTCGAGTATTTAAGCAGATACAGATTGAACCAGCAGAACCCAATTTTGTACAGAAGTTTAAGAGGGGCTATCATACCTTCCAGGTTCAAATGATAGACGATCTCTACGCCTTGAAAAAGACAACCGATATTGTTAAAAAGGGTGGAGTGGAATTGTCTATAGAGGAAAACCCTTACATAGCTGCGAGATTACTGAAGGGTATCACGGGTAAAGTCAACACGTTCCTGGAAGAAGGTACTTTCGGCAAGAAGTTCTGGAAGATGGTAAATGGCAAGACTGTCCCTGATTATACAGGTGAGTCACTTGAAAGCATTTTAAGGGAAGTCAGAGAACCTGCGGACTGGCAGGACTTCTCTACTTACATGGTCTCCCGTAGAACTCTGGAGTTAACTGAACGGGATATAGAAACGGGCGTAGGTGTTAACGATGCAAGGGCAGCGATTAGTGAACTGGAAGCAAAGCACAAGAACTTCCCTGATTTAGCCAGAAGATTAAATAAATACCAGGATTCCCTTCTAGTATATGCTAATGAGATGGGCTTGATAAGTACAGACCTATTAACCAAGTTGCGTAAAAACGCCGATTATGTTCCCTTCTATCGAGTCTTTAATGACCTTCAATCCCGTGGCTTTATGGGTAAGAAGATGGCGGATATTGCCAATCCTATTAAAAGAATCAAGGGGTCAGAGAGGGAAATAATCAACCCACTTGAGAGCATAGTCAAGAATACTTACGTTATGATAAGTGCTGCCGATAGAAACAATGTAGGTATAATGCTGGCAAATCTAGTGGATCAGAACCCCGAATTAGCTGATGTATTTCAGAGGGTAAAAACTCCTATTTCGAGGGTAGCTCAAACATCTGCCAAGGAACTAGGTATAGAAGTAGACGGTATGACCGATGCGGATATGGAGCAGGTCATTGATATATTCCGCCCTTCATTCTTTGTACCAGGGGATGAGGTTACGGTTCTAATAGATGGCAAGAAACAGTTTTACAAAGTAGACAGGGATTTAAGGGATGCCCTTTTGAATTTAACCAGAGAAGATATTGGGATGATGGGTAAAATTCTGAGTGCCCCTGCGAAATGGCTAAGGGCGGGTGCTATTCTAAGCCCTGACTTCATGGCAAGAAATCCCGCTCGTGACCAGTTAAGTGCATTTGCGTTCTCGAATTATGGATTCTTGCCAGGGTTTGATTTCTTAAAAGGGATTGGGAGTGTCTTTAAGAAGGATGCGGACTACCAACTATTCCGGCAGTCCGGGGCTGAACACGCCATGATGGTTTCTATGGACAGGGAGTATTTACAGAAGTCCTTTAAGGAAATTACCGAGGGTAAGAAGTTCACTGACTATATTAAGAATCCCATAGAGTTACTTCGGCTGGGAAGTGAGTTGGGAGAACGAGCAACAAGATTAGGTGAGTTTAAGAAAGGAATTGCACGGGGTGTTACGCCGATCAAGGCTGGGTTATCAGCTAGAGAAGTCACACTTGATTTTGCCAAAGCGGGTACAACTGCCCACGCCCTTAACAGATATATTCCGTTCTTTAATGCCAATATACGTGGCTGGGACAAAATGATTACATCCTTCCAGGAGCATCCCGTGAGAACATCTACAAAAGTCTTTTTAGGAATAACCTTGCCTTCGCTACTTCTCTATCTTGTTAATCGTGATGATCCCCGATGGGATGAGATTCCTCAATGGCAAAAAGACTTGTTCTGGATTGTTATGACCGAAGACAATATCTTTAGAATCCCGAAACCGTTTGAACTGGGTATCTTGTTCGGCTCTGTGCCAGAAAGGTTTTTAGAGTGGCTGGATAAAAGGGACCCTGAATTATTAAAGGACGTTTTACTGAGTGCTGTTGAAGCGGGTAGTCCGGGGTTTATCCCGCAGGCTCTTCTCCCTATAATTGAGAATCTTACCAACTTCAACTTCTTCCTTGGAAGGGAGATAGTCCCTCCAAGCAGGCAGGATTTACCCCCTGAATTACAATATACCCGATATACCTCTTCAGTATCCAAGAAGGTGGGTGAACTAATCAATGTGTCGCCTGCCAAGATTGATAACTTGATACGGGAGTGGACAGGAGGACTAGGCAGGTATGCCCTCAATATACTCGATGCTATTTTAGAGGGAACTGGGATCAGCCCAAAGATGGTCAAACCATCCCCTACGCTGGCAGATATTCCCGTTCTTAAAGCTTTCGTTGTTCGTGACCCGTTTGGTTCACAGAATGAGAGCGTTAATAGATTCTATGACAAACTGGAAGAGTACCAGGAAAATGAAAACGCCCTGAAGGAGTTTCTGAAAACAGGGGATATAATCAAGTTTAATAGTTTGAAGGAAAAGCATCCTGAGTTGTTGTTCTTTAACGACTTTGACACAGGCAAAGGATATTCGGCATCGGCTAGATACCTGCGCCGTGTAGCCAGGGATTTATCGGAACTGAGAAAGAAACAGGACTTAGTGTTTAAATCCACTACCTTGTCTGCTGATGAGAAGAGGGAGAAAATAGACGAAATAGACAGGTTAAAGGTCGGTGTAGCTAAGAGGGCATTAGCTTTATTCCCTGCTGACGAGCCGATTATTATAGAGAAGCAACTGTTCGATGCCAGCAACCAATTAGGTAATGTGCTGGATGATGTCCCGTTACTTTCCAGAGAGAAGCCTGATATTTATGATATGAGAAAACTTAGCAGTGATTACAAGGGAACTCTCGAAGGTGTTGCTCTTGAGGATTTAGAGGGTAAGAAGATACCCAAAACGGTTCCTGCATGGTACGAAAAGGAAGAGAGTCTTGCTTCTCTCAAGGAATTTCCCAGTATAGCGTTGATTAAAATAAACAATGACCCTAAGAAGGGATTTATCTTAGAAGACTTTATTTCCCAGTGGCAAGAGAGATTGTTAATCACTGATCCTGATGAGTTAAAAGCTTTCGATAAACGGTTTCGGAACGCTCATCAAGGGAATCTGACCCCTGCTCAAATATCTGCGTTAAGGGATTACCACCAATTAACAGGGGATGCACAGGAATTATTCTTGGAAGGACACCCGGAGTTAAAGGAAGACCCTGGCGATGAATGGCTGAAGGAGAACCCCACGGATAATGCCCGACTAGCAGTATGGGAAGATGCCCATATCCTGACAGAAGAGGCATACCATATAGCACAGCAAATGATAAAGGATTTGAAAATTCCCTTGAAGGGAGTGGCTGAGTTCTCTTTACCGCCCAAAGGTTCGGAGGTGTCTAATGCCAAGTACCTTGAAGCTGTCAAGGACTTTGGTTCGCAAAGCGCAGAAGCTCGTCTTATTCTGGCTAAGGATGATGCCCTTAGAAACTGGCTGGGGAAAGGGGAAATAGATGACCCCGTAAGACTCCTTGAATTGAAGGTTAACGGAAGAGAGTTATCGGAACAACGTGAAGAACTGGAGACTGCCGAGGAGCGAGATGCCTTCGATTTGATGAATCCTCAGTGGAAGAAAGATGACAGGCTGATTGAGGCCATTGAGAAAGGTGTCCCGAGAAACCTGGAACAAGCCTACGTTGATTATTATTCCAAGCCCACGGCAGGCTTTGACCAAGAGAGGTTCTTGAGAGACAACTTGAATTACTACAATGAGGTTTGGCTAGGTGTATTAGGTAATCAGCCAATAGATTTCGATAAGGTGCCTACTGTGCAGTATGAGAAAACCTTAGTCGAATATGAAAAGAGGGCACTAGGCTCTGACAGGTATGACTTCAGGGGTAGGAACCTGGAGTTTGATGCTGAGGGCGTGAGGCTGGGCAGATGGAAAGCGTGGGAAGATAGATAATGGATAATCAGACATTAGTTGACATCAAACAAAAGATAGAAGAGGTAGAGGCATCTGGGCATGGGGAAGTGGTGATTAAGATTAAAAATGGCTATGTCTGGAGAGTCCTTCAGACCTTTGATAAAAAGCTACTTGACAAAGTTTAAAAAGTGTTGTAGGGTTAAATAGTACCTTAAAAATAGAATAGCTTATTAAGTAGTTCTTTAAGAGAAAGACTCAGCAAAGGGCTGTCAGAAATGGCAGTCCTTTTTTATTAACTAAAAAGGAGGAGAATATTGGACGGAACGGAGAGTACCCAGGACAATCAACCTTCTGGGGAATCAAAGGAAACTTCATACACGGAAGTACAGGTAGCGGAAATCAGGCGCAAGGCAGAAAGTGATGCTTTATCCAAGGCTGGAAGGGCGCAGGCAAATGCGGAAAAGGCTACAAAGATAGCCACTAAAGCCCTAGATGAATTAAACAAGGCTAAGGACAGGGCATACACAGAGGCTAAGGAAAGTTATAAACATGACTCCGAAAAGCTCAATGCCCTGGAAGCCGGGCGCTGGAATGACGAAGCTCAAGCCAAACTTGACGAAGCAGGAGAGAAACTTAGCGAAGCAAACCAGATGAGGGAAGCGGCTGAACAGGCAGAACAGGGTGTCACAAGAAATAAGAATGTTGCCGATGTAGCTGCCAGAACAGGCGTTGACCCTAAGCAATTGGAACGGTTTGCAAAACTGACGGATGGTTCTGTGGAGGCGATAGAGGTAGAGGCTAAGGGGCTACCGAAAGCTGCTGACCCACAGCCCGCTTTACGAATTGATGGAGGTGGGAATGCAGGTAGTGGAACTATCTATACACCCGAAAGGCTAAGGGAGATAAGCGGCCAGTTACATCGTATGACACTCGCAGAAAGAACGGAGATGATGGCTGATATAGACAAGGCTGATAGGGAAGGTAGAGTTAGGAGATAAGGAGAAAATAAATGGCTTATAATACTGGGACAACGCCAACTTTGGCGGAGTTGATTACTGCTAAGTTCATTCCAGAGAGGTTTTCACTGGAGGTTCTTAACCATACTCAGAGTAATCTGGTTGTGGTTAACCGTACTAACCAGAATTTTCGGGAACAATTAAACATGGGTTACAAGGTTAGCATCCCTGTCATGTCAGAAATAGCAGCTACGGAGGTTACGCCTGGTACTGAGCCAACGGTGAGGAATGCTGCTGGTACAGCCGTATCAATTACCGTTGATAAGTGGTTTGAATCAACTATTGAAATATCCGATATGGAGGATATACAAGACCCCGTAGATTATCTAAGTAAAGCGGCTATCAGCACTTCCTATGCTGTCGCAAAGAAAATCGATACGGATGTAGGCGCTCTCTTCAGCACGCTAGGAGGTGCTACACAGGCAAACTCTGACGGGGACACTTTGACTGATAAGACTATCCTTGATCTCATGGAGTATCTGGATTTAGGTGACGTGCCTGATAACGGTGAGAGGTCGTTAATAGTCAATCCGTCATCCAAGGTGGACATGTTGGGTATCGATAAGTTCGTCAGGAATGACTACGTGAGAAACCCTGTAATTGCTACCGGCCAGTTTGGTCAAATCTACAACATGTTTGTCTTCATCACTAACAACTTGAGCGCAGCCAGCGTAGGTAAGTACGGCGTAATGATGCACAGAGACGCAATCGGTGTGGTTATTCAGAACCAGATAAGGTCAAGACTGATACCGAAGCCCTGGGAGTTCGTTACGAAACTCATTACTGATGCCATCTGGGGTGAAGACGAATTACGAAACACCTTTGGCAGAAGTTTTTACACAAGGACGCAATAGTGCCGATATATGAGTACCGATGTAATGGGTGTGGCGCTGAGTCGGAAAAGAGGCAGGAACTGGATTCGGCGCTACCCCTGTGCTGCGGTAAAGAGATGGAGAAGCTTGTTTCCTGCCCGATGGATTTGCCTACGGGGACTGAGCGTTCCGCAAGACGCAGGTGGGCTAGAGACTGGACTCCTGATTCAGTAGGTATCAGCACAGGGTCATTACATGGAGCGAGGTACTGACGGTGGCTCAATAAGAGTGTTCCAAAGCCGTCACTAAATAATGGGAGGATAAAAATATGAGTCAAAAAGTAGAGGTGCAGGGAGCAGGCTCGGCAGACCGGGGTTTGATATTTTCGGGTGCTGCTGCCATTCAAGCTAATGTCGTAGGTAACTTCATGCCGGAGAGGGTCATCCTGCATGACCACTTCATTGCCGATTACTCCGAGCAGGACTGGGTAGCCGAAGCAACCAATGGTTCAACAATTGCTCAGGCGGTTGCTAATGGCGGGACAGTAACGATTGTTACTGGAGGCAGTGTTGATGATTGTGGAGAGTTCTCCCACGCTGTTCAGTGGAGTGGTGCTAAGAACTGTGTTATGGAGGCAAGGATAAACGTAAGCAACATCACCAGTGTGGGGATAAACGTGGGCTGGATTGATGCCGACTTGAGTACCAACGATCAGATAGGCTTTGAACTGACTGGCACAGCCTTGGTTAATGCTCGTGCTAATGAGGGTGCTGTCTTTGTGTTTGACACAGATGGCGACACTGATGTCTGGTACGTAGCAGCCACGGACTCTGGTAATGAGGGGACCCCGGTGGTGTTACAGCCTTCCGTTGCGCCGGTTAACTCGACTTACGAGAATCTCAGAGTGACAATCGATACTGACGGGAATGCTCGTTTCTACCGCAACGGTAAGACAGTCGGGTTCTTAGGTACGGCGATTACGGCTGCAGGCTTACTTACCCCGTATGTGGCCATTATCGACAGGGCTGGTAGTGCCAGAACGCTAACGATTGACCGAATAACTTGCTGGCAGGACGAATAGGGGGTGATGAATGGTTAGTCGTGTTTTAACATGGCAGACCCTGGAAGCTTTCGGCAACAAGTTTAACTTAGGCGCTTTCTATATGGAAGGGGCTTACGCTGCCGTAGCTGTCAGGTTAAAGGCTGAAGACGCTCCCGATGTGGAAGCTGCCGAGTTCAATATTTATGCTGATGGGGTTTCCATATTTTCAGACAGTGGTTCAACTCTCAGGAATACCCTGGGAACGATAACAGCCAGTGAGGTTGATACCAATATAAGGTTACAGAAAGGGGACGATGAAAACGCAGATGCAGAAAGCTTCAGGCCAAATCTACTAATAGGAGAGGGTTCATGGATTACCTGCAACTGTATCAAGGATGGTGGAGGCCGAAACTTTTCAATACATCTTGAGTTGGAAAAGGTTGAGGAATAGCCGTTTCAGCATTAGGCTATAAACTAATGCGGTAAATAAGGAGGACATTAAATGGCAATCAAAGGAACTGTAAGACAAAGCAAAACAGAGGTTGGTGGCGAGGGTGATCCCCAGCTTCTGACTTCAACAAGATTGGGACAACTATTCACGGCTAACTGGAAGGAGAAAATGCTCTTTGCAGGGAAGCTGTACAGAATAACCATTGGGGCTTTCACGGCTGACACCGACATCTTGCAGGTGCAGGGTGGCGGGGGTAGCGGAGGTTCAACCCTGGAACTGGAGAAACCCCAGATCGCAGTAGGCGTTGGGTCGGGTTATCGTCTCTTCTTGGCAGAGTTGAATGTATCGGTACAGTCCGACCAGGATGCCGATGGGGACTATATGCGTATCGTTGCCATAATGGACAGGACTCTAAGTGTTCCCACCAGTGTGACGGGTACGATAGAAACCCCTGCAAATATGCTCGATGGTGGCCCGTCATTCTTGGGAACAGCCTACAGTAATATCACTACAGACATCGCTGATCCTACCATGTCGGAACTACTGGCATATAAGACCAATACCGCTTACCAGATTAGCGCTGCGGGTACAATCGTGTCGGGTCTCGACCTGGAGTACGAACCTGAAATCCCCAGCATCGGTGACGGTCCTTGCAGTATACATGTTTACTGGGGCGGTACTATTGCAACTCTTGGGCTGGCAACTATGGTAGTTGGCGTTGTGCCTCAGAGTTGGGTAAAGTTTGAGTAAAGGAGGTTGCTAAATGGCGATTCTACAAGCTAAAGCCAGACAGAACTTTGCAATCTCACCAGTGGATGAAAGTGATGAGGTCTTTATCGGGACAACCCTACTGGGTCAGACTTACGTAACCAGTTGGCAAAAGAAACTTATGCTTGCAGGTCATGTCTGGAGGGTAACAACGGGTTCGTTTGGTGCTAATGCCGATATAACCCAGATAACAGGCGGGGGCAATGGCACAACCCTGGAACTGGAACAGCCTGAAGTGGCAATAGGAGTTGATGAGGGATACCGGCTTATCCCGATACAGGTTGACGTATCTGTTCAGGCCGACATGGACACTACCCCTGACTATATACGCATTGTTGCGTTGATGGATAGAACGGCAGGTGTCCCAACTAGTCTAACAGGTACAATTGAAAGTCCTGAGAACCTGCTTGACGGTAGTGCTGATTTCCCGGGAAGAGCCTTCAGTGCTGTTACGGCAGACATCACTGATCCCACGATGGATGAGTTGCTGGCATTTAAACAGAATGCTCATTACGAGATCGGGGGTGACTATACAATCGTAGCCAAGCTGAACCTTCATTACAAGCCGAGGGTTCCCAGTATAGCCAAGGGGCCGTGTGGTCTTTACGTGTACTGGGGTGGTTCAACGGCAGCAGCTATCGGGTTAGCAACTGTAGTGGTTGCCGCTGTACCGGAAGATTGGTTTAAGAACTAAATTCAGGGGGGCTAATAACCCCCCTGAAAGGAATATATGGCTTTACTACTAATGCAGCAGATGTTACTGACAAACAGGAGGGGGTACATCATTAAGGTTAAAAAGGCTTTGTCGAAAGCTATTGTGACCTTAGCATCAAAGTTCTTTGAGCCTACACGAGAGAACTGTATTCATCCAAACACCCTCGTATTCTTCGATATCATGGACAAGTTCTTTGAGTATGAGGATAATCTTGGGAAAAGGGCGTTGTTCAAGGCTATCTGGAAAATGGTTATTGTTGAGCATGAGCACGACCCTTACTATAGGGACAGACTGAACTGGGTTGTTGAGGAATTAGTGGAGGCTGTTATAAGCGGTAAGTGGAAGCCCAGGGAAACGGGGCATCCGAACAGGTTGTGGAACGAACCTGCACCCTACGGTCATTACGAAGGTAGAGATTTTCAGAAACTAATAAAGCAATGAGAAAAGCAAAAGCAATAATAGAGGACGGAACCAGGGTAGATATAAAAACATTGGAGGTTCTTTTAGATATAAGAGACCTGTTAGTAAAGCAGGTAAAAAAGAATAAAACCAAGAAGTCAAACTAATAATAAGGAGGGACTTATGGGAGCAACTTATCCGGCAGGACTCACTGGAGATTACGGTGAGCAACTCAGTATATCCGCAACACTAGCCAGCCTCGGACTCCCCAAGGATGTTCACCAGGGGTCAATCTATTCCCCTGACGAGGACTTTCGGCTACACTTCAACCCCGCTATATTAGAGATATGGGTCTATGACAATGACCAGACTGGCACTGCTAAATGGATTAACCTCAAGCAGGACGGGATAGACCTGACAGACCGCACCACAACTGGTAGCGGGACAACCCTCGATTCATTCACAACCTCAGACCGTCTATTCATTTGCTTTTCAGATGTGGTAGGCGGTTTCCGTGTTGATATGACAGCCTCTGTAAACGACCAGAACACCAGGGTAATAACCTGCGAGTACGATGTTACGGGAACGTGGACTTCCCTTACCGAGAGTGATGGGACAATCACATCTACTGCCAGAAGCTTAGGGAAGGATGGCGATGTGACCTTTACTGCACCGACTGACTGGTCAAAGAGTAGCTTCGGGGGGCCTAATCATATACAGGGCAGAAATATAGCTATCCAGGATTTAGATACAGGGATTGATACTGCAACTTCTGGGACATTGAGTGTCACCGAGAGGCAAATCACAATGGATGCCGACCCCTCAAGCACTATCCTGGTTGGTGACTACATCTTGGTTGAGTCAGAGATTATGAGAGTCACCATCTCCAGCGCTACGGGGAACCTGGTTACAGTTGACAGAGCACAATTAGGCTCAACTGCTGCTACCCACGTAACCAATACTGACGTTTTCTTCTACCGCTTTGAATGCCCTGCGACCACAAGAGGGTACTGGTTAAAAACAGAGTGGTCAAATACGTTAGGTACTAATGTGGAGATACAGGACTTATGGGCATTACATAAAAACTCGGATCGCCTTTACCGTTATGCGGGTATTGTATACGACTTCAGTGTGGACAGGCGTACCGTAGGGGCGATTGAAGTAATCACAACTGCTGGTAGTGCTACGTTAGATGCAAGCTGGATAAGGCATCAGTACATAGGAGATAGATAAAATGGCAATAGCAATAACTGGAACTGCGGTCGGCTCAACGGTAAAACAAATTATTAAGAGTAAGGTGATTGATGCCTCGATAGGAGCTTATGCGGTCTATGATGTAGTTAACGATGACGACTGTTCCACTACAGCCACAGCCTGGACATTTTCAAACGCAGTTAAGGCAAACGGGAGATACGGGAATATAATCGGGGCTACTCTGTTTAGTGAGACTGAGAATACGACTCCGAGATTTACGCTTCGGCTTTACAATGCCACACCTTCAGGTCAGTTGACCGACAACTCAACCTCCACCGAACCAAGAGCTGACAGGTTACTGAAGGTGGCGCAGATAGACTTTCCCGCGACAGAATCCCTATGCGCCACCGCTGACGCATCAACTACACTAACGTCTCCGTCAACAGTGGGCGGACTACCCCAAGTCTTCAAATGCGCATCTGGTGACGATGACCTTTACGGCATTCTCTTGACAAGGGACATTTTCACACAGCTGGCTACGGATGATATAACTATTGTTTTACTGGTGGAACAGTTGTAATGGAGTTTCTCAAGCCGTACATAAACAGGGTAAACAGGGACTACTTTATCGAGCAGGTGAACAAACCTCTGGTAAAGGCTATTGTTATTCTTGCCAACCGATACCCTGAACCCACAAGGCTTAACTGCTACCATCCCAACTCTCACAGGATGTTAGATATAAGGGATAAGTTCTTTGAATGCTGGGACTTCCAGATCAGAAACACTGTCATTGATGCTCTGTTTAGGATACTGATAGTAAAATATGAGCACAGTCCTGCCTGGAGAAACATGCTTGACTGGATGGTAAAAGAGATACCTGATGATTGGAAGCCATTTAATACTTCAAGGCAGATGCAATGCTGGAAGGGGGAATCTTGTTGATAAGAAATATGGTTTCAAGATGGGCTAGAGCCCCATATCTACCTAAGTTTGTTCCTGATGCCAATACTGTCTTATGGCTTCCTGGTCAAGATGATAATTTTAGTTCTACAGTCAGGGATAGAAGTGGACAGGGTAGTAATGGTACGATTACAGGGGCTACTTGGGTAAGAGACTCCTATGGTCTGTGGGAGTTAGAGTATGATGGCACAGATGATAATGTAGACTTGACCAATAATAGCCTCTACAATTTCACTGCAGGAGATTTCTCAGGTTGTTGCTGGATTTATCCTACCGACGTTACAAATCTTGGTTATTTGCTTTCTAGAGGCTCCGCCAATGTTGAAGGTTGGAATTTTGCAGTTCATCAGACTGGGCTTCTTCAGTTCATAACAAGCCAATCTCCTGGTCAGCAGACATCCCGATCTAGTGCCTCATCAATAGTAGTAAATACTCGTTACTTCGTGGCTTGGTCAAGAAGTGGAACATCAGCCCGGGTGTATATAAATGGAATTGAGGATACTGACGTTGCGGAAACTCATACAGACCCAGAAACTAATACTAGGTCATTGTTTATTGGCCAAGAACGTGCTAGTGGTGTTAATGAATTTACAGGGATAATATCCCTTCCGAGAATATTTAGCAGAAATGTACCTGCTTCAGAATGGAAAAGTATATACCGAGAAGAGAGGGGTATATTCAGGGTATAGAGAGGAGTGCGATAGGAGGTTGTATGAGCCTTAGAAGATTAGAAATAAGCCTGGCTGTACCAGAAGATAAAAACGGCAAACTTCCCATTGCACTTGAAAGTCAGTGGAATAGCTTACTCAGTGAAATTAGAGCTTTCAAGCAGGCTTCCGTCAAGATAAATGCCGGCTTGGCTAATGAAGAAGATACTATCAAAGCTTCTTGGCATGTTTGTCACCATGATACCGGCGAGGCTTGTGAGCCTAAGATAGATATATAAGGAGGTTAAAGTGGCAAAGCACCCGCCGTTTCATAAGAAAAAGAAGGGGAAGAAATAATGCCAGTAACTATAAGGAAAGTTGACGGGTTTCAAGTAAGAACACCTGGGGGGATCAAGGCTAAGGGTACTACCAAGAAGAAAGCAGAAGCCCAAAAGAGACTCCTTAATGCAGTCGAGCATGGCTTCAAACCCACAGGAAAGAAAAGGAAGAGTTAATGCGTACTTATGCTGATATGTTTACCCTCATTAGCCAGATAGTTCAAGACACTGGTAATGCTATCTATGACACAACCGAATTAGGATACGGGATAGAGGAAGGCTTAAAGGAGTTTGCTACTTACCGCCCTCACGAAGTTATCACGACCTTTACGATAGAATCAAGGACGGGTACTGCTACTTCTACATCATCTAATAACCTGGTAGATACCAAGGGTCAGTTCGTGACGGGTGATGCTGCCAATGAGAAGGTGGTCTGGAACTCAAGGCAGAAGACATGGGCGGTAGTCGAAACATTCACGTCTGCTACTACATTAGGTCTGAGCGCTGACATCTTTACCTCTGGGGACTCGTACCGTATCTACAATAAGCGGTGTAGGAATAGCCGTCAGATATACATAGGCGATGCTGAGTTTCTTTCGATAGAAAGGGTTGAGTACCCTATCAATCGACGACCTGAATGGTGGCGCAACTGGAGGCTACTGCATGGGGATACGGTCTTAGAGGTTCTGGTTAATTCGGTAGACGACAGTAATCCTACTCTCACGGGTAACTCGGTTGAAGTAGATGTTCACTTTACCAAGCCTCATATCCTCAATCAGATGACCGATCTAAGCGGGGAAATAACCGCTAATGGTACGGCTGGGGCTACGTCAATCGGCATAGACGGCATGGGGGACACTGAGATAATCGAGGAAGGCTCTGAGTTTTACTTTGAGAACCATAGGACTCTCTATACAATTACGCAGGATGTAACGACCAGCGCCAATGCAGCTACCATCAAGTTCTTCCCTGGACTGGAAGCTGCATTAACGGAAGACGATAACATAACTTTTACCAGGTCTACTTTACATGCTCAGGATGAGGTGTTGTTTGCGGAGATGGTAGCGGGTAAGGCTGTTATGAGTGATGCCAGAAGGTATATGAATAAAGTGGAGACTGGTGGACCTGGGGTCTGGAGGGATTTCTTCCTGTGGGGTCAGACCATGTATGAAGGGTCTATCCGCAAGGCCAATAAGAATGTAATGAAAACCAGGCAGAGGTATTCACAGCAAGGCGTTGGTTTATTCAGATGAGAAGCATAAGCAGTACACTTGAGTCAAACCAGAAATCAGTGGGGGTAGATGGCAACCCCCAGGATTTTATCTGGAAGATTGTCCTTACCAGAAGTGGGCAGGATACCAAGACCTATACCAAGACACGGATTCTAAGTATTAGTCATAGTGAGGAAGATGATAGCGGTGTAGCTACGGTAATCTTGGATAACTCCGATGGTACTTTAACTTCCTTGAATTTTGAACGGTACAAGTGTGTTATTTCTTATGGCTTTAACGACCCTACTCAGGGGGATGAGTATTCACCCGTTGCGCCTTTATTCGTAGATAAGCAGACATTCCTATCGGCTGAGGGTGTTTTGATTTGCAGGTTACTTATGATAGGTATTCCGAATCAAATGGGACTGGATAAGGCTGAATCGGAATATACACAGGAATCAGATGACGGCACTACTGCTACCAGTTTAATTACCTCAATTGTCAATGGAACGCTTACTACTTTCTCCAACTACATATCTTATTTCCCTACCTTTGACAGCAGCGACCCAATTATAGGTTCTTTCACACCAGCCGATTACTTCATAGTCAGGGAAAATGATAACCGTTTGGATAAGGTTGTGGAACTATTAGGTTGGACTGGTGAGAAGATGAGGGCAGAGGATGATGGCAAGATACACTTCTTTGACCCAACCATTTCAGGTGCTTCATTCGACTATGAGTACAAACTCCTTGTAGCCGGTGAGCATACCTTCTTTAATAAGGAATTGAGTAACAGATTTGTTCAGCCCAATAAGGTTGTTGTTAAGTCACGGGATGCCCACAGCCCACAGTATTCGGGTTCGGCTACCAGTGCCACCAGTTTTGCCCTAGACAGCAAGATTGAGACTATTAAACTACGCTTACCCAGTAACGCTTTGGCTGCCAGTATTGCTGCCGCCCGAATAGAGAGTTATGAGTTAAACGCTGAGACTGGTGCGGTTGAAGTACCGATGAATGTTGGGCAAGAGGTATGGGATTATATCAAGGTCACAGACTCACGGCAAGGGGATACTAGGACAGGTAATGTCAGATTTATCACTAGGACTGTCAGTATACCTGGGCGTGGCGGTAGCCCTACTTTCAGGATGTTTATTGGCTTTGGTACATTAACGGAACACACCCCGTTTGCATCGGTAGAGTCTGTCGCTGGGATAAGCAGAGAGCGTGGTGGTACTCGTGAATTAGACGATGTGATAAGGACTTTTAACGAGAGAATACTACTGAACACATTGGCAATTTCTCAGTTAAGAACGGAGTTATTTCTAGGTGGTGTCAGGATACCGAGGCTTCATGTCACTGAAGAGCTAATAATACCAGTGGAGACATAATGGCAATTGAAACTTTAAGACCTAACGGTGCAGGTTTTCAGACAAATATAAGTACCGTTATTGGGGCAGCTACTCACTGGCAAGCAGTTGATGAAGTCTCTCAGGATGGCAGTACCACCTATTTAAGTAATGATAGTGGAAATCAAGGCACCCTACAAAGGGATTTATACACTATACCTGACCACTCAGTAGGGGGTGGCCCTATAAACCAGGTAGAAGTTGTTGCTTTTACCCAACATACCGTGTCTTTTGTTCACCTTTCGTTACGCACTCATAGCACGACTTATGATAGCCCCGATGATGTAGGCGCAGGTGGTTGGTCAAAGGAATCGTATGTCTGGACTACTAACCCATTCACATCGAGTGCTTGGACATGGATAGAGATAGATGCTCTAGAGATTGGAATTGAACTAAGCGGGAGTGGCGGTGGGGGTGGCATATCAGACTGTACACAAGTTTATGTCGAAGTGACGTATGCTTTCTCAGGGCCGTCAGTCACCACCCATGATGTAATAGAGGTTAGAGAGACGACTGGTACAGGTCTTGGAACTATCACGAGTATAGGTAATGCTTTAATTACCCAGCACGGCCATGTCTGGGATACTAGCGCAAATCCCGATACAGGTGATAGTAAGACAACCAAAGGGGCTAGAGGTCTTGGTAGCTTTGCATCAGACATAACAGGATTATCGGCAGGTACGACCTATCACACCAGGGCGTATGCGACTAATGCCAATGGGACTGCTTATGGAGCAGATATAGAGTTCGCAACGGCGGCAACAAGCGCACCTACGGTCACAACTGAAGCAGTTACTTCCCTTACTCAAACCACGGCCACTGGCAATGGGACTATTTTGAATATAGGCGGGTCTAGCGTTACCCAGCACGGTCATGTTTGGGCGACTACCATCAACCCCGATACAACAGATAGCAAGACACAAAACGGGTTTGGAGTCGTTGGTGCTTTTACCTCGGCTATCACGGGATTAACGGAAGGTACTACTTACTATGTCAGGGCTTATGCTACCAACGGTCAGGGTACAGCCTATGGCAATAATATCATTCTTGTAACCCCCGTTTCGCCTGATGTTAGTAGCGAGGTGGCTGGACCAATTAGGATATACCGCACGAGGCTTGAATATAAGGATGCTTACGGCCAACAGAGGGGTGCTGAACTCCCAATCATAACAGCATAGGAGAAACATGGTTACTTGGATAAATAACAAAGTGCCGGTATCTGAGATTGATGACCACGGCTCAGAGCATGAGGATGAGGGTCTTCAGGAGATTAACCTTGAAGGGCTTTCAGGTGATCCTGCTGATACAATCAATGAGTCCCTTCTAACTACTCAGAACGATATTATAGTACGTGGTGCTTCTATTGCTGAGAGATTAGCTATTGGGGCAAGTCGGATAGTAGCTCGGTTAGCAGCAGGCAATGTGGTAGCTGCCACCATTCAGCAGATACTTAACCTCTTGATGACCACCCAGAATGACATCATTACCCGTAACGGCAGTAATCCTATCCGGCTGAATATTGGGGCTAGCAGGATTGTGGCCAGGTTAGCTGCTGGTAACTTAGTGGCTGCTACGGCTGCTCAGATACTAGCTTTATTAAGCGGTCAAGCTGCTGCTGCCTTTAATTGGAATAACCAGGAACTCGATGACATCAAGACTCTTAACTTATCCTCTGGCACTGAACTGACTATTTCCTCTGGTGTGGTGACAGCTACGCAGGGGCATCACTCAATTGATACTGAGGGGAACGCTGCTACTGATGACCTTCTTACTATAAACGGATTAGAAGGCAATGACCTGTTATTTATCTTTGCTGCCGATGATGATAGAACTATCAGGCTTGTCAATGGAGATGGTAATATCTTCTTGGGTCACGTAACCGCAGAGCAATCCTATAACTTTAACTCACCCCAGGGTTCATCAGGTACATTTTATATAGCGGGTGATTACGACTGGCCGAGCATGGATGCCAATCTCAATCAGGGTTCAACAACTGTTACACATGGTGGGGCAACAGGGGCATACGCTTCTCATGCAGGCTTAGTGGCTGGGGGTGCCGGTTCAGCAAGTGCTGGCACAGTGTCTATTGTTGTAAGTGGGGTAAGTATTGACGATGATGGGAATAGGAACGGGTCTGACTCTGAAACAATCGTGGCCGATATTACGGCTATGACTCTCAACCAATATTTCGAGACCACTAAGAAATGGCTTGGGACAGTGACCTACACCTTGACTCCCAGTGCAGGGGGTACTTTTAGCGCAGACTTCAACTACGGTCATGTTAAGTATGAGGATTTGGGTAACACGGACTTTAACGTAACCCTAATAGAGTTCGTTGGTAGGGCAGGTGCCAATGATACAGGGTTTAATCTCAGGCTTATTTATCACAACTCAGCGGATTGGACTTATGCTGCCTCTGGTTTCGTACCTGGCCCCACAGCAGGGGATGCCTCTGAGTTAGCCAATATGAACACAGACTATAGTACGGAACAAAATCTGGTTAATGGCGACCATTTCGCTTACAAGCGAGTAAATATAAACCAAGATGTGAACGGTAGTGATAGCGAAGGTTTGTTAGTGGAAATAACCACCTCTGCTAACAGGGCTGTAGAGTCTATGGATTGTCATATAGGCTATCATGGGATACCTAAATATTTTTATTTGGGGGCGGCTACACAACACGCTTTGTTTATGAAACATGGCTCGGCGTGGCACCAAGTATAGGAGGAATAATGGCAACCTGCACAATTTGTAGCGCAACTCTAACAAGCGATTCTGCATCAGTATCAGGTCCTTACGGAGAGAATGTCCCCAACTCAACACTCTTAGAGAGTAGACTAAGTGCTTTCTTGGGGCTAACTCTTTGTACACGTCATTTTATAGATATGGTGGAAGGAAATGATAACACTGTTATAGCACCTATACTAACTAATCTAAAAAACTCAGGGGCTTCAGCTTTAAGTGGTACACAGAAAGACATAGAAATAGATATCGGTGGGACATCCTATTACTTTACTGTATACCCAGGCAAAGCCTAGAGAGTAATTGGCATCAGGTGTGAAAGGAGCTTGTTCCGAAATGAGATAATGGAAAAGCTTAAAGAGATAGGGTTTACTATCTGCGCTATAGCGTTAGCCTGTTCTAACCTGGTGACATTTGTTATTATAATAGTAAACGGTATCTATGAAATATGGGAACCGCATCGGTGGGTTCTTTTCTTGGAGACAGCACTAGACATAGCTTTTATAGCCTGGGGAATAGAGCGATTGATAAAAGATTTAAGGAACTAATCCAACATTGCAGAAAGTGTACCGTTGATTGCGACAGTTACGTATGCCCTTATTTAAAAGAATATGAGAGGAGATTAGATGAAAAAAGAGACGGAAAAGGAACTGGACGACAAGACACCTAAGTGGTTCAGGTATTGGCATGCTGTAGTATTCACGCCCCGATTAGATACGTCCGATACCGGCAGGAAACGAAACGAGAGGCTGATCTACATTATCCTGGCTGCTATAATTGCAAGTAATCTCGTAGGTAACGGTAACGGGGAAGAACTGGTCTCTCTGATTAAGTCACTGATTGGTGGGTAATTCTATATCACTCTCCACTTCGTTACCCCAGCAGTCCCAGCCTTCCACCTTCTGGCGGGCAAAGAGTTCTATTTTGTTTTGGGTAGGAAACATTTTGGTGATTCTGTTTCTGATAGTATCAGGCTTTTGGCTATGCTCTCTTCTCATTTCTGATAAAAACTGATGAATATTTCTACGGCCTCGAGGTAAGGGTATTTTGCCTTTTTTGAATAAGAGACAAATTTCGCACTGAGATAATGTATAACTACCTGGATTAGTTCTTTGTTTTTCCCAGACAAAAGCTATCGTTTTATAGTTAAAACCCCATGCCTGCCCTGTATCTATACCATCATCTAACATTGGACTTCGCACCCATAGAAATAAGAGACAGTCATCGTCTGCTATCAAATGTAGAGGAATCTTCAAGATTTCGTCCCTATTCATTGATGAATAGTGGTGGCTATCTTTGTCAATTATACGGCTTTTTGGGGCAATCGCAGGATTACCTTTAGTTCCCGAATAAGGTGGGTCAGCATATATTATCTGATACTTCTTCATTACACCCCTTTAATTTCGTTCCTGAGACTCTCTGAGATGAACGTAGAGCGTCCTTACTTACTGCGTGAATACTAATCCTCATACCCACTCTGTTCCTGACCATGTTTTGTTATGTTTCTCTTTCATCACGAAGGCTAACCAGAGTTGTTCCCAAGATATAAATTGCTCAGTGTAAACTGACCTAGTGTTAGGCAGGGTCATCACAAAATCTCGGAGTGATGTGAAAGTAACCCACGGTTCATCTTTAGGATATTCGACTACCATCTTCTGCAACTGGTCTTGGTAGGGTAGCCAGATAGATATTTCTTGACCAAATTCGTCATCTTCCTGCCGCCCGGTTGCTGTTATAAAACCCCAGCCTCCTAAGTTATCAAGAAGGTGCAATGGGAAATCAAGGTATTTACGTTCTACACAACAATCACCCTCAGCAGGCTTCCACTGTGACTGTATCTCAGGGCAATCACACATTTTGATATAAGTTTCAGTAGTGTCCATTCTTTCCCCCTTTTATTAAAGACCAAAACACACAGGCAAATAGAACAATTAGCCCGAAGACTACGTAAACTCCAAACGTCATTCAGTACCTTCCTTGAGATGTAATTTTCGATAAGGAAGAGGTGAGTTCAAATACTCTTGAGGGAGAGCCAACATTTGGGACACTCCCTTCGCGAAATAACTCCGCCTCCCTTATAATGTTCTTGGCATTGTTCAATACCCCAAACTAACATCCTCTCCCTCTCTTGCTTCCTTATCTCTTCGACATCAGGTAAGAGGGTTATGATTTGGTCAGCCAAGCAAAGATTACATTCCCAACTACCAGGGCGATGCTGGCAATCTATCATGTCACATTTATTATTTAGTTTAGCTATCTTCTCCCTCAGTTCTTGGTTGCCCATCTTCCCTCCAATTGACAGTGATGCCGGTTACAAAACCACCTGACATCCAGCGGCTTACTGTAGTCATCGTGATGAGACTCCACCTTAACATTTCCACATACTTCACACACACCTTTTGTTATATGACCCAACCTGACAGCATTGCGTAATGTGTAACGGGCCTTATATTTCTCTGGAAACTTAGCCATCATTCTATGAGCATTGGCCACCTTGTTCTTCTTTCCCGTTTCAGTTTGGAGATATGCCTTCTTAGTTGGCTTGTAGCGTTCCAATAACACTACTCGATTCTTTTTATATTTATCTCTTATCTCGGCTTTATGAGCCTCATAGTAAGCGCAATCATAAGCGTGTTTTGCCTCAATTGTTTGTACCAAATTATAACTCCTTCCCACAATGTGGACATTTGTTTACCTTGTCCAGCCTCTTAGCTACTCTGCCAGAGCCGTGGCAGGTGGCACAGAAATGTGGAATGCGCCCACCATACTTCATTGTCTTTTTTCCCATACACTCGGGGCAAACTTCGGTATCCTTAGCTAGTTGGGCTTTGGCTACTTCTTCACAAATTATTCTTTCCCAAGTCGGCTTGAGTTCATTATCCATTACCTCTGAGTCTATTTTGTCCCATTCCCACTTTAGCCCACGTCTATCACTAATATCGGTATCAAGCCTTTCAACTATTCTTTTAGCTATTTCCTCTGGTTTTAATTCACTCATTTCATCACCTCCTTAACTACCGGCATTTCCTGATAACTACTACAGCCTCTCGGCTTTGCTGCGTTCACCTCTACGAATGGACAATTAGGATAACTCCTACAGTCCTTACAATCTTTCTTTAACCACCAATGTTTATTCATCAAAACCCTCCTACTGTAATCAATATCATAGCTGCCACCCCTATTAGGGCTATCAGACTCACGGCTGTCACAACTAACAGCACTATCATTCTGGCTCAGGTTCTCTTCTTCATACCAGTTCCCCTTCAGTTATAGTAACCCATAGTACGGGCGGTTCACCGTAAGTTACATCTCCATCGTGCCATCTCATGTACTTATCATTCACCCCTGACGCTTCTTGTATTGCATCCAGTACGACCTTTGATAAGTTACTCAGGTCTGGCACCCTCTTATCCTTAAACCTACCAGAGCAGGTCACATGAAGGGGGAGTCTCCAATCATCCAGATGCAATTCCTTTACGGTCCAGCCGAGTTCATTCATAAACGCTTTCGCTTCTGGCTTAGTGTAAATACCACCCCTATATTTATAATGATTCGATGTTATCACGCTCCCTGGATAGCCAATCTCTATCGTTTCTTGTTTCATAAGTCTATATCACTGTCTACTTCATTGCCCCAGCAGTCCCAGCCTTCTACTTTCTTGCGAGCAAATAGTTCTATGCGAGGTACATCACCACACATTTTTACAATCAGACTTTGTATTACTTGAGGCTTCTGACTATGAACTGTCTTTGATAATGGTATAAACTGATGAAACTGATTCATTATCCTTTGCTTAACAATACCCTTACCACGTTTACCAATAAAACAGAACTCGCAAGATTTCCTTGTATACTGTGTCATATTTGCATTTGAACCTGTGCCATCTAATCTAGGCTTATGCCAAACGAATCCTACGGTAACATACTTAAATCCCCAGGTATTCATTATCTTTTCAATTAAAGGAATCCTACTATCTATCACCCACAGAAACAGCAGAGCGTTATCATCCACTATATTTCTAATGGGAAGTGCCACAATTTCATCATCTGTCATGGTAGGATACGGAACATCATAAACATGAAACCCCGAAGCCAAGCCTTTAGCATACCTCATCTGCCACGGCGGGTCAGCATATATTATTTGGTACTTCATCTCTCTTCTCCTGGGAGTATGTTAATAAACTTAGTCATAAACTTCAACGATGTCGTGGAACTGTGCGCCTTTGTTCACTATGCAACAGGTGAATTTCTTACCAGTCAGTGATCCTTTTGCTTTCTTGATCGTGAGAAGTAGCCGCCCAGCCTCATCAGTGGGGTCTATATGAATGACCAGCCTTGCCCTCTGTTCTGAGAACTGCCCACCTACGCCATATTCCCGCAAGGCATAATGGTCTTTCCCGTCCCTCCCCTTGTACTTCCCAGTACCTTTTTGTATGGCTACAAGGGCTATCCCATTCCTAAGCCTCTGTCGGATAGCGTCAATAATCGAGCCTACCTTTGTGAACTCATCGCCAGGGTCAAGATAGTCAATCACATTGATGTAATCAGGCTCTATCTCATCCTGCCAATGCTCGAATAGCTCTACCGACTCAAACCTATAATCACCGTCTCCATTCCAAGCGGAAATCCACTTCATGTTCTCCAGGCGACCAACTAACTCCTCGTCAGCTAATTCATTGGTTATATACTTGACCTTCAACTGGTTATTAAGGTTCTCAAGAACGAAGTTCAAACAGAAGGTAGTCTTACCCCAGTTTGATACCCCTGCCACAACAACAACCGCCTTACGGTAAAGCGTAGCCTTGTCAAGCTGAAAGTCTGTCCCATCCTCAATGCTCCGAGGCCAATTAACCTGCACTAGAGAGCCAGAATCAGCCCGAGCATCCATTTTTCTACCCCTTTGCCTCTTCCTGTACCTCTGCCCCTTTTTCTCAACAGTGCCCTTCACAGCACACTCAGATAACCTGTCCCATACCGTTTGTTTGCCATCAACCGATCTGACATTGTACTGATTCCAGATATCCCTGGTATAAAACCATTCCTCCGACTTCTCAACGAACTCATCAATTAACCTGCGTAGTTCAAGGCTTCTATCACCCATTATACTCCCGTTTTCCCAGAGTTTCCAGAGATACCAGTGATTCCAGATAATACCAGAGATTCCAGAGATTAGGCTCAAAAACCATCTTTTGCCTTGTCGTCTAATCTCTTGTTGAGTTTGTTGTCCAGGTGATTCATCCTTAGCTTTAGCTGGTTGAACTCATCCCTTTCTTTGTGGGTAAGACCCCGTACCTTAATGACAGGCTCAGGTTTAGGTCCATCATTAGAATAATCAGGGTGATCCCTTAAAGCAAGTCTCATCCTATACCCGAAGGAATGTGTTTTCCGTGTAGCTAATAATTGACCTACTGTTTTCATAATTCTCTACTTCACTAGCCTTTACTTCACTAGCCTATACCACTCTCTACTTTATTGCCCTCCGAATTACCAGCCTGTAAATTCCTCAAGATTCTTATATTCTTCATCAGGCATTTCGGCTATTGTTAAAAGTATCCTATCCCCAACTTCGCCCATAAAGAGCGTCTCAATCTGCGAGGGCATATCATCCTCATTAACTATTAGCTTGTTACCACCCTCTTCTATCTGGATTTCAACTACTTTCATCCCCTCTCTCCTTTGGTTCAACTCTGGTTTCTTAGTCCATTCCACATACTACTTTATTTCGAACAACTTTTTTTGTTCTATAGGGTGCTTATCTATCCGTACTCTATTTTTTCTGTTCCAAGAACCACCGCCAGTTAAACCTATTTCCTTGTAACCAGCAGCTACTAGACTAGTTCCTGGTTCGGCCTGGAGTATGTAGCTAATGAGCCTTTTGTAACCCATGGCTCTTGTTGCTCTCCAAGCCGCGCCATAAAGCATTGATGCAGCATTCTTGAAGCCGTTGACTGTGCAAACCCTAGTAACTTCAAGTGTCCAATCATCATCTAGCATCCTGGCAACTGGTCTACCTATAGTCGCTACTCCTGCTAATTCACCTTCAGAAGCAACAGCTATGGCAAACTTAGCTCCTACTGGGGCAGGATGATGGCGGTGATGTTTAGAGATAAATTCTTTTGCCTCAGTAATTGTTACTGGCTGTAATTGCAATTTCTTATATTCCATCAGTCTATATTATCTTAATGACTCCTCGATTAGTTTATGCAGTTCATCTATCTTTTCCATACCTTAGCTTCAAAGCACTGATATAATGATGTCATTTCACTCTCCTTTTGGTATATTATCAGCCACCTTCTGGTAGGCTTCAGCCGGGGTGATACCCTTAGCGGCTAATCCATGCCAGTCAGAAATATCTAGCGCCGACCACTGTTCCTCATAGCTCATACCGAAGTCATCCTTGAGAGCCTTAGCCAGTTGTTCTATGTTTGTAATTGAAGCAGGGTCTCTTGCCTTCTCGGACTTGGGTACTACTTTAACCTTAGAGGGGCTAGAATCTGATTGTGGTAGCTCTGGTTGCGACTCAGGAAAGAAGCCCTTAATGTCCTGTTCGGCATCTTCAGGGTGCGCTTCGATAGAGGTAGGTTCCTCAACGTCCATCGGTGCTTCGGCTGAATCGTCAGGTGGTGGTGCAAGTAGCTCCTGAATGGGCTTGATGCTATCGGAAATAAGGCTGTATAAGGCTGCTCCATGACGGAGGTTCATCACATGGACTTTCTTTTTCTTACCGTCATCCGGGTTGTTTACTTCAATCTCAGAGAGGGAGAGAATCAATGGGACCATTCTTACCCGCCCAATAATACCCCTGATAAGCTCGGCGCTGGAGTTGATGTTGCGGATAGAGTTAATCGAACTGGTATCTATCTGCCATACTCCTAGTCCCGGAACTTCCGGTAGTAGGAATTGAAGGTTCATAACTTCCCTGCACTTCTTACTTTGATAATCGCTACACTCCTGCCCTTTGCAAGACATTTCCTTCCACTCCACCTTACCTGTAGTGCGGTCTGCCATTGAGCCTGTCTTTAAGTCAATCATCCGCCGACAAGTTACGCCATCACCCTTGCAGGTCAAGCCCCTGGTCTGCGAGTAGGAACGGTAATACTGACTTGCCCAGTATTCCTCATCCTCAACTGGTATCATAATGGGTAGATCGGTGGGGTATTCCCCATGAACGGCGGCTACCTCTGGCGGTCCAACAAAATACTCCGTAGCTGACGAGTATTCCTTACCAGCCTGATTCTTTTTCTTAACCCCTAGAAGTATCTTACCGACTTACGCTCTTCTTCTTTGTTAGTTCAATCCTTTTATTTGCATATCTTCTTCATTATCAATTAACTAGATAG
>SDBS01000390.1_pt1 | contig 41499 bp, 36 predicted proteins | sample 2277091 | NCBI WGS metagenome assembly SDBS01 (sample SAMN10404972, study PRJNA504765) | marine sediment metagenome | isolation source: marine sediment core GS10_PC15, 163 cmbsf | place: Arctic Ocean: Southern Knipovich Ridge | collected 2010
ATAAAATAGCATAATATCTTTTGTTTGTCAAAGTGCGCACGCAATGGTAAAATCTTTGTAAGTATATGGGCAGGTGGTGAAATTGGTAAACACGCAAGGTTTAGGACCTTGTGCCGTAAGGCGTGAGGGTTCGAGTCCCTCCCTGCCCACGGAAAATAACATTGAAAAAAACAGTTTGAGCGCTTACCATAAAATAAGTGCGGGCGGTTAGCTCAGTTGGCAGAGCGTCTCGGTGACATCGAGAAGGTCACTGGTTCAAGTCCAGTACCGCCCACACAAGGGGCCCATGGTATAGTGGTAACACACCTCCATGGCATGGAGGAGTCCGGGGTTCAACTCCCCGTGGGTCCACTAAAAAGGAGGGTTGGCAGAACGGCAATGCACCGGTCTTGAAAACCGGCGGGCGAAAGCCCTTACAGGTTCGAATCCTGTACCCTCCGCCAATTTACAATTTCAGCGTTTTTGAGGATTTTTGTTTCTTCCCGCGCCTGCGGCGCGGTCGCGCTCCGCGCGTGATTAGTCGGGGTTCTGTTCAAAAAAGGTTCGGATTTCGTCCAAAAAGGTACCGCATAACAAATCCTCATAGTGCTAAGTACCACAAACAGCAATCCTTTAGGACCTCTCCCGCCGCAGTTTTTTGTTAACTCATCCAGTGCCCCCACGAGGAATCGAACCTCGATCACGGGATCCGCAATCCCGCGTTTTATCCGTTAAACTACGGGGGCTCTCCTACGCTTCGATGATACATCGAAGCTTCGGAAGAGCAAGAAATAAGAATCAACATCTCTTGTCCTTCCGAAGCTCAAATGTACTATTTGAGCGAAGGAGGAAACTACGGGGGCAAGTGAGGAACAAATTGAAAATTTATTTTCAATTTGTTCCGAGCGCCGCACCCGCAAGCTATGCTTACGGGGGCAAGTGAGAGGAAAATATGTTAAAACCCTAACCAGTCAGCTAAAATGTCAATGAGCGACTCGTTATATTCCGTCTCCTCAAGATATGACGTTAGTATCACTCGCGCCTTAGGAGCATTCTTTGAATCAATAGGCATTTTAACAAACGGATTAAAGGTGGTTTTCCTCTTGAGTAAAATTTCATCTAAGCGGTGGGGGCGTTCGTGAATATCAAATCCTTCTAAGTCATCATAGTCATAGAACTGGTATTTGCCAATACCAACACCCTTCTCATTTATCGTGAAGTTTACAACACGCGGGCGTTTTTTACCTAAGACGATTAACATAGTCCCCGCAATCAGCACAAACACCGCAAAGAAAAAATTGTGCTGCCACAGCGCGGAGATTGTAAGAACTGCGGTAGCCCCTATGATAATAAAATACCAAGAGGCACGCTTTCCCGCGTATTCATATTCGGCCGCTCGCCAAGTTATTGTGGATGTTTCTTTTTTTGTCATTGTTTTTGTTTGTGACCCCACGGAGAATTGAACTCCGATTTCTACCTTGAGAGAGTAGCGTCCTAGCCGTTAGACGATGGGGCCAACTGGCGGAGAGGGAGGGATTCGAACCCTCGAGACCCTTTCGGACCTAACGCCTTAGCAGGGCGCTGCTTTCAACCACTCAGCCACCTCTCCAGCTTGCTTTTTATACCACCTACCTGTTATTTTAACAATACTATGAAAACGCGTCCACCGATAGTTGTAATAGTGGGACACATTGACCACGGCAAGACCACGCTTCTTGATTACATCCGCAAAACGAACGTGGCTGGGCGGGAAGCAGGAAACATTACACAGTCAATAGGAGCGTATGAGATTGAATATCCTTCGACGGACTCAGGACAAGTAAGAAGAATCACTTTTATTGACACTCCCGGCCACGAGGCGTTCTCCCATATGCGAGCACATGGCGTAAAGGGCGCTGATTTAGCAATTCTTGTTGTTGCCGCTGACGACGGTGTGAAGCCTCAAACAAAAGATGTTCTCACACACATCAGAGAAGCGGGTATTCCATTTGTAGTGGCAATTAATAAAATTGACTTGGAAGCCGCAGATGTAGAAAAAACAAAGCAGGGATTAATACAGGCAGGCGTACTCCTTGAAGGAGTAGGCGGGGACGTGTCGTACCAGCTAATTTCCGCTCTTAAGGGAGATGGTATTAAAGAACTCCTTGATTTAATTATTTTGGTGGCTGACGTGGAAAAACTTACTTACAACCCCAAGGCATCCGGCCAAGGCGTTGTGCTTAATAGTTTTCGGGATGCGCAGAAAGGGATTATTGTCGGCGCAGTAATAAAAAACGGAGTGCTGTGTGTTGGAGACGCAGTGTATACACCAACCGCGAACGGCAAGATAAGATCACTAAAAGATTTTTCCGGCAATACGGTCAAGCGTCTTGAACCAAGCTCACCGGCGCTTATTTTTGGATTCAGTGAACTCCCAAATATTGGCGAGTTAATCGCCGTCGGCGAAAGCCGGGCCGAGCCGCAAGCAGTAACAATCCCTGAAGAAAAGGCAGAAACTATTTCGAAAGAAGAAGAGTGCGTCAAGCTTATTCTTAAAGCCGATGAAACCGGATCGCTTGAAGCATTGCAAGGTATAATTAACAAGATTTCTTCCGATGAGTTGCCGCTATACGTAGTAAAAACGGGCGTTGGCAATATCTATGAAAATGATGTGAAGTTTGCCGACAGCACAGGAGCTGATATTATTGGCTTCCATATTAAAGCGGATAAAGCGGCTCTTAATTTGGCGAAAGCGCGTCATATTGTAATAATAACTTCTCCGATTATTTACAAATTAGAAGAGGAGCTTCGCAAACACTTGGCTGAAATTGCTCCAAAAGAAGAGCGAATTATTGAGATACTTGCTGTGTTCGGTTTACCAAAAGGAAAGGAGCAAATAATCGGCGGCAAGGTTATAAAAGGATTTGTGAAAAATCAGGAGTTATTTTCAATTGTGCACGACGGCAAAACTATCGGCTCGGGAAAAATCTTAAATCTCCAATCACAGAAAGAAGATATACAGCAAGCTGAAGAAGAGCAGGAGGTTGGTTTGTTGGTGGAATCTGACAAAGCAATTAAAAAAGGATGTCAATTGCTGTTTGTGTAGGTTACGTTTACAATAGTTAAGAGGCGCAGACATAAACTTGAGCGGCGCGGTGGCGGAGTGGTTTACGCAACGGTCTGCAAAACCGTTCACACCGGTTCGATTCCGGTCCGCGCCTCATTTTTTTGCCCGGGTGGCGGAATTGGTTTACGCAAAGGACTTAAAATCCTTGGCTCTTATAGGGCTTGTGGGTTCGAATCCCACCCCGGGCACTGGAGAAAAAAATGAAAAAGTTCATTATGGTTCTTATTATTGTTATACTGGGCATAGCGCTTTACCAAATTCTGAGCACTCCCAAAGAGGTTTTTGCGCCAACCAGTGAGGAAACGATAGCAACATCAACCTTTCAAGGGCCGCCGCCAGGATCGCCATCCGGCATCAAAGGACCGAGCGAACCACCGCCAGAATAGAATTCAACTCGACTCCGCGAGTTTTAGCGGGCTTGCCCGCCGAAGCTCGCTACGGCGAGCGAAGGCGGGCATATGCAAAGCATGTACCCGCGGCATTCGAGAAAAATACAAACAAGCTTATATTTTTCTCTCATTTGCGGGCATAGTTAAGTGGTAGAATAGCTCGTTGCCAACGAGCAGACCGGGGTTCGATTCCCCGTGCCCGCACAAGTTTTGCAGCACATTCACCCAAAAAGCTTAGTATCTTTCGGGGTTGACTTTTTCCGACCACTATTCTATAGTATGGTATAGTTCATTAACAATAGAATAAACGCTAAAGGAGGTAATCCGGTGAAACCTCATACAATTTACAAGCAGAAAATCAGACAAGCGCTTAGAGAATTAAAGCAAGAAAGAGTTATTGTTCGGTACGAGAAAAGTGATAAAAAAAGTGTTGGCGCCTCGTTATTCTACTACCTAACAATCCCTTACCTTCCTCGAGACGTGCTTGTTGAATTTGTGTTTGGCTCTCCAATGGAAAGTGAACGCTCGTCCGGATTCTTCTGTGTTATGCTCTCAAACTTCCCACAAATAGTGGAAGTACGTCAAATTAAAGCAGAGATTATTAAAGAGGTCTGGATTAGACAAAAAGGCACGTTTCACGAAAAAGTAGTCCTGTGTGTGCTGGTTCGTCTTAAACATTTAGACATTATTAAAGGACTTGCCAAAACGCGCGACCGGAAAGATATTCGGGGAGCGGATTTTGAAGTGTTTTTCTTCAACGACGCCGGTGAGTACATTCAAATGCCCCTCCAGGTGAAAAGCTCTCCAACGGGACAAGGGAGCCATATAATACGGTTTCCTCATATTCCGTCGATCTGTGTTGAACGAGCCACCCTTAAAAAAAATGAATGGCTTGAGGAAAAAATCCTGCGGATTATCGCGAGCTATAAGAAGCACGAAGTGCTTCATCTTTAATTCCCAAGCTTCGTTTTCACAAAACCCCCAATTGACGCATGGGGGTTTTTTCTATAAAATTGCTGGTAATAATGAAGAATTTATCGAAAAATTTCGTCTGGATTATTCTTGCTTTTTTACTCATTAGCTTTCTTTTTTCTTTTTTGGTTGAGTTGGAAAATTCCCGTGTTGAGGAAGTAAGCATTAATGAGGTTGTACAAAAAATTAATTCCGGAGAGGTGCAGTCAATTATTGTTGCCGGCGACACGCTAAATCTTGAACTTAAGGACGGCACACAACTTGTTTCCAAAAAAGAAAGTGAGGCCGGATTTACAGAAACATTAAGTAACTACGGTGTAAAAACAGAAACGCTTCAAAGTGTTACGCTAACAATTGAAGACGAGGGCGGCGTCAAGTACTGGCTGGGCATTTTAATTCCAACGCTTTTGCCGTTGTTTATTATCATCTTTATATTCTGGTGGATTTTTCGCAAAGCAAAAACCGGCGTTAACCAGGCCTTTACATTCGGCAAAGCAAATCTGAAACTGTCTACTCCGACAAAGAATAAGATAGCGTTTAAGGATGTCGCCGGTCTAAAGGAAGCAAAAGAGGAGTTGAAAGAGGTGGTGAACTTTTTAAAAAATCCCAAAAAATTTTTGGAAATTGGCGCACGAATTCCAAGAGGGGTATTACTACTTGGTCCTCCCGGCACCGGCAAAACGCTTCTTGCCCGGGCAGTAGCAGGAGAAAGCAATGTGTCGTTCTTTCATATTTCCGCTTCGGAGTTTGTAGAAATGTTTGTAGGAGTCGGCGCAAGCCGTGTCCGCGACATCTTCCAAACAGCAAAGAAAGCTGCGCCGTCAATCATTTTTGTTGACGAGATAGATGCCGTGGGGCGTCAGCGCGGAGCCGGAATGGGCGGCGGACACGACGAACGCGAACAGACGCTTAATCAAATCCTGGTGGAAATGGACGGCTTTGAGCGGGATACAAACGTTATTGTAATAGCGGCAACGAATCGTCCTGATATCTTAGACCAAGCATTGCTTCGGCCCGGCAGGTTTGATCGCCGCATTATTCTGGATATGCCGGACATTAATGACAGAGAAGCAATATTAACGCTCCATTCAGAAGGCAAGCCGCTTGCTAAGGAGGTTGACTTGAAAAAAGTTGCCATCAGAACACCCGGTTTTTCAGGAGCTGACCTCGCAAATCTTATGAACGAAGCGGCTATCCTTACAGCGCGAAACAACCAAAAAATAATTACCGAAGAAAATATATTTGATTCTATTGAGAAAGTAATGCTGGGACCTGAACGCCGCTCGCGAGTGATTTCTGATAGGGAGAAAAAGATTACCGCATACCACGAAGCAGGGCACGCTCTTGTGGCGGCCGGCATTAAAGACGCGGACCCCGTTCACAAAGTGTCTATTATAAGCCGCGGGGTTGCAGGCGGGTACACAATCAAACTTCCTACGGAAGAGCGGCGATTAAAAACCAAGTCCCAGTTTCTCGCGGATTTGGCCGTAGCGCTGGGCGGATATGTAACCGAAATAATTGTCTTTAAGGAAGTAACAACCGGCTCTTCAAATGATATTAAAATATCAACCGAGGTGGCTCACGGGTTAGTAACACAGTATGGAATGAGTGACAAGCTTGGTCCGCGAACCTTCGGCGGCACCGAGGACCTGATATTTCTTGGAAGGGAAATATCGTCCGAGAAAGGTTACTCTGAGAAAACAGCGGCGGAAATTGACAAAGAGGTGGACAATTTTATTAGAAAAGCTTTTCAGATTGCGAAAAAGATCATCTCAGGCCACCGTAAGCTTCTTGACGACATTGCGCAAACTTTAATTAAAAAAGAAACATTGGAGCAAGACGAATTTTATAAGATAATCAAGAGACATAAACTAAAACAGGTAACGATTTAATGGTACAATGAATTCGCATTTATTTCTCACTTGGGCACGTAGTTCAGTGGTTAGAACGCCGCCCTTATAAGGCGGAGGCCCCTGGTTCAAATCCAGGCGTGCCCACAAGTTAAGCTTAAATTCTATGGAAAATATTCAGTTGTTCATCTTTAGTATCATCAAGACATACGGCATGAGTGTAGTTTGGATTGTCCTTTTATTCTTCTTTGGAAAAATGATTTTTAAATTAATTGTGAAGAGGGCGATAAGGGTGCTTAGTAATAAAGACGAAAAGGACGAGGAGGCGCTGGAGAAAAGAGTGCAGACTCTCGGACATGTGATTATCAGCACGGGTAACGTTATTATTTATGTCATTATTCTTTTGATGATATTAGACCTTTCTGGAATGGACATTAGACCGATTCTTGCAGGAATTGGTGTTCTGGGTTTAGCAGTCGGCTTCGGAGCGCAGTCGCTGGTAAAAGATTTTGTGTCTGGCTTGTTTGTTTTAATTGAAAATCAATACGGCATAGGGGATCACGTTAAAATCGGTTCTTCGGAGGGAAGGGTTGTAAAAATCACTATGCGCTCTACGGTTCTGCAAGATGATGATGGAAAAACTTTTTATCTCTCAAACGGCTCTGTGAACAATGTTGTGAATTTCTCTAAAAGAAATCATGGCTGATTATATTAGTCCGTCTCTTGCTGGAGGTTTTCGGGATTATCTGCCGGAAGATATGATTCCTCGGCAAAAGATACTTGACACCGTTCGCGCTGTCTTTGAACGCTTCGGATTCGTACCGCTTGAAACACCGGGCTTAGAACGGGAAGAAGTTCTTACAGGAGGTGACGAAAGTTTCAGTAAGCAGATTTTTCGAGCTCGGCTCAAGGAAGGAAAAGAAGAGTTAGCATTACGGTTTGACCTCACGGTACCGCTTGCACGAGTCATTGCCGCATATCCCCAGGCCATAGAAAAACCGGTTAAGATTTACCAAGTAGGAAAGGTTTGGCGCGGAGAAAGGCCTCAAGCAGGACGATTTCGGGAGTTCGTTCAGTTTGATGCTGATATTGTCGGCTCAGCTCGTATGCTTGCCGACGCTGAAATTATTGCACTAATATATGAGACACTGACTGCGCTTCGTGTTCCAAATTTTCTTATTCGCGTCAATAACCGGAAGATTTTGAGCGGACTTCCAGAATATGCTGGGTTTAATTCTAAAGATGTAGATAAAGCCCTGCGCATCATTGATAAAATGGACAGACTTGGATGGGATGGGGTTTCCAACGAACTTACGGAAGCTATAGGATTAGACGTAAAGCAACTAGATGCAATCAAGCGCTTTCTTGATATTCATGCCGAAAACCGGCAAGAAACACTTCGTGAAGTCAACGCCCTCATGAAAACCTCATCAACCGTTCTTGAAGGAGTCAACGAGCTTTTAGAAATTGCAAATCACCTTACTGCGCTCGGTGTCCCGGAAAAGGCATGGGTGATTGACCTGTCCGTTACCCGGGGATTAGGTTACTACACCGGTCCCGTGTTTGAGGCAATCCTTACAGACATGCCTGCAGTCGGCAGTGTGTTTTCGGGTGGACGATACGACGGTTTAATTACCCGATTTAGTCCAAGCACTATCCCGGCAACCGGCGCGTCAATAGGTGTTGATCGGCTGTTCGCCGCCATGAAACAACTTGGTGTGATTGAGCAAAGTAAAGTTACTGCCCGTGTTTTTGTATTCAACTTTGATAAAGAAACCGAAACTCCGTGTGAAGAAATTACCACGAAACTGCGTAGAGCAAATATTCCTACAGAGCTTTATATTGGTAAAGAAACCACCATTAAAGGGCAGTTGGCTTACGCGGTTAAGAAAGAATTTCCGGTCGCTATTATTATTGGAGAAGACGAGAAAGCACGCGGCGTTGCGAAAATTAAGGATATGAAGGCAAGGCACCAAATGGAAGTGCCGCAGGATGAGGTTGTGAATACAGTCAAAGAGATTCTTAGTAGATTAACAAAATCTGTTGTGGTATAATATTGTTGTATGGAAAAACCCATTGGAAAGGTCACCCATTATTTCGACAAGATTAGTGTAGCGGTACTCGCGCTTGATGGAACGCTGAAAGACGGCGATAAAGTAATATTTAGAAAAGGAGAGGAAGATTTGTTTGAGCAAGAGGTTGCCTCAATGCAGATTGACCACAAAGCGGTTAAGAAAGCAAAGAAAGGAGATGAAGTTGCGATAAAAGTTGATGAGAAAGCGAAAGAAGGGGTGTTGATATTCAAAATTTAAGGACGCTTAAATAGTCAAAATCGGTGCTATTTTACGTACGCCTTTGAGTGTTGGGCGCGTAAGCACAGCTTGCGCGCCCAGCATTCGAAATAAATTACAAATAAATTTGTATTTATTTCTCACTTGGGCACGTAGCTCAGTTGGCTAGAGCGCCTCGTTTACACCGAGGAGGTCCCAGGTTCGAGTCCTGGCGCGCCCACACAAATACCCACCGTAAAGTGGGTATTTTTTTAGTGTTGAACAAAAAAAAGAATTAGTGTAAGGTAATGGAGTTGAAAACAGAATACGCCGCGGTAGGTAATAACCTGCCACGGTATCGCTCAAGAGAAATGCAAATTTATTTGCATTTCTCCTTCACTCGCCGCGGTAAACAAAGTTTGCCACGGTATCGTTCGGTGGAAATGTAAACTATTTTACATTTCCCCTCACTCGCCGCGGTAGCTCAGTGGTAGAGCAGTAGCTTGAAGAGCTTCGTGTCGGGGGTTCGATTCCCTCCCGCGGCACCGAGAAAACAAAAACTAACGATGTTCAACATCGTTAGTTTTTGTTTGTACCCTCGAGAGGAATCGAACCTCTATCGTCGCGTTAGGAGTGCGATGCTCTATCCGTTGAGCTACGAGGGCAAGTGAGGTAAGAATATGTACTTGTATATATTCTTACCGAGCGCCGTTCTCGCAAACTATGTTTACGAGGGCAAGTGAGAGGAAAATTATGAGCTTGCTTATATTTTCCTCGAATGACGCGCCCGCAAGCTATGCTTACGAGGGCAAGTGAGGTAAGAATATGTACTTGTATATATTCTTACCGAGCGCCGTTCTCGCAAACTATGTTTACGAGGGCAAGTGAGTATAGCTTACGAGGGCTTCCAATACCACATTTATATAATACGCTACAATAAGAGTAAAGGCATGGGAAGAAAGTTAGGACAACATTTTCTTATAAATAAGCGGAAAATAAAAAATATTATTGATGCGCTTGAGCTTAAAGATAGCGATACGGTCGTTGAAATCGGGCCCGGGCGGGGAGAGCTCACAAAAGAGATTTTTAAGCGCGGCAAGAAAATTAGAGTTATTGCGATAGAAAAAGACCCGGAGCTCGCTCAGAAACTGAGCGAGCAACTCCAAATGACAATCCACCGGCCGGCGGATAAATTTCAAATTTCAAAAACAAGCAAGGCGCTTATTAATGGAGACGCACTGAAAGTACTGCCGTACCTTGTTACGAATTACGGGTTACGGGTTACTAATTACAAACTCATCGGAAATATTCCCTTCTACATCACGGGCCGGCTCCTGCGTATTCTCGGTGAGTTAGGGCGTAAGCCCTCACTTATTGTGCTTACCATTCAAAAAGAGGTGGCGCGGAGATTGGCGGCACAGCCGCCGCGGATGAACCTGCTTGCCGCAACCGTCCAGTTTTGGGCAAAACCAGAGATTCTGGAAATAGTTCCAAAAACGGACTTTAAGCCACAACCAAAAGTTGATGGGGCTGTCGTAAAACTAATAATTAGTGATCGGAAATTAAGAGTTGAAGATGAAGAAAATTACTACAAATTAGTAAAAACTCTCTTCAAACAACCAAGAAAAACGATTTTGAATAATCTCCTTTTACAGAAAACCGCAGGAATTCAAAAAGAAAACATTATTACAATACTTGAAGAGGTAGGAATTGACCCAAATGCTCGTCCCCAACAACTTTCTCTGGAAGTGCTCAGACAACTATCTTGTATTTTCTTAATTAACACGCCTCAGAAATGAAATCCACTGCTTCCCAACGAGGGCGTGTTCCAAAAAAAGGTAACTAATATATTTAAAACAAGCGCTATAGTAAAGTGAACCACGAACGCGGGGATAAATGATTTTGTTTTGAAAGAAAGATAGCAGAAGAGCAAACTCGCGAAGAAAGCGAATGGTATTTCCAAGAGTGGTTTTGTAATGTGAAGCAGGGTGAATATCAGACTTATTATCCAAAAACTATGATATCCAACTCTGCGCCACAGTCCCCAGAATAGAAAGCCGCGGAAAAGAAACTCTTCTGAGGCATAATATACGAAAGACAAAAACACGCTCATCAGTAGAAAATTCCCCAACGAGACGTCTTGTAATGTATAAAATTTCTGGAACGATTCTTGGGTTCCAAAAAAGACCATTACAGGAATAAGAACCATTAATGAGAAAAGTGTAAGTAAGATAGCTTGGCGGTTATTCTCCGGCAAGCACCAACCATAACTCCTAAATTTTTCTTTTAAAATAAATCTGATTACCGTAAGCGGGACAACCAACATCCACATAAGAGCCCCCAGCACAACGAAAAACACGTAGAGTATCTCTCTATCCAGTGGAAATGGCCGAATAAGAGCAAGAAAGACCAGGATAACTGAGAATAAAACAAGCCCTAATGGCGATCTTAAAAATTTTATAACTATTGACATAAAGCGTGATTAGAAACGTTACATAAATCGTGTATAATTATAATAACACGTCATATTATATGCGTAATAAAAGGAAAATTGTGGCTTCTATTATTATCCTCGCAGGATTAGTGGTGAGCGTACTCATAGTCAACTCTCAGGGGGATAAAATCGACGAGCGCGGTGTTTCTGCGATTATTACTAATACGAACGACAATCCAAGCTTCCAATTCGAATCGGGCGTTTTAAAACCCAAAACTGCTACGACCCCAGCCGTGTTGGAATTAGACAAAAAAAGTTCTGATAACCTTACTGAGTTATTATCACAAACTTTTACAGAGAATTTACTTGTAAGTGATCAAACGTCCCCGCTTACTGAGGAAAGTGTGGCACAACTACTTCAGGAAGAAGTCTTGCAATCTCTCAATTATCCACTCTTTTACATAAAAGACATTATCGTCTCAATAAATAATTCCACAGAAAATCAAATCGCATATATAGAATCGGTAGATGCACTTCTGTGGAAACATTTTAGTAAATTTGAGAATAAGGGTAGTATTACCGCGCTTGCAGCTTTTTTCCAACGCAATGATCCTCAGTTACTGAATTATCTCATTAGCGCCACACCCTCTTATCTCAACGACCTATTAGAACTTGAGGTACCCGCTTTATGGCAAGAATCTCATATACAGATGTTAAATCTGTGGCAAGAGAAGCTCGCTATTTATCAAGCAGTTAATAATTTCCAAACCGACCCGCTCAAAGCGTATGTCGCACTACAACAGCTTCCCAGCGCCATCCAGAAAGAACAAGACATACAGTTGGTAATCAATCAGTTTTATGAAGAGTTAATAGTTGAACAGCAATAATTTATGAAAAAACAAGCGCTTGCCGGTTTTTTACTATTTTTAATGTTGCTTTCAGGAGCCGCGTACCCATTACGCGCAAGAGCTGTTCTTGGAGTTCTCGACATAGATATTGGCGCAGATGAGATTGCAAAGTGGATATTAGACACTCTATTGAAATCCATAATAGAGACTCTTAGAAAGCGGCTTCTTGACTCCATGGTGGATCAGATTATAACTTGGATTCAAGGGGGTGGTGACCCTAAGTTTATCCAGAACTTTGGGGATGTTTTGGGCGATGCGTTTCAGGCTGCGGTGGGCGATACGATTCTGGACACTCAGCTAGCTCCACTTTGTTACGAACCACTCAAGTTTAAACTGCAAATCAGCCTTACGCAGCCCATTTTCTCACAACGAGTGAGTTGTACTCTGGATGATGTTGTAGAAAATATTGGGGCTTTCAAAAACGATTTTAAAACAGGGGGGTGGATTGCGTATCAAGAATCACTTAAACCCCAAAACAATCCTGCGGGAATATCCCTGCTCACCCAAGATGAGCTTCTCAGAAAACAGGACAAAAAGAGTGCGGTGACTCAATTTGAAGCAACGGTTGGCGCAGGATTTTTTGGAGACAAACGCTGCAAGCAGTGGGAAAAAACAGTTCCTGAAATAAACCCCGCTACCGGTCTCTTTGAGCCAGTAATAATAACTCTTAGTGGGCCGGGCTGGGAAGAGGCCTACTTCGCAGAGACCCCAGATGGGGTGAAATATACCGGCAAGGAAGATAAGCCCCTTGCTTCACTTTGGAAATGTACGAAACCTGAAACTATTACACCCGGTGGTATTGTTGGCGAGTCAGTCGCAAAAGCAGTAGGTTCAGATCTCGACTTTCTTATGGGTGCCGAAGGGGGTGATGCCTTGGCGCGGTATATTGCTGCAATAGCCGACGCAGCCATTAACCGCTTAACAAAAGAAGGTGTAGAAGGGCTTGCTTATACAACGCGTAGTGGTAGAGAAACAAACTGTGAAGAGCTTGAAGGTGGTGTAAGGGCGGCCTGTATAACACTACGGACATTAGATAAGACTAAAAAATGGGTACTTGATCTCGTGCTATATCCTCTTAAACTCTTAGGTATTAAGCTTAGCACAGATGTTGAATCTTACGAAGATGTTGAAGATTTTGAGCTATTTGCAAGAGATTCATTACTATCAATAATTCAAAACAATGATCCGGAGGGTAAGCTTATCTCCATTGAAGACGTTTTACTTAACGCGAGTTCAACAAATACTGGACTTATCTCAACGCTTAACGAGCTTATAACGTGCCAAGAGGGGTTAGACGAACCTATTGATCCTAACACCACAACTACGCTTGCAGTAACAGAGGAGAGGGCTGATAAAATAAACCAAGAACTCTTCCCTCAAATAGAGGTTCTCCAGGTTATATTACAAGCTCTGCCTAGTAGAATAGAGGTTGTAGAAGAATTAGAACTGGAAAACCTCCGTAGAGAAGTACTTAATCTTATAAGTGATGTTAATGATTTACTTGGAGAAGCAACCGGACTTGAAACTGTAGTTAATAGCCTCTCTACTCAAGCCGATACAAATCTTCAACAATGCCAAGCGCCCTAATAAATGAGGTTTTTTAAAAACAAACAACTTCTTATAACAGCGGGTGTTATTTTCTCACTGCTGTTTTTTCTCTTGCCGCAGACGGCACACGGCTCTCTTTTCCAAATAGGCGGTGATACTGTTGCTTTTGTCATTAAGGTGCTCGGCGCGATTGCGAGCTTCATTGTTGGCATCTTCCTTTCTTTGGCAGGAGGGCTTGTTGATGTGGTTTTCGGTCTTAATATGACTTTCCTTAACGCTGATAATGTCCTTATTGAGGTTGGGTGGGGCATTGTGCGGGATATTGCCAATCTTGGTTTCGTCTTAGCAATTATCATTATTGCTTTCGCAACAATTCTCCGTTTCAAAGAATATGGAGCCAAGAAACTGCTCCCTAAACTCATTGCGGCGGCTATTATTGTAAACTTCAGTTTGGTTATAGCAGTTACTATTATTAATTTCTCCAATATAATTACAAATTTTTTCCTTGAAGAGAGAATCGGCGCGGAAGCATCAACCATTTCTACGGTTATCGCCGGCGCGTTTAACCCGCAACGCCTTGGTCTTGAAGGTGTTGCGAGTGAAGGTGACGTTCCTCTTCCACCTGATCCTTCCAGTACAAAAGCGGGGGGGAATATTTTCTTTAGTGAAGCGGCGATTACGGATATCACAAAAACTGTTTTTACTGTGGTTTTTACAGGCCTTACGGCGTTCGTCTTCTTCGCTCTCGCATTTATGCTTCTTGCTCGTTTCATTATTTTGGCGCTCCTTATTATTTTAGCTCCTATAACATGGTTATTTTGGGTAATTCCGGGCTTAGCAAAACATTTTAAGGAGTGGTGGAGTAGTTTCTTTAAGTGGGTTTTCTTTGCGCCCGCGGTATCTTTTTTCATTTACCTTGCGCTTACAAGCGCGGAAACTCTTGCGAGTAAATCAGGAGTTACTAATATAGAGAGTGGTCTTTCTGAAATTATGAAAGGGGGATCCCAGATGATAGTTCTTGCCGCGCTTCTTATGGGAGGACTTATTGTGGCTAATAAACTGGGTATTGCGGGTGCCGGAGCGGCAATGAAAATGGCGCAGGGAGCGAGAAAAACGACTCAGAAGTGGGCTGTAAAACAGGCAGGGAAAGCTGGAGTCGGAGTTGGCCACGCGGTTGGTCAAAGAGCTCTCACCGCAGGAACTAAAACAGATGAAAAGGGTGAAACTACTTCGCTGGCAGAAAGAGCGGCAAGCCGCGCCGCTCGAATCCCGGGCGCAGGAAGAATGTTTAGAGGAACCGCTGAACGTATTGGTAGAGCAAAAGCAGGTCTAGCTGAATCGGTTAAAGAGCGTCGGAAGAAAATCAAAAATCTCACAAGCGCAGGCCGCATTAATGGAGCAAGTAGTATGACCCGAATGGCTAATCCAATTGCGGCTGCGGCCTACGCAGCGGAGCTCGCTGACCACGGAGAAATGGATAAAATAAGCGAGGAAAGCAGGGATAGGTTATTCAAAGGTGTACGCATCACCGGGACATCAAAGGATATTTTGTCGCCCAGGCCTGACTATGCGCCGCAGCTTGGTTCAACTATTGCGGATGCTGTAAAAGGCATTAAAGCAGATAAGGCAGCCGAGATAGATAAAAATGCACTTGAAAATCTTGAGGTTGTTATTAACCTTGAGCCCTCACAACTAAAACGCATCAGCTCACACGGCTCTCCAGAACAGAGGCAGGCAATAGTAGACGCTTTGAAAAAGGATGCAAGTAAATTAACCGAGGAGGAACGAACCTTGAAGCTTAAAAGTGTTAAAAAGTTTATAGAACACAATGTCAGTTGGCAAGACGAGGGTACTACGCGACCCCGTATAGTTACACCATAAGTCGCTATGAACCAAGACCCAGCCACAGAATTACATATAGTACTCACCCAAAGCTCACTTCAGGAAGTGCTCCAGGAAGTTCCGGAAGATATCCGTAGTTGGTTTGGTTCGGAGAAAACCACTTACTTCATAATGGAGCTTAATCAAAGATTAGGACTTCAGGAAGAACGTGCCCGTATTATTCCAAAACTTCTTCTCCGGTTAGAAGTTAAAGATATTCATCCCGCTGATTTTATTGATACGCTTGCTCAGGAATTGTTAATTAGTCCTCATACCGCAAAGCCCATTGCTGAGGAAATAAAGGAAAAGATACTGGGACCAATTGAACCCTCGCTCTCTGACTGGGAAATCAATATTGATTTGATTGATACGGTAGGTGCAACTAGGTTTCCGGAAACAGCGCCGGGAGAGGTTGTTCCCGTAGAAAAAGAAGAGCAAAAACCGGAGAAGCCCTCATTTAAAAAAGCCACGGGGGGCGAGCCGCTTATTCTTCATAAAGAAGGGGGGGTTCAACCGCTAAAAACCACCAAAGGAGCGGGGGCAAGAAAAAGCTTCTCGTTTCCTTTAGGTAAGTTTTTTAAACAGCAGTCCGGAGCAACGGCCGCGCCTCCTCAAGTCCGTATAGAAACCCCAAAAAACATGGGGGATAAGTCCAAAAAGCGGACGGTTCATTACAGTGAGTTCAGAACGTCAATTCCCGGACCAATTGATACAAACTTTATTGACCTCACAAAGTTAGGGCCAGACAGCAAAGGCGACGTCCCTTATACTAATATTGAGAGTAAGCCCCCGAAGAAAAAGACAGGAGATAAACCAAAGAAGTCCGTAGATGCCGGAGCAAAATTAGAAGGTAATACTGTTGATTTGCGAAATAAATAAAATAGGCATGGCTCAATTTCAAGTTCCCCAATTTATTGAACAAAAAGCGAAGATTGTCGGACCGTTCACACTTGCTCAGTTTCTCTATATAGCGGGCGCAGTCAGCATAAGTGTTGCTGCATTCTACACGCTTGACAGTTTCTTCTTAAGCTTCCTTATTGCTCTTTTCACAGGAGGAATAGCTATCAGTTTGGCCTTTGTGCAAATCAACGGGCAGGACCTGCCAATAGTTATCGGCACCGCTCTCACTTACTGGCAGAAGCCGAAAAGGTATGTGTGGCAAAAAGAGCTTCCTGAAACAACACTTGATGTCTCTAGTATAGAAAAAATTGAGGCGTTGAGAAAAAGCATGGGTCTTCAAGAAAAAATAAAATCCATAGCCCTCAACATAACCGCCGGAAAGATGCCGTTTTCAAAAGATAGAAAACAGCCAAAACCAAAGGAGAAGTATCAAACCGTAACTTTTCTCACCGGAGAAAAGGGTGTAGCAAAAAGGGTGGATTACTCGTAAAATGTAAACAATGACTAAACCAACATCGGCAACTCAAAATATAGTAGGGATTGAAAGAATCAAGGACGAGACCGTCTATCTTAGGGGCGGCGGCCTGAGGAAGGTGTTAATGGTAGGCGGCATCAATTTTGACCTTCAATCGGAAGAAGAGCGACAGCTTATTCTGAACAGTTTTCAGAGTTTCCTTAATACGCTTGATTTCTCAATTCAGTTTTTTATCCACTCAAGGAAAGTGAATATAAGCTCCTATTTGGAAAAGATGCGAGAGCGCAAGCGCGAAGAACAGAATGAACTGCTCCAAATCCAGATTGAAGAATACATAGAGTTTATCCGCTCGTTCGTTGAACAAAATCCAATTATTACCAAAAGTTTTTTTGTGGTGGTGCCGTATGACCCCATAGCAGTGGTTGAGGGAACAAAAAAGGGGCTTGGAAGCTTATTTAAAAAACCGGGGGGGGCGGCTCAAAAAACCGACAGCGAGGCAAAGAGGGCGGAACAGCTTACCTACCGCATTGACAAAGTGACAACCGGGCTTGAGCAAATCGGTTTACGGGTAAGTCCGTTAGATGATGAGGCGTTAGTGGAACTTTTTTACAATCTTTACAATCCCGAGTTAATAGAAAAGAAAGGTGTGGAAATACCGAAAGTAAAATAGTTATGGCTCAAATTAAAATACCAAAACCATACCATCCGTCAGAGGAAAGTATTGCCAATATAGTTGCGCCGGCCGGCATTGAAACGAACGCAAACTATCTCAAGTTGGGAAATTATTTCGCAAAGACATTTTTCGTTTTTACGTATCCGCGGTATATTTCCAGTGGATGGTTTTCGCCAATTATTAATCTCGCAGAGATGATGGATATCTCTATCTTCGCTCACCCAATGGCTACCTCGCTTGCGCTCCGCACCCTTCAAAAGAAAACAGCTCAGGTTGAAGCGGAGATTTCCGAACGAGAGGAAAAGGGGTTGGTAAGGAGCCCTCAACTTGAAACCGCTTATCGGGACATTGAACAGCTCCGCGACATGCTTCAGCAAGGCACCGAGAAATTATTCAAAATAGGCGTATACATCACCGTCTACGGTTCGGAATTGGAACAGCTCAACAAACTTGAACAAACAATAACATCGGCGCTTGAAGCAAAACTTGTCTATATTAAACCCGCACTTTTCAGACAGTTGGAGGGACTAACTACTACACTTCCGTTAGCGCAGGACAAGCTCAAAATTCACACACCACTTAACACCGGTCCCGCCTCATCGCTTTTCCCGTTTATCTCGCCGGACCTTACTTCGGAGGAAGGAATTCTTTTTGGAGTCAATTTGCACAACAACAGCTTGGTAATCTTTGACCGTTTTTCACTTCCGAATGCAAATTCGGTTGTTTTCGCAAAGTCGGGCTCGGGCAAGTCATATGCGAGCAAATTAGAGATACTGCGCTCTATGATGATTGGCACCGATGTTATTGTTATTGATCCTGAAAATGAATATCAAAATCTCGCAAACGCGGTCGGCGGCAGTTTTTTTAAGATTTCGCTTACGTCTCCCAACCACATCAACCCGTTTGACATTCCCATTATTCCGGAGGGTGAAGACCCCGCCGATGTCTTTAAATCCCATGTGCTCAACCTTACCGGACTTATCAAGCTTATGCTCGGCGACATCCCGCCGGAAGAAGAGGCGCTTCTTGACCGCGTTATTATTGAAACATACGCTGCTCGGGATATCACCGCTGAAAACTTCGGCAAAATAAAAGAGCTAAATCCGCCGCTTCTTGAGGACTTTCAAACGGTACTTGAGAGCACCGAGGGAGGGAGTGGGCTTGCTAAGCGGCTTGAGAAGTATGTACGCGGTTCATATGCCGGGTTCACAAACGCTCCCACCAATGTTGATATTAACAACCGCCTCATTGTCTTCTCTATCAGAGATTTGGAGGAAGAGTTGCGGCCAATTGCAATGTATATTGTGCTCAACTTTGTCTGGACGTTGGTCAGGTCCAAATTAAAACGACGGCTCCTTGTTATAGACGAAGCGTGGTGGATGATGAAATACAAGGACAGCGCCTCGTTTCTTTTTGGGCTGGTAAAGAGGGCTCGCAAGTATTATCTCGGCGTTACAACAATTACCCAAGACGTTGAGGATTTTCTTGGTTCCGAGTACGGCAGGCCAATTATTACAAACTCGTCGCTTCAGCTTCTTATGAAGCAGTCGCCGTCAAGCGTCGGGGTGTTAGGGAAAGCGTTCGGTCTCACCAAAAGCGAGGAGGCGCTTCTTTTGGAAGCGCGAGTGGGAGAAGGATTGTTTTTTGTGGGATTAAAACACGTTGCTATGAAAATTATTGCCTCTTATACCGAGGATCAAATTATTACTACCGACCCAGAGCAAATGCTGGAGCTTAAAAAGCATGGGAAAGCATAAAAGATTTACAGCCGCGGAGATTATTATTGGAGGAATATTTACACTTTCAGTAGATATTATCTCGGCATTACTTGATGTTATCCCGGCTATCGGATGGTTTATTGCTACACTGCTTCAGGCAGTAACAAGTTTTAGCACCACACTGTGGCTAATGTTTAAGGGAGGCAAAAAAGCGGCCGGTCTGGAGCGACAGCTGATAAAACAGCTTTCAAACGTCCTGCCTCTCGTTCCCACCACATTCACCGCCTTTATGATTGAAACAAAACTTCATAACAGTCCTAAATTAGCGCAAAAAATGGCAAAATGAGCAGGTCTTATAAAATATTAATATTTATTATCTGTTGCGGGCTGTTGATTGCCGGTTGCCGGTTGCCCGCAACGCTTGCCCAAACACCTTCGCCCCAACTTATTCTTACCTGGCAAGCTCACAATTTTTACCCGTCAAACTATCCGGGCAAAGCGGCCGCCACCATCAATACCTCGGTTATTGTCTCGGCAACCGTCACGCAAAATAACAAGTTCGTAAACCTTTCTAATGCCAATTTCATATGGTATACGGACGGGAAGTTTTTCAGTCGCGGGCAAGGGTTGAGTGAGATAATGCTTAGGATTAATAAACTGCGTGGTGACGAGTATTTTGTGCGAGTGGCTATTGATTTAGACGGAGAAAAAATTGAGGGTTCTTTTACGGTTCCCGTTTCGGGCCAGCACACTGTGATTGAAATGCCTTATCCGAATAATGTGGTGTTTAGAGGAAAACAAATGATTTTTCAGGCGGTGCCTTATTTCTTTAACGTAACCTCCTTTGACGACTTCTCGTTCTTTTGGAGCGTTGATAACCAAAATCAGTCGGGCCAGAGAAGCAATCGTCTCACATTGGACATAGGCAGTTCTTCCTATTTACTGGAGAAAGAGGTTCTTATATCAAACACAACGTCAAACTCTCTTAATCCGATTGAAACAACAAGAACAAATATCAGATTTACGATACGATAAAAATCTATGAAAAAACTAATCTTTCTCTTTCTCCTATTTCTTCTTCTTGTCCCATTAACTGCCGTGTGGGCGCAAGGCCCCGTAGCTTTTGATTTCCCTGAAGCGGAGACGGGCAATATTACCGAATATATTGACAGTTTCTACAAAACCGCGGTGGCGATTGCCGGAATTGCCGCCGTTGCAATGATAGTTGTCGGCGCAATCTATTTTGTGGTCTCGGGCGGGAGCCAGGATAAACAAAGAGAGGGGAAAGATATTATTACCTCAGCTGTTTGGGGCGTGGTGCTTTTGCTTGGAGCTTACATAATTTTGAACACTGTTAACCCTGAATTGGTAACTTTGAGTCCGCCGAGGGGCGAGCTGCTCACTAAATATTCCTGCGAAGAATATCCCGATATTAGAGTATGTGAAATAGGGGAGCGTCCAATAGAAGTAGAAGACCCCCCTGATCCCGATGCGGTTCCGCAATGTTGTGTCCTTGGTTTAGGGCACGATGGGTCGGCAGAACCAATAATAAGCTGTTCTCAAGACGTAACAGAATCCTGTGAGACCTTCTTGGTAACCGACGAGGACGGCAAAAAAATTAGAATACCTAAGAGCTGCGATGAGACAAATAAATGGTCGTGTGAAGAAGTCACAAGAGTAATTAAAAGTGGTGGGGCGTATACTATGTGGGCGTACTATCCGAAAGACGGTGATGCGGGAGCGGTCGCTGATTTGCATACTACGGGCGCAGTTGGATTCCCTGTACCTAAACCAGACGAAGTGGGCGCAGCATGTATTGTTTACGCTTATAAGAAAGAGGCGGACGACGACTGGACAAACGTCATTATCCCACCAGAGCTGAAAGATTGTCCTGGATTCACAAGATGAAACCTATATATAAAATAATTCTTATAGGCGGTCTAATTCTTGTGGTTGTGCTGGCGCTTTTTCTCGCGTGGAAAAAGGTTTCACCCGAGCCGCCGGAAAGGCCCGTTATAGATTTTCCTATTACTCCTGAGGATGGCGAGGAAGAAGTTCCGTCTGCGCCGGCGTTTCGGCTTACCAAACTGTCGGATGATGAATTATTAGTGTTTGATTATTGGGGAAGCCCGCGGGACAACGAGGTTTACTATCTGACGCTTGACGGGAAGGTTTTGAACGCTAAAAAAGGGCCTGACCCGGACGTATCAACTCAAGCTATTGCCGCGCTCAATTTTATTGAGATAAGCCCGGATAGCAAAAAGATACTTGTCGGGTTCGGCGACCCCAAGAGTCCTGAATGGGGTATATTTGACGTGCTTGACAAGGTCTGGCGTCCTCTTGCGCTCCAGGCAACATACGCAACATGGGGAGAGAACAGTAATGAACTTATCGGTATTCTGCATAATCGCAACCTGTCCCGCATTAATCTTTCAAAAGCGCTGTTAGGCGAAACAGTGGACGCTTACGAAACGCTTGTGAAAAACTTCCAACTTCGTGATGTTGTCTTCACACATCTGCCTCCGGACACGCTTGTTATTAGAGAAAAGCCGGCGTCGTTCCATGCGAGCCGCATCTGGCAGCTTGACTTAGACACATTAGAACTCGGGTTGTTAGCAACGCCAGAACGAGGTGTTATCACGAAGTGGGTGAAAGATACTAATGTAGTATTTAAGTTCAGCCCGCCGTCTCAGTTTTTTATCCTTAACCGAGACCTTGCCAATATTATCCCTGTGTTCTTTATGTCGCTTCCTTCAAAATGCGGTGCTGATAATTCACACGTTTACTGCTTTGCGCCGCAGGAATTTCCGCCGGAACTTACCGACATACGGATACCGGACGATTATCTTCAAAAACGATTCTATACCATAGACGATTTTTATGTTGTGGAGCGAGCAACCGGAAAGATTAATCACATTTTAAGAAGCCACACGAACGATGTTTCTGCAATAGACGCAGAAAAACTCCGCATAATAGACGGAGTAGTTTATTTCATCAACCGATACGACCAAGGGTTGTATCAACTGGAATTGCTGCGCCTCTAATTATACTCCAAGCATTTAATAACTACGCGGCGTTCTCTTCCGACACCCCTGCTTTCGGTAGTAAGTTCAGGGTGGGTCGCAATCTCCACGTGTACCAGACGACGCTCATATGCATTCATTGGGGGAAGCTCCACTTCGTTTTTTGTAATGCCCGCTTTACGAGCGGCGGCTCTCGCAAGTTCAGTTATTAGCCGCTCACGCTCTTTACGATAGTAGTTAAGATCAACAATATGGTGGGGGGCTCCTTCTTTTTTAAGAATTTGGTTAAAAATAAGGTTGAACGCAGAAAGAACTTCCGGAGCGGCATCACCCCTCACGACTTCATCGTCAATTAGCAATGAAATTTTTTTGTACTCCTCGTCAATTTGCACCTTGACGTTGCTTTCCCCAAACCCCATTAACTCAACTATTTTTCTTATTTTCTCGAGTGTTGGATTCATTGTTGTTGTTTATAACTATAGAGGCGAGTTTCTGGTTAATTATAAACTGCTGTCCTATAGAAAACAAAGTTGACGCGACCCAGTAAAGACCCAGTGCCGCGGGCAGGTTCATTAAAATAAAAAACGTTAATGCCGGAGCCACATAAATCATTGTTTTGCCGAACTGCTGAAGAGATTTTTGTTGAGGCGCCTGTTCTTTGTTTTTTTTGCTTCCTCCAAGAGAAAGAACCCCCTGAACATACTGCAGTCCCGCAGCAATTATGGCTAATAAAACACAGACCTCTCCTAAATTGAGTATTCCGAGAAGGGTGGTGTTAGTAAATGTCTGCGCGATAAACTCACTATCTCTAAAAAGTTTAAAGAGCGCGAAAAAAATAGGAAGTTGAACAATAATAACCAGAAAACTGGAAAAGGGATTAAGTTTGTGCTCGCGATAGAGCGCCATAAGCGCCTGCCCTTGCTTCTCCTTGTTGCTTTTGTGCTTTTGTTTAATTTCATTAACATACGGTTGTAGTTTTCTCATTAGCGCCTGGTCCTTCGCGCTTCTATAAAAAAACGGCAGGAGCACAATCCGTATAACAAGCGTGAGCATAATAATAGCCAATCCCAGATCATTAAACGCCACGCGTTGATAGATAAACTCTAAAAGAGCAAGAAGCGGTTGAAAAAAGAGAGTATTAAACATAATTTATATTACACGGTAAGACGTTTTCTTCCCTTTCTTCGTCTGCGCACAAGCACCGCCCTTCCGCCGGGCGTCTTTTTTCTCTTCAGAAGTCCGTGAGTTCTTTTCCTTTTTTTTACTTTTGGCTGATAAGTTCGTTTAGGCATAAGTTTCCCACAAGTTGTCAACAATTAAATCACATTTCGCCCCTTTTTTCAATGTTGCATACTCTGCTTTTTTAAGTATAAAATAAAGGTAACCATGAACACAAAGGATGCGTGGGAAACAGTATTGGGAGAAATTGAACTTCAGATATCACGACCTAACTTCCTTACCTGGCTCAAGCAAAGTCAGTTACTCAAAAAGGATGAAAAGGATGGGGTGGCTCTTGTGGGGCTTCCTAATAATTTTGCGCGGGAGTGGGTTAAAAACAGGTACCACAAACTTATTTTAAGATCACTAAGAAACATTGACGGAACAATAAAGAGTATTGATTACATCGTAATTAATACCCAAACACAAACCATCAACAAACCATCTCGCAAAGGAAGACAGAAAAGTTCCGAGGCGCTGCAAACAAAACCTCAATCCTCGTTGATGGAGTTGAGTGTTGACCCTAAAACCAATCTAAATCCGCGCTACACACTTAACTCGTTTGTTGTGGGACAGTCTAATGAGTTGGCGCACGCTGCCGTTCAAGCGATAACACAGCATGTAGGGAGAAAATACAACCCTCTCTTTGTTTATGGAAAAGTGGGGCTTGGGAAAACTCACCTTATCCAAGCGGCCGGGAATGAGATTATGAAAGTTTATCAAGGTAAAGTAAATGTTCTTTATGTTACCTCAGAAAAGTTTATTAATGATGTGGTGTGGGCGATTCGCAACAAAAGAATGGACGACACTAAAAAGAAATATAGAAACATTGATGTATTGGTGATTGATGATATTCAATTTATTGGGGGGAAGCCAGCCACCGAACAGGAGTTTTTTCACACATTTAATGCTCTTTATGAACAAAACAAGCAAATTATCCTTTCTTCTGACAGGCCGCCAGCGGCAATCCCAACACTTGAAGAACGACTTCGCTCCCGGTTTGAGGGAGGTATGGTTGCCGATATTAGTTATCCTGACTACGAAACGCGGTTAGTGATCCTTAAAAACAAGGTACAAATTAATGAGTGGAGTGTTGAGGATAAAATTATAGAAACACTTGCCGCAAAAGTTCAAAAAAACATTCGTGAGTTGGAAGGGGTGCTTAATAAAGTTGTGTTTTATCAAGAGTTTAAAAATGAAAAGATTGATGTTAAAAAGTTGGAAAAAATAATTAGTGAAACAACGCGCGCTTCTTCAAAAAACATTACAACAAACGAGGTTGTCAAAACAGTCGCCGATTTTTTTGAGCTGTCCGTAAGCGACCTTGCGAAGAGGAGTAGGAAAAAAGAGGTAGTTGAACCAAGACAGGTTTGTATGTATCTTCTTCGCGACGTTCTAAAACTTTCTTATCCGTACATTGGAGAAAAATTAGGAAAAAGGGACCACACAACAGCCATTCATGCTTGTGAAAAAATAACAAGAAGTATTAATAACGACCCTGAATTAAACCAGAAGATTATGTTGATAAAAGAACAGTTATATAAATAACCATCAACATGTTTTCGTGGATTTATTACCTTGTTGTCTACAATATATTAAATCTGTTTTTACTTTAATAAATACGCGTTTTTAACTTATCCACTAAAAAACACCTTTCTACAATTACTACTATGAAAATACTTTTATTAAAAACTAACTTATTAGAAGCTTTAAATATTGTGGATAAGGCCGTTGAAAGTGGTACAAACTTACCAATACTAAAAAACATCCAACTTGTTGTTGGGGAAGATAGTAAAATAACATTTACATCAACAAATCTTGAGCTTGCTATTAAACACACAACATCCGGCAAGGTTATAAAAAAAGGCACGACAACTATACCATTTGAAGTGTTTAATAATATTATTAGAAATCTTAACTCTGAAAAAATCGGTTTAGAGCAAAAAAATAAAGTGCTGGTGGTAAACGCTGATAATTATGAAGCGTTTATTAATTGTGAGGACTCAAAAGAGTTTCCTATTATACCGTCTATTAAAAACACAACAAAAATTTTAAAACTTAAAAAAATCGAACTCAGAAAGTCACTTGCTCAAACAATAATTGCTACTCAATACTCGGAAATTAGACCCGAAATTAATGGAATATACTTTAGTTATAACCACAACAGCCAGTGTCTTGTTTTTGCCGGCACCGACAGTTTCCGATTGGTAGAAAAAACTTTAGGGCGTAACAAAATATTATCTACACTCGAGGAAGATATTAATTTTATTGTCCCTCTTAAAACCGTTGAAGACCTGCTTAAAATTTTAGACAATGAAGATGATGTTGAAATATTTATTGATCCCAACCAAATACTTTTTAAAACTCCCAATACTTCTGTTATTTCCAGATTAATTGATGGAGGATTCCCTGATTATAAAACCGTACTACCGAAGGAAAGTCAAAGGGAAATATGCGCGGACAGAAACGAATTAATAAATGCAGTTAAAATTACCAAAACATTTTCCGGAAGAGCGAACGATGTTGTTTTTAAAATAGGGGACAACAGGAAGATTCTTGAAGTGTATTCTATTGACCCTGTACTAGGCGAGAACAGCTATCGTGTACCGATAAAGATAAAAGGAAAAGGAGACAAACTTTCAATCTCGTTCAACTGGCGTTATGTTCTTGATGGTTTAAGAGTTTACAACGGAGAGGAAATCGTGTTGGGTATAACCAGCGCGGAGAAACCCGTGCTTATCAAAGGAATAAACGAGCCCGAGCTTATATATGTTGTGATGCCTATTAAAAGCTAATAGTGCGTTACTATTTGGTAAAAACAACAAGCGAAGAGGAAGTTTTATTGTTTTTTGTGTCGGTCACCCTTAATTCAATAAGGTTTTGAGCTTTGAGCGGTTTGTTAATATAATACATATAGTTATACGCATCACCTTTTATATTAAGAACCTGAAGGAGTTCACGGTTAAAATATAACTCAATGCTTTTTAGTCCGTATATAGACCGCGTTGTTGCTTGTACTACAAGCGGCGGTTGCACAAACTCCCCATTCCCTGGTTTTATGTATTGAATTTCGGTATCATTAAACACAGCGGTGTTTGTGAAGGAAATATTTTCAGGAAGTGGTTTATTGTATTCGTGAAAATTAGGAATGTGTTTTCTTGCCCAATCAACAACTGCTTGTTCCCAATTATAAAACTGGGAATCCTTTTTGTCAGTCCAGTAGAGAATGGAATGAATTTGAGGAAGGGTCTCTTCGTTTACTACCGGAGAAAACATTACCTCTCCATTAAGCATTGGTTTGTTTACGGCTGGTTGGGGATCGGGGCGTATGAATACCTCGGGCGGGAAACTTTTCTTTTCAAACATACTATTCATAAATTCGCTCCAAATAGGAACCGCAGCCAAGATACTTGAACCGCGCTGGTGCATTGGGGAGTTGTCGTTGTTTCCGGCCCACACCCCCACAACAAACGAAGGTGTATATCCTATTGCCCAGGCGTCGCGGTAGTCGTCTGTTGTTCCTGTTTTAAGCGCCACCTCTTTTCCGGGGAATACGGTAAGGCCTAAGCTGTTTTGGAACAACCCCGAGCGGAGTTCTTTATCGGAAAGAATTTGATTTACGATTCTAATAGGTTGATTATCAAAAACGCGGCGCGGTTCACCAGAGTGTTCTTCTAAAACCTCACCACCGTTTTTTTCCACCCTAAGTATGAGGGTTTGTGTGTGTCGAACACCTTCTTGTGCTAGTGTTGCATAAGCATTAATGAGCTCAATAAGTTTTACTTCGCCGCCCCCCAACACAAGAGACAAACCGTATCGCCACCGTTCCTTAAGCGTGGTAATTCCGAACTCACTAAGCGTTTTCAATACATTATCAAATCCGGCGAGGTGGAGTATCTTCACCGAAGGAACATTAATGGACTGAGCAAGCCCTTTTTCAAAGGAGACGGCCCCTTTAAACATATTATCGAAATTATCGGGGTTAAAACAGTCGTCATTTTGTTCTGATAACTCGGTTATAATTACCGGACAGTTTGGGTCCCCGGCTACGAATTCAGTAGGAACGTCAAATATTTTACTTTCAGGATAAAAACCCTTTTTGAATGCCGTGAGATACACAAATGGTTTAAGAGCTGACCCCGGTTGCCGTAATCCCTGGGTTGCAACATTGAAGTTGCCGTCAATCTCGTCGTCAAAATAGTCGCGCGAACCTACCATAGCAAGAATATTGCCGGTTGTTGCGTCTTGTGCGACAAGCGCCGCATTTTTGCCGCTGTACAATTCCTCGTTTCGCTTAGCGCCTTTTAATATTATTTCTTCGGCAATTTGTTGAAGCTCCCAATCAAGTGTTGTGATTACCCTAAGTCCTCCGCTGAGCACCGTTTCTTCCCCATACCTATTTACAAGATATTGCTTCACCGCTAAAGAAAAATGCGGCGCCTTGATCGCTCCGAGCGAAGCCGGCGCAAACGCCAATTCTGTTTCTTTGGCTTCATCTCGTTCCTCCTCGTTTATGTAACCAAGCTCATACATTCGTTCAAGAATGTAATCTTTCCGCTCAAAAAGCTCGTCAATATGATTTCCCCACGGGGAGTAGTAGCTTGGCGCTTTTGGTAAGCTTGCCAAAAGCGTCGCTTCAGAAAGTGTAATATCAACGGCCGGTTTATTAAAATACGTTTGGCTTGCCGCTTCAACGCCATACGCGTTTGAACCATACGGTATTTGATTAAGATACGCTGAGAATATCTCATCTTTGCCGTATCGTGATTCAAGCTCAATTGCTAACACCAATTCTTTTATTTTTCTCGTAATCGTTCGCTCGGACGTGAGAAAGACGTTTTTTACCAGTTGTTGAGTGATTGTTGAGCCGCCTTGAACAACTTTTCCCTCCCTCAAATTTACAAGAAAAGCTCTTATTATTGCTTTCCAGTCAAATGCCGGCTGTGTGTAGAAATTAGCGTCTTCTGTCGCAAGCGTTGCTTGTTTGAGTGTGTCCGGTATTTGCTCAAACGGAATAACGGTCCTTTTCTCTTCTCCGAATATTTCATATAAGAGTACTTCGCCGGTTCTGTCGTATATCTTAGTTGACTCGCTTACTTTTCGGGAGCTGAACTGCTCAAGCGGCGGCAGTTGTTTAATAATGAACGAGGCATATGCTGCGCCGCTTATTACTAACACTAAAAATAAAAAAACAACTATGAACGCAACAAAACGCGCCTTTCTACGTCTCTGTTCTCGTTTTATTCGTCTCTTTTTTTGCACAGATTAATTAAAGCAAAATACAAGGGTCTCGCTATAAGTTTGGCGAGACCCTTGTTAATTATTCGTTGAGGGTGGAGTCTTCCTCTTCGTCGTCTGTTTCCTTTTCTTCTGTCTCTTCCTCGTTTTCTTTTAACTTTTCTTCGTTATCCTCATCTTCTAATACGAGCTCTTTTACCTCGTCCGCAAGAATTTTTGTTGTGGAATTCATGTTAATTATTAATACTACTCGATCGACCTTTAAATTCTGTCTTGGCGGGTAGTATACGGTACAATATAGAGAAAAGTCAACCCCGCTGATTACTTATTGAGATAGCAACACCAAGAGCGTCAGTAACGTCGTCAAGCATCTGTTCTGTTGGAACATTGAGAAACTGCCGCACCATTTTAGCAACTCCGGCCTTTGACGCCCTACCGTCTCCGGTAACGGCTAATTTCATCTCTGACGGCGACACCTCAATTATAGGAATCGCCTGCCGCGCAATTGAACATATTATTACTCCTCGTGCTTGTGCTACATCTAATGCCGTTTTTTTGTTTTTGGAGAAAAACAACTTTTCCACCCCCACTCTCTCGGGACGTATGTCTTTTAATAATTTTGAAAGCGTTTGTTCCAACGAAACAAGTTTTTCAGAAGTGTTTCCTTTTATAATAAGCGCTCCGCTTGTTATGTAAATAAGCGTTGCACCGTCTTTTTGTATGGCGCCGTAGCCGATACGGGTCGTGCCGGGATCAATCCCTAATATCACCATATCTACTTAGTGTTTGTTCGGTCTTGGCTAAGCGGAACCGTAAATTGGAATGTGCTCCCCCGGCCTGGCATAGAGCTTGCCTGAATCTTGCCCCCGTGCTTTTCCACAATATTTTTTGCTATAAACAATCCAAGGCCGCTTCCGTTCGGGTCAAATTGAGCCGCTCGTTTCCCGCGATAGAATTTTTCAAATATATGCTTGATTTCATCCTCCGGAACACCCACCCCCGTATCGCTTACTTCTGTTTGGACAAAACGGTTATCAGATGTCCTTTTTACAACAATCGTTACCGAGCCTTTTTCAGTGTTGTACTTGATAGCGTTATCAATAAGGGTTGCAATTGCTGTCCCCATACGATTTGGGTCTGCAGAGACATAACAGGGCCCAGCAGGAGGAGCGAAATCAACGGTTATGCCGTATTCTTGGGCAATTACCCGTGCTTCTTTCACGATTTTTTCAACAAGGTGTACAATATCAATCGCTTGGAACGTATATCCAAACCCACCTCCTTCTATTTGTATAACATCAAGCATGTCGTTGATGATTTTAAGCGCGCGCTCCGAGAGACCCAGGCCCTGCGCGGCGATTTCTTGCGGTTTAGGACTGTTTTTAAGCGAGGCGCGCAGACTTTCAAACGCCCAATTCATAGCGGTAAGAGGTGTGCGGAGCTGGTGAGCTGATGTGGTGATAAACTCTGTTTTAGATTTCAACAACTCTTTTTCGAGCGTTTTGTCCTGTATTAGTTTTACAAACCCAATTACCGCGCCTTTTTGGTTAGTAATACGATTGAGAATGGTTACTAATTGAAGAGAGGGCTCGCTGGTGCTGATTTCAACAATCTGGGGCCAACCCTTTTCTGATACGTGGCTTACTACGGGCGCAAGCGAAGGAAAGACGACCTGCGTGAGTGTTTTGAGTTTTTTGTCCTTTATAGATGAAGGGGTAATAGTGTGATGGAGCGCGTCCGCTTCTTTTATGCGAAGCGTTTTCTCCGCCGCGGGGTTGAGGCTGAGAATTTTGAATTCAGGAGTATAGACAACAACTCCCTCTCCCATATCTTTTGTAATTGTTTTAAGTTGTTGTGTGCTAAGTTTGTGCTCAACTTCAAGACGAGCGAGACGCAGATGGCTGTAAATCATTGCAGTTGCTATTCCGGCAAAGATGATAAATATAAGGAAAGCTATATAAAGCGGTGCGAAGAAAAAGTTTATTAGAAGAAGTATGGCGGCGGAGGCAAGAAGCGCTAAGAGCGGGAGAAGACGCGGCATTTGCCAAAGGCGTTTTAAATTATTCATATGTTTTCATATTGCCCCAGCGTGTCCCTTGTTTTACATCAACAATAAGGGGAACGGAAAGGGGACAAATGTCCCGCTCCAAAATTGTTTTTACAGAAGGCACGATGCTATTAAGCATATCATCGCTTATTTCGAGGAGCAATTCGTCGTGAATTGAAAGAATAAGTCTTGCTTTATTTCCCAACCACCCTTTTTTCTTAAGAAACGAAAATACTTGTATCATTCCAAGCTTCATAATATCAGCACCCAAGCTTTGAATTGGCATATTGATTGCCGCTCGCTCTATGGTGTGCGGCTGCGCGTTGGTAAACCACCTGCGTCTTCCGTTGATGTTCGCAATATATCCATTTGTTTTAACGTACGCTACCACCTTGTTTTGCCATATTTTTACTTCTGGAAAATCCCGGAAGTATTCTTTAATAAATTGTTTTGATTTTTCCAGCGACATCTTGCTTTCTTGACTGAACGCTCGCGGCCCCATTCCATAAATAATGCCGAAATTAAGCGTTTTCGCCAGCCGTCTCTGGTCTTCGGTTACTTTATTAAGCGGTATATTAAGTACTTGAGATGCGGTTAATGCATGAATGTCTTTGTTTTCAAGAAATGCATTTCTAAGTTTGGAATCGCCTGATATATGAGCAAGCAATCGGAGCTCAAGTTGGGAGTAATCAAAAGAAACGAGTTTCCACCCTTTCTCTGTCAGGAAACATGAGCGAAGAGGAGCCGCCCACCGTGATTCTTTAGGAATGTTTTGCAGATTCGGGTTTTCTGAAGCCAATCTTCCTGTGGCAGTTGCCGTCTGCAGAAACGTGGTATGAACCCTGTCCGAAACACGCGTTTTTTCTAAAAGCGGCTCTATATACGTTGATTGTATTTTGAACAATCCCCTGTATTCAAGAATAAGCGGGACAAGCGGGTGCTTATTAACAAGCTTGGAGAGTATTGATTCGGAGGTGCGGTACCGGCCCGTGGTGGTTTTTGACCACAAATAAGACAGGCGCAGCTTTTCAAATAGAACTTCTCCGACTTGGTGTGGAGAGTTAAGGTTAAATGGCGTACCCGCGATTTTGTAAATACGATTGGTGATTGCCGTAAGTTCGCCGCCGACACTATTACGTAATTGCCGTAATGCCGGCGTATCAATTCTAATGCCCCACTGCTCCATTGCCGCGAGAATCCTTACGAGCGGCATTTCAATATCGTAGAATACGCGCTCAAGTTTATTGCTGTTTAATTTTTGTGACAACGCGCCGTATAGTTTTTTCAACACCAAACGTTCATTCCCGTCGTTATTAAGCCAGCGAAGAGCGAGCGTTTTGAGCGAAATATCCTTTTGGTTAGAGTCAAGAAGCCATCCTGCTATTGCTATATCAAAGAATGGGTTGCTCACCTCAATGTTTTTATTACTCAGCGTTTTTATAAGCGGCTTCCAGCTGAATGCAACCTTGAGCTTTTTTGAAGTAACGGAAGAAGGGTTTGTAAGGCAGGACGCCGCGTCTGTTATTATTACAATGTCTTTTTGGTCTTTTTGCAGATTAACAACGGGCGTGGTATTAATTCTCTGAAGTAAGCTGGAGAACCCCAGTGTTTTGAAGTAATTAATAAGATCTTTGGAATGTTGCGTTTCATACTCCAGATCTTTCAGTGATATCTCAAGCGGCACATCACGGCGTATTGTGGCGAGTTTTTTTGAAAGAAACGCCAGGTCGTTGTGTCCGGCAAGCTTTTTAACAAAAGCGGGTTTTAATTTATCCACATTACGGTAAGCCGTTTCCAAGGTCGGGTACCGCGTTAGTATTTCAGTAGCCGTTTTGGGACCGACACCGGGCACGCCGGGAATATTATCAGACGGGTCGCCAACCAATCCTTTATAGTCGGGGAGTTGTTTTGGCTTAAGGCCGAAACGCTCTATTACTTTTTCTTCATTATAAGTAATGGTTTGGGAGACGCCCTTTTTGAGCGTTAGAACCGTTACGGTGTCGTTTTCAACAAGCTGGAGCGCATCAAGATCGCCGGTGAGGATAGTGACCTGAACGTCTTTAGCGGACAGTTTCTTGGCTATTGTGCCAAGAATGTCATCTGCTTCAAATCCTGGCTTTTCTATGGTTGTAATGCCGAATTTTGCGAACAGTTTGCGTGCTTCTATGATTTGTGACACAAGGTCATCGGGAGCTTTCGGTCGGTGGGCCTTGTATGCCTCAAACATCTCTTTTCTGAAAGTTTTTTCGGGCGTGTCAAAAGCAGCTGCAACATAGTGAGGATTCTCTTTATTAAGCGCTTTCAAAAGCATGTTTGTTAGTCCGTAAATAGCGCCAATCGGTTTTCCTTGAGGGGTGGTGAGCGGAGGGAGTGCGTGAAATGCGCGGTGAACAAGCGCGTTTGCGTCAATGAGAAGTAATTTTGCCATATTTTAGAGCAAGCCCTTTATAATGCGTTCGTTCGTTTTTGTTCCGTGTTTGAAGCTAATCCAGCGCGTATCTTTTGGGAGTAGTGACCGAACTTTATCAGCCCATTCCACAATTACAATGTTGCGCGGATTGTTTAGCACGTCCTTAAAATTAAGCGCAAGTAATTCTTCGGGCACATCAAGGCGATAAGCGTCAATATGGATAAGGGCTGTGAAGTTCCGCAGTTGCATTTCATACCTTTGTATAATAAGAAATGATGGACTTGTGACACGCCGAGTAACTCCAAGACCTTTTGCAAGCGCTTTGATAAAAAAAGTTTTTCCGGAACCCAATTCTCCTATAAGGCCGAATACGAGTGCCGATGTTTTCCTGCGGCGTGCGCGCACTATGCCTTGCGCAAGACACAGTGCCGCCTTTTTTGTTTCTTGTTTAGAGCAAGCAACTGTTTTCATTCCGCTGTTTCGGCTCTTTTAATCCGAGATGCTTACAAGCAGACGCTGTTGCAGTTCGCCCACCCGACGTCCGCCGGAGCAGCCCCATACGCATAAGATACGGTTCGTATACTTCTTCAATGGTGCCAACCTCTTCGTTTAAAGCGGCCGCAAGCGATTTAATTCCTACGGGTCCACCATTAAATTTTGTAATTACCGTTTCAAGCAGGCAGCGATCCATTTCCTCAAGGCCTATGTGGTCGATTAACAGCATTGATAGCGTATTTTCAACAACTTCTTCATCAATCTCTTTTTTCTTGTTAATCTGCGCCCAATCACGGCATCGTTTAAGAAGTCGGTTCGCGACGCGAGGAGTAAAACGTGAAGTTTCAGCCAATCGTTCTACTGCGCGATGTTCCATATTAACTCCCAAGAGTTTTGCCGAGCGCTTGATAATTTTTTGGATATCTTCGTTGTCGTAGTAGTTAAGTTTGAAAATTGCGCCGAATCGTGAACGAAGCGGTGAGGAAAGTAAACTCGCTCTTGTTGTGGCTCCGATTACGGTGAATGGCGGCAGGTCAATGGAAAGAGTTCTGGCGGACGGCCCTTTTCCTACAACAAGATGAAGTTTTCTGCTCTCGAGCGCCGGATAAAGCACTTCCTCAACAGTACTGCTTAACCGGTGCATTTCATCAATAAATAGTATGTCATGCGGCTCCGTGTTGGTTAAAATTGCCGCGACATCACCGGTTTTCTCCAACGCGGGCCCGGAGGTTGTCTTTATATTGGCGTTCATTTCTCGCGCAACTATATATGCAAGCGTTGTTTTACCAAGTCCGGCCGGTCCATAAAAGAGAAGATGATCGCATGATTCCTTCCGTTCTTTTGCGGCGTCTATTATAAGCTTCAGCCCCGCCTTTATTCTCTTTTGCCCAATATAATCGCCCCATACCTTTGGTCGGAGCATGAGTTCTAAAGTTGTGTTCTCCATTGACAAATAATTTCCTTTATGTTAGATTATTAACGTAATCCCGTTGTGGACCTGTGGGCAAACAGGAATTATTCTCAGATTTAGGGTTGTTTGGCTCTGGCTGAGCAATTCCTCGGAAGGTTTCTGGTCTTTTTGGCCTCAAAAAGATTTCCCTATATTATTTGCCCACAGGTCCATGGCGGGATTATTTTTTTGTCCAGTCAATAGGACCGGTGAGCCGCTCTATCTCCGCAAAACTTGTAATGCCCAATAACACCTTAAGTACTCCGTCTTCCTGTATTGTTACCATTCCTTGCTGCTTAGCAAGCTTTTTTAGTTCAAGTTCGGTCGGGCTTTTATATACCTCCTCTTCAATTGTTTCTGTTACCACGAAAAGCTCAAATACGGAGGTGCGCCCCTTATAGCCCAGTCCGTTACACGCCTGACACCCAACCGGTTCATAGAGATTGAAGTTTTGAAACTGCGATATCTCAACCCGTTTTGGAAGCCCGTTAAGGAACGTTACAATCCTTTCTCTTGTTATTGTATCTATTTTTATCTCCTTTTTACAACTATTGCAGAGTTTTCGCACCAATCGTTGGGCTATAACCAGACTCAGCGCCGGTCCTAAAATATTTGATTTTGCCCCAAGGTCTAAGAGGCGGGGAACGGCGCCTATTGCATCGTTTGTATGAAGCGTGGAGAAAACCATATGGCCGGTAAGAGACGCGTTCAGAGCAATTTTCGCCGTTTCCTTGTCTCGGATTTCGCCTATGAGAATTACATCGGGGTCTTGCCGAAGTATGGAGCGGAGTCCGCTTGCAAACGTGTAACCGGCGTCGGGATCCACCTGTGTTTGAGAGATGCCCGAAATGTGATATTCAATAGGGTCCTCAACGGTGATGATTTTTATCTCCGGTTTTGTGATGCGTTTCAGGAAAGCGTAGAGCGTTGTTGTTTTACCCGAGCCGGTCGGTCCGGTGTTGAGAATAAGGCCGTTTGGCTTCTCTACTTCTTTGGCAATAATTGCGAGATCATCTTTTCGCCAGCCCAAGTCCTCAAGATTTATTTTGAGCGCTTTAGGATCAAGAAGGCGCATCACGACCGTTTCCCCGTATTCAGAAGGGATGATTGAGGTTCGTATTTCAATATCACGGTCAGGCAGGTCTATAGTGAAGCGGCCGTCTTGGGGCTCATCCTTAATATTCAGCTTAAGATTTGAGAGAAGCTTGATGCGGGTGATAAGCGCTCTATGAATTGCGGGTGCTACTTTTTGTGAAACAGTATGGAGCATTCCATCAATGCGCAGCCGAAATGTATTTATTTCTTTTCCCGGTTCAAGATGGATATCTGATGCGTGCACGGCAATTGCGCCCCCCACAACTATCTCTATCACCTGTGATATCTCAGGGCTCTCAAATTCGTTTATTGTATTGGTAAGGTCTTCAAGTGTTTGAATTTCCTTTTTAATGGCTTCTATCCGCTCAGGGTCAATTGTTATCTTTCCGGATATTTCTTCTCCCTCTTTTTTAATATAAGCGTAGTGGTTCCATGCATGATTGAGGTCTGAGCGCGTAGTAACCACAACAGTAACGTCGTAATTTTCTTTGAGCTTGCTTATTAATGTTTTTGTCTCGGGCAGTTCGGGGTCGTAGGTGGCAACAACAAATTTTTTGCCCACAATCTGGACGGGAACAAGCAAGGCCTTTCTTGCGTCCTCTTCTTCTACCAACTCCATTGCCTTAATCTCGGTCGGAGTCCGTACAGAAATCAGATCTAAGTAGCCGACCCCCGATCTTTCAGCTCGCCGCTTTGCATCTCGTTCTTCAGCTTCATGCCTCTGTTTAGCAAGAAGCTCTTCTATGTCGGTGATTGCCATTTACTTTCAGCTTATCTTGTTTGGTTTTGGTTGACAAGGAGGGGTTGACAAACAATATCTTATATCGTAGGATATAGACAGCTCATTTGAAAACCAATATAAAAAGGAGAAGGGAAAATGAGAAAAATCCCTCTTATGCTGATACTTGCTGTCTCTTTTACTCTCTTTTCATGCGCGCGCCCTCTTATTATCCATTGGCCAAAAGTGGTGGTGGAAACCAATCTTCCGCTTTCCCGCCAGGGCGTGGTGGTGGTAAACACGATTCCGGATGTGTTTCTTACCGTGAAAAAGCAGGGATACTTCGGTACGTCGGTTGTAGTGAGAGGCTTGCCGTCCGGCGAGTCATTTCTCATTCCTGCCGACCCGCTGATTCAATCACAGACATTTGTTATTACGGTTACCGCCCACACCTACACCGTTGCCAACAACGACACCATTAAGGCGTATCTTGGCGCGCGAAGCAAGCGGTTCACTTTCCGTAACTCCGGATGGGATTCACGGATTATGAACTGGGACGTAAGACGAGGTGATTTGAGATAGCACTAAAATAAACCCCGAAACCTATAACAATGGGCTTCGGGGTTTTTTCTTGCCCGTCGTGCCTGATGCGGTGGTATAATATGAGTATGCTTATTTTTCTCTACGGTCCGGACTCGTATCAGCGGAACAATAAGCTCCAGGAGCTTATTGGAGTGTACAAGAGTCGGCATAAAGATATGGATATTTTTTCTGCCGATCTGAATGAAAAACCAAATTTATGGAGCAATGTTCGGGACTTTTTGAAACAACCCTCAATGTTTGTAAGCTCAAAAGTTGCGATAATAAAAGAAGGCGCCGCCTTAGATGACAAAGACTGGATAGCCGTACTTAAAACATATCTTGATGACGACAAGATTTTTTTATTGCTTTCGGATCTAAAAGCTCCAAAAAAGAAACTTTCTTTTTTACTTAAGCCGCCCGTAAAGTCACAGCAATTTGGGGAACCGCAGGGAGCCCATCTGGAAAGATTTGTGACAGAACAGTTAAAAGAACACAATCTCTGTTTTAGCGCGGAGGCAAAACAGTTTTTTGTGTCATATCTCGCGTTTAATACTGATAGAAGCTGGCTTTGCGTGAAACAGCTTGCCAAGACGGAGATGGCTCGTTTTTCTGAGCCGGTTTCGCTTCACGATATTCAATTAATAATTCCTTGGTCGGCAGATGAAAAGATGTTTTTTGCAACCAAAAAACTGATTAGTGCTCACACACTGCCGGCGCGGATGATGTTTCTTGAAAAACTCTTTTTAAGAGAAGAGTCGTCTTCGCATGTGTTCAATCTTTTGGCGTATCAGGCGAGAGGCGAAGACGCGTTGAAACTTGCTGACTACGACGTACTTAGAAGGTCAGGCAAGCTTGAAGATGAAGAAGCACTACTTGGCTTCGGACTTCTTTGCAAGTTGTGATTTGAGACGGCGAGCTTTATTTTTTTTAATGAAGTTCACCTTTGCCAACTTATCAAATGTTTTGTAGGCCTGAGGAAGAAGCTTTCTCGCTTCTTTCTCCTTTCCTGCTTCAATAAGTTTCCGGTGGCGTTTAATGGTTGATTGCATCAGCGCTTTCCGTTTGAGATTTTGCTGCCTTCTTCGTATGTTCTGACGGAGCGCCTTTTTTGCTGATTCTAAGTTCGGCATGTGTCAAATATATTAATGAGAAGTTTCTTAAGTGTACTACGCATGGCAAAAACGGTCAAATAAGATTTTGTCTAAAAAGACCACTCATAGTAGAATATAATTACTGCACTTTTTTCTATATGTTCACTAAACTGAAAAAATTCTCGCTTCCCGAGGTTGAAGAAAAGATTTTGCGTTTTTGGCGCACGAATCATATTTTTAAGAAGACGCGGGAGGAAAACAGAGGCAAAAAAAGATTCATTTTTTATGAGGGTCCGCCAACGGCGAACGGCAAGCCCGGCATTCATCACGTCCTTGCACGCTCGTTTAAGGACGTTATTCTTCGCTACAAAACTATGCGAGGGTTTGACGTTGTGCGGCGGAGCGGGTGGGACACGCACGGACTTCCTGTTGAACTTGAGGTAGAAAAAGAGCTCGGACTTAATTCCAAAAAAGAGATTGAAGCGTACGGTGTTGAACAGTTCAATAAAAAATGCAAAGAATCGGTCTGGAGGTACAAAAATGAATGGGAGCGGCTCACCGAACGCATTGGGTTCTGGATTGATTTGGAGCATCCCTACATCACATATGAGAATTCCTATATTGAGACGGTCTGGTGGATTCTGAAGCAGGTGTGGCAGAAAAAACTTCTCTACAAGAGCCACAAGGTGGTGCCGTGGTGTCCTCGGTGCGGAACGGCACTCTCATCGCACGAGCTTGCGCAAGGATATAAAGAAACAATTGATACGTCGGTTGTTGTAAAGTTTAAACTCAAGCCGCGGCAAAAAGCCGGTAGTGTTTTGTTGGGAAATAACGCATATATTCTTTCCTGGACAACAACGCCCTGGACGCTTCCAGGCAATGTTGCGCTTGCTGTTGGGAAAGATATTTCTTATTTGATTATCAAAATGACCGAAAGCGGCGAAATATATTTATTAGCAAATAGCAGGAAAGAGATTATGGGCGGTGGGTACGAGGTGTTAGGAAAAGTAAAAGGAAGCAAATTGATCGGACTGCGGTATATTCCGCTTTTTAATGTTAAGCCATTTGCCGCCCCGGGAGCGCAGAAAACGGTCTATAAAGTATATTCGGCTGATTTTGTAACAACCGATGAAGGCACTGGTGTTGTGCATATCGCGGTGATGTACGGTGAGGATGACTATGAGTTGGGGAAAGAATATAATCTGCCGCGGCACCATACCGTTGATGAGACGGGGAGGTTTACCAAAGATGTTTCCGGATTTGCCGGCCTGTATGTAAAAGACAAGAAGACCGAAGAGAAAATATTAAATTATTTAAAAACCAAGAATTGTAAGCTAAAGACCGAGCCGTATACGCACGAATATCCATTTTGCTGGCGTTGCAGTACACCGATTCTCTATTATGCGCGGGATTCATGGTTTATTAAGATGAGTTCTCTTCGGAAAAAGCTCATTGATGAAAACAAGAAAATACACTGGATTCCGGCGCATACTAAAAATGGGCGTTTTGGCGAGTGGTTGCGTGATGTCAGGGACTGGGCCTTATCCCGCGAACGTTACTGGGGAACGCCGCTTCCCATATGGGAATGCTCCGGATGCGGCAAAGCGGAAGCAATCGGCAGTTACCAAGAGCTTCATAACCGGACGGGAGGAGTAAAGAATCGCTACCTGCTTATGCGGCACGGCGAGGCGCAGAGTAATGTGGAGAAGATAGTCAGCAGCAGCCCTAAAGACAAAAATCGCCATGCGCTTACGCTCAAGGGGCGCGTTCAGACAGAAAAGACGGCAAAGCTGTTTAAGGAAAAAAACACAAAAATAGATGCGATTCTTGCATCTGATTTTAAAAGAACAAAAGAGTCCGCAGAAATTCTTGGAAAGGAGCTTGGAGTTACCATAAAACTTGACCCTCGTTTGAGAGAGGTTAACACGGGAGAGTTTCATAATGGGCCGGCTGACGCGTATCATAAATACTTTGCGAGTATGCAGGAAAGATTCAGCAAGCGTCCGCCAAAGGGAGAAAACCTTCGGGATGTTGCCGAGAGAATATATGAAGTTCTTCGGGACGCCGAAAAGAAATATACAAATAAGACGATTCTTATTATTTCTCATGAGTGTCCGCTCTGGATGCTTGAGACGGTTATGCGGGGGTGGAGCGAGGAGCATGCGGTCTATGAGAAAAGTCGGCGGGAGAAAAAAGGGCAGTATGATTTTATAAACGTGGGCGAGGTTCGGAAAACAGAATTTTTGTCTGCTCCGCGAAACTTATGGGGATTTGCCGACTTCCACCGGCCGTATATAGATAAAGTTACCTTTTTGTGTAATGAGTGTGGGGGGAAAATGAAACGAGTACCCGAGGTAATTGACGGGTGGTTTGATTCGGGCTCAATGCCGTTTGCTCAGGCGCATTTCCCATTTGAAGAATCAATTGACTTTCCGGCCGATTTTATCGCGGAAGGCGTTGACCAAACCCGGGGCTGGTTTTATTCGCTTCTTGCGGTGGCAGTACTTCTTGACCGCGAAAGCCCATACAAAAACGTTATATCGCACGGGTTGGTGCTTGATGCGCATGGTCGCAAGATGTCCAAATCAGAAGGAAATATCATTAGTCCGTGGGATGTAGCCGGTCAGTTCGGCATTGATGCGGTGCGATGGTATTTTTACACAACCAATACTCCGGGCGAGCCAAAACGATTTGACAAGAGCGAGCTTAAAAAGATTCTCGGAAATTTTATTTTTGTTATTTATAACTCTTTTGTTTTTCTTGATACCTATGCAGGGAAATCAAAGATCAATCCGCTTGGCAAGCCCAAGAATGTAACTAACGTGCTTGACCGATGGATTTTCAGCCGCCTTTATGAAACGGTGGACACTGCCACAAAATACCTTGAAAACTATGAGGCGGGAGAAGCAGCGCGGCGTATTGAGGGGTTTGTTAATGATCTATCGCATTGGTATATCAGGCGTTCCAGACGTCGTTTTCAGAAGCCGAAAAGCAAGCAAGACCATGAAAGCGCTTCTTATACACTGAGCTTTGTATTGCTTACACTAAGCAAGCTTATTGCGCCGTTTACTCCGTTTTTTGCCGAGGCGCTTTACCAGTCGCTCAAGACGAAAATTGGAGCATACGAACCCAAGAACTCGGTGCATCTTGAGAAGTGGCCTAAGGCGGAGAAAAGTATGATCCACAAAAAGATACTGAATGATATGAAAGAACTTCGCGCCACGGTGCGTTTAGTGCTTGCGCAGAGGGAAGAGAAAAACATTAAAGTCAGACAGCCGCTTGCCAAAGTAAAGCTCAAAAAAACAACACTACAGAACAAAAAAGACCTTCTTCAGCTTTTGAAAGACGAGACGAACGTGAAGCGTGTGGTTTTCCAGAAGAATCTTAAGACAGACGCCGAGCTTGATACCGAGCTTACGCACAAGCTTCGTGAAGAGGGATATTTAAGGGAGTTGGTGCGGGCAATACAGCGGATGAGGCAGGACGCCGGTCTGCGCCCGCACGAAGAAATTGTTTTGAGTATTGTGACG
>SDBS01000392.1_pt1 | contig 41377 bp, 43 predicted proteins | sample 2277091 | NCBI WGS metagenome assembly SDBS01 (sample SAMN10404972, study PRJNA504765) | marine sediment metagenome | isolation source: marine sediment core GS10_PC15, 163 cmbsf | place: Arctic Ocean: Southern Knipovich Ridge | collected 2010
TGGTTAGACCGGATAAGAAGTTGGCTGGGCTTAAAGCTAAATCAGTCGTCAAGCGATTTAAGGAAAAGGACTTTGCTGCCGGGGTGGATCGGGAACAGATCTCATCGTGTCGCGAGCTCGGGCTGGAGCTTGGTGAGTTTATTGAGCTGGGGCTGGGGGCAGTGCGGGGCATTGCCAGCGACCTTGGGCTGTAAAGGTTAATTAGCTTACTTCAAGTGTGGAGCCGTTTACAGTCTTGACGACATTAATGCGGGTGGGGAAGGCGTCTCTTAATTCCTCAATATGAGTGATAACCAGTATCTTATCAAAGTCATCCTGAATTGAGTTTATGGCTTCCTTAAGTTTTTCTAGGCCAGCACTATCCTGTGTGCCGAAGCCTTCATCAATAACCAGGGTGGGCAGTGGAGCCCCGGCTCGTCTGGCCAGCAGTTTAGACAGGGCAATACGAATGGCAAAGTTAATACGGAAGGCTTCACCACCGCTAAACATTTCGTAGTTTCGTGTCCCCAGTTCGTCAGAGATTTTAATATCCAGGGTTTCCACGACATTCCCGGCCTTTGTTTCCCGTTGCGTCTCAATCTTGATGTGCATTCTATTGTCAGTCATGCGGGACAGTAGTTCATTGGCTTCAGTTTCAATCTCAGGGAGGGCGCTCTCAATAAGGAGGGCTTGGATTCCCCTTTTGCCGAAGGCTTGCGCCAGGTCTTTATAGATTTTCTCCTCTCTTGCGGCTTGAGATAGCAATTTTTCCTTCTCCCGTCTTTTTATCTCTAGTTCCGCTAGGCGTTCTAGCTTTGCCTTCAGGCTCCACATTGCCTCCTGGGCCTGTTTTTGCCTGGCCACCAGCGCTTGGTGTTCGTTTTCGGCCTGGGTAAAATCGTTGACCAGTTGTGGCAGTCGATTAAGTTCTTCACTTAAGTCTTGCCGTTTTTGATTATCGGCCTTAAGGCGGTGGCGTAGCTCTTGAGCAGCTTCGCCGGCTCGGGAAGCGGCCTCTTCTTCCTGGCTTACGAGCCTTTCGGCTTCTTCCAGTTTTCTCTTTAAATTCTGGTACTGCTCCAGGCTGGTTAGGCGCTGGCGTACCTCGTCATGCTGCCTTGTGTCATAGCTGAGTTTAGTTAGTTCGTCTTCTAGCTCCCTTAGTGCCTGTTGTTCGGTAAGGGCAAAGTCTCTCCTGGCCAGGTGTTCTTCAATCTCGGCCAGGCTTTTTCTGGCCTCACTTAGCTTACCTGCGGCCTCTTCAGCTTTGAGTAACTCCTGGTTTAAGATGCTGGCTTTGGTCTGGAGCGAGGCTCTATCTTGATTTAGCTTGGTTTCAAGCTGAGAAATTTCGCTTTCCCGCCGGGTAAGCTCTGTTTCCTTTTGGGCTAGCTCAGCCTGGTTTAGCTTTAGGGATTCAAGCTTGCTGTGCCTGTCGCTAGTATACTTGGTTTCAATAACCCTTAGGCCCTCTGCCTCAAGCTCGGTCTCGCATAGCGGGCACTTGGTGCCCTTTTGGGTTAGCAGTAGACGAAGCTTTTCCCCTATCTCTTTTGTCTCCCGTTCTAGTTGAGCTTTTCTGGACTCCAGGTAGTTTACCTGGGTTCTTAGTTCTTGGCTACCCTTTTTTTCTTTGCTTAGTCTTTCTTCCGGCTCAGCCAGCTTAAGTAGTTGAGCCTGTATCTGCGTTAGCTCTTTTTTGAGCGCGGGCAGTTTCTGTGAGCTGGTTTCTAGTTCACCAATTTGGCTTTGCACTACGGCATGTCCTTGAACTAGAGCTTGTCCGGCCTGGGTGATGGTCATCTCTAGCTGGTGTCGGCGTTCACTCAGAGTGGTAACCAGTCTTAACTTCTGGCCAAGTTCGTCGCTTAGCTTTTTAGCGTTAGTAAATTGGGTGTGGCCTTCCTCTATTGTAGAGCGTTGGGCGATTAGCCCTTCGTACTCTTTGAGCCTTAAGCGGTGCTGGTTAACCTGGTCATCCCAGCGCTCCAGGTCTCTTACCGTCTTGGTGAGGTGCTCCTCTAGCTGAGCCAGTTCAGGTTTCTTGTTTTCCAGGGCTTCCTTTTCCTGCCGTAGATTATTAAGCCTGGACTCCTGCTTGGTTACTTCTTTTTCTATAGCGGAGAGCTGGCTTTGCCCGGCTTCAAATTCAGCTTCATAGCTTGGTTTTTGGGCAAGTTCACTGTTTATATTCTGGATAGTGCTCTCAAGCTGTGTCCTTTCCATTTCCTGCTCTTTAGCCCGGTTTTTAGCCTGCTCTTCCAGCCTATCGTAGAAGGAAAGCCCCAGAATGTCAGCCAGCACCTGCTTACGCTCCACGGGGCGTTTGATGGTGAACTCATCAGCGCGACCCTGCAGAAGCAGGGCACTATTAACAAATGTTGGGTAGTCCATGCGCAGGACGTCAATAATCTTCTGCTGGGTCTGGGCAATACTGTTGCCGGTAAGTGCCTTGAAGCCACTATCGGTGGCTATCTGAAATTCCAAGATGGTCTTGCCGGCACTCCCGCGACGTTTCGGTTTGGCGTGCTTGCGCAGGATGCGGTAGGATTGCTCGCTAACGGCGAAGTCAAACTCTACCTCCATTTCCGTCTGGCCCAGGTGAACCAGGTCATCATCGCTCTTGGCTCTGGTTTTCCCCCATAGCGCCCAGGTCATGGCATCAATTAGAGCCGACTTACCGTTACCGTTATCACCGCAGATACAGGCGGTATGAATACCCTCAAAGGAGAGTGGGGGCACATTATCCCGGTAGCACATAAAATTGCGCAGTGCTAGCCTAATAGGAATCATTCAGCAAATCCTCGTGCTGATAATTTGTTATGAGCCGTCTGTAAAACCTCAGGCAATGATGTTCTTCGCTATTTTAGCATAATTAAGAGATTAGTTATCTACGCTTCTCTCTTTTAGAGGAGGGAAATAAAAAGAGGGACTTGGTCCCTCTTTGACATCTTTTTTAGTTTGGAACTGCACTTAAGCATCCTGAGGAAGTTAGCCGCGATAGTAGCTGCGCCTTCGCCGCCTCCGGAACAGGGATATAAGTAAGAAAAAGCCAATTACGCCTAAGAAGGGAGAGGGCTGGGATGAAGAAGCTCCACCGGCTCCGGGGACAGACGCGGTTGCTGGTTCAGTGGCTGGTCCTTGGCGTTCTACAGGCTCTTCGCCTATCTCATAGACAGCTGCTTGAGCATTGATGAATTCCTTGGGTACCCAGCCCAGGGGGTTATTCTTGCCGGTAGCCTCAGCCCAGATCCAGCCCGACTCACCGTCTAGCTCAAAGACAGCGGTGGCTTTGTCATAATCAGGCAGGTAGACCAGGGCGGCGGTATGTTCCTGACCAACCGCTATCGCCGAGCGGTATCCGGCGCCTTTATACATCACCGCCAGTAGCACCGCGCTATCCTCGCAATCACCATAACCAACGCCGTCTTGGTCAATAGCAGTTGCCAGCTCATCGGCATTTTGGGCAAACTCTTCATAGCCAAACTGGTCTATATCAGAGGCATAGCGCACCCTGTCGCGGACGAAGTGAAATACTGCTTCTGCCCGCTGTATTTGGTTTGGGTATTTATTGGTAGTCTGCTCCCCCAGGCGGTAGGCTAGAGCCGCTTCTTCCCCCAGGCTCTCAAAGGCAATGACCGGGCGGAAGGTTGTCTCTGATAGTTGGTAGAAGCCGTCTTCGCCAAAGGCTCGGGTTCTGAATACCCCCCAATCATCAATGACGTCGTTATCTACTTCGTAGAAGTCAGCCGACGGGGTCGCTGATACATAGTGGGTAGTGCCGAACCCGGCCAGAAGCAGGGATATTAAAATTACTAAAATCTTTATCTTTTTCATAGCGGTGTGGTTAAGGCGGCATGGAGTATTAATCCGAAGAAAATCAGATAACCAAAGACGTAGATACCTACTGCCAGCGGACTTTTGTTGACGCTTAGGAATGGTATTTTGGGGGTTAGTTTATCCACAATACGTAGCAGCGCTACGCCAATTAAGAGACTTATGGCAAAGCTGACGGCAACTAATCCCCAGGTTCTAAAGTCAAAAATGAAGCTAACTGTCGAGCTACCGACGGCAGTGTAGGCGGTGGCGGCACCGTGGATAACCAGTCCCACCAGGATAAAAAAGCCGGCGATAAAGAGCCCGGTAGAAACCGGACTTTCTCCGATACGCTCGCGCTCCTTAATATTGGGGGTAAGGGCGTCCAGCGCCCTAATTCCAAGCCAGGCAAGAAGGGTGCAGATGAAGACTAACACCGTGATTCTGGCGACCCACATCAAAACGATAAGCCAGTAGGGGGTAGCCAAACCTATCTCATACATAACAAATCCGCCTTTATTTTTTATTGTTTAAGAATGTATTTCTCGTAGGAGACAATTTCGGTAAGCTCTTTTCTTAATGTCGGGCTGGGCTGGTGGTCAGGGTAGCCCAGCGGGGTCATGGTCACCACGCAAAAACCTGGTGGTACCTCTAGGACACCGGCAGCCTTTTTGGCATCAAAGAGGCCAATGTACACTGTGCCTAACCCCAGTGAGTGGGCGGCGAGCACCAGGTTCTGCATTGCTAGGGCTACGTCAAACATATACCAGTCGCCCTTATCGGTAGTTACTTCCCCCCTTTTATAGCCAGCCTTGCCTAGCTCAGCACAGGCTACAATTACCGCTGGCGCCTCTTTAACCGCATTAAAGGCGGGGTTAGACTCGGGAAGCGTAGCCGCTAGTCGGCTCTTGGTATTGGCATCCCGCACCACGATAAATCTCCAGCACTGAGTATTAGCCCAGGATGGTGCCCAGCGGGCAGCCTCCAGAACAAGCTCTATGGTTCGGTCATCTACCGGGGTAGTCTTGTACCTGCGAATAGCTCTTCTAGACTTAATTGCTTCCTGGACTTCCATCCTTACCTCCTTGAGTATTTATACCCTGGTAACTCCATATTATATACCTTTCCTGCTGGACTAGCACAAGGTTTTAAACATATACCCTACCTTCTTGATTAAAAAGGCTTCAGGGGTGGGATTTTCTATTCTTCGTCCCAGGCACCCCTGCCGACCAGGGGGACAAAGCGGCAGCCACCCAGGTTCTGGACGATATTCTTCTGCCTCTTCTTGGTGATTTTATATAACTCTTGCACGTGGCGTGGACCTACCGGAATCATCATCCGTCCCCCGATGGCTAGTTGCGCTAGGAGGTCGGCTGGCACCCGGGGAGCGGCGGCGGTAACCATTATGGCATCATACGGTGCCTCACGTTGATAGCCTAGGGTTTCCTCAGCCGGATGAATCTCAATGTTGGTATAACCCAGGCTTTCCAGCACCTTCCTTGCTGTCTCAGCTAAAGGGGGGAAGCGCTCTGTTGTCACCACGAAGCGGGCTAATTCAGCGAGAATAGCTGCCTGATAGCCACTGCCCGTGCCGACTTCTAACACCTTTTCACTGCCAGTGAGTTCCAGAGCCTCAGTCATGAGGGCGATGATGAGAGGTTGTGAAATTGTCTGGTCTTGGCCGATGGGCAGCGGTATATCCTCATAGGCTAAGTGTTGCTCGTCTGGGGGCACAAAGCGTTCTCGCGGTACGCCAGCCATAGCGGCCAGTACTCGCTTATCCTTAATTTCAGAGCTAAGGTGCTCAACCAATCTAGCCCTCACTGCCTCAAAGTCCATGATGGATGCTCACTTCTAGACACCTCAGGGTAGAACGCGGGATAGTATAATAAGCACCGCCAGCATAATCCCGGCTATGATGCCGATCCTCTTTAATTCATTAGCTACCGAGGGGTGCTTAGCTGCCGTCGGTGTGGACGTTGGTGTGGGCATACTTACCGAAGACGCTGTTACTGGGTAAGGAGCCGTCGGGTCATAGGTTTGAGTAGCCGTGAGGACCGGGGGGCGCTTGTTTTTTCTTTTCTTACCCTGAAATGACTGCTTTACCCCCTTGCGTCGTGGTTTACTAGGCATCTAGAACCTCCGTATCACCGTTCCTACCGCTCTCCTCGTTACTTAGCCCTGGGGTGGGACTTCTCGTAGGTACGGCGGATATGCTCGGTAGTAAGGTGGGTGTAAATCTGTGTCGTTGAGATATTGGCATGCCCCAGCAGTTCCTGAACTGACCTCAGGTCAGCCCCACCACTCAGCATATGAGTGGCAAAGCTATGTCTCAGGGTATGTGGGGTAATACCTTCTAGCTCAACTGACTTGGCATACTCTTTTAATATCTGCCACAGTCCCTGCCTCGTCAGCCGCTCACCCCGAGCGTTAAGGAATAGCGCTCGCTCATCCTGGCTATGTGCCAGGCGAGGACGAACTTCGGTTACATATTCATCTATGACTTGGGCAGCCCGGGGAGCAATCGGGATAATCCGCTCTTTGTGCCCCTTACCGAAGCAGCGTACGAAGCCACCTTTTATGTCAACATCATTCAGGTTTAGGGATACTAGCTCACTCACTCTCATCCCACTGGCATAAAGTAGGTTCAGGATGGCGGTGTCCCTTTTGGCCTCCGGCCTAGCTTGCCTGGCGGGCTCGTCCAGTAAACGGCGAACCTGACTGATGGAGATAGGTTTAGGTAATGCCCGCCCCACCTTTGGTGAGGCAATATTCTGCGAGGGGTTGTCTTTAATGTTACCCTCGTTCATCATAAAGTTGAAGAATGACCTCATTGCCGCTACCTTACGGGCTATGGTCGTGGCCGCGTAGTTCCTCTCCTTGAGATTAAGTAGATGGCTTAACATCTCCTGCCGTCCAAAATCCGCCCATGATGGAATTGAACCGCGGTTAGCTGCCGCTTCCTCAACAAAGCTGGCTAATTGATGGAGGTCATTGCGGTAGGCGGCCACGGTATTTTGGGAAAAGCCCTTCTCCACCGTGAGATAATTAAGAAAGCTAGTAATATCCTCTTTCATGTTGCTTCCTAGCGGGAAAACAGGAACCATTCATTAACATAAACATTGTAGCACAAAATGATGGGGTTAGAAAGCATAATATCACCACAGATTCACTGGAATCACTCTATTCCCCCGCTACCAAGAAGTTAACAATGACGAGATGACCCTAGAATTGGTTTTTATTTATGTTGGTGAACAAACCAGATTGGGAAACGGCACAGGGGAGAGAACTTATGCTATAATAATCTAGGGCGTACATTAAAGAGGGGTCAATAAGATGGATACAGCCGAGCCGTCTACTGAGATTAAGCGTCTGACGAGGTTGAATGAATATGGTCCCGATGACCTTTTTATCTGTTGCGCCAGCTTTGAAGAGAGGTGTCTTGCCGGTGCCTCAAAAATGGAGCGCAACTACCGGACAAACTTTTCCACCATCTTTGTTATCGAGGAGCCTCTTTACAAGAAGCAGGTCGATAATAATCTCTTTAGCTTAAAGAGTATGCTGGGAACAAAAAGTTCCAAAGGCATCTTTGTTATTTCGTGCCAGCGGGACGGCCCGGTTGAGGGGATTGCTCAGCTCAAGGGTATCTGGAACCAGTGTGGACCTCGAGACCTGGAAAACCCTTATATCACGGTTGACATTAGTGGGTTTACTAAAATTTACTTGCTGCAGCTTCTCAATTATCTGATAATTGACCTGAAGCTGGGACTTCCTCGCCTGATTCACACGACACAAACATATTTACCAACTAAGCTTACTAAAGGAGTGGCACAAATAACAACCATACCTAACTTCTATGGCAGTATTATACTGGAAAAACAGACGGTTCTCGTTCTGTTCTTGGGCTTTGAGCCGGAGCGCTCCCTCGCGGTATGGAAGCACTTCAACCCGGCTAAGACCATTGCGCTAATAACCAATCCACCACGCTGCGGTAATCTTAATTACCTAAAATATGCCGAGAAGAACAATTCCTACTTACTTTCGCAGTCATCCGTGGAGCTGAGAAACGTGCCCGCTGATAACCCCTACGCGGCGAAGAAGGTACTCGAAGCTATTCATGAGGAGATAAGGACTTCGTCCAACATGATAATTGGCCCCTTCGGCACAAAACCACAGGCGGTAGGGGTGTTTCTTTTTTGTCTGGAGCATCCTAAAGTCCAGGTTATTTATTCACTCCCGGTAAAATACACCAGGTCTTATCTATGGCGTAAGCCAGGCCCTACCTTATTACTACCACTCAACCCCGTGTCGGTTTAGCCTAGTCTGATTCCAAGCCAGAACAAAATGACCAGTTACCCCTAATTCAGGTTGCTAAATTTTACCATTTCTTAATGGGTTTACCGTCCTTATCTTTCATCTTTCCGGAAACGATAACTATGAAGTCAACGAAAGCCCAAATCCCCACTGCGATAAGGATGATGATACCAGCCGAGGCAAGCACTACCCCTAGGTCAATAGCAAAATATCTTTGGTCTATGGGGTAGGCTCTGACGCTTAGAACGGTTCCTAGAATTGAAAACCCAGCCATGCTCAGAATAAGCATTCCGAGTGCGGTTTTGGTCTTTTCTAGGTATAATCGGTGGGTACCAAACACTCCAAGAAAGACGGCAAGCAGAGTAGTGGTGAGTCTTGATTTAGGTGAAATTTGTGCCATGTTTGTGCTTGGCTCATTCATAGTTTTGTAATCGGCCGAAGTGGGCTATTTTTCGGGGAAACTCAGCCTCCTGCCCTTTAATCTCGGATTCCGGATCTAATGGACTCTTTGATGCTTACCCTCAAGTCTCTCCGCAAAATTAACAATGGTAGGGTGGGCCTTATCGACAAGTGGTGAACCGTGCCCAAAACAGATAATATCAAAGTCTAGGCTGGCCAATCTCGCTATCGAGCGGATTTCCTGTGCCATATCAGCAGTAAACGGCTTTGAGGGTAAGCTAAGACGGAACCTGTTAGCAAGTAGGTCACCGGTAATGATTAGCCGCTGGTGTTTTAGCCAGAGACAAATGCTCCCGGGGGTATGACCAGGAGTGTGCACCACCTTGATGCCATCAAGTATTGGCAGCTGGTCGCCATCATTAACCGGCATGTCGACTGCGGCTGGGGTAGCAGTCCATAGCCTGCGCAGGGGAACGGCTTTACTTAGCCACCGCGATCCTGCCGGCCCCGGCGGCGGTAACCGGCCATCGATATAAGGGGCATCAGCGGGGTGGGTGATAACCTTGGCTTGAGTTGCTAACTTCAGTGCGGTAAGGTTGCCTGCGTGGTCAGCGTGATGATGCGTGATAATGATATTGGCGATGTCGGAAGGACAATAGCCCAGCCGTCCCACCTCTTTAAGTATGCGCTTGGTCCCACCTCGGTAGCCAGTATCAACTAGAGTCAGCTCATTACCTGTCAGCAGGAAGACGTTTCCGCCCCATAACCCGGCGCCTGAGACACTACTAAACTGATAGATGCGTTCCGTTACCAGCATTGACATAACCAGCTAGGGACATTTTACGAGCCTACCTGTCTTGGTCACAATACCTAAATCACCAGTTGATACCTCGGTAGCCTGGGTACAAATTCAGGTTACCCGTTGATGAGAAACAGGTAGCGAAGAGTATTTGCACCCTTATCACATACTACATTAACATAGCATAATCAAAAGTAACAGCCCGAAAGCAGTGTAGGCTCAGAGGTTACCGGGTTTTGTTGAATTTCTCTGGGGTTTCCTCTATAATTTTATTCTAGTGGTGGGGGGCTGGTATATGAGCAGATTCATAGATAAATTAAAACGCACTTCGCAGGCTGTGCCCCAGGCTATGGGGTTCGGGCGGAGACAATCGGTCTCCCCCAAGCCTAAAATTCTGCTGGTTGCCAGCTTGGCTCAGGCCGGGGTTAGTAACCTAGCTAGTTTGATAGCGGGGGCTGATGCTGGGCTAATATCTATTTCCGAGTTAAAGATAGATACTAAAACCCTTCATGAGTGCTCTGAAGCTGTGCCCGATATTCCCTGGGGTGGCTGGCTAAGAGGCAGCAAGCGGCGAGAAAGTCAAAAGGCCAAAGGTCTAGGCTGTGATTTTGTGATTTTCCCGTCAGATACACCGCTGGGGATTTTTGGAAGTAATGAAGCCGGCAAGAAGGGTTCCGAAGCTAGTAAGAAGGATACTGAAGTGGGTAGGATATTGGAGGTTGGGCCGTCACTAAGTGACGGCTTACTAAGGACGATTGATGAACTGCCGGTGGACGGGGTACTTATCGCTGGCGAAGGAGAGGGTAGCTCATCTCTTACCTGGCAGCAGCTAATGCGTTTTCAGCACTTTGCTGACTTAATGGTTAAGCCTTTGCTGGTTCCGGTATCATCCAAGGTGACGGCTAGTGAGCTTAAGATGCTGTGGGAAGCCGGGGTGGATGGCATCATCGTGGGAGTAGATGTGAATCAACCTTCGGGGGAATTAAGGAAGCTGCGACAGACGATTGACAAACTAACCTTCCCATCACAGAAGAGGCGAGGCAAGGTAAAGGCGTTACTGCCTCAAATTGGCGTAGAATCTGGTGTAGAAGAAATCGAAGAAGAGCCACCTGACGATTTATAGTAGTTAGAGGGCTAGCCTTCCTCATCAGTAGCCCGGCGTTTCTAAGCCAGGGAACTCCTTCCGAGATGGTGGGCGTATTGTGGAAAGTCTATAGTAGCTAGCCCCTAATGCCCTTCTATTAACCTCAGCACCCCCTAAAGCCGGTCTGATTAGGCAAGCTATTTAGGATTAATAGTGCGTGGCATTAGGTAGGGAGGGTTACTTGCCCACCAGGCTCTTTATCAGGGTGAGTTCGTCTCTAGCCAGTCGGGGCATAAGGAAGTTCTGGGTGACGATATTCTTGCCTTCCTCACCTAACCGCTGGCAAACGGCTGGATTACGCAACAGATAGACTATTTTCTCAGCACATTCCTCGGCGCTATTTACCAGGTAGTGGCTGAGCTCGCCAGTCATTTGCAGGGGGATACCGCCAGCGTTACCGGCGACTACCGGCGTCTCCTTCCATAGTGCCTCAGCAACGACCAAGCCGAAGCCCTCCCTGATTGATTTTTGAACAACCACGTCGCTGGCGCGCTGAAAGGCATTGACCTCCATGTTACCTATCCCAGTCAGGTTAGAATAGACAAACATGTCGTCATCTTTATTGGCCTCGGTGTGGAGAGCGGCGTACATATCCCATGATTCGGGGTCATCCTGGGCGAAGCTACCTATCATGGCTAGCTGGAGGCCGGGCATTTCTTGTTTAGCCAATCGGTAGGCGGTCATGGTACCAAAGGGGTCCTTCCAGCGGTCAAAGCGGGATACCTGGGTAACCAAAAAGCGGTTGCGGTCAAAGCCAAGGTTTTCCAGCAATTCCCGGCAGACATATTTTTTGATAAACATATTCTTGGAGCTGAAGGCGCAAATAGCTGGTGCCATAGTCGTAATTTTGGCTAGACGAAGGTCCTGGGGTATGAACTTCTGGGTGGTGAAAACAGCCGCGTCATGCTCTTCAACATAGGGGCGCAGGAAGTTCCACACCGTAGCGTCTGGCTGTGAGCTATCTACATGGCAGCGCCATATCCATTTAGCTTTGTTGTCTGATGAGTAGTGGCGTAGGGCGGCTGGCTGAGGGTCATTAACGATAAAGACATCATAGTTGGGGTCAAGCTCGCGGGCATTTTCTAAATTATTAGTTAGGTATCTCCTTTTTATGCCTACCTTTTTGATTTCTGCAAACGGAGCGCCCTGGAGGGCATTGTGCAGTCCCTTGGTAATGGTAAAAAAGCGGCGGTCACCGCGTATCACCTGCCAGTCGGCTTTAATGCCTAAGGCACGCAAAAGGGGAATGTAAGAAACCAGAAGTTCGGCTACCCCACCACCAAAGGGGGTTGAATTGATGTGGCACAGGCGCAGCCCCTTGAGATCCTTCCCCAGACTGACAACTTCATCAATAAGCTCCCTAGATTGTATAAGGCGATATTTATCAATATTGGCGGTTCCCAGGGAGATTTTGTGCAGCATTCAAACTACCCCTGATGCTTGCTAGGTATAAATATCTGAGTGGTGCTATTATAGCACTAGTGTAGTGACTTTGATAGTTGCCAGAATTTTCCTTCGCTGGTAATCGCCGGTGCTACTACCATCTCAGCCTGGTGCATTTCTGGCATGGTAAAGGCACCGCAGACGCCCATGGCGGTGCGCACTGCCCCGATGAGGTTTTGGCTGCCATCGGTGACTGAAGTTGGACCAAAGAGGATCTGCTCCAGTGAGCCGGTGACACCCACCTTTATTCGAGTGCCTCTGGGGAGTGCCGGGTGGGGATGAGACATACCCCAGTGATGACCCAGCCCGGGAGCCTCTTTGGCTTGAGCCAAAATAGAGCCGAGCATTACTGCATCAGCCCCGGCAGCCAGGGCTTTACACAGGTCTCCACCCTTACGAAAACCGCCGTCGGTAATTATCGGTACGTATCGGCCCGACTCACGCTGGTATTCGTCTCTAGCGGCGGCGCAGTCTATAGTGGCGGTTATCTGGGGGACGCCGACGCCGAGGACTTCTCGGGTGGTACAGGCAGCACCGGGCCCGACACCTACCAGGACTCCGGAGATTCCCGTCTTCATCAGTTCCAAACAGGCGCTGTAGCTGACACAGTTACCGGCGATAATGGGGATGGGTATAGATTTACGAAGCTCGGAGAAGATTAGTCCACGATAGCTTTTAGATATATGCCGAGCGGTGGTGACCGTGGATTGGACGACAAGAATATCGGTTCCAGCTTCAGCAGCTATCGGAGCCAGGTGTTTGGTATTGGCTGGTGTTATCGAAACAGCACATACAGCGCCGGCCTTTTTAATCGCCCCGATTCGTTCGCCAACGAGGTTATCCTTAATCGGCTGAGAGTAGACCTTCTGGAGTAGCGGGGTAATCTCAGCCTCAGACGCCTGAGTAATTTCAGAGAGTATCTCCTCGGGCTTCTCATATCGGGTTTGCACCCCTTCTAGGTGGAGAACAGCCAGTCCCCCTAGCTTACTCATCAGGATAGTGGAGTTAACGTCAGTCACCGCATCCATGGCAGAAGCGATAACGGGGATGGTGAAGGTGAAGTTCTCTATCTTGAAATCAATGTTTGTCTGGTCGGGGTTAATCGTTACCTCTCCCGGCACTATTGCCACTTCATCAAATCCGTAGGCACGCCTGAGCTGCTTAAACTGAGGAGCCATTTTGTCGTCCTTTCTTAAAGAGGAACTATACCAAAGGTAGGGCTCTAAAGTCAAGGAACTTTAACCAGGTTGTTTAGTGAAGGGATTAAAAGTGGCCAAGCTACTTTGAGAAGTTCTCTTCTCTTTATAAGGGGGGTAGTCACAATCTAATAGTCGCTGTTCTGTGGAAGTAGCCCCGCCATAACAAAATGACCGGGAAAAAGCCACTGTTATAATAGCTACCTGTCTCATCATTCCTCCTTTTTGAGACTTATTTCCCCTTTAGGAAAAGATTACGTTAAGTTTATAAAAAATGGTACAAATAGTATACCCATTTGTCAATGGGTATAGACGAGTGATAAAGTATAAAGTTATAATAGACTCGGTTAGAGGAAGATAAAAAGCGATGCCAGCTCTTTACCTGGTGGCGACTCCTATCGGTAATCTGGAGGATATTTCCTTGCGGGCTCTGCGTACCTTGCGAGAGGTGAAGCTCATCGCGGCCGAAGACACCCGCCGCACAAAAAAGCTTCTTACGACTTATGAGATTAAGACACCGATAGTAAGCTATCATGAGCACAATAAGTGGGCTAAGCTGGGTTATATTCTAAGCTGTCTTGAAGGTGGTGATGTGGCGCTTGTTTCTGATGCCGGGATGCCAGGGATGTCGGACCCGGGCTATGAATTAATTGTGGCGGCTAATGAGCGCGGTATCCCAGTAGTACCTGTTCCCGGGCCATCAGCCGTTATCACGGCGCTGGTTACTTCTGGACTGCCCACCGAAAGGTTTATCTACCTGGGTTTTCTGCCTCGCAGGGCTGGTAGCCGGCGGCGGATGCTGGAGTCAGTGGTTGATGAACAGGGCACTATTGTCGCTTTAGAATCGCCTCACCGCTTGCGCGCTGCCCTGAACGATATCCGGCTGGCTTTAGGAGACAGGAAGCTGGCGGTGTGTCGCGAGCTAACCAAGATTCATGAGGAGGTTTTCCGGGGGGTAGTAAGTGGGGCTCTGGAATACTTTACCCAGCCGCGGGGGGAGTTTACCCTGGTTATTGCCGGTAAGGAAGAGGAGAAGCCACGACTTACCGAGGATATTGAGCGTCAGTTAGGTAGCCTGCGTCTGTCCGGGATAAAGGCTAGAGAAGCGATCGCCAGGGTGGCTAAGAAAACGGGTTTGTCCCGAAAGGAACTGTATCGAGCCTGGCTTAAGCTGCCTTGAGTTATTAAAGGTTTGTATTAACCTGGGGAGGAGTTACCAAATGCGTCGAGGGTGTATATCTTTAGGCAACGTTCAGTGTGACGAATGTCACCGCCTTATCCCACATGCCGAGCGTTACCTGTTTATTGAAGAGGCGGGTGGCGAGAAAAAGTGTCTGTGTGTGGATTGCAGTCTGGAGAAGGGGTATGCTCACTATAAAGAAGAGAAGCGGGAGCGGGTGCTCACCTTCTTTCCCGAATGATTTCTAAACCTTTGAAATGAGTATAAAGACCCTCCGGTGTAAGCATAGAATCCTGTTATTTGCCTGTAGTCGAGTATTACCAACTTAGAGGGGAAGGTTATGGTTGAGAGGATTTTTATTGGGGTAGCCTGGCCCTATGCTGACGGCCCGCTACATCTGGGGCATATTGCCGGGGCATATCTGCCCCCGGATATATTTGCCCGGTATCATCGCGCCAGGGGCAGTGAGGTTTTAATGGTATCGGGTTCCGACCAGCACGGCACGCCGATAACACTTAAGGCTGAAAGGGAAGGAAAAAAACCGCAGGAGATGGCCAGCTACTATCACCAGGGGTTTCTGGATTCGTGGCAGAGGTTGGGCATCTCTTTTGATCTATTTACCACTACGGGCACGGCTAACCACGCTGCGGTATCACAGGATTTTTTCCTTACCCTGCTTAACAAGGGTTATATTTACAGGGCTACGGTGTCACAGCCGTTTTGCCCCAACTGCCAGCGCTTTCTGTCTGACCGCTATATTGAGGGCACCTGTCCCTACTGTCAATCTGCCGGGGCGCGGGGTGACCAGTGTGATGATTGCGGTAAACCTCTAAATCCGGCTGAGCTAACTGGCCCACGCTGTTCCTTCTGTGGGGGTACTCCTGAGTTTAGAGATTCGGAGCACTTCTTTTTCCGGCTCTCCGCTTTTCAGGACCGGCTTTTGGATTGGGTGAGACGGCAGACCCACTGGCGGCTGAATGTCCTCAACTTTACCCTGCGCTATCTGGAAGGGGGGCTTAAGGACCGGGCAATTACCCGGGATATTGATTGGGGGGTGTCGGTGCCGGTAGATGGATTTGAGGGTAAGCGTTTATACGTGTGGTTTGAGGCGGTCATTGGCTACCTTTCCGCGGCTAAGGAGTGGGCACAGCTTCGGGGAGATGAAGAAAAATGGCGTGACTATTGGCAGGATGGTGCCGCTAGAATATATAATTTTATCGGTAAAGACAATATTATCTTTCATACCATTATCTGGCCAGCGATGCTGATGGGCTACGGCAACCTGAATCTGCCCTATGACATACCGGCTAATGAGTTCTTGACTATTGAGGGCAGGAAGCTTTCTACCAGTCGTAACTGGGCGGTCTGGCTACCTGACTACCTGGAGCGTTACGACCCTGACCCGCTGCGTTACCTGTTATCGGCGAGTATGCCGGAAACCAGCGACACCAATTTTTCCTGGCGTGAGTTTGTGCGGCGTAATAATGACGAACTGGTGGCTACTTACGGGAATCTGGTGCATCGGGTGCTCACCTTTGCCTATCGTAGTTTCAACGGTTGTGTGCCTACTTGTGAAGATATGGGTGTCAAGAACACTCAGGAAATCAAGCATGCCCAATATACCCAATCAGAGCTCAATTCTTTTACGATTCTTAAAAACATGGACGAGCTTCTCTCCAAGTGCCGTTTCAAGCAGGCAATAATGGAAGCCATGTCTTTAGCTCATGAGGCGAACCGTTATCTTGAGGAGAAGTCGCCCTGGAAGGTAATTAAAGAAGACCGCCAGGCAGCAGCCAAATCCCTGTACGTGGCCCTTAGCGTAATTTCCCAACTGAAAACAGTGCTGTATCCCTTCTTACCCTTTAGCTCTCAGAAGCTGCATGAGTTTCTTGGTTTTAAGGGGAATGTAGAAGATGACGGTTGGGAGTGGCATTTCCTACCACCGGGACAGAAATTGCTGCCTCCACAACCCCTGTTCTCTAAACTTGATGAAGGGTTAATTGAGGAAGAGGTCAGTCGTTTGGGACAGGGTCACAATAAGTAGTCGAGGAGGAAGTTCTTGTCACTAAGCACAATCTACGAGCCGATTCAGGAAGATTTAGCCGAGGTGGAGGCTGGGCTAAAGAATGTCGGTGAGGTTAGCTCTCCCTGGCTGGCAAAGCTACTTGAGCATAGCCTAAAGGCTGGTGGTAAGAGACTCCGTCCCGCCCTGGTTCTCTTATCAGGCAGGTTCTATAATTATGACCTCAGTCACCTGCTACCGGTGGCGGTAGCGATTGAGGTTTTGCATACCGCGACCCTGGTTCATGACGATGCTATTGACCACTCTCCGCTTCGCCGCGGCCGCCCCACAATTAACAAGTTGTGGGGCGAAGATAAAGCCATTCTCCTCGGGGATTACCTGCTGGCCAAGGCTGAAGAGCTTGCCAGTGACACTCAAAATCTGTGCGTCATAAGGCGCTTTGCCCGAACTATTATGACTATCGCCGATGGCGAGCTGGGGCAGGCTTTTGGTGCCTTTAATCTGGAGCAGACCTGCGAGCAGTACCTGGCACGGATTTCGGCGAAGACCGCCTCCCTGATTACCCTGGCTACTGAGTCCGGGGCTATGCTGAGCCAAGCTCCGGAAGAGATGGTTACGGCACTGAAAGAATACGGCTATAATCTGGGCGTGGCTTTTCAGATTGTCGATGACGTTTTGGATTTTGTTGGTGATGAGGCGGAAATGGGTAAGCCAATAGGCTCGGATTTGTCTGAGGGCACCCTCACCCTACCCGCGATGCTGATTCTTGAGCGCTACCCTGGTGATAACCCAGTAAGACGGCTGTTTCAGCATGAGGGCGACAGGCAAGAAAATATAAAGCTGGCGATAGAATTAGTGCGTAGCTCGGGTGTTATTGAGGAATGCTATAGGGTTACCTCGGGTTATTGTGTCCGGGCCTGTCGCAGTCTTGAGCTTCTGCCCGATAAGCCCGCTCGCCGCTCACTTAAAGAACTGGCTCAGTATGTGGTGGCGCGGCAGAGATAGACCCGGGTTAGGTTCTTTTATTACCCCTGAGTAAAACTGCTGCCATCCTGATAGGTTTCCTTTTTATGGGTTGGTAGCCTTTTTTTGAACTGGTCAATAACATACTGGCAGGCTAAAAAGCCATCCTGGCGGTGGGCAGAAGCCACGGCAACCACCAGATTAATATCACCCACCTTTAGCTCACCTATTCTATGGCAGATAGCTATGTTACTGAGTTGCCATTTTTGTTTTGTGTCGTCGGCTATCTCTTTAAGTCGGTTTTCTGCCTTGCCTTCGCGGTTACGATATGCTACCGAAAGGACCGGCTTACCCTGAGAGCTTTCCCGAATCAGCCCAACATAGGTAACCACACAACCACTCTCTCTGGTCTTAACTTTATTAACCATGACTTCGGGTGAAATAGGCTCTTCTGTGATTTCTACCATGCTAATAATTCTCTCCAGTTATGGGTAGTGAGGTTTCCTTTTCCGTTGAGAGAGGCTTTTCGGTAATTATGACTATGCTTTCAGGCGAATTGGATTCTTGGGTAATTTTTACCACGCCAGTAGTTTTCCTCTAATTGTCATTGGTAGGCTCTCCCATCAAGGACTAGGTCTGTAGCTTGGGATGTCGGGGTAGTCTATCCTATATAAGATCAAGCGTAGCCGGGGCTGGTTTTGGCAGGAGGCTCAGGCAGGGTGGGGGCTTTCTTGCGGGTAGTCCTGGTTTTAACCTTAACCTTTGCCGACGTTGGCGCTGGTTTGGCGGGAGCTACTTTCGGGGTTGATGGGACAGACTCGTTGAGCAGTGTCTCAAGCGCTTCGCCCTCCAGGGTCTCCTTAGCAATGAGCTCCCCGGCGATCTTTATCAGTCTTTCTTTGTTTTCCGCTAGAATTTTTTTGGCTACCCCGTAAGCGTGTTCGATAAGACTGTGGACTTCCTCATCAATCTCCTGGGCTATCTTCTCGCTGTAGTTTCTCTGCTCGGTGATTTCACGGCCGAGGAAGATTAACTCTTCCTTATGCCCGAAGGTCCGTGGCCCCAGTTTATCACTCATGCCAAAATCAGTTACCATCTTGCGGGCAATCATGGTCGCCCGCTCGATATCATCAGCCGCCCCAGTGGTCATTTCATTGAAGATTAGCTTCTCGGCAGTATGACCCGCGAGGAGGGTGGCTACCATATCCTTGAATTGAGAGCTCGTCATCAGGTAGCGGTCTTCAGCAGGTAGTTGTCGGGTGTGGCCGAGCGATATCCCCCGAGCCACTATCGAGATTTTGTGTACCGGGTCAGCGTTAGGCAGCATCTTGGCAACCAGGGCATGGCCGGCCTCATGATAGGCCGTGATTTCCTTTTCTTTAGGGCTTATCCGCCGGCTCTTTCTCTCCGGACCAGCAATCACCCGGTCTATTGACTCCTCGAGCTCCTGCATTTCAATAATATCCTTGCCCCGTCTGGCCGCCAGAATGGCTGCCTCATTGACCAGATTGGCCAGGTCAGCGCCACTAAAGCCGGCGGTCTGTTTCGCCAGCACTTCTAGATTAACTGCTTTCGCCAGTGGCTTACCACTGCTATGGACTTTGAGGATGGCGGCTCTACCGATAATATCCGGCCGGTCCAGGATGACCCGGCGGTCGAAGCGACCCGGGCGAAGTAAAGCAGGATCAAGTATATCCGGTCGGTTGGTAGCCGCCAGAACAATTATGCTAGTGTTGGTGTCAAAACCATCCATCTCAGTTAGAATCTGGTTGAGGGTTTGTTCCCGCTCATCATGCCCACCACCCAGTCCGGCACCACGGTGACGACCGACGGCATCAATCTCATCAATGAAGATAAGGCAGGGGGCATTGCGTTTAGCCTGCTCAAAGAGGTCACGCACCCGAGAGGCACCGACACCAACAAACATCTCTACGAACTCACTACCGCTAATGGAATAAAAGGGCACGCCAGCCTCACCAGCTATTGCCCGAGCCAGTAGTGTCTTTCCCGTGCCCGGGGGACCTATCAATAGTAACCCTCTGGGAATACGAGCCCCCAGTCTCTGGAACTTCTCCCGCGCCTTGAGAAATTCTACCACTTCGTATACTTCTTGCTTAGCCTCATCTACCCCGGCGATATCATCAAAGGTTATCGTTGGTGTCTGAGCATCGAACAATCGAGCTCGGCTGCGGCCAAAATTCATTGCCTGGGTATTAGCTCCCTGGGCCCGGCGGAAGAGGAAGAACAATAGGCCACCAAAGATCATGAGGGGAAGAAAGCTTAGTGCCAGGTTGGCCCAGCTAAATCCTGATGGTTTTACCTCCCAGTCTACTCCCTCAAGGTTGAGCCCTAGTTCCTGAAGGTCAACTAAACTCAGGCTGCCGATGACTGCTTTCAGCTCGGTACCGTCAGTAGCGGTAATGAGTAATTCTTCACCATTCAATACAATCTTCTCTATGTCGCCATCCTGGGACATGGCAATAGTTTCATCGAGACTGATTTCCTCAGGTTTGTCAGTCATCGGCGTCAAATAGGTGAAAAGAGCTATGGCCACGGTTAGCACCGCTATAAATATTAGCAGATTACGATTCAAACCAAATCTCATTCTTCACCCTCGGTTGTAATTAGCTCTCAGGTTACACTATCTACTAGACCAACCGCCATTAATTATATCAGAAATAGCCGTAAAAGGAAAAAACAAGTTCTATCATAGGGTAAGCTTTAGGACGGCCCCCCTTAAATTTGGAATGGAAGTGAGTTATACCTGAGACAATTACTCTGCTTTCAGCAAGCTAGCCATACCTACGACGATTGGCTTCCTTCTGGTAGATTATGATAGGTTGCTTGCAAAAGTAGGGCGTCTTCTTCCAGGTTTGGGCTTTCACAGATAACCAAACCCTTGGCGTCGTAGTGCTTTAATGCGCGGAGAAGTTCAGTGTACTCGAGGTCGGACTCCCTTAGGTTCAGGTGGCGTATTTCCCCCTTCTTTCCGTATTTAATGCCGGAAACATGAAGGTGCATATTATCTAGGGCGGCTCTGCCCAGCCGCTCCTTAACCTGCGTCAGGATAGAGGCAAATTCCGGGTAGGAATTAAACCTTCCCGTTCGAGCGTGCCAGTGGGCAAAGTCAATGCAGGGGGCAAGCCCCTCCAGTTCCGTGCATAGATTAAGTATTTCTTCAATAGTGCCGAACTGGCTGGGCTTACCGGCAACTTCAGGTCTAATCCACGCCTCCCTGTTCTCGCCTCTGAGCTGATTTAGTGTTTCGGCCAGGTATTTCTTGACGGTATGGTAGGTTTTCTGAGGTGGGTCACCGAGATAAAAGGCGGGGTGAAAAACAATACTTTGAGCGCCGCACAAAGAGGCGATACGGGCGGTCTTTAGTAGCCGCTCCTGGCTCGCCCGAATCTTTTCTGGCTCGTGGGCGTTAAAGTTTATGAAGTAAGGGGCGTGAGCGGACAGCTTTATCCCTGTCCTGGCGGCGGTTTCGGCAACCTGAGAGGCTGTCGTCTCACTCATCTTTACCCCCTGGACAAACTCCATCTCCATACTGCCAAGCCCAAGCTCAGCAATATGCTCAATTCCGGAGACGGTAGATGATGGTTTAGTACTGTGGGGAACGCCGCCAGTACCAAAAAGCAGCCCTGCCATTTGCAGCTAACTCTCTTTGCTTATTTTGACTATAGCCAGTATAGTATATCACAACTATCGCATTTGTTTGGCTGATTATCAGTGATGCCCTGTGCGCTGGTAGCTAATTGACTACAATTAACGGGGTATTGATAAAATAGAGTAATTAGTATACACTAAGAGTATAGATTCCCTGGGGCTTAAGGGTTTAGTTATACCCACCAGGGGTAATTTTTATTCAGTGGGCAGACCGGGAGCACCATTTGTTAGTTACTAATGGTGCGGTACTGGTTTATTTTCTTTATTGCTTTCTTGTTGGTCACTGAGTATAATAGTTTACTTGTTAACTTTAAATAAGGCTAGTCAAAACAGGCTACTTTTAAAGTGGACAGGTGAGCTGGAGGAGGCTAGAGTGACTGTTAACTTTGATATACTTCGTTCTCGTTTGGAGAGTGAGCAAAAGCGCTTAACCCATGAGTTAGAACAACTAAAGGCTAGTGTTCGGCCGGCTGATGAGAGGCGGGAGGGTAGTCCCTTTGGCAAAAGGGAGGAAGAAGCTACCGAGGCGGCTGAGTTAGAGACGCGGCTGGAAATGGAGAAAAGTATTAGAGACCAAATGGCGGCAGTTGAGCATGCTTTATCTAAGTTTGAACAAGAGACCTATGGCTTATGTGACAGTTGTGGCCAGCCTATAGATCCGGAGCGATTAGAAGCTCTCCCTCAGGCAAGCCTGTGCTTGAATTGTAAGGCTAGTCAGGCAAAGAATGCGAAGGGCAAATAGTCCTTGGAGTAAGTGGTGGCGGACGGTAGTCTTTTTCCTGGTTGTCCTGGCGGTGGTAATTGGAGATCAGCTCAGTAAGGTATGGATAAGGTCTAATTTAGCTCTAGGGCAATCGTTACCTGAAGGGGGATTTTTTCGGCTGACCCATATCCAAAATACTGGGGCTGCTTTTGGCATGTTTCAGGACCATACCTTCCCGTTAACCGTAATCAGCTTTGTTGGCGCTGCTGTTATTCTGTTCTATGCCCTCTATGTGTGCCGGCGGTTCCCCTTCTTGAATAATGGGATAAGCATGGCGGCGCTGGGTGCGGTTCTTGGTGGCACGGTGGGCAACCTGATTGACCGGTTAAGTTTGGGCTACGTTACCGACTTTATTGGGGTCGGCACCTTCCCGACGTTTAATGTGGCTGATGCGTCAATAACCACTGGCACTTCGGTATTCGGTGGCTTCCTGGTCTATCTCCTTGTAAAGGAGAGGCGAGAAGCAGAGGGAGAACAGATAGCCTCGCATAATGGCAGCGGTTCTCCTTCAGCCTAAGGAGATGGGCTTGATACCGGCTCTTAGGGTAGTTAGCCTTGTAGTTGACGAGTCTGGGATGCGCCTTGATAAGTATGTGGCGGAGAGGCTTCCCGACCTTTCCCGAACCCAGGCTCAAAAGCTGGTTAGCGATGGCCTGGTCACGGTTAATGACCAGGTGGCTAAAGCCGGGTTGAAACTCAGTGTTGGTGATAGGGTGAAGGTTACTCTACCTCCCTCACCTATCAAGCCTCTGTTGCCGGAGGCGATGCCGTTAAACATTGTCTATGAGGATGACGACCTCTTGGTTATCAACAAACCAGCCGGGCTGGCGGTTCACCCGGCACCGGGGCATCCCAGCCATACCCTGATTAACGCGGTTCTATCCCATGTTCCCCATCTGCCTGAGACTGATGACTTACGTCGGCCGGGAGTAGTGCATCGTCTGGATAAAGATGCCTCCGGTCTGATGGTGGTGGCTAAGAATAGCGCCGCTCTGCTAAATTTGATTAACCAGTTCAAAGCCCGCTCGGTGGTAAAGGCCTATCTGGTGCTGGTTAAGGGACGTCTCACCCCGGATGACGGCGTTATTGAGGCACCTATCGGGCGTGACCCCCGTAACCGCAAGCGTATGGCGGTGGTGGCGGAAGGTGAGGGCAGGGAGGCACGAACCCGCTATCATGTCATCAGGCACATCGGAGACTACAGCTTTATTGAGGTCAGACCGGAAACAGGACGCACTCATCAGATTCGGGTTCATCTGTCGGCAATTGGCTATCCGGTGGTGGCTGATAGGGTCTATGGGGCAAGGTCAGCTCAGTTACCGCGCCTCTTTCTCCATGCTTGCCGTCTCGGCTTCAAACTGCCCTCTGCGGGCGAATATAAGGAGTTTAGCTCCAACCTCCCCCCGGATTTAGAGCAGGCACTAAAAGATATTGAGTAGAATGGTTAAAGACTTAGGTGGTAGAATGTGAGATAGAAGTGCATAATGGAAACTACGGAAAAAATTGTGGAGTCCTATTGTCGCTATGTAAAAGGGTGGCTTACAATCTCAAATATTAAATGCTCAGGGCAATATGAGATCGATCTTCTAGCAGTGGATGCTTCATCGGACGCAGGGCTTGACCGCTATCATATTGAAAGCGGTGTTTCCATTTCAGGTGCATTTTCAAAGCTAACAGCTAAGCCATTTTCACTTGAAGAACTTAAGCAACGTACCAAACAAGCTTGTCAGAGAAGGACACTTGGGTATTTTGTAAATCGAAAATTTGGGTCACGAGAAGTACTCACTGAGCTCGAAAAATATGGTTTCAAAGAAGGGAATTATTCGAAAGTTATAGTGACTTGGGGGTGGGAAGAAGAAGCTAAGGAGCAAGCGGACCGCGAAGGTGTAATCCTTTGGGATTTTCGGAATATAATTAAAGAGATTGCTGAGACTTTTCGTAAGACGAAGACATATTTCACGGATGATACCCTTCGGACTATCCAGCTATTTATGAGAGCAGAGCAGTGATGAATTGTTATGGGGGAAAGGGTTTTAAATGACTAAACCAGTTAGAGTGCGTTTTGCTCCCAGCCCCACCGGCTACCCCCATGTGGGTAATATGAGGACGGCCCTGTTTGACTGGCTTTTTGCCCGGCACTCGGGCGGCAGCTTTATCGTTCGCATTGAGGACACCGATGTTGCCCGCCGGGTTGAGGGGGCGCTTGAGGCTATCCTTGACGGGCTTAGGTGGCTGGGGCTTGATTGGGATGAGGGGCCTGAGGTGGGGGGTGAGTATGGGCCTTACTTTCAATCACAGCGTCGGGAGCTATATCGCAAGGCGGCTGAGCGTCTTGTTTTCCAGGGGGATGCCTACTATTGCTACTGTTCTCCTGAGCGGCTGGAGGCGATGCGCGCCGAGCAGGTGAGGCGTAAACAGCCGCCGGGCTATGACCGCCGTTGCCGCAGTTTAAATCAAGAGGAGAGAGCGCGGCGGGAGGCAGAAGGTATTACCCCGGTAGTCCGCTTCAAGAGCCCACTTGAGGGGCAAACCCGGTTTAATGATTTAATCTGGGGTGAGGTGGTATTTGAGAATTGCACCATTGATGATTTTGTATTGCTTAAGTCTGATGGCTATCCTACCTATCATCTGGCTAATGTGGTCGATGACAGCGTCATGAAGATTAGCCATGTCATCCGGGCTGAGGAGTGGATATCAAGCACCCCGCGTCACATCCTCCTCTATCAGGCTCTGGGACTTGAGCCGCCACAGTTTGTTCACCACCCGATGATACTCGGTTCCGACCGCTCTAAACTCAGTAAGCGGCACGGAGCGGTATCTATACTTGAGTATCGGGAGCTGGGTTACCTGCCGGAGGCAATGTTAAACTTCCTTGCCTTAATTGGCTGGTCTCTGGATGATAAGACCGATATTTTATCCCGTAAGGAGCTAATTGATAGCTTTTCCCTGGATCGGATCGGCCGCACCGGGGCGATATTTAATCGCGATAAGCTCGATTGGATGAATGGGGTATATATTCGTCGCTTGACTCTAGAGGATTTCACCCAGCGGGCACTCCCTTTTCTGGAGGCTGGTTTGCCTGCTCAAGTTAAGCGACCGCTATCTGCTAGCTATGTCAGGCGGATTATGCCTCTTATTCAGGAGCGAGCCAGAACCCTGGCTGAACTCGCCGAGCTCACCGAGTTTTTCTTCACGCCTGAGCTTGACTATGAGCCCAGCCTATTAATAGTCAAGAAGATGAGCCCGGAGTTGGCTATTCAGGCATTAGAGGTGTCTAAGCAGAGGCTTGAGCCAGTGGAGAAATTTGACCACGAGTCGCTGGAGGCGGTGCTCAGACCTCTGGCGGAGGCGCTGGGGCTGAAGACGGGGCAGCTCTTCGGCACGCTGAGGGTAGCCATTACCGGACGGACGGTAGCCCCGCCCCTATTTGAAACCATGTCGGTGTTGGGTAAGGAACGGTGCCTTGAGCGCATTGAAGCCGCTCTAGATAGACTACATAAATTGTGATTGGTATGTATTCATCAGGCAAGAGTAAAGGAGGTACGTAGTGAAAGCGATTGCAATTGTGGGTAGCCCGAGGAAGAAGGGAAACACAGAAATCTTGGCTAGACATACCTTGAAGGCAATAGAGGAGGAGGGGCTGAACACAGAACTCATAAGCTTAGCTGGCTTGGAGATTAAGCCATGTAACGCCTGTGAAGTTTGTAAAAAGGAAGAGCGGTGCTCTATTGAAGATGACCTGTTTCCGATATATACCAAAATGAAAGAGGCTGATGCCATAATACTTGCCTCGCCGGTGTATTTCGGTTCGGCAACAGCCTTGATAAAGGCTGTCATGGACAGGGCTGGTTACATTGGGTATTTGAACGGCAGGGTTTTTAATGGGAAGGTGGGTGGCCCCCTGGTGGTGGCGCGCCGGGCGGGCAAGAATTTTACTTTCGCCCAGCTGGCTTACTGGTTTTCTATTCAGGGATGTTTTGTGCCTGGCTCAACCTACTGGAATGTTGCCTTTGGTCACGGGAAGGGTGAGGTTGAGCAGGACGAAGAGGGCATGAGGACAGCCTGGAATTTCGGCAAGAATATTGCCTTTCTGGTTAAAAAGCTAAAGGCTTAGCTTACTTCACCATGGATGAATACCCGTTCAAGAAGTATCCCATAGTTGGTGCCTGTGGTCTTAACTGTGGCCTGTGCCCGAGGTACTATACTGAGGGCACGTCAAGGTGTCCCGGCTGCTGCGGCCCCGATTTCTGGCAGAAGCACCCGGCGTGCGGTTTCATCACCTGCTGTGTCAAGAAGAAGGGTCTTGAGACATGCGCCGAGTGTGTTGATTTTGCGAATTGTGAGAGAGTAGCCAAACTTCTTGATTCAGCTAGGCAAAAGGATTCCTTTATTTCACACCGACCGATTGAGGCTAACTTTTCCTTTATCCGGGAGCATGGTATTGAGGAATTCGCCCGGCGGGAAGTGGAGAAGCAAAAGTTTCTCAGGCACCTTATTGATAACTACGATGAAGGTTGCTCCAAGAGTTTCTACTGCACCAGCTGTCAGCTTGTGCCGTTAGACAGGCTAAGGGAAGCGCTGGCAGAGGCGGAAACAAAGATAACAGAAGGTATTCCTCTCAAAGAGAAGGCTAAGATTACGAGGGCGGCAATCAGCGATATGGCTGATAGCTTGGGGATTGATTTAAAGTTAAGGAAGTGATTACAAGCCTCCCCTGCTTAAACATTCCGTAAGGGGGTTGAAGGAGGGTCGAGAGGTGTCTGTGTACGAAGAAATATTAAATTTTGAACAGGAATTAAGGGCTAAATATAAACAAGAATTCGTAGAGGAGAGTGAACTTGCGTGTGAGCTATTTAACATATTCTTCGAAGCTAATGACATTCATCTTGAACAGTGGCAATCAAAACCAGAGCGCAGAGAAACGTTAGAGCTGATAAATCGCATATTCAACGACTTACATGCTGTGCTGAAGTTAATACTAGGGGGCATGTCAGTGCAGGGCGTAGCACTGCTTCGAGACACGATTGAATGCGCAAATCATATTAAGCTATTCGAGGTAGACAGTGATTTTAGAGGCAAATGGTGTCGAGGAGAAATATTCTTTCCTCGTGATATACAAAAAAGGATGCAAAAGCTTAATATACACCCCCCTTCGCTGAACGAGGATTACAAACCCTTTAGTCAAGCTTATGTACATCCGAGCAAGGTTGGAGTAGCATCTAATACTCTAAATGAGTATCCGTCTCCAGGCAAACATGTTGTGAGGTATTTATACGGGGGTGTCGATAACGTATACCAAACAAGGTTTGCAATTTTGCTGGCTCTTATATTCGTTTATAGAGTCATTTGCTTCATCTGGGGGGAAATGTATACGGTAGATAAGGATACCCACTCTCAGTGGCATGAAAGACTTGTTGAGGCACGTAAACGTATAGGCTTGCTACAAGCGAAAGTTGAGCAGGAACAGCTAAATTATCAAATAGAGCAATGGACAACTGTTAGGAAGATTCTTGACGATTACTTTAAGTTGTTACAATGACTAGCCAGCCCATATTACACAACATACGTATCCTTGATTTAGCTCTATCCCTCGGCTGGCACTTGGGGCAGAAGTAGGTGCCCCGGTTGTGGACCACTATCCGCTCAATCGGGGTGCCGCACCGCTGGCAGAATTCCCCGCCGAGACCATGGGCAACCCGAAACCCAAAGTGAGCCGTGCCCAGTTCCCCGCCGGGGCGAAAGTAGTTCTCCACGCTGGCGCCCTTATTACCAATCGCCGCCCTTAGCACCTGCTGAATAGCCTGGTGAAGCCTTTCTATCTCCTCTGGAGACAGGCTTCCCCCTGACCTTAGCGGGTGGATTCCGGCGTCATACAGGGCTTCATCGGCATACATATTGCCAATGCCGGCAATGAAATTCTGGTCTAGGAGAACGGGCTTTATCGGCGCCTTACGTTTGGCCAGTCGCTCAGATAGAACCTGGGGGGTGAAGTTCTCATTCAGGGGTTCGGGGCCAAGTTTTCCCACTACGCTGCTTACATCTTCCACCAGCCACATCGCCCCAAACTTACGCGGGTCGCGAAAGTGAAGCTGGCAGTTACCATCCAGATGAAGTATGGCGCGGATGAATTTAGCGGGTTCGTCCGATGATGAATTCAGTAATAGGGAGCCGGTCATCTTTAGATGGATAATCAGGGCTTCACCGCTGCTCAGGCTGAAGATGAGGTATTTGCCGCGTCGATTAAGTTCGGTTATTCTTTGCCCGATGAGGCGGGAGCGAAATTCCTCTACCGGGGGCTTTCGGACTATTCCCTCCCAGCACAGGGTAACCCCGGTAACCCGCCGACCGACAACATGGGGCATAAGCTCGTTCTTTATCGTCTCTACTTCAGGTAGTTCAGGCATCTAAATTCCTCGAAAGCGGCGTTTTGCGCATCTCCCATATTGTTGAGTCCAACCTTGTATATGATACATTAGGGAGCAAGCCTGGCAGAATATGTTAGGTAGCCATTTATAGTGGTTCCATCTTTCCCCAGTTAGTGCCGGTCTTAACGTCTACCTTAAGCGGTACGCTGAGCTCAAGAGCTGTGGACATTACCTGGGGCACCATCTGGCGCATTATCTCCATTTCCTCCAGGGGCACCTCAAAGATGAGTTCGTCGTGAACCTGAAGTAGCATCTTACTCTTGAGCTTTTGCTGGTTCATCTCCCGGTCAAGGTTAATCATGGCCACCTTGATGATGTCGGCGGATGTCCCCTGCACGGGCATATTTATTGCCATGCGCTCGGCGGCTTCCCTCACCTGCCGGTTAGCGGAGTTAATCTCAGGGATAAAGCGTTTTCTACCCAGTATCGTTTGAACATAGCCTGACCTGCGCGCTTGCTCTTTGGTTGATTCCAGGTAGTCTTTTATTCCAGGGTGTTTTTCAAAGTATGCGGTGATGAACTGAGCCGCCTCCTGCCGGGATAGCTCGGTAGCCTGCTCCAGTCCGTAGTCACTCATGCCATAGATAACCCCAAAGTTGACTGTCTTGGCCAGGCGGCGCATATCCGGGGTGACCTGTGAGGTTGCCACGTTGAAGAGCTGGGCGGCAGTGGTGGCATGAATGTCCTCATCCTGCCGGAAGGCGCTTAGGAGCCCCGGGTCCTGGGATAGGTGGGCGAGGACGCGGAGGTCAATCTGTGAATAGTCCCCCGCCAGAAGGAAAGAGTCGGGTGGCGCCACAAATGCCTGCCTGATTTCCCTTGCTATTTCACCTCGAACCGGGATATTCTGTAGATTTGGCTCGCTGGAAGAAAGGCGGCCGGTGGCCGTCCGTGTCTGATTAAAGCTGGTATGTACCCGACCTGTCTTGGGGTTTACCAGTGCCGGTAGGGCGTCAATATAGGTTGACTTGAGCTTGGCTAACTGGCGGTAATCCAGGATTAACTCTATTATCGGGTGAACGCCGCGCAGCTCCTCCAAAACTGAAGCGCTGGTGGAGTAGCCACCCTTTGTTTTTCTGGTTGTTGGTAGGTTTAGTTCCTCAAACAGGACCGAGCTTAGCTGCTGGGGGGAGTTTACATTGAAGCGGTGGCCCACGCTGTTATATACTTCTGCCTCCAGCTTGAGCAGCTGTTCGCCGAGGCGGTGCGCCATCTGTTGTAGTAGTCCTGTATTCAGGGAAACGCCGTTTTTCTCCATACCGACCAGTACGGGCACCAGCGGCATCTCGACCTCAGAGAATAGTTGCCATAATCCCTGCTGGTGAAGCTCCGGCTGTAGCAGTTCCGCCAGCCGTCCGGTGATGTCGGCGTCGGCACCGGCGTAATCGGCGGCTTCCTTGATTGCCACCTCTGACATAGAACGCTGCTTGGCTCCGGTGCCGATAAGAGCGCTGATGGGTGTCATCTCAATACCGAGCCGGCCGAAGGCGAGGGCTTTTAAACCTAACGATTTCTCACCCAGGAGGTAGGCCGCTACCATGGTGTCAAACGCCAGATTATTGACCGTTACCCCATACTCAGCCAGCACCGTCATATCGTACTTACCGTTGTGGGCTAGCTTGGGGAGGGAAGCATCCTCCAGTGGGGGTTTAAGCCCGCTTACGACCTGTTTCAGAGGTAACTGTTCTACCTCTCCCCAGCCGACGTGGCCTACCGGGATGTAGTAAGCCTCGGCCGGAGCTAGTGATACCGAGATGCCCACCAGCTTCGCCGACATGGCATCCAGGCTGGTTGTCTCCAGGTCAAAGGCAAAGGACTTGGCGTCTTTAAGGCGGTTCAGAAGCCCATCAAAGGCTGGAGTGGTAGTTATAGTATGATAGGCGGGCTCAACCTGGGGCGTAATCCCGGCTTGTGGGGAGGCTTCGAGCGCTCCGGCGTCGGCTTGTATTTCGGGTAGTTTCGACAGGAGGCTGAAAAACTCCAGATCGCGGAAAAGCTCGGTTGCCTGCTGGCGGTCATAACGGCCGGTCTGGCAGTCATTAAGGTGAAGGGTGAGCGGTACCTCGGTAACGATGGTGGCCAGCTCCTTACTTTGGTGAGCGATAGCTTCGTTTTGCTGTAATAGAGTCTGGAGTTTGGGCGGGCTTACCTCGTCCAGGTGGGCATATATCTCTTCGATGGTGCCAAACTGCTGGATGAGTTTGACCGCCGTTTTCTCACCGACACCGGGGATGCCGGGGATGTTGTCTGAGGGGTCACCCTTTAGTCCCTTAAGGTCGGCAATGTGCTCCGGCGTAACTCCATATTTCTGGCTTACGGCAGATTCATCATAGAGGGTAGTATCGCTGAAGCTTCCCCGCGGCTTGGGGTAAAGCACCTTCACCTTAGGGGATACCAGTTGCATGGTATCGGCGTCACCGGTTACGATGACGGCATCAATGCCCTGCTGGCTGGCCTGCTGGCTGAGAGTACCTAGAACATCGTCTGCCTCAAAGCCCTCAAGCTCAAAGATGGGGATGCGGAAGGCGGCAACTAACTCCCTTACCCGCCCTAGCTGCCTGACCAGTTCATCCGGGGTTGGGGGGCGATGTGCCTTATACTGGTCAAAGAGGTGGTGCCTGAAGGTGGGGGCTTTCATATCAAAGGCGATGGCGCAGTGGGTTGGTTTTAGCTCGTTGATTACCTTTAAGAGCATCAGGGCAAAACCATAGACGGCACCCACCATTTCGCCGGTCTTACTCACCGTTAACGGGGGTAGGGCATGAAAGGCGCGGTGAACTAGGGCGTTGCCGTCAAACAAAACTAGCCGTGGTTCTTTCATAGGTTTATTATAGCAGAGTGGGGAGGATTTGGGTTAGCGCTAAGTCTGTGCTAGGCAAAACCGTACCAGGTGACAATCTCGTCTACTGGCTCACGCTTACTTTCTAACCTGTTGGCCGGGAAGTCCCGGTTCGGGTAGCCGATAGCGATGCTGGTGACGATTCGCTGGGACTCGGGGATATGAGCAAACCGCCTCACAATCTCGGGAAACGTTACGCCCTGGTCTTCAATGCAGGTGCCCAGGCCGTAGTTTAGGGCGGTAAGACAGATAGTTTGCGCCAGGGTGCCGATATCAAATTGAGAGCGTGCTTCCTCAAGTGACCTATCTAACGACAGGATAATCGCCACCGGGGCATCGAAGAAACGGAAGCCTTTCTGCCACCACTCGGCTCTCTTTACCCTGTCTTCCCTGGCTATACCCATTAGTCCGAAGAGCTGAATGGCGAGTTCCACCTGACGCTGGCGGTACTTACCCTCAAAGGGCTTGGAACGGACTGCCGGCTCTGGTTCCGTTCCAGAACTCACCATGTCAATGTTACCCTGCTTAATGTTATCCAGCACCTTCCCGGTAACCACGGTGATTTCCCACGGCTGGGTGTTCATTGCAGAGGGGGCGCGGCTGGCGATATTAATAATCTCCCTCAGGATTTCCCGGGGGACCGGGTCAGGCTTATAGCCCCGAATACTCTTGCGGGCTCGTATGGCTTCTAAAATATCCATTGGTTATCTCCTTGGCTCTATTAAAACAGCCTCTATTATAACATCCTGACTAGATATGAAAAAGGGTAGCGACTTCGGGTTGATGACTTGAGGGTGCTACTGTAGACGCTCAAAAATCACGGGGCCGGGCTTTTGGGATAGGTTTTAGGAAAGAGGTATCATTATGTCTGGTGAGGATGAAGCGGTCGTTTTCATAGATGAAGGTGGTGATGGCGCCAACGTCCTGCCTTATATTCCAGAAGTGGGCATTATCCAGCCCCAGTAGTGCACATATCAGAACCTTATTCACCACGCGATGGGATACCAGGGCTACCGTACCCTTATACTGGGATATTATACTATCCACGATACTGAGGGCTCGCCTCCTGACATCGCTAAGACCTTCGCCACCCGGCATTTTTACACGGTGAGGGTTCCTAAGCCACTCAGCATAAAGTTCTTGGTAGCTATCCTTTACTTCCTGATGGGGTAGGCCCTGCCATTTCCCGTAATCAAAATCTATAAGTCCGGGAGCAATGCTTACCTCAAGTTTATGATAGCTAGCCACCATTTCGGCTGTCTTTAAGGCTCGCCTTAGTGGGCTGGAGTAGATGGTCGCTATCTCTATTCGGCTCAGGTATTCGGCTAATAACGCCGCCTGTTTGGCTCCAGTTTCATTCAGCTCAATATCAATCCTGCCTCTAAATATTTCCTGTCTGTTCCATTCCGTTTCCCCGTGTCTTATCAGGATAATTTCTGTCATTTCCGGGCCTCTGTTTCGGCAGGGAACCGGTGTATTCTTTTGCTTATAGGCAGTGAGTTGAGGGTTGCCAAAATGGTTTGCTTCATTTGGTTCTCATCAGCCGAGAAAAAGAGGTGGCTTAGGCATTTACAGTCGCTAGAGCCGAAGCCTGGGATACAGTCAAATTGATGGCTAAGAGCCTGAGCAATGACGCATTCCACCCTGTCATCGGTCTCGCATAAGGCGATACCGCTAATATTCGCCTTTTGTAAGAGATAGTCAATGTGCCAGAGGGGTTTTCGGTTCTGTTTTAAGTGGCGGTTCAGTCTGGATGTAAAGCCGCCCATTGCCGAGCCGACGTAAGCATAACAGCCACTGGGGAAATAGGTATCCGGCAGGCCACCGGCCTTAATCATCTGTCCTTCAGGTAGCGGGATAAGGAGGATATAGCTTCCCTTCATCATTAAGGCTATTCTTTGAGATTGCATTACCTTTCTATATTTGGGTTATGGTTTTTTGACCTTCTCCACCTCAATAGTGCATTCGGTTACCAGCGCCGCAAAGGCACCGATAGCGGCGAGGACGGGAGCGGCCATAATTATGGCTGCCGCCGCTGGGGCTCCTATCGTCAGCGGAATATCAAATACCGTTTTCTCTTTATAAATCAAACGGACCCTTCTGATGTTACCTTCATGTATGAGCTGCTTGATTTTCGTGACTAGCTGGTCTCCGGATACGGTAAACTTCTCGCTTCTGGCCTTTTCTTTATCGGTCATTATTAGCCTCCTTTTATTAGTCTTCTTTTTGCTGCCCACATCGTTTGTTCACCTGGGGAGCAGCCTTGCTCGCTTGATAGGCACATCTTGGCCACATCTCCCTTGGCGTTCCTACAGCAGAAGTAGCAGACACTTCTCCCCATGGAAAACCTTTTCCGTTTGTTTTCAGCTTGGATTTCATTACACAACTTTAGAGCTATCTCATGGGGAATTTTTCCCCAGTCACAGTTCTAATCTCCTTTAGGCTGCGGTATCTTTCTGACGGCTTTAATCACTTGATAAGGGTCTTATCGGGGATTTTCCCGTTCTTAAAGTGCTTCTCCAGCCAGCCTGAGATAACATTCTCTCGGCTGTCAAAATACTTAACATAGGGTTTTATGTCCAGCAGCGGTGTCCCATCCAGCACATCCACCCCGGTAAAATATACCCTATTGGCTTTTAGGCTCTTAATCTTTATAATAGAAAACCCGATGTGGTTGGGACGGTGAGGGCTTCTGATGGCGAAGATGCCGTGTTTATTCTTTTCCAGAAATGGTCTCCCTTCGAGGTTTTCTCTATGTGACCGATGAAAGTAATATATTATTATGGCGTGGCTAAATGTATCCAGGTCTTTTAAGCCACTGGCATAATAATCTTTTAATTCGAGCCAGGCTTCAACCTTATCGTCAAAGGTCCCCTGGATGGGGATATTCCTACTTTCTTGGTAGGGTGAGTGGATTATTCCGATGGGGTGCATCAATATCTCATCCATAACCAACCACCACCATTAAAGCGATTTCTTCCCTAAAAGTAAAGTAATTGAGACCACTTATCTACCTCACTCCCGCTACTTAATAGTTATTTTTCGTGATATACTAAGTGAATATAAAGGAGGCTACATTGCTGGGTAAGGACTTGCTTTCTGTATCTGACCTCGGTAGTGAGGATATTCACTCACTCATTAAAGATGCTATTGATATGAAGTCTGGGGGCTGGCTTTCTTTACTTAGTGATAAGACTCTGGCCCTTATGTTTGAGAAGCCCTCGTTAAGAACCAGGGTTAGCTTTGAGTTGGCGATGCGGCAGTTGGGTGGGGAGGCCATTTATCTGTCTCCGGTTGAGGTTGGTCTGGGGAAGCGTGAGTCGGTTCCCGATGTTGCCCGTGTGCTCAGCCGCTACGTGGATGCGATTACCGCCCGTACCTTTTCTCATCAAACCCTGGAGAGTCTGGCGAGCTATGCTAGCGTGCCCGTGATAAATGCTCTATCTGATTTGGAACACCCCTGTCAGGCACTGGCCGACCTGCTTACTATTTACGAGAAGAAAAATGGGTTAGAGGGCCTGACCCTAGCCTTTGTTGGTGATGGTAACAATGTGGCGCACAGCCTGATGTTAGCCGCGTCGCTGGTGGGGATGAATTTCCGAATTGCGTCGCCGGCTGATTACCGGGTTCAGGATAGGATACTGAATCTGGCTCAGGGCTATGCTCTGGCTAGTGGGGCCGAAATAGTGTGCACCGAGGAGCCACAAGTAGCGGTTAGTGGTGCCGATGTCGTTTATACTGATGTGTGGACGAGTATGGGTCAGGAGGCTGAGGTAGACGAGAGACGCCGGGTGTTTAGTCGTTACCAGGTGAATAATGAGCTCCTGTCGTTAGCTAGGGAGGATGCCATATTGATGCATCCCCTGCCGGCACATCGGGGTGAGGAGGTGGCGGAGGGTATTTTAGATAGCCCGCAGTCGGTGGTCTTTGACCAGGCTGAGAACAGGCTGCACATTCAGAAGGCGCTACTGGCAATGATGCTGGGTGGTCTGGAGATACCGCTGCCTGGCTATTGATAGGGGGATAATTATGAATATGTCAAGAACCATGGCTAGCTGGCTCTGGTGGCCCATTGTCATCACGGTGCTAGCACTAGCCGGCTCGGTATATAAATGGCCAATCTCGGCTCTGGCGCCAGTCCTGGTGGCTGTCTTGGTTAGCGGCTTGGTGGTGGCGGTAACCGGGGCCAGAAAGCAGAAGCTAGAGCTTTCGCTCTTGAGGCTCAGGCAAATGGCGGGCTATTTTAATCGTCGGTTTATGGGCGATTCGTCTCTGTCTATCTTTACCATTATAGATAGTCTATTCAATATTGATAATCCTAAGCTATGGGATTGGGCGCGGGCGTGTGATATGTCGAAGCGGGTTTTTAATACCTGGTGCAAGAGCTTTATTGACAGGGTGGAGAGTGATATCAGAGGCGACCGGCCTGAGGCTTACCTGTACACCTATCTCAATGAGCTGTGGCTGGTAAATAATCACTATTATGAATTTATCGAGCAGTTTTACGAGGTGGCGGAGAAGGTTGAGATTCCCCGGGAGACTAAGGACCAGTATAACCGGCTGGTGATGGAATACAACGCCTTTGCCCAGGAGTTCCGGGATAGTATTAGTGAACTTAAGAAGATTACCCGCACTGAGATTGAGCCTCCCAGCGTGAGATTTGCACAAGAGCTAGCGCCGGGAAAGTAGGGTGTTTATTTATCTACTCCACCCTCTCAGGGCCCCCTCTCCTTCAAAAGAGAGGGGGCGAATATTAAATGGAGGTTTTAGTCTCTCCGAGCTTACCTGAGACGGAGGGTATCGCTAAGGAGTTTTTGGAGGTGGGTGTGACTAAGTCGATTGTGGCCATTGTCGGCCGGCAGAATGTAGGTAAATCTACGCTTCTAAATCGCCTGGCGGGCAAGCCAATAGCGATTGTTGATGATTTGCCGGGGACAACCCGTGACCGTATACTGGCTAGTGTTACCGTGCCCGGGAATGAATTCACTATCGTTGATACCGGCGGTCTGGAACTAAGACCTGAGTCTGCCATGGCTCGAGGGGTTAACGAGCAGGTCGAGGTGGCAATTACGGAGGCTGATGTTATCATCTTTCTGGTGGATATCAGGGATGGAGTAACGCCTGCCGACCTGGAAATAGCGGATAGGCTTCGCCAGACAAGTAAGCCCATAGTGCTGGCGGCCAATAAGGCAGACAATGCTAAATATGAGACCGGGGTGGTAGAATTTTATGAGTTTGGCCTGGGTGAGCCAGTGGCAATTAGTGCCTATCATGGCCGGGGCATAGCGGAGCTACTGCATAGGGTTACCTCCCTATTACCCGTACCGTCGCCAATTCAGGCTGAGCCAGAGGCGATTAAGGTGGCAATTGTCGGTAGGCCAAATGTGGGTAAGTCAACGCTGCTAAATGCCATTCTGGGTGGGGAGCGGGCTATCGTTGATGATACGCCGGGTACTACTCGGGACGCCATAGATACCCTGATTGACTTTGAGGGTGAAAGTGTGCTACTTATTGATACGGCTGGTATCAGGCGGCGAGGGCGGATAGGTGGTGGGGTGAGGCGGTATAGCGTTATTCGCGCCTTGCGGGCTATTGAGCGGGCTGATATAGCTCTGCTGGTTCTTGATGCGGGGGAGCTAGTAACGGCTCAGGATATGCATATTGCGGGTTATATCCAGCAGGCGGGGAAGGGTATCTTACTGATAGTTAATAAGTGGGACCTGGTTACAGCTGGGGATACCATTGAATGTAACCGATACTTGAAGAGCTACTTCAAGTTTGTGCCTTATGCGTCGGTGTTGTATACTTCGGCTAAACTGGGGCGGGGGGTGGATAAGATAATGCCTCAGGTACGTCGGATATATCAGGAGAGGCTTAAGCGGCTATCTACCGCGGTTGTTAATAGTGTCGTCCAGCAGGCAATAGCTGCTCACGGCTTACCCCGAAAGGGTAACCGCCAGCTAAAGATACTATACGCCACTCAAACTGAAGTAAATCCGCCAACCTTTGTCTTTTTCGTTAATGACCGCCGGCTAATGCATTTCTCGTATCAACGCTACCTTGAGAATAGGCTGCGCCAAGCATTCAGCTTTGCGGGCACACCAGTCCGTTTTATCTTTAAAACAAGGGGAGAGCCATGACGATAGTCACCAAGTTTGTTCTTGTAGTGGTGGTTGGTTACCTTTTGGGGTCCATTCCCTTTGGTGTGATTATAGCTAAGCGGATGTCCAAGGTGGATGTCAGGCAGTATGGCAGTGGTAAGATGGGGACGACCAATGTGCTCCGGGCGGCTGGTGGCAAAGCGGCGGCTCTTGTTTTTGCCCTGGACCTGGTAAAGGGAGGACTGGCGGTATTATTTGCCGGTTTAATATTTGGCGGGAGTTATCTGGTGGTAGGCGGCTTTACCTGGGGGGTGTTGGGGGTCCAGGTCATTGCTGCTCTGGCGGCTATGGCGGGGCATAGCTGGTCAGTATTTCTTAAGTTTCAGGGGGGTGGGCGGGGTGTAGCCACCTTTTTTGGTGGGTTATTTGCCTTATTCCCACCAGCAGCAATTTTTGGTGGTGAGGTTTTTGTTATTGGGGCCGGTTTAACCAAGTTTGCATCCCTAGCTTCGATTGCCGCCGTAGTAAGCACCTACGCTATATTAGTGCCCCTCACTATTTTGCACCGATTTCCCATTGAGTATCTGATCTATGCCCTAATTGGCACCATAGTAATTATTATTATGCATCGGGATAATATCAGGCGCTTACTGTCAGGCAGGGAGCGTAGACTGGGCGAGAAGGCCGGGCTAAGGCGTAGTTCCTTGCCTCATACCTCAAAGCCATGATCTTGAGGGTTCTAGGACGATGACCATGGGGCAAGATATGTCTAAGATAGTTATTATCGGCACCACCAGTTGGGGGAAAACCCTAGGGGTGGTATTAGCTAATAAGGGGTTAGAGGTCAAGTTGTGGGCACGGACTGAAGAGGAAGCCACCGAACTGAGAAATGGTAAGTCTAATACAAAACAATTTCCGGGTATCTTTCCTCCTCAGCTATCCATTACCAGTTCCTTAAGTGAGGCTTTAGACGACGCTCAGGCAGTAATTCTGGCGGTACCATCCCAGGCTATGCGGCAGAACATCAGATTGGCTAAGGATTACCTTAATTGGTCGATGCTGGTGGTGAGTGCGGCTAAAGGGCTGGAGTTAGGCAGCAATAAGCGGATGTCGCAGGTAATCGCTGAGGAGATAACCCCTGATTTTCAGTCTAATATTTGTGTACTTTCCGGACCTAATCTCTCCCGTGAGATCATTCGTAATTTACCCGCGGCTACAGTAGTGGCGGCTACAAGTGAAGCGGTAGCTGAAAGGGCCCAGAGGCTACTCTCAACGGACAGCTTTTGTGTTTATACCAATACTGACGTCATTGGGGTAGAGCTGGGGGGGGCGTTAAAGAATATCATTGCTCTGGGTGCCGGCATGGTTGACGGGCTCGGTTTTGGTGATAATACCAAGGCAGCCTTTATTACCCGTGGCTTAATCGAGATAGCGGCTCTGGGAGTAGCTCTGGGGGCAAACCCACTCACCTTTACCGGGTTAGCTGGTCTGGGTGATGTCATTGCTACCTGCGCCAGCCCGCTGAGTCGTAATCACTATGTAGGCATGGAGTTAGCCAAGGGGCGCTCGCTAGAGGAGATAACCGCTTCAATGGCCGGCATCGCTGAAGGCGTGGATACCACTATTGCGGCGAGAAATCTAGCCCGGCAGCATGGGCTGGGGATGCCGGTCACGGAAAAGATTTATCAAGTGTTGTTTGAAGGCGCCGCCCCGCATCAGGTAGTAGCTGAAATAACGTCGGCTGGGGCTAGCCATGAGCTAGCCGGGCAGAATTGGGAGTTTTCTAACTTTTCCCAAAATCGGAAGCATGACTGAGATTTATCTCCCCCACTGAGTGCTCATCATGTGACTCGATAGAGCCTCTTGTGTCCTGTGAGCTAACTGCTTCTCTATTTCACGGACTTTTTGGAGTTGGGTCTAGGGTTTCCGCCAGCTCCTCAAGTAGCTGGCGCTGTTTTTTGGTTAGTGAGTCAGGAGTAACCACGCGCAGCTTGACAAACTGGTCACCGCGCCCCCTTCTATGAAGATGGGGAACACCCTTATTCTTGAGTTTGAAGACCCCATCGGTTTGACTGCTCGCCGGCACCTTGAGCTGAATTTTACCCTCCAGAGTGGGCACCTCAATTTCAGCGCCGAGGGCCGCCTGAGTGAAGTTGATGGGTAGCTCGTAGATGATGTCGTCACCATCGCGGATTAAAACCTCGTGCTGTTTTACGGTCAAAGAAACGTAGAGGTCGCCTGGGCCTCCACCCTTCTCTCCAGCTTCGCCTTCGCTACGTAGTCGTACTTGAGTGCCGCTATCAACTCCAGCGGGGATTTTAACTGAGATACGGCACTTATGCTTTTCCTTCCCCGTGCCCCGGCACTGGGGGCAGGGGTCAGTAATAATCCTGCCTTCACCGCGGCACTGAGTGCAGGTAGTAATATCAGAGAAGCGGCCAAAGATAGTCTGCTGAACCCGCCGCACCTGCCCGGCGCCATTACAGTTAGGGCACTTGGTAGGTTTGGTGCCTGGCCGGGAGCCAATACCCTGACACAGGGAGCAGTTCTCAGTGCGCAGAATATTTATTTCCTTCTCGCAACCAAAGGCGGCTTCCTCAAAGGCAATAGCAATATTATAGGTGAGGTCAGCACCGCGCTGTGGCCCCCGACGGACGGTACCGGTGGCTCCGCCGAAGAAGGCATCGAAGATATTGCCAAAACCGCTGAAATCAAGGCCTTCAAAACCGCGCCCGAAGGGTCCCTCAGCACCACCGTGACCAAAGCGGTCGTAGGCGCTGCGCTTATCCGCGTCAGAGAGCACTTCGTAGGCCTCGTTTACCTCCTTGAACTTCTCCTCAGTGCCACCATTACGGTTATGGTCAGGGTGATACTTGAAGGCTAGCTTGCGGAAGGCCCTCTTTATTTCCTCATCGGTAGCATTCCTTGGGATACCGAGGACTTCGTAGTAATCCCGCTTTGTTGGCATATTGTGACCCTATCCCCTTTATCCCCTTCCCCTTATTAAGGGGAAGGGGAATGGTTTTATATAAGAGGGGCTTTGCCCCTCTTTAACTCCTGTGCCCTCAGGGTGTCGCACTACCTATCATAATTTTTTTAGTTTTAGTTATTGGTCGTTTGAAGATAAGTCCTACTTTAGTTGTTAGCCCATTACCGGTAGCGAGCATTGGTGCTGCCACCAATTCCCATCCGTCTGCTCCCCACTCATTAAGGCGCTTATTGTCTTTCTCATCTAGATGGCGCTTCGTCGTGCCGCCAACATCAAGATTCGCAATCTTGTATTCCCACTTCATCTCTGCTCCTCCTTTTGTTTTTAGTCTTAGCTGAAGCTCATCTATGCCTTTAAGACTTCCGAATAAAGCCGGTAGCTTCGTCCCTCTTTTTCCCTGCGTACGAGGCCCATCTGTTCAGCGTAGAAAAGCAAGTTAGATACTTTACGCCCGTCAACACCTAGCGTCTTGCCGAGCTTGGCTTGGATAAACCCCGGATTTTCTAAAAGGAATGATTCTACTCTGTCCATCAAATCTGCTCGTTCCAAGGCATAATCAACCTCACTAAGCCAGTCTGTTAACTCTGGCACAGATTTAAGTAGTGTCCTTATACGGCGTAAATCATCCCGGCGCCGTAAGACAGACAGGTAATGACATGCGTATCCAAGTGGTGGTGAACCCTTTATGTCCCATTGCCCAAACTCTTTAATGGTATCTCTCACTAATTGCGGAAGCCACTTCACGGCTTCTAATGAAAGTTCTAGGGCTTGATAGTAGCGCTTCTGTGAGCGAGCACGCTCAATGTTTTCCATCAGAGTAAAATACTCATTCATTTACTTTACCTCTCCTTGGGTTACGCCTAGTCTCTACTCAAACGGCCTTGATCATAAGGACTTGGATATTTCTCCATACCTCACCTCCTCTTTCCTATAGCATATCCCTTTCTGCTTTAGACCTCTCGGAAGTCACCCTCTACGGTATCTTCTCCGCCTTCTCCCTCTTTGCCCTCGTCACCCGGCGGTGGCGGCTCAGCACCCGGTGGTGGTGGTGGATCGTCCGGGCCGCCCTGAACGTCCAGTTCCTCGCCGAGCTCTACCGCGAAGAGAATTCCTTCGGCTATGCCTGGTCCAAGCGAGTCGACGGCGCGCTCGTTCGTGCCGACGGCGCCATCTACCTCCGCCGGCAGGCGTAAGGAGCCAGCTATGCACATGTCACTCGCAGACAACTATGAAAGCGCGTATACAATCACGATTGCCGCGCTGACCGTGACAGCAAACGGTACCGCGATCCGCACCGGCCGCGCTGGCCACGCCCGCGCCGTTGAAGTTGTAGAC
>SDBS01000393.1_pt1 | contig 41346 bp, 29 predicted proteins | sample 2277091 | NCBI WGS metagenome assembly SDBS01 (sample SAMN10404972, study PRJNA504765) | marine sediment metagenome | isolation source: marine sediment core GS10_PC15, 163 cmbsf | place: Arctic Ocean: Southern Knipovich Ridge | collected 2010
CCGCAGCAGTGGCTCTGCCACTATTTCACGGGGCTTACCCGGGGCTATTAATATTTTACCCTTTCAGGGTAATTACCACTATCTTCACAACCGGCATCAGTTCGCAGGTCTATGATCCTGACACTCATCGTCAGGACCGGGACCCACTAAGTGAATCCTGGAGCCCAAAGGGCTACAAGATCACGAGCAGGCAGTGTGTGTGCCTTGTGAGAGTCGAGTAACATTGTTTCATGCGAGTAAAGAAACGATGGCAAGCTAATTATTCTAACTTACTTGTCAGCATGTTGATTACATGTTCCAGTTCTCCGTCTACCGGGGCAGGCTCAATGCCTAAAATTTCACAGATCAAAGGATAGATATCAATATTGTTAAAAACCGGATGCACATAATTCTTTTTAAAAGCCGGACCGAAGGCATAAAAAATTGCATGCATATCTTTGTTTTGATTATCGTATCCATGAGTGCCACCTGTATAGCTTGAATTTGACTCTTTGAAACTTATGCTCCAGCTTGAATCAGCCAATAGAATAAAGTCTCCAACCCTGGGATTGTTCCCGTAATTAAATCTTAGGGGAACTTCTCCTTTTTTCCAGGTCTGTATATTTGGAATAATGTTTAAACTTTCCCAGGCTATATTATAGAATTCAGGTTTGGCTGTCAGATTGTATATAGGGTTGCCTCCGGTAATATGGAGAAACCAATCAGGATCTATATATTTTGACAGGTTTATTCTTCTTTCCGATGAAGTAGATCCCATCCCATGGTCTGATGTGATAATGACATTAAGTTTGCCGGCGATTGGCAAAGTTTCAATTTCATAAAGGAACATGCCCAGAAGGCTATCCAGGTATACGATTGTTTTGCCAAGTTCTGGATTTAGAGGTCCCAGTTCATGTCCACGGCTATCGGGTTCATCTACATACCAGGTAATAAGATGCGGCCGGATATCTTCCGGTAGTTGCAGCCATGCAATAACTGTATCTACTCTTTGCTCAAAAGGAAAATCATGTTGGTAAATTTTCCAGTAGCTTGGGTAGATACTCCCAATTGGAGCTTCAGAACCGACCCAATAAAAAGAGGCGGCAGTAAGGTTTTGTTTTTCTGCTGTTACCCAAATAGGTTCACCTCCGTAGAAACTGGCATTTTCCACCATGCTTCTATCACTTATCCTGTATGTAAGGTCCAGATCGGGGGCATAAAAACTATTGTTAACCAGGCCGTGATGATCGGGATAGAGTCCTGTAACAATAGAGTAATGATTTGGAAAAGTTTTGGTGGGGAAAGAAGCTTGCATGGATTCAGCTTTTACACCTCGTTCTGCAATCATATCAAAATTAGGAGTGTCATACATATCCGTATAATCCCACCGGAACCCATCCATAGACAACATGATCAGGTAGGGAGTTTGATTCTGTGATTTTTGTTTCTTCTGGCATCCTGAAAAAAGAATGGAAATGGAAAAAAAAATGATCAGGAGCTTCAAAATTCCGGACTTAATTTTCATAAAAGATTTATACATTGAATTAAGCATAAATATACAATTTTGAATCAAGCTTCAGGGAAATATAATAAAATGGATACTGATCTGTTCTGAATGCTGTAGGATGCAGACTGCTTATCAAACTGAAAATTGTTTCTTTATTCTATTATGATTATTTGCTATATAAAAACTTCTTATAGAAGGGCCATACTAAAACCTATACCGCTTGAGGGAGCTCATGGAGGAAAAAGACAAATAAGACTTCTTCGGCACTTCTAAATATAAGTGTTAAATGCTTTATCTTTGTTAGCTTAATATATAGAAATGGGATCATGAGCTACTGGATGAAAAAAATTACATTTCTATTTTTGAGACAGCCCCAACTTTTTTAAATTAGAATGCTTTTTTATACGAAGAATGGATTTATGAAGCTTCAGAATTACATCCGGTATTGGATTCTTGTTTCAATCTGCCTGCCATTTGCATTGAATGGCCAGGATAATTACACTTTAAGTGGAGTGATGAGTGATGCCGCAACCGGGGAATTCCTGATTGGGGCTACAATTTATGTTCCTCTACTTGAAACGGGTACTGCAGCCAATGAGTATGGTTATTATTCGCTTACACTTCCGGCCGGATTTTATATAATCCGGGTTTCCTATCTTGGTTATAAAACCAGGGAGCTAAAAATTGACCTGAAAGAGAATCTCCGAAGGAATATTGAACTGGAATTGTCTTCTGAGGCCCTGGAGGAAGTGGTTATAGTTGGGGACAGGGCTGATGAAAATATCAGGTCCCCTGAAATGAGTGTGTCGAAGCTTGAAATCAAAGAAGTACGGGCCATTCCTGTTCTGTTTGGAGAACAGGATATTTTAAAAACAATTCAACTCCTTCCGGGTGTACAATCAGCAGGAGAAGGGGGGTCTGGATATTATGTGAGGGGTGGAGATTCGGGGCAGAATTTAATATTACTTGATGAAGCAACAGTATATAATCCTTCACATCTACTTGGCTTTTTTTCTGTTTTTAATTCAGATGCTATTAGCGATGTGAAATTATACAAGGGGGGAATCCCGGCGCAATATGGAGGACGCATAGCTTCTGCCCTGGATATAAAGATGAAGAATGGTAACAAAAGGGAATATGGTATTTCCGGAGGAATTGGGCTCATTTCTTCGAGGATCATGGTAGAAGGACCAATAAAGAAAGATGTTGGATCTTTTATCCTTTCAGGAAGAAGGACTTATGCAGATCTTTTTCTGGCCCTAAGCCGTGATACTTTGATTCGCAACAACAGCCTGTATTTTTATGATTTTAATCTTAAAGCAAATTATAAACCTGGAGAAAATGATCGCTTGTTCCTTTCCGGTTATTTTGGGCGGGATGTTTTTCTTTTCCAGGATAGGTTTGGAATAGACTGGGGGAATATTACAGGCACACTGCGCTGGAATCATATATTTAACAACCGACTTTTCTTAAACAGCTCTATCATTTATAGTAAATACAATTATACGTTTCAGATAAGGGATGGTGACAATGATCTGGATATTGCTTCTTCAATTCAGGATATTTACCTCAAAGAAAGTTTTCAATATTATGTCAATCCTGCAAGTACACTCAAGTTTGGTTTTAGGTTAAATTATCATTGTTTTGTTCCGGGTTCGATATCTGCCGATGGGAGCTTTGGGATCAATGATATTGAACTTTCAAAAAAATATGCCATTGAGTCGGCTCTTTACTTCTCGCATTTTTATGAACCAACTTCATGGTTAAGCTTAAACTATGGACTAAGACTATCATCATATTTCATGATAGGCCCCGGAAATGTGTACACATTTGACGAGGATGGAAGCGTTGTAGATACCAGTTACTATAAGAGGGGAGAATTGATCTCAAGATATATTCAACCTGAGCCCAGGCTTTCTCTTAATTTTCGTGTAGGACCTGTTAGCTCTGTAAAAGTATCCTATAACAGGATAAGTCAATACCTGCACTTACTTTCTAATTCTTCTTCAGGAAGTCCAATGGATTTGTGGATTTCCAGTAGTAATATTGTAAAACCGCAGTTGGGTGACCAGATAGCAATGGGTTACTTTAGAAATTTCAAGGATAACCAGTGGGAAACCTCTTTAGAGATTTATTACAAGTATATGTCAAATCAGATTGACTACAAAAACGGAGCCGATATACTCTTGAATGAGTTGGTTGAATCTCAGTTGGAATTTGGAAGGGGATGGTCGTATGGAATGGAATTGTTTGTGAAAAGAAAAACAGGAAGACTGCATGGCTGGCTTTCCTATACATTATCAAGAGCTGAAAAGCAGTTTGACAATATTAATGAAGGATATAGTTATCCAGCCAGGCAGGATAGAATTCATGATATTTCCCTGGTTGCAATGTATGATCTTTCAAAGCTCTGGTCATTCTCCGGAACCTGGGTGTTTAATACGGGGAATGCAGTAACTTTTCCCAGTGGGAAGTACCAGATAGAAGGGAGAACAGTAAATATGTTTACAGAAAGAAATGGTTATAGAATGCCTCCATATCATCGTCTGGATTTAAGTGCAAGCCGGAAGAATAATAAAACAAACAAGAGATTTGAGTCAAGCTGGAATTTTTCTATCTACAATGTCTATGCAAGAAAGAACGCCTATTCAATAAGTTTCGTTGAGGATGAAAATGACCCAACAAAGACAAATGCGGTACGCTTGTCCTTGTTTTCAATTATTCCCTCGGTAAGTTATAATTTTAAGTTTTAATCTAATGAAGAATATTTGCCTTATAATATTGGTTTCCTGGTTTCTATTTTCATGTGAAGATATTATTGAAGTAGAACTGAAAAGCTCAGAGCCGGTAATAGTGATTGAAGGAGTAATTCACAATGATGACGGCCCTTACCAGGTTAGAATATCCAGGAGTACAGATTTTTATAATCCCGGTATTTACCCAGGGGTGGAAAATGCTTTTGTTCAGATCAGCGATAATCAGGGGAATTTGGAGGTTTTAAGAGAAGACAGCCCGGGAATATATCTTGCAGAATTTTTAGTTGGTCATACAGAGCGTAACTATGCGCTCAATGTTATCATAGATGGAAACGACTTTTATGCAGAAAGTTTTATGCCGCAGGCAGTGCCAATTGATTCCCTGGAAGTTGAAATTTTCCCGGGGGGTAATTTTTTTGATGAGGGGTATATAATACATTGTTTTTTTTCCGATCCCCCCGAGACCGGTAATAATTACCGATTGATTGCTTTTCATAATGGTCTTAATGATGGTAACTTTTACCTGGTTGATGATAAATTCACCAATGGAAATACAATGGAAATGATAATTTTTAGTCCGGGCAAAGTTCCTGGTGACACAGTGGTGGTTGAATTACATTCTATAGACAAACATGTTTATGATTATTATAATACCCTGTCTATCATTGTGACAGAGCAAGGCGGGGGCAATCCGGCCAACCCGGCCAATCCGATTACGAATTTGACAAACGGGAGTCTTGGGTATTTTGGGGCTCTGGCAATTTCAAGGAGAACTGTTGTAATTCAATAGGGAATTTCAGGAGTAGAGCAAAAAAAATAAAATGGATAAATTCAGATAAGGGGGGTTTGCTTTTTTTGTCTTAACAATTAAAGTGCTGGGCTAAAGCCCTATTACACTGGTCATTAGCTAGCCCCAGCCTTAAGGCTGGGGTTAAGCAAAATACGTATATGCTGGACTTTAGTCCAAAATGTTCTTAAAATTACTCCGTTTTTTGGTGTTTCAGGACATTATCGGAGTAATTCTTTAAATTTCCAGCATTCTAATCTTTCATTTATCTTTCTCTGCTTACCCTTTACCTTTTATCCTTCATCGATCATCGATCATCCTTTCTTCACTCTTCAACTTTCCAGCCATAGTCAATATATTCCCAATCAAACTCACCATTTTCGCAGCTTATCAATAGAAATCCCTCTTCGGTCAGATCTCTAATTCCTCTCCACCAGGCACCTGAAACGGCACCTCCGGTAATAAAGTGAATATTCCTTATATAGATATCTTCCATGATATGATGATGCCCCTGAAGGACCAGTTTTAAGTTATATTCTTCAAACAGTTTCAACACTTCTTTAGAATTTTCTACAACACTCGAGTGGGACAAGGGAACTGTTGAACCCACACTGATTTGAGCCCATGAACTGATGAATGGAATATGTGTGCTAATAATGATCGGGGTTGCAGTATCTACAGTTACAAGGTCCTGCCTCAGCCATTCAAGCTGGGTGCTGTCGATATATCCATGATATCCTCTTTTACCCTTTTTATGAACACTGTCAAGAATATAAAATTTCCAGCCCTTATGGTTGAATGTATAATAAACCTGGCCGATTCTTTTTTCATACATTTTTTTCCCGTATTCCGGGTTTAAAGAATCAGAGAGGCTTTCAGGATACCATCCATAAACCTCATGGTTTCCGATTGTATTGTATATATCTAAATCGAGATTTTTAACTTCTTCATTATAAATATTATATAATGAATCTGCCCTGGCATAGCTTGCACCCAGGGCATCCATAATGAGGTCTCCTCCGGTGATGATAAAATCAACATCCAGGGAGTCTGCCACTGAGAGAGCTTCTCGAAAACCTTCCACAGCCTGCTGTTCCGGCTGGAGGTGAATATCGGTCATGAAGACAAAGGAGAATGAATCTCCTTTTTCAACATCAGTGCAGGAGATCAGGCCAAATGCCAGGAACAATACAAGTGAAATGTTAAATAACTGATTTTTTTTCATTTTGGCTTTTATTTGATTGAGTGGGCAAATCTAATTTCTGGTTTTTAAGAGGGCCTTAAGATAATGATAATTTTTTTTCATAATATCTTCTTTTGAAGGATTAAAGAATAAGGCAGTAGGATGCCGTAAAGGATAGATAATCAGCTTATTAAGCTGTATTATCTTTCCAAACAGCTTGGAGAAGTTGTTTTTATCTGGTTTTTCCAGCCTATATTTTCCAAGTATATATCGGGTAGAATGAAAACCAAGAGGTACAATAAACTTTGGGTTTACTATCTCAATTTCCCGGTCCAGGTAATTACTGCATTCCCTGATTTCATTGTGTGAAGGCCTCCGCGATTTAGGCAGGATACATTTTATCAGGTTAGTAAGGTATATATCATCCCTTGTAATGCCGGCATAGGCAAGGAGCTTATCAAAGACCTGTCCGGAGGGCCCTGCAAATAACCTGTTTGATTTATCCTCCACTTTCCCTGGTGATTGTCCGATCAACATCATATCTGAAGAAAAATTTCCCTGTCCAATCACTGCATGTTTTCTAATTGCTGATAGCTGGCAATTATTACAATAAATAATTTTATGATTGAGGTGCTGAAGAGGCATATTTTTGATATTATGGAATAAAATTAGAGAAAATTTGGTCTTATATATGAACAAGTATTTTTTTTTGGAGATTTCTAAGGAATAGATTTTATCTTTAAACCGTCTAATAATTAAATAGAGGTTTTGTGAGTGATCTGTTTGGACTTGGAGATTTGGAGTTGATAGAACTTTCCAGGAAAGGAGATGATCATGCATTTGGAGTTATCATTTCGCGTTACGAACACCAAATTGCCCGTACTGTGATTGGGATGTTGGGAGATACGAAGGAAGCAGAAGACGTTGGCCAGGAAACTTTTATCAGGTTTTTTCGTTCTTTGGATAAGTTCAGGGGAGATTCAACTCTTGGCACCTATCTTACCAGGATTGCAATTAATCTTTCATTGAACCAATTGAGCAAGAAGAAAAAGACCCTTTCTTTATTTTATAAGAGAGGTGAGGAGAAGGAAATCATGTTTGATATTGCAGAACCTGAGGATGAATTTGAGAAATCAGACAAAAAAGAACTGGTTGATAAGGCTTTGCAGAAACTTGATCCAGGATTCAGATCTGTTGTAGTTTTAAGATTACTGGAGGGATATAGTACCAAAGAAACAGCTAAAATCTTGAAATTGCCTTTAGGAACTGTGTTATCACGGCTTTCCAGGGCACAAAAAATTTTGAAAGAGATATTAATACCTTTAATGAAATAAATCATGGTAGAGAAAGAAAAATTAAATCTTCTACTGAGATCCTTTGATGAGGAGTTAGATGCAGATCAGGCAGCTAAACTCAAAGAGGCCTTAAAGTCTTCCGGGATGCAGGCTGAACGCGATGAAATATTAGCTGTAAGAAACCTTATTGCCTCCCGAAAGTCATCGTTTAAGCCTGGTTTCAAGGACAGAGTACTGAACCGGATCAGGGAAGAGGGCCACCTACAGGTGATAAATACAGATTTTAATCATATATTTTTTAATGTATTTAAGAAAGTTGCTCTTACCGGAGTTGCTGCCATTGTAATACTTTTGCTAAGTATCTATTTATCCGGTCACAAACCAGGAGTAGATACAATTGTTGGAGATACAAATAGCGATGATAACCTTGTTAGTTATTTGTTGTTAGATGATATTGCTGAATAAGATTATAGATAAAATACATTAAGCTTAATTCATATCAATGAAATTTAAATTACAAAATATGAAAACCCGATCTTTACTTCTGATGGTTTTTATACTGATCATAGGTTTTATACTGGGTTTTCTAAGTTCCAGTTTTCTAAAAGAAAAGAAAATAAGAGAATATCGTTCCTATTCAAGTTACGAGAGTTTTAAAAAGCATGCCCTTGACAAATTGCAGCCTTCTGAAGAACAAAAAGTGAAACTACTTCCGCTTATTGAAAAATATTCAGAGAAGTATCAGGAACTTAAGCTTAAATACAGGAATGAATTCAGGAGTATGATGAATGAATACAGTGATGAATTGAAACCATTTCTCACTGAAGAGCAGTTAGATGATATGGAAAGGCGAAGATTAAAAAATTCTTCTTCCGCGCAGGGATCGGATTCAGATAGAAAGTACAAGAATGACTCATTTCATTCAAGCTACTTCTGCCCTTAATATTCATTTTATTAAACTAAGAAAATACTTTCGTTCCTTCAGAGCAATTTTCCAGGGAATTTCAGGAGTAGAGCAAAAAAATTAAAAAGGATAAATTCAGATAAGGGGGTTTTGCTTTTTTTGCCTTAACAATTAAAGTGTTGGGCTAAAGCCCTATTGCACTGGTCATTAACTAACCCCAGCCTGCCGGCAGGCAGGAAGGCTGGGGTTAAGCAAAATACGTATATGCTGGACTTTAGTCCAAAATGTTCTTAAAATTACTCCGTTTTTTGATGTTTCAGGATATTATCGGGGTAATTCTTAAAATATAACTAATCTTATCTTATTGTGCAACAGGCAATTAAACTACTTGTGAACATCCCTTTCTATTGACTTTTTTTCAGCATTATATCTTCTAGCCAAACACTAATGAATAAAAATAGATTTCCCGGGAATAAAGAGATATTTTGAAATGTCTAAGATGAAAGGCTTGTTTTTAAATTTTAGAAATAAAGACTTTTAAGGTGGGTTAATTAGGTGGTAAAAAAGGCCGGTTTGAAAATCAACTGGCCTTTTTCATTATGGAGTAATGATTCAGCCTAGCGAGCTACTATTTTTTACTTCCCGGAAATAATTTATTCTTAATTTAAGATCAATTTACTTATTTAACTGGTATTGAATATGGTCAAGTAATATTGGCAGGTCTTCACTCGAAATTCCATGATTCAGGAGATAATCTTCATCCTGTTCAAAGCTTACCAGAAATTTTTCCAGACTATTTCCTTTTTGTTCAATACTCTTTATATATAGTTCACTGGCTTTTATCTTATTCCCCTTGCACCATTCAAGATGTCCCATATTCATAAAATCGTGATGATTGGGAGAGCCCTTATTAATGAGTTTATAATATTTTTCAGCATGATCAAATTTCCCCTGAACAAAACAACACCAGGCCAGAGGCCTCCACACCTTTTTATTTTTCGGATCCAGGTATTCTACTTTAAAGTAATATTTCAAAGCTTTTTTATAATCCTTTAAATCGAGATAACAATGTCCGATGGAAGCCTGGGTAAATAGATTCTCAGGATCAATATTCTCTGCTCGTTGATAGTATTTAAGAGCCTTTTCAGACATTTGAAGGCTTCTGTAACATAATCCGATCTTCCGCAATAGCCATTCTTTGTTTGCATTGAATATTTCAGCCTGGCGATAATACTGCAGAGCTAAATTAAAATCCCCAAGTCTTTGATAGGAATAGGCTATTTTTTCAATTATTTCAGGCTTTTCATTATGATCTTCTAAAAGCAGATAAATGTCTATTGCCCTGGAATAATGTTCATTTTGAAAATAATACTCTGCAATATTTCCTGAAAGCTCATCTCCTTTAACCAGCCAGGTAAACAAGAGAGTACTGTTAAAATCTAATTTAGTTTTAAAAATGTCATAAAATTCATCCTTAAACCGATATAACTTAACAAAGCGATACAAATCGTGTATGTATTGGGTATACACAGTTTTGGATGTTTTACCGCTTTCTATTAATTTATCTTCTTTATTCAATTCGTCCATGCTGTTGAGCTCAGCCTGAAACATTTTCAGGAGTATGGATTTTTGTGCTTCCGGCATGAGCTTTACATTCAGACAAAAGGAGTATTTGTCAGAGTTGCACATATATGCTGTCTTTTCCAGGCCACTTAAGAAAAGTTGTTTGTCAAATTCTGCATCTTCAAACTTGAAGGCATCATCAATTATGGGGTTGTCAGGAATGAATGGGAGAAACCAGTTGCTTATTTCTGAGAAAAATGAAAATTGTTTCAATTGTGAAAATGCAGACATAAATACATCTGCGCCTTCCATTTGAAGTTTTGAGAATTCCTCAATTTTTTCATAAAGTCCTTCCGATTCTTTGAAAATTTTCTCCCAGTCTGGATTCTTTTCTTCCATGAAATCATTTGTAATCAGCTCATTCAGATCCAGTTTGTCTGTGAGTCTTGGAGCCAGCTTGACCATCTCCGGAACAATCTCATCTCTGATTTTTTTAGAGATACTCTCGGTTTCCCCCGACCGGATTAACTGAATCAGAACTTGTTCAAATTCTTTTTCAATAGATTCAGTAGCAGCAAGTTCTTTTATAATATTCATGAGCTCCGGGTACAGGGATACCCGGGAATTATATTTGTAAAATGCAAGGATCATTCCTATAAAAGACCGTTGCCAAACCTCTTCTTCCTGTAGTTTAAAAAATTGAAAAAGAGTCATGAATTTTTGAATATCGAAATAGCGCAACAGGGAAAGGCTGACAGAACTAACAAAAATACTTCGCTCATACCAGTAAAATCTCTTATTATCCATCAGAGTTTGAATCAAGCTTTTTTCCGCCTCCTTAAATTCATCCCTTAGCATGAGGTGGGTAAATATTCTGGAAATTACCTCAGTATGTTTTTGAGATTCAAAAGATTGCCTTGGAGTTTCAAAAGTCAGGGTTTCGCTTAATACTTCATCCAGTTGATGTTTAAAGCTTAAATCCTCAATTTTCTCAACAACTATTTTTCCTGTTAGTTTTTGTTCTTTTTCAAGTTCTTTCTTTAATGAAACAGTGTGCCACCCAGATACATTTACCAGGATTTTTTCGTTGGTTTGGTCGGCAAGTTTAAGAATCGATCTTAGCAGCCGCTTATAAACTTTTTCCCTTTCCGGGTCTTGAACTCCTTCCACCGTATATCTTAAAATATTCTCATATGTTGTCTCAACTTCCTGGAGCCTGTCTCTCAAATCGCCCAATTGAGATTCGGCAACCAGGTCTTTTAAAATATCCAGGGCCCTTTTTACTTTACGCCTGGAAATAGATAGACATACCTCCTGGTATTTAGTGTTTATTTCCTTTAACTTCATAGGAATATGGATTCAAACAGCAGCAAAATATAAAGTTTATACAAAGCACGTGACAAATACTGTTCCAATAAATATTGCTTGACTTTTTGTCAGTGATTAAACTATTTTCCTTTTCTCATATCTAATGGAATAAGCTTTGATTTGTACAGGTCAAATATTTGAATTATAAAATTTAGAAATAAAAGATTTAATGTATGAAGAGAATAAAAGTAATTCTTGTATTTGGTCTGACCTTTGCCTCCCTGGTATACAGTCAGACCAAAGAATGGACTCTTGTAGAATGCATTGACTATGCACTGGCCGAAAACATAAGCATTCTTCAGAAAAAGCTCTACAGTGAACTCGATCAGATAACACTGGAACAGAGCAAAGCCAATAAGATTCCATCTATAAATGCCTCGGGGAGTCAAAGTTTTAATTTTGGAAGATCTGTTGATCCATACACCAATATATATACACAGAATAATTTTGCCAGCAACAATATCGGGCTGAATGCCAACTGGGAAGTTTTTAGTGGTTTTCAGAATAAGAATACTATTGTAAAGAATGAGATTGACCTGAAAACCGGAGATCTGGAGATAAGGGAGACGGAGAACAATATAACTTTAAGCATTACCCAGGCCTATCTTCAGGTACTGTATTCTTATGAGCAGATTGATAATTTTATAAACAAACTGGAATCTACCAGGGCACAGGTAAAACGAACTGAGGCCTTATTGAGGGCAGGTGAAGTTCCGGAAGGAAATTTATTTCAGATCAGGGCACAGGAGGCAACTGACCAATATAATTTGATCAATGCCGAAAATCAATTGAAAATTGCCAAAGTAAGTCTCATGCAGTTAATGGAGTTGCCTGTATTGGATGATTTTGAGGTATATCAACCTGATTTTAAAGAATCCATTATAAGCTTGATAATTCTGGAATCTTCAGGAGAAATTTTTGAATCTGCATTAAAAACACAGCCGGAGATTGAACGTTCAGGCTTGAAGGTGAATAGTGCGGAGCAGTCTTTGAAAATAGCTAAAGGTGCTTCACTGCCCAGGCTAACAGTTTCAGGAGGAATTAATACAGGCTTTTCAAACAACAGAAACCTTTTTGAGCGTGAAAGCTATAGTCAGGTTCAGGAAATTGGATATTTGCAAAGTGATCCGACTGAAATTGTACTTGCAGATCAACAGTTCTCTACTCTTACTCAACTGAATTATCCTGTTGGCCAGCAATTTACAGATAATTTTGCTCAATCGTTGAGGTTGAGCCTGAGTATTCCTATATTTAGCAATAAGCAGATTAAAAGCAATATTGCCAGGTCAAGAATAAATATTGAAACCGCAAAATTAAATCAGCAGGACACTAAAAATATTTTGCGAAAGAAAATTGAACAGGCATACAATGATATGATTGCAGCCGCAAAAAATCATGATGCCGCAAAAGAACAATTGAAAAACCTGGAAAGATCATTCTCGGATTCGAAGAGGAAGTATGAATTGGGGATGATCAATGCAACAGATTTTATTATTGAACAAAACCAGTATTTTGACTCTGAGTCGAATTTAATCAGGGCAAAATATCAATATATTTTTATGAGCAAAATACTTGAATTTTATAAAGGAGTACCTATAAGTTTGGAATAGAGTGGAGAAATTATTTCTATATAGTGAGTATTAGAAATCTAAACACAAAAAAGAATAAAATATAAGACATGAAAAAGTTCATTATCATTTTAGTAATAATATTAATCCCATCTTTGATTGCCGGATATTTTTTATTTAACAAGGAAACCGGGCTAAGTATAGAATGGGAAACAAAAACTATTGAGCGGGGGGATATGGAAATCTCAATCACTGCTACAGGTACACTGGAGGCGGTTAAGGAAGTAGAGGTTGGAACACAGGTATCCGGAATAATTTCTGTTATATATGTGGATTTTAATTCGAAAGTAAAAAAAGGACAGGTTATTGCCCGCCTGGATACTACCAGCCTTGCTTCCCAGGTTTATGATTCCAGGGCAAATTATACAAGAAAGAGAATCATGGTGGATCAGTCCCGGCGAAACCTGGAAAGAGCTGAGGACCTGTATAAAGAAAAAGTGATGGCGCAGGTGGAGTATGATAAGATACTTGATGAGTATGAAACGGCCAGGTCCAATCTTTTATCTGCGGATGCCCAATTGGAAAGGGCAAAGATTAATCTTAGTTATGCAACTATTATATCTCCCATTAATGGAGTGATTATTTCCAGAAATGTAGAGCAGGGACAAACTGTTGCATCCAGCTTTAACTCTCCAACCTTGTTCAATATCGTGAACGATTTGACTAAAATGCAGGTGGAAGCGAGCATTGATGAGGCTGATATTGGCCAGATAGAGGAGGGCCAAAAAGTTAGTTTTACTGTGGATGCATATCCGGATGACACATTTAGCGGAGTAGTCAGACAAAAGAGGCTGAAACCTGAAATTGTTTCCAATGTTGTTACTTACACAGTGATAGTGGATGTCCCTAACCCCGGTTTAAAATTAATGCCGGGAATGACAGCAAGTATTACGGTATTGATAGACGAAAGGAGGGCTGTATTAAAAGTTCCCTCCCGGGCTCTTAGCTTCCAGCCTCCTTATAGTTATATTGAGTATTATCAGAATAATTTGCCCGATTCTGTTAAACAAGCTATGGATGATAGAGTTTCTTCAATGAGGGAACGTATGAAAGAGCGGGGTATGACCGATAGCCAGATTGATGAACGTATTAATTCTATTGCCTCAAGGACGATGTCAGGAGGAGGATCAGGAGGGATGGGAAGCGGACAGGGTTTTCCAGGGGCTGCGGGAAGAGGTGGCTCTGCTGAAGGTGGTGCTTCTGGTGCTCGTGGATCAATATGGAGCAGTCAGGGACAACCGGGAATGGTCTGGATAAAGGAGGGAGATGCAGTGAAACCGGTTCGGGTAAGGACTGGCCTGAGCGATGGCGCCTTTGCAGAACTTCTTGGTGAACAGTTGACAGAAGGAATGGAGGTGATTATATCTGCAATATATGACGAGGAAAAGGAATCTCAGCAGCGCCAGACAAATAATCCCTTTGTTCCACAAATGGGATCCGGGAGAGGAAGAGGATTGAGATAAAAACAGATAATAAAAAAAATGAAGTATGAATTCTGATGAATTAATTATCTCTGTTGAAGAACTGACCAAGGTATTTGATATGGGTGAAATAAAAGTTCATGCACTCAGAGGTGTGAATATGAATATTCAGAATGGAGAATTTGTTGCCATTATGGGACCTAGCGGATCAGGTAAGTCCACTTTTATGAATATTATTGGTTGTCTTGATTTGCCCACTTCAGGGGAATATTTGCTTGATGGTGTGAATGTTAAGGAAATAGATAAGGACCAATTGGCCCGTCTTAGAAATCGTAAAATCGGATTTGTTTTTCAAACATTCAATTTGCTGGCACGGACATCTGCACTTGAAAATGTAGAACTTCCTTTATTATACAATCCTGATCTGAAAGCTAAAGAGAGAAGGGAGAAGGCTTTGCATGCATTGGAGATGGTGGGGCTTACAGACTGGCACCATCATTTTCCCAATCAGCTTTCGGGTGGTCAGCAGCAAAGAGTGGCTATTGCCAGGTCACTTGTGAATGACCCTGTCATTATTTTGGCCGATGAGCCAACAGGAAATCTTGATACCCGTACCGGTTTTGAAGTAATGGAAATATTTCAGGATCTGAATTCCAGGGGGAAAACAATTGCATTGGTTACACATGAAGCTGATATTTCGAAGTTTGCGGCAAGAAATGTGATGTTTAGGGATGGAAGGATCTTTAAGGAGAAGCTTGTAACAAAAATAAAGAATGCCAGAGCCGAGCTTGAAGCTTTGCCTGAAGAAGATGATTTTTGACTATAATTTACAAATATGACATTCTTAAATCTAATAATCATAGCTACCAGGTCTTTGAATAAGAATAAGATCAGGTCATTACTTACAATGCTGGGTATCATTATTGGTGTAGCCTCGGTAATTGCCATGTTGGCAATTGGGCAGGGCTCACGCAAGAGCATTGAGGACCAGATCTCTAACCTGGGTACCAATGTTATTATGATCTTTCCCGGGGCTTCGTCGCGCGGGGGTGTATCTTCTGCTGCAGGCTCGGCTGTAAGCCTTGAAATGGATGATGTGGTATCCATAAGCAATGATTGTCCAAGTGTTAAGTATGTTAGCCCTGTTGCCCGTACAAGCGGTCAGGTTATTGCGGGGGCGAAGAATTGGAATACCCAGCTTTATGGAGTATATCCGGAGTATCTCAAAATTCGGAATCTGGAACTTGCCAGTGGAGAAATGTTCGATGAAACAGATGAAAGAAGGGCTTCAAAAGTATGTGTTATAGGTGAAACAGTTGCAGAAAATTTATTTGATGAATACACTGAACCTATTGGACAGAAAATCAGGATCAAAAAGATTCCTTTTCAAATAATTGGTGTGTTGAAGGAAAGGGGGCAAAACAGCATGGGTTCAGACCAGGATGACCTCATAATTGCACCTTTTTCCACGGTTCAAAAAAGAATGAGAGGTTCCAGAAGAGATATACAGCAGATCTATGCATCCGCCCAATCTGAGGAAAAAATCCAGGATGCATCTGATGAAATTGATGAATTGCTCCGCCAAAGAATGAATCTGGCAAAGAATGATGATACACCCTATATGATTCGTACCCAAACCGAGATTGTTGAGATGTTTACATCTACTTCGGATACCATGATTATTCTTCTCGCCAGTATTGCCAGTATCTCTCTGATTGTAGGAGGAATTGGAATTATGAATATTATGCTTGTATCGGTTACGGAGAGAACTCGTGAAATTGGTTTGAGAATGGCTATTGGTGCACGGGGCAGGGATATTCTACGGCAATTTTTGCTGGAAGCTGTTTTGTTGAGCCTGATAGGGGGAATTCTGGGTGTGGGCCTGGGAACCTTAACTTCTACTTTGGTTGTGAAACTAATGGGTTGGCCGGTATTGGTAACCAGTTATTCTATTGTATTATCATTTTCCTTTGCTACGGTGATTGGTATTTTCTTTGGGTGGTATCCCGCAAAAAAAGCAGCAAACCTTATTCCTATGGATGCTTTAAGATATGAGTGATGGGAGCAGAGTTTAGGAGGTTTAGTGGTTTAGAAATTAAGAGTTTGATTTTTTGTATTTTTAAGCAAACAACTTATAGAATAATAAACTAAATACATTGAATTATGCAAAACATTAAATTATTATTTATCTGCGGCTTGTTAGGCTGGTTTTCTTTAGAGCTTTCGGCACAGGGCCTGGAAGAGATCTTAACAAAACATGAAAAGGCTATAGGTACCGATAAGGGAACTATTAATTCTGCTGTAATTAGTGGCTATAGTTACAGGGGAACTACAGAAATTCCCTTCAAGCTTTATGTAAGCAATGGGAAGGTAAGGTTTGAATCTACCGGTGCGAATAAAAGAGCTATGATACAGGTTTTTGATGGACAGAAGGGCTGGATTATTTCTCCACGTTCAACCGAAACCGAGGAGCTTACAGGGAGACAATTGTGGATGATTCAGCACAGGGCTAATATTGGAAGTCCTTTGACCTCATGGAAGAAAAATATTAAGAGATTGAGCCTGGTGGGTACGGAGAAATTGGATGGAGTTGAGGTCTACAAAATTAGGATGGAGGGTAAGGAAGGACTTACTGAGTATTACATAAATAAGGAAAGCTATTTGTTGTTAAAACAAACCAGGCTGGTTCAGCGATCTGGTCAGGAACTTAGAATGCTTACTATATATAAAAATTATAAAGTGGTGGATGGATTTACCCTGGCATTTAATATTGAAACTAAACCCGAGGGCGGGGATGTCCCCCGAGGAAGCCGGATGGGCGGACGTGGAGGAGGAATTCAATTGATAGAGGAGGTAAGGCTCAATGTGCCTGTAGATGATAAGCTGTTTCAGCTTCAGAAATAAAGAAAGGCAGTAGCTCAAATAGTTGAAGATGGAGTACTTGGTTTATATCCAGTAAAGGATTTAACAGATAAACTAACAGAAATTATTAAATACAAAGAATAACGAGAGCTAACAGATGTGCAAAGCACATTAAAACTATGCTCCTGTTTTTTCAGTATTCAACACCCAAATGCGAAAAGTAACCCAGTAAAATTAAGGCTTACAAAGCCAATTTTTAAAAACTGCGGAAAACCATTCAGTGAGTTCATTCCCTTCCTCATCTATGATTTTATATACAATACAATTATAGCCTTCAACAATTTCATAACCTGAATTATTGGTCAGACCCTGACTCATATAGTAATCATGAAAACGAAAAAGGTCCTGGTTCGATATTTTATCTGAAGTGATTGTATGTTCCATATACATATTCATGGCAGGAATAAGAATCGTACTCTTAGCTTCTTTCTGGTCAATAATGATAATATTTTCTTCACCACCCTGATGAAAATCCATCCTGTATAAATGGTCCTGAACAAAAAGTTGGCCTGAAACTGCATCTTGATCAGCAGACAGGATAAAAAAGGTGGCAGAAAATTGCGCATAGTTGATTTGGACCAACATGGTAATAAGAATAGTAGATAAGACCAGTTTTTTCATTATAAAACTATATTTAATGTAAGTTCGACATAATACATACTATTAAGCCTAACAATATCTTTTACTTTGTGAAACTTGGAGCCTTGGTGACTTGGTGGCAAGAAAGAAGATGTAGCCACGAAGACTCTAAGGCACCAAGAAAACACCAAGAACAACGAAATTCGAAACAATTACCAAAATTAAGCCATCAAGGTAATTAATAAATTTTCTCATATATAAGCATATTTACCATTTAGAAAGTTTATAATTTATATTGGGCTCATGTTATTTAATACTATTCTTATTTTCTTGTTTAATATGAACATCTGTTTGTGGGAAAGGTATTGTAATTTTGGCCTTTTTAAGGGCTTTGTCAACTGCACTGGCAACCTCAGTTCTTACCGTCATTCCTCCGGAGAATTGCGGATAGAAAAACAGCAACCTGAAATCCAGTGAGCTGTCCCCAAAATTTGTAAACCAAACATAGGGAGGGGGGTCTTTCATGACCTGTTCGTGCAACATGGCACATTTTTTCAGGATTTTCATTACCTGTTCAATATCACTTCCATAGGCCACACCCACCTTGATTTCCAGCCGCCTCATTTTATCCGAGAGGGTCCAGTTGATTACTTCATTGGAAACCAGGTTCCCATTGGGAATAATCACCTCAGAACGATCGAATGTCTGTATTATACTTGCCCTCATGCCTATGCTTTTCACAGTTCCCTCCAGGTTGCCCACTGTAATGGTGTCTCCAATATGTATGGGGCGTTCAAACAGGAGGATCAATCCGGAGATGAAATTATTTACCACGTTCTGGAGTCCAAAACCTATACCAACACCAAGGGCTCCAAAAATGAATGCCAGTTTATCAAGTTTCATTCCTGCTGCAGCTACTGCAATGAAGAAACCAAAAATGACAATCATATATTTTGCCAAAACAGAAATGGCCCTGGGCACTCCACGTTCAAGCTTAAGCTTATTGAGTACGTCTTCTTCCAATACAATGCGCAATACTTTTGCAATCAAAAATGATATCCAGATAGTGACTATGAAGACAACCATGTTTCCCAGTGAGAAATCTATATTTCCAGTAGTAAAACCGAAATTCCATATCTTTTGAAAAATAGTCGTGATAAAATCATTCATCTTAAAAAGAGTGGCTGCCACGTAAGCCCATAAAAGCATGGCAAGAATATTAAGTGCCTTTACAAACCATGATGAAATATCTGTCGCAAATTTCTTAAATATATTAAATTTTTGCAGGCGCCTGCTCTCAATTACCAGGTCAACAAATCCTGAAAGTATTATGTTGACAGTATAAATCAGGAAGATGCTAAAGAATATCCAGATAAAAGCATTGATGATAAACTCCTCGAATATATAATATCCAAAAAATGTAGAAATTATAGTAACAGAAAGGATAAATATGGAAAGAAATATAAACCCGTTCAGAAATCCCCTGATAAATTTTTGCCTAAAAATCAGATCGGTTCTTTTATTTCTTGAAAAATCAATCAAACCATAAAGTAATGCGAAAGCAAGAAGTATTAGCAGCAGATTATTTAGAATAAAGCCATATAAAATAAAGTCTATCAGGTTTGCCAAAAAAAAGATCAAGCCTATACCATATATATACTTTTTTAATTCTTTATCAAGTAGTTTTGGGATAAGGATCATGAGAGGAAGAAGTGTTGCCACATAAATGAGCTTATAATAATCTTGAGGGGCAAAAGGAGAAAGAAACCTGGTTATTATAAGGGAAATGAAAAGTGAGGTCGGGAGTGGATTGGAAAGTAATTTGAACGCCTTATTTATCAGGAGGTTTTGTACTCCTTCTCTGGGAGCTATATCTGTATTGCGCTTTATAAATACAAGTACCCCGTATATGAATATAAAAATGAATAAAATTATCAGGAATCTGAATTTGTTGTTGCCTATATAATCCTGTACGGGCAGCATATTTCGTTTTAGGTTTCCCATTATACTTCCAATGATTTTTTCATCCTTTTCTTTTTTGAATAAAACCGTATGAAGTGCAGGCCCTTTGGTATTGAGTAAAGTATTTTCAATTTTCTCTACAGCTGTCTGTATTTCAGAGAGGTTCTCGTCAATATCTATGCTTGTTTCAGTTGTCCGTTCCAATTGCAGCATTACCAATCGACTTTTCTGGTTAATCGTACTGCTAATTGATTCTAAATCGACAATAAAAGAGGTAACCAGATTTCTATTTGCTTCTGGCAGTTCCTCAGGAAAAGCTTCCAGGCTTCGGTTCCAGGTATCTTCAATTGTCTGAATGGCATCATTCTCTTTTTTTAAGTTGTTTAGAATGTTGTTTAGCTGTGTCTGAAACCTGTTGTTATGTATTTTCTTTTGATTCCAAAGGTACATGCGGTTTTCAAGTTCTCTTCTCTCCACTTTGCCGGTATCACTGGCTATAAGCTCTGTTACGAACAGCTCAAAGTCAACGAAAAAACTATCCAATTCTATACGAATGATTTTAAGCCCATCGTCAGAGATCAAATTCTTATGGATCTTTCTCATTTCAGAATTTGCTGCAGGAAGTTTATTTGAAATCTCAGCAGCCATAATCAGTTCAGGTTCTGCAACTTCAACTGTGTCGGTTTCAGAAACCTGGCCAAAGCTATATTCTACTGTTACTGTTAAGATTAATAAGAGTAGAAACCAAAAAGAAAATACTTTTCCTTTATGTGCTTTTAGTAATTGTCTGTGCTGGTTCATTTTATATTGTTTTAAGAATAGTATTGGAGGGTCTTGAAATATTTTGCAAGATATTCAATTTTTATTTTTTAAGAAGAATACAAACCTGGCAATACTGAAAATAATCAGTAGTTCTCCTGTTAAAAATATACCCCATTGAAAACGTTCCGGTATGTAGCTGAGAATTGCCGTGGTAAAGCCAGGTTCCAACAGGGAGGGCCCACCTTTGCTAAAATATCCTTCAGCTATCAGTAATCTGGTATAGTCAAACAGGAAGCTTGAAAATATAAGAAATGCCCCTGTGATGAAGGGATACCAGAAGACAGAATTGATTTTTTCAGGGGCTTTGATTTGAGTAAGTGTCGAAAGTGCAAAAAAGATCATGGTCACGGAGCAAATCAAAGGCGCCAGTACTGGTCCTGTCCAGGTAAGGGGAATAAGGAAGAGAATATCCCAGGTAAGTAAGGATTCAGGCCAATCCAGGAATAACTTTAGGGCGACATAATAAAAAATATCCCACACTCCAAAGCTGAATAAAAACCATGAAAACTTTTCAAGTGCGGACCTGCCTATAAGAAACCCGATGCTTAAAAGCATGATCAATGTACTGAGTTCCCTTACCAGCTCAATTACAAATATTCTGGGTGGAATTAACTGCAGTGGAAAAATAAAACCCTCAGGGTAGTACAACTCTCGCATATAAACTACCACCGTAGCTTCAAGAAAACCCATGGCCACTGCAAAAAGAGTGACAAGAATGACTTTTTTTCCTAACTTTTCTTGCAAGGTCATATGAATCGATAGTCTAAAAACTATGAATATCCCGTGCTTTCTGATCCAGTCTGGATTCAGTTGTCTTAATAAAAATAGGAAATATTTCAGGTTTTATCAAGAAAATTATTTTGTGAACAGAGGTGATTCTATCGGAATAAGTATATTCTTTTTTGTGGGAATAAGAATTTGCAAGCCTGCAGAAATGCGAAGTGATGTAGTGAGTTGTGTTCCTGTCAGGTTTTGGTAAACTGGTATTTCAATTGCTGTAAACACAGAACTCCATTGGTTGATATTCACACCCAGGAAAACAAACTATGTACTGAAAAGCGAGGCGACAGCCCATAGCTGCCCTGAAAAAAAACACTTTGTGAAAGCCTTTTATTGATTATTACTGTAATTTGAACAAATCATCGATAAATCTGTGAATTGTTTTTTTATTGAGACAGAATAGTGTATCATTGCCAAAATTTTTACCATTAAATTTTAATTAAAATGCTAAGGAAAAGTATACTATTATTCATGTTTGCAGGACTTCTTGTTTCTTCTTGTAAGGTTAATAAAGGCATGGAGAATTCTGTATTGGACTCAGATTTGAAGAAGGCCAGTTATAGCCTGGGAGTAACTGCTGGTTCCTTTTATTTACAGCAGGGCTTTGACAGTCTTAATGTGGAAGCTTTTTTCAATGGATTTAGTACAGCAATGGAGGAGGGGGAGCTCCAAATGTCGGAAGAAGAATGTAATATGTTTTTACAGGAATTTTTCACAAAGGCATCTGTAGCCAAAACTGAAGAATTGAAAAAGGAGGGACAGGAATTTCTTGAGGAGAATGGGAAAAGAGAAGGTGTTATTAGTCTGGAAAGTGGATTGCAATATGAGGTGATTAATGAGGGTACAGGTGCCAGTCCGTCCTTAACCGATAAAGTAAAGACACATTACCATGGTACTTTGCTTGATGGAACGGTATTTGACAGTTCTGTAGAGCGGGGAGAACCTATTTCTTTTTCGGTTGATGGAGTAATTGCTGGTTGGACCGAAGCCCTTCAACTGATGAGGGAGGGATCCAAGTGGCGCTTGTTTGTACCTTACGATCTTGCATATGGCGAACGTGGTGCAGGACAGGATATAGCACCCTTCGCTACTTTGATTTTTGAAGTGGAATTGCTTGAAATTGAAAAATAAACTCAATTTGTAACAGAATTAAACCTCTCGATGCTTTATTGGGAGGTTTTTTTATTGTAATGATAAATTGCTTCTTGTTTCAGAGGCATTTTTTATTTCTCAAATCGGTGTTCGTTAATCGATATTCGATATTCAAGCAGGGATTCAGGGGAAAAAAGAATTTTGGGACTATCCGGATTGAGTCCGAAGGTTATTGGGGAGTGGTTTGCACTGTAGAGCGACTCTCCAGAGTCGCTTAGGACCCTAAAAAGTGCTCTGACGAGCACAAACGACTTTGGAAAGTCGTTCTACATTGCCTTTTGACTCAAGAAGTTTTCGATAGCTCGACATCTTGTTGGGTATTATACTCGTCAGACCACTTGGAGTGGTCAGACGAGTGGGAGCGAATTTATAGATAGAGAATTCTTACTATCCTGAAAGAATCAACTACCTCAACTTTAGTTTGTCTATTTCCTCAAGTGTGTCAGGGTTGATTACAATCATTGAAACGCTGTTTCCATCCACAGTAAACATGCAAACTGCGTTCTGGGTGGTAAATCCTGATGTATACGGCGTCCATGGAGTTTCTTGTTGGGCATAATAAGGTGCTCCTGCAGCTCCGTTATTGATTTGATAGATTGTTCTGCTGAGTTTTATTTTTTTTCCGGAGTAGTTTTCAGGGTAAATATTCATTTCCGGATGAATTTCTGTTTTACAGTAGTTGTGTTCATCCCCGGTCAGAAAAGCAACAACCTTATCACTTTTATTAATTGCCAGGTTCAGCAATTGATCTCTTCTTTCAATAATACCTTTTTCTACTGCTTTCCCTGCAATATATGGCCTTGGAGTATTGTCGCCATTGTACCACATATCATCATACACATGCCCACCGTTCGGAAAGAATGGAGTGTGAATAGTTACAAATATATGGTCTATAGTATTATCTTTTTCAAGTTTTTTAAGGGTTTTCTTAAACCATTTTAGCTGCATATCCATAACATAGCCATGAATATTTCCTCCAACAAATGGAACAGAGCCCGTACTTGGCGTATACCAGTAGTTAGAGTTTAAAGTAATTACTGCAATGTTATCATAAGTATAATAAAATACATTTTCATCATAAGAGGGGTAGTCAGTTGTACCGGGATCCGGGTCATAAGAAGAACCATCCTCACTTTTGGGGCCATTATGTGGATTAACTGCAACTTCTGCAAAAAGAGATTCGCTGGAATCATCTTTATAGGGAAAGCGATCAAGACTTACACTATAAAGCTTTGCAGAATCCTGAAAAGTTATGTTATAAGATTCGTGGTTCCCCATTCCAAAGATCACGGGAAAATGATGGCCAAAAGGTGTTACGGCATTTTGCCAGTTGTGGTACTGAAGCCTCATATGGTCCTTATTGGTGCTGTAACCGCTGATAAGGTCGCCTGTAAACTGAGCAAAGGCAATATTATTACTTGCACCTACAGCCATGATCTTTTTAATAATATAAACATTTGCTCCGTATAAATTTCTTTCACCCCAGCCACTGCCCCCACGGGAGTCACTTGAATAGGAAAAAATAAACTTTTTTCTTGATCCTGGCAATGGACTGGTTTTAAAGGAGTAGGATTGTTCCAGGATTCCATAGTGAACGGTATAGTTATACGTTCTATCAGCCTCCAACCCATCAATTTTTATTTCATGACCTTTTGTTGGAGAAGCATCTTCAAAACTTTGTCCATCGACTGATACCTTGCAAATTGATTCCTCACTTGTTACAAAGGATATGCTTACACCGCCCGGATGAACAAGGTTTACAAAGGGCCCGGTTTGTATACTATTGATCACATGGAAGGGTCCTGTTCCTGAAAAACTGATAATACCATCATAAATAATAGCTCCCCTATGATCAATTACCCTATACCCGATGGTTCCTTTTCCTGATTCCTCCCATCCTGTCATATCAAACCTGCCTCTCAATTGATCAAAGTCAATGGAAGCCTTCCCCGAAACTATTCTGGCAGGACTACTCCGGTATACAGGTATTGGGTGTTTTGAATCATTATAGTGGATTAAACCATAAAATACCATCCCGTGAAAATTGTTTCTCTGAAAATTGAAGTCAATACCTTTTTCAGTCCCCACAGGATTTCCCTGCATCTGCGTTAAAGTGTAATTTAGCCTATGGGGAAGAACCTGTACGAGTTTATCCCCCTCCTCTGTCATGAGAAAAATATTGCCTTCAGCATCTTTTTGAAGCCCACTTAAAACAACTGGAATGTTTTGAGCTGTAAGACTAAAGCTAATATTTATAAAAAGAATTGTCACTATTAGATTTTGGTGAAATGTGTTTTTCATCAGCTTTGAATTGTAAGTTTCCTCAAAAATATAAATTGAATTCATACTGACCAGTAGTTTTGCCAGAAAAAATTGATTTGTTTGTGTATGAACATGGAAAAATGTCTCATTTACATCATTTTATGCTGTTTATATGAATTCAATGCAGCTTAATTTTTTTGAAATTGCAAAAACTATAGTCTATGAATTCATTAACTTTATCCTGTTGACAAAATAAACTCATCAAAAATGAGACCTAAAACAGATGTTCAAGCGAAAAAAGATTGGATAAAGATACAGACTCTTGAAATGCATACAGGGGGAGAACCCCTGAGGATCATTACGGGAGGATTGCCTGAAATTCCAGGCAAAACAATTCTTGAAAAAAGAAAATACTTCAAAGAAAACTATGACCATATTCGTACAGCCACCATGTGGGAGCCACGAGGTCATGCAAATATGTATGGTGCCATACTTACCGAACCTGTGACCCCGGATGGAGATATTGGTGTTTTTTTTCTGCATAATGAGGGCTATAGCACCATGTGCGGACATGGAATACTGGCAATTACCAGATATGTACTGGAAGCAGGGCTGGTTGAAAAATCAGGAGTACGCATGGATTTGAAAATCGACACCCCTTCAGGCCGGATTCTGTCTGGTGCAAAATATAAATCAGGAAAACTAAAAGAGCTTAGTTTTCAGAATGTACCATCTTTTGTATTCCTTGAGAATGAACTCCTGGATGTTCCGGGAATTGGCAGGATATATATTGATATTGCTTTTGGCGGGGCTTTCTATGCTTTTTGTGATGCAAAGAATTTAGGACTGAATCTGGATTCTACAGACTATATAAAACTTATGGATTATGGGAGGAGAATAAAGAGGGCAGTGGTGAATAATTTTACTCCAAAGCATCCCGAATATTCAGAATTAGCTTTTCTATATGGAGTGATTTTTACGGGGGATCCTTATAACTACAAAAATCATAGCCGGAATGTCTGTATTTTTGCAGACGGTGAATTAGACAGGTCTCCAACAGGAACCGGAGTGAGCGCCAGGGCTGCAATACATTTTTCAAAGGGTGAATTGAAAGTGGGAGAGAAGATAAGGATTGAAAGTATTTTAGGTTCCACAATGGATGTTGAAATTAAGAAACTTGTTGACTATGGCTCGGGGCAGGCTGTTATTCCTGAAGTTTATGGCTTTTCCTGGTATACCGGCAGAAATGAGATATGGATAGATCCTGAAGATCAATTCGCAAATGGATTTATATTTAGGTAATTAAGGTATTAATAAAAGAAAAAAGAACACATGGAGAAGCTTGGCTTGTTGAGAGAAACCATGAAATCAAATGGTCTGGATGCTTGTTTAATACCTATGACCGATCCTCATATGGGGGAGTATGTTCCGGATTATTGGAAAGTAATTCAATACTTATCTTCCTTTTCCGGATCGGCTGCAACTATTGTGATAACACAAAAATTTGCAGGATTATGGACAGATTCGAGGTATTTTATCCAGGCTGAAAAACAATTGAAAGGTTCTGGAATTGAACTCATGAAGCTAAAAGTACCGCATACTCCCGAATATATTGATTGGATAAGGGATAATCTTGATTCAGGTTTGGTGCTGGGTTTTAATAGCGAGGTGGTTTCCATTGGACTTTTCAGGCAAGTCAAGGAAAAACTTGAACCGAATGATATAAAACTGAAAGAAACTAATGATCTGACTCAGGATATCTGGACAGATCGTATGGAATTGCCTGGCTCCCGGGTATATGATCATGCTGTTTCATTTGCCGGACAGGATAGGGTTAAAAAGATTAGTAAAATAAGGGAATCTATGCGTGAGAAAGGGGTGAATTACCATCTGTTGTCGGCCCTGGACGACATAGCCTGGACTTTTAATATCAGGGCAAGTGATGTGCAATACAGCCCTCTGGCAATTTCATTTGCACTTATTTCCGAATCAAATTCCTTCCTCTTCATTGATCAGAATAGAATTCCCCTGGAGTTAAAAAATGATCTGCTGAAAGCAGGGCTTGATATTTTACCTTATCGCCAGATATATTCTGCCCTTTCCAATTTAGATCCTAAGGCAAGAGTTTATCTTTCAACAACTTCCGTAAATATTCGTTTATACAATAGCATCCCTTCAGAATGCCTGATTTGGGAAGGAATCAGTATACCGGCTTTACTAAAATCCATTAAATCAGCTAATGAAATTGCGCATATAAAGAATGCAATGATCAGGGATGGAGTTGCCCTGACAAATTTTTTTTATTGGCTTGAAACGAATTTAGCATCAGGACAACAAACTGAAATATCGGTTTCTGAAAAATTAGAGGAATTCAGGGCAGAGCAGGATTATTTTATGGGGCCAAGTTTTGCTACCATTGCAGCATACAGGGAACATGGGGCCATTATTCATTATGAGGCTACTGCTGAAACGAATGTTACTTTAGCCACAGAAGGTATTTTTCTCCTGGATTCTGGTGGCCAGTACCTTGATGGAACCACCGATATAACACGAACTATTTCTTTAGGAAACCCAACTGATCAGCAGAAAAGAGATTTCACCCTGGTTCTCAAGGGCTGCATTCAACTTGCTACCTGCGTGTTTCCCGAAGGTACCAGGGGTTCCCAGATAGAAGTCCTGGCACGTAAAGCACTGTGGAAATATGGATTTAACTATGGTCATGGGACAGGACATGGTGTAGGCTATTTTTTAAATGTTCATGAGGGTCCACAAAATATTGGCAGTTCAGCTTCCGGTTCAAATGAAGTAGCCCTTCAAGCGGGAATGCTAATTTCAGACGAACCTGGTTTGTATAGAGAGGGAGAATATGGAATCAGGACTGAGAATCTCGTTGTGGTTAAGAAAACCAGGGAAACAGAATTTGGAAAATTCCTGACATTTGAAACTGTTTCACTTTGTTATATTGATCAAAACTTAATAGAGCCGGGCTTACTTGAAAAGGAAGAAAAAGATTGGATTAATAATTATCACAAGGAAGTGCTTGAAGCCTTGTCTCCTTTTTTAGAGGAGAAAGTAAAGAAATGGCTTAAAGAGAAAACGAAAGAAATGATTAATGATTATTGAATAATGACTAATGAATAATGATTTAAGATAAAAGAGCCAATATGGAAGATTGGAAAAATGGAACGAAAGCACAAATCCCAAAAATCAATTAACAAATAAAAAACAAAATACAAATTCCAAGATTCAAGACGAAAGTTGAATGTCAAAGTAAAGCCTGGTAGATCGATCCTCCGGATCGATTAACGAACCGGGAGGTTCGTTATACTTTACTTTTGTTGAGCAAAGCTTAAAGCCTTAGTGTTTAGAGCTTTAATTCAAAAAACCGTATTCCCCTGGTGGGGTTATTATTATACCTTTCCACTTCCCGGAATCCGTATTTTTGGTATAAACTTTGAGCAGCATTCATCCATGGATGTGTATCCAGTCTCATTAAGCGGTACATATTATCCCGTGCTTTACTGATAAGCTCTGTAACAAGTTTCTCTCCAATCTTTTCTCCCCTGAACTCATTTTTAACATACAATCTTTTCATTTCACAAATTTCTTCTCCAATTTTCTTATAGGCTACACATCCGGCAGGCTGGTTCTTGAAATAGGCAATAAGCAGGCAACCCTCCGGGGCAGAGTAATCACCCGGCAAATTTTTCAGTTCATTCAGGTAATCACCGAGGGCGTCATCATGATTTCTAAGTTCTCCATAATTTTCCAGGAGCTTTTTAATGTCATGTAATTGCTGTGGCTTAATTGCTTCATATATCTGGCTGGCTGTCATTTGTTGAATAATGTATAATTTTTCAGGTTTGTTCCGGTTTATAATCAAAGTTAAGTATTCCCGGAGATTTTTCTCTTTCCAGGTTCAGCAGGTATCTTTTTTTTTCAATTCCACCACTATAGCCAATAAGTTTTCCATTGCTTCCAATGATCCTATGACATGGGATTAATATGGCAATCCTGTTTTCGCCATTGGCGCGGGCAACAGCCCTTACAGCTTTTCCGGACCCTGTTTTTTCAGATAACTCTTTATAAGTCATGGTTTTTCCATAAGGAATCTTTTCAAGTTCCTTCCATACTTTATCCTGAAATTCACTAGCCTGAATTACAAGTGGAATATCAAATTTCTTTCTCTTCCCCATAAAATATTCTTTTATCTGATGTGCTGTCAATTCCAGGTATGAACTCATTCCAACTTCAGGCAAAGAATTTAAGGATTTCGCTAATTTTATAATCTGTTTTTCAAGTCTTCCCTTGATTTGAAATTCGAGCAAACACAGTCCCTGGTTTGTTGTTCCTGCTATCATTATGCCAAGGGGTGTAGTAATCTCTGCTAAAGTGAAGTTAATAGATCCAATGCAGGTGTTTTTTTGCTCAAAATTATAAGCTTTGATCTTCTCCGATATTTCTTGTATTGAAATCAATTTTAGTAAGCCCGAATTAACATTAATGAATATGTTGCTTAATACTTATTTGAGTATAATATAATCCCGTAAATCAGATCTCAATATATTTTCAAGTTCAGAAAATTTATCCCTGCTGGTTTCGGTAAATAAAAAACCAAAAACCGGGTATTCATGGAAGTCAATTTTCCTCAGATCCAATGGTTTTTCAAACTCCGACAATAATTTTTTGAAATTAAACTCTTTGATCTGGTCACTCTCAAACCCTGAACTATTATCCAATACTATGATGCTAAAGGTTTTATCAAGTAAAATCATTATAAGATAAGCCTGGAATGGTGTTTATTATTTCTGCTGTTAATTAATTCACAATTAAATTTTGCCGGGTTATTCCTGAAACATTTATCCTTTTATTATATAAAATAGTAATAATCATGGTTAAGGTGATGCCTGATTATCTGTCTTATATTTGTTCCATTCTTTCGACCGGGAACCAATAAAATCTATAACCTTTTGATGTTCCATTTTCCCGTTTCCTGATGGTTTTATCGCCGGGCCAAAGGCAATATGAATTGGTTCTTTTCTACGAAGTGGTCCAAGATCATGTATGAGTTTTCCATTGCCCCAGAAGTCTGTTTTAATGGCAACCGGAATTACCTGGCAATTTGCTTTTAATGCCAGCTTTATACCAAGGGAATTAAATTCATCTGGATTAAATATAATTCTCCTGGTGCTTTGCGGAAAAATTATTATTGAGGTATTTGTTCCAAGCATTTCCGGACCCTCCTTCAATACTTTCATCAGGTCTTCCCTTGAATTTGAACGGCTCACCAGGATAGGTTTCCTGGTTTGCATTGTATCTCCAAAAAGAGGGTGGTTGACAAGGCTCTCTTTTACAACGAAGTTAATCTTTTTAATAGGATTTATTATGCAGGGAAAGATCATGGTTTCCATGGTACTCATGTGATTGCTGATGAATACAACCGGACCCTTAACCTCGCGGATACAATCAAGGCCGGTAATGTGAATTTTTCCTCCTGCGTCTTCAACTAATTTTAATGTATCATAGGAAGATTTTTCCCATTGAGGCGTGAGATATTTACCTGATCTGGCCATCTTTCTTGATTTAAGTACGATGTAAGCAAATCGAATGGTGAATACCAGCCATGTTTTCAACAGGAGACTTAGCAAGAAAGGCTTTGTATTCTGTGGATCTGTATGATATTCATTTTCAGGAAATAACTGGTTCATAGTATTATTTTTTCGGGTTCATTATAAAACGTTCTGCTTCTATAGATTCAATTTTCTCCCTTGTGTAATATACAGGAAAGTACTGATCATTGGCCCATAATTCAAACAGATTTTTATAAAAAGGACTTTCCGGATCTCCTGACTGTCCCGGGGTATTGGTTCCAATTGCCAAATCCCAATCTCCGGTATCCACAATAAGTTTGAAAGTGGCACCATGTGTTTGCTTGTTGTTCCTACCGGTTGCGCAAACGGTATAACTGTTTCCTCCGCGTGGTAAAGGACCTGCATTGACCTTTTCTTTCCATTCCTCGTTCAGTATATTGCTTAAAGAATGTTTTATATAGACATGTTTGAACTGCTCCTGCCCGTAAATCCAATCTTCAGGCCTGGGACCGTAGGTTTCACTTAAAAAATTAATTGCCTGTGTGAATGATTCCTTAAGGAATTCATTCCTTCCAATTTCTCCTGTATTCCATGAATTATTGGGATTTTGTATGAAATTGATAATTGTTTTCAATTGGAGAGATACCAGGTTCTTAATTTCTTCAGGAACAAACAAGGCATTGGCATTATCCATTATCTGCCTTTCCCAGGCAACGTAAATCCCTGCCATGGGCAAATTCTTATCCAGTACAAAATTCCAATCTTGTAACAGAGCTATGGCTTCTTCTTCCAAACCTGTATCAAAATCCAGATCTTTTAGGTAAGGAACCAACAGGCGTGCAGGTATGGACTGATAATCTGTTTGAAGCTTCTTCATCAGCTCCATATTGAACTTCTTTCCTGAACTTAATACTTCATTTACCCGGTCTCCACGGTATGGATCTGACCAGATGTAGCTAATTGCATCCCAGTTGTCATAGTTTTCGGGTGTTACATTCTGGTTTGCTGTTGCAAAAAATCCGGATTTTGGATTAAGAGTATTGGGCTTTTCCAGGATTGGTAGAAATTTCTCCCATTCATATCTTCCATCACCGGGTACAGGAACCAGACCACTGAAGTTAGTTCGCACAGGAGCAATACCAACTGCCTGCCATCCAATATTCCCGAATTTGTCTGCCCATATCATATTTTCTCCTGGTATATTGCTGTAACTACATGCCTCCCTGAACTCTTCCCATGATTTAGCCTGGTCCATTCTCAGGGATGCCAGGTAGGGAGATCCTCCCGCTTCCAGCCATGCACATCTTACTGCATAGGCTTTTAAATGTACAGAGTCGATATAACTTACAGGTCCGTGCCTCGTATATTTCAGTTCCACATGCACATTTTCTAGATGTTTTACCCTGATTGTATCTTTTATAATTTTCATCTCTTCCCATTCACCCTTGTAGCTGTATTGATTTAGATTTTTGGGGTTCAGATCGTATACATATAAATCTTCTCCATCTGTTCTGAATACGGTTAATCCCCATGCTCCATATTCGTTATGACCAATTGAAATACCTGGAATTTCCGGTTCTCCACCCCCTATAACATTCCACCCCGGGGCTACCAGGTGAACCATATATCTCAATGATGGAACTGCCAGGGTTCTGTGCGGGTCATTTGCCATAATGCTTGCCCCGTTTTCCGTAAGTTCGGGGCCCACAAGCCAGTTATTACTTCCTATGGAAATCCAGTCGGTTTTGTTTCTTGTAATTACATTTTCGTAGTCTGCCGGATCAGAATTCATGACAATGCCATCTTCGGGTTCTACAAGGTCTTCCGGTAAAAACTTTACAGGTCTACGGTATGCTTTGTATAATTCCAGTATTTTTTCATTCAGTAGCTCTCCCCTGATGGCCGGATCAAGAGTAATGTCCGGATCTTTTGGGTGGAACCACACCAGTTCTTTTACTTTTTCAGCACCCACTTTTGACACTGCCATTCCAATGTCAAGTTCCTGGCCAATATTCCCGAGCAATCCCTGGTGCCTGGAAATTACAACTTCCGGAGTCCAGTATCCAGGCTCAAGGCCCAGCATATGAAATTCAAATGGAAGCATTTCAGGATCATCTAAAACTTCCCTGATGTATGCATTCACTCCTTCCACATAGGCATTTATAATTTCTTTACCCTCAGGATGATAATGATTAAGCTCACTGGTAATATCTCCCCTGAACTGGAAAAGTCTGGTACCGATGTCTCTTTTTAATTCTCTCTCTCCCAAAATCTCAGCCACAGTACCTGTGGCCTGTCTTCTCCATATCTCAAATTGAAAAAGCCTGTCGCGGGCAGCACAATAACCCTGGGCAAAAAACAGGTCTTTCTGATTTTTCGCATAGATATGGTTGATTCCATACTTGTCACGTATTACCTCAACAGTAGATTCCAGTCCTTCAAGGGTTCTGGACTGTTGTTTATTGTTTACACAGGAAGTAAAAAGAAGTGTAAGACTAATAGCCAGGTAAACAGTTTGAACTGGTTTGAAACACATATTATTAAAGTTTAAAATCAGATTTGTTAATTACAAAATATCGGGTGGCATATCTAATAGAGCTGGTTTGAATCAATCTGAAAGATCTTTATATACTTTGGAAAAAATAATTTCTTCATAACGGTTTTTTAACTCAATATACCGCTCATAAGCATCTTTCCCTGGTACCTGGTCTGCTCTTCCCAGCATTGATGAAAGATAAGATAATTGATCCAGGAGCATGGGTGTCATATAGGGTCCCTCAGCTGTTACAAACTCCGACTGGATTTGTGCAAGATTCTCATCCTCAGAAAGGTATTTATTTTTTTTCTTATTGTTAGCATCTATCTGCTCCTTCAGTTCCTTCCTTTTTTCATCGATCAGGTAAGCTGATTTTTTTGCTAAACTTACAAGATCTCTTATTTGTATGGCTAGTTCTTCCTTCAGCAGCAGATCATCCAGGCAAACCATAGTTTCTTCCAGCCTTGGATCCATCATCAATTCAAAATTTTGAGTATAGCTTGTTCCATTCACGCTTAGTCTTACATAATAAGTTCCGGGTGAAGCATCCGGGCCTCCGGAAGATCTTCTTCTTTCACTCTTGTCCCATGGTCCGTGATGTCTCATATCCCAGCGAAAACGATTAGTCCCGGCATGATTTGTCAGTCTTGTACTAGCCATATTCCTTCTGTAATAAGCCATCATTTCATTTTCTTCACCTGTTTCTTCTTTTTGTTGGCTCATATAGCTACGTATCACATTTTTATCTTTGTTCAGGATTTCAAGTTTAATGACCTGGTCAAATTTATCATGTAAATAATAGTCAATAATGACAGAAGGAGAAGGGTATTCAGGGATTGAATTACTTCCTGTGCCTCTATATCGAAATCGATAAGTATCCAATGGTTTAAAAAGAACTGCCTCCTGTATATTTTTATGGCTCTCAAGATCATACAGCGCAGTAACATTATCCATGATCCAGAAGGAACGGCCCATGGTGGAAAGAATCAGGTTATTCCGGAAGATCTTTATATCCGTTACCGGAGTGACCGGAAGATTTTGCTGAAAGGGAACCCAGTTGAGACCATCATTAAAGGAAATAAAGATTCCAAATTCAGTACCTGCATAAAGCAAGCCCTCTTTATCAGGATCCTCTCTAATCACCCGGGTTGGGAAATCATTTGGAATACCATTTGTACCTGTAGTCAGCAGCTCCCAGTTTTTTCCATAATCGCCGGTTTTATAAATATAGGGATGCCAGTCACCCAGTTGGTAGCGCAAAACTGCGATATAGGCTTTTTCTTCCTTATGGGGAGAGGGCTCTACACAATCTACCCTGCCTCCGGGAGGAAGATCTTCGGGGCTAACATTCTCCCAGTCAGTTCCACCATTCCTGGTAACATGGACAGGCCCGTCATTTGCACCCACCCAGATAAGGCCTTCCCTGAGGATGGATTCGCGAATTGAATAAATGCTACTGTAGTATTCTTCTCCTGTAATATCCCTGGTGATCGGGCTTCCTGAATTTACCTGTTTGTCTGCTTCAAAAGCTGTTAGGTCAGGCGAAATAGTTTCCCATGTAACACCATCATTGATTGTTTTATGAAGGTACTGGGATGCATGATATACCACATCAGGATTGTGTGGTGAAACATGGATAGGGGAGACCCTCTGAAACCTGTATTTGAGATCTTTTGGATTGTGGCTATAGATATTTGTAGCTCCAACATAATACTGTTTTTCCTGCCCTGTACGTTTATCATATACTCCAAAGCGACCCTTACAATTTGAATAAATAATATCTGGATTTCCTGGTTTTGGAACGGCAGGACCCGTTTCGCATCCACCCACTGAAAGCCAGAAACCGGTAGCACCGGAAGGGGCATTATAGGGAGGCAGGCTTGGAACAGCAATAGTGCTGTTATCCTGTTGTCCTGCATATAACCAATAAGGATATTGATCATCTACCTCCACCTGGTATAATTCAGCAGTGGGCTGATTATGTTGTGTGGACCAGGATATTCCTCCATTTTGAGTAATATTAGCTCCACCGTCATTGGATTGAATAAACTCCAGGGTGTCATTTGGGTTGATCCAAATATCATGGTTGTCTCCATGAGGGGGCCGCAGATTCTTCCAGCTTACACCTCCATCGGTAGAATGTAAAAATCTGCCAGCCATTACATACAAAGAATTTGCATTGAGAGGGTTAGCTTCAATATTGCAGTAATAAAAAGGACGGTTAATAATTGCTGTATTTGTGCTGATCAAGCTGAATGATTCCCCCATATTGTCACTTCTGTACAGGCCTCCTTCTCCTTTTGGTGCTTCTACCAAAGCGTATAAGCGATTGGGATCAGCCGGAGACACAGCCAGATCAATTTTACCAATCAGACCTCCAGGAAGACCCTGGCTCAATTTGGTCCAGTTACTTCCTCCATCTTCAGATTTATAAATACCGCCAGCCTTTTCACCACCAGAGATGATTGTCCATGGTTTTCTTTCCGCACGCCACATGCTGGCATATAATATGTTTGGATTGGAAGGAGCAAATTCAATGTCTACAGCACCAATGGTGTCTGCAAGGTAAAGTACATGCTGCCAGTCTTTTCCTCCATTCAGGCTTCGGTATATTCCGCGTTCTTTATTGGGCTGGAACGCCTGTCCGATTGCGGCTACAAAAACTATATCAGGTTGATCCGGATGAATCTCGAGAGCTCCAATCTGTCCAACTTTCTCAAGCCCTATATGTTCCCATGATTTCCCACCATTTTCTGATTTATATACTCCTTTTCCTGTAATTACATTTGATCTTATTCCGTCAGACCCAGTCCCTACATAAACAATATCAGGATTAGAAGGTACTACCCGAATGGCTCCAATGGATGGAGTAGAAAAGTAACCATCGGATATGTTTTTCCAGTTGATTCCATAATCTTTAGTTTTCCAGACACCACCGCCACTGCTACCCATGTAATAAGTACCCGGAATAGAAGCCACACCTTCTACAGTAGTTACCCTGCCTCCCCTGTTAGGACCTACATTCCGGTACTGAAAAGCCTGGAATAATTTTTGTTTTCCCTCTCTCGGGCTATCCTTTGTTTGGGCAAATACTGAAATTGAAAAAAATAGAAAGAACAGGAATCCAAACCTGAATTTTAAATGAGAACTCATAATGATTATGATTAGATTAATAATGAGTGATGAAAGTACAAATTATTAAAGGCCTATTGAAGGCATAATGATCAATTATTGTTTTTTCCTTAGCATATGTCCGCCCCGTTCACCAGTGAAAATTCCATCATTACGAACTACAACTCCATTAACCATCACAAAATCAAAACCTTCTGCAATTATGTGTGGATTTTTATAGACAGCTTTGTCTTCAATCTTTTCAGGATCAAAAACAAGGATATCTGCAGCAAAGTTCGTTTTGATCAGGCCTCTTTTCTGTTTAGTAAGTCCCAGTGATCTGGATGGCAGCCCTGTCATTTTGTGGATAGCCTGTTCAAGGCTGAGAACCTGTTTTTCCCGAACATAATATCTGATTACTTTGGCGAAAGATCCGTAGCCCCTTGGATGCTGCATTGTTGGTGAGCCATCGCTGCTGATCATTACATAAGGATCGATTAGCAATCTATCCTGTAATTCCTGGTTCATAATAAAGTAAGCAGCACTGGCACCATTTGGACCAATATCATCAATAAGAATATCTTCGAAGGCTTTGTTCATTTCAAGGGCTACCTGCTTCAGGGTTTTCCCGGCCCAGGGTTGGGTTCCAAACAAAGTTGCTTCAGGGCCATTTCTAAGTGTAATTCGTTCCCGGAGGTATTCTGCCAGTTCTTCACGTTTTTGTTTCACCACTTCCTTATAATCATTGGGTGGTTTTGCCCAGGACGGAAAAACAATTCCAATGCCTGTGTAACTTGCAGTATAAGGATAGATATCAGCTGTAACCCGGATCCCTGATTTTCGTGCCTTCTCCATTTGTTGGAGGATTTGCTCAGCCTGCTCCTTCCCTTTTCCATATACTATTTTTATATGAGATACCTGCACAGCGCTTCCACTTCCTTTTCCCTGCTGGAAAAGCTCTGCCAGGGATGCCGAAATTTTATCCTTATCCTCGTTACGAACATGACTGTGGATAACCCCTTTTCTTTTGGCAACAGGGATTCCAAGAGCAATCAATTCATCAAGTTTTGAAAAAGAACCGGGTTGATATTCAAGACCTGTTGACAGGCCAAAACAGCCCATATCCATAGCCTCTTCCACTAACCAGACCATTTCATTCAGGCTGGACGGATCAGGGTTTGGATTGATTTTTACTCCTGATTGATCGCGAATGGATCCATGGCCTACCAGGGTCGCTATATTCAAAGAGGGTTTTGCTTCTTCCACATCTGTCATCCATTCGGAAATATTTGCAGGACTGTAGCCATCCTGACCAAGGACAATGGTAGTTACCCCCATGGCGGTAAAATTTTTAAATTCAGGAGTAGCGATTGGATCGCCATGGGCATGACTGTCAATAAATCCAGGTGTTACTATCATCCCTGTGGCATCCATAGTCTGGATTACATCAATCTCATCTGGATTGATTTCCCCAATTTTAACAATCTTTCCATCCAGGATAAGGATATCTGAAACATATCCCTTTTTTCCGGTACCATCAATAATTGTTCCCCCGTGAATCAGGTAATCGTAGTTGTCATCTTTTTGTTTGATGGTACAGGAGCTAACAAGAATTATAAGAACAAGAATTTTTGTGAGCTTTTTAAAAAACAGATTGCTTGAATACATATTTTTCTTCTTTAGGATAAGCCTTGGAGAAAAATCAAAATTAGTAGTATAATCCCAATTATTACATTTTTTAATTAATTTGCGAAGCTATGTTCTTAAATGTCGTTCCGTAAAATTTCAATCCTGAAACTTCACCTTTCTGATCTAGTTGGAAAACAATCAGATCACTCTTCAAATGTTTTTCCGGCCAGATCACCTCAAAGCTATCATAATGCCAGTGATTCAATTTCCCTGATATAGAAGTAGTGAATGAAAGATTTAATTTATTCTCCTTGTATGAAATAACAATTTCCCCATAGAGATCATCCCGGTATCTTCCGGTAAATTTATCCAGGGAGAGGCTTGGTTTTGTGTTTTCAACTTTTTGAGCAATCATTTCGGCTCGCCTGGCTTCCTGTTTCTTTTTTATTTCCTGGTACAAATCGAAAACTTCTTTATTCCAATCACGGGAATTATCATCATCAATATACAGGTCAATTGCTTTATACATAATGGCATGCCGGAGCTCGGCGTGATCCAGGTTACCAAATACATAAATCCCAAAATCATTTTCCGGAACCAGCGCTATTATTGCAACAAGCCCGTCAAGACTTCCTGTATGAAAATAAGTAGCCCTGCCCTTATAATCATGCTGAAACCATCCCATACTGTAGGTGGTCCAATTTGGCATGCTTAGCTGCGAAGTGGGATAGAAGCTTGATCTGGGAATAATGGTCTGGGGTGAAAATAATTCAGAAAAAGTTTCCGGTTTCAGGTATGCTTCATCTCCTATCTTTCCCTCATTCAGTAAAAATTTAATCCATTTTGACATATCTTCCACACATGACCACATTGAACCTGCAGAACCAATTTTGTCTGCATTATCAGATTTTATAATCTCCACCGATCCCTCAATATTGTAATGTGGGGAAACATAGTTTTGCTTTTCCTCAAGGTATTTTAACATTGGAATTGTGCGGGTCAACTCCAGGGGATCCAGGATTCTTTGCTGCATGAAATCCTCCCAGCGAACACCGGTAACTTTTTCAATAAGTTTGCCCGCTGCTGCATACATAACATTCTGGTAGGTGTATCCGGCCCTGAAAGAATAGGCTGGTTTAGCATAACGCATTCTTCTCAGAATCTCATCTTCAGAATAGTCGGCTATCCATAGCATATCTGTATTCCCGAGCCCTGCACGGTGGGTTAGGAGATCACGGATTCTCAGTTCACGACTTACATAAGGATCGTATAATTGAAATTCCGGAAAGTATGTCATAACCTGATCATCCCAATTGAGTAGCCCATCATCTACCAGCATGCCAATGGCCATTGCAGTAAAGGCCTTGGTTGTGGAAGCCATTGCAAACATGGTTTTGGCATCTACACTTTCTTTCTTGCCCAGTTCACGAACACCAAAGCCCTTTGCAAATAATACTTCCCCATCTTTTACAATAGTAACTGCCAGTCCGGGTACCTTCCAGTCTTCTTTTGCCTCTTGTATAAAACTATCCAGCAGGCTATTCAGCTTAGTGGTTTCCTGGCCAAAAACTGCAGAAATAGAAATGAATAGAATAATCCCTGTGCAGAAGAATAATTTTTTCATAAGTAACAATTATTTTGAATTATCATGATCTAAATCTGTATGTCTTTTGGTTCACGCTTTATTAACTTGAGTTCGAAATATGAAGGTACTAATATAGTAATAACTGCCCATAAATTTGTCTCTTTAACTCGTCTGACCACTCATGGTTAAGGTAAGTAGATAGATATATCATTTTCTCGATGAATTAACTAATAGTGTTCTGACGAGTATCTTACCATGCAGTTTGAATCAGTGATACTCTGTTTTGAACTACAAAGACAAATTGGATGGCTGTCTCAAAAGGTTTAAAAGAAGTCATTCTGAACTATCTCACAGCCTGTCCCGAGCATCGGGAACTATAGGGAGTATATAGTTCAGAATCTTATTGTGCTGACAATCAACTGTTTTTAGATCCTGAACTTAGCGCAGCGATCTCATGAACAAAGTGAATAAACAAGTTCAGGATGGCCAAAACATAGCCTTTTGACACAGCCCCGTATTAGCCATGATGTCTAATTTACTCACTGGACTTCTTCCTAACGAAGCTATCTCATAACCACAAGGAGTAATCTCAATTCCTGAGTTTGGTGCTATGGGAATTACGACAATCACAAAACTCACTTTTCATATATAATTAAAAAAACGCCCCTTTTTCTGAATTCTTTTCGCAAGATAAAATTAGTATTTAAGATATCAATTTCATAATCTTCAAAATCATTATAAACATTTGAGTATAAGACAAATTGATCTGTCTCCAGATTTTTTGGATGAAAAGAATTATGATCTTCATTCAGCTTAAGATATTTTTGTTCTGCCAGGTTGGGAAAGCTGCAACCAACCTGTTCTATATCAATATTTTCCCTGTCTAAGTATATATGCATTTTTTCCAATAAGCCATAGTAAGGCAAATGTGCGAGGCTGGAATCCCATCCCTGGGAAATTTTTTCAGGATAGATCCATAAATTTCCGCTAAGAAGTCCAGCTAGAGAAATTGCATAAAGGGCATACTTTACTTTTTGCGATTTAATATTTTTGAATATCAGGTAGGCTGCAAGAATTGAGAAAAGAAAGTACACCGGAAGTAAGTACCTGTGCCCTGAAAGGCTTTTATAGGCAAGCAAGGGTATGGAAAGAACAAGCAGTGTTAAAACCAGAAATATTCCAAGTCTTTTAAAATTCTGATCATTAAAATTCTCTTTAAAAAACATAATAATTAATGAAAGGCCTGTGATCCACAGGAATATCCTGCCGAAATCAATCAAACGCCACACCAGAATACCGGAATTGAAAAGCAGGTCTTTCCATCCAACCAAAGCAAAACTCGGGGCCCATGGCGAATCCTCATGATAAGCAATCCATCCTTTTGCCTGAAAATGAAGCAGGTTATACACTATGAATAACACAAGGGCAGGTAAATAAAGGAGGCATCGTTTCAGTATCTGAATAATTGTCGATCTAAATTGAGCATAGTTCATATTTAATGCCATATCAATGACGAAAATGACGGCAGACAGAAACACTCCCCTGTTGCTTATTAAGCATAATCCCAGGACAGATATGGAAATGAATATTTTATTCCGGTTCAGGATTGAATTCAGGCCTAACAGAAAGAAAAAAATAAGCGGTATATCCGGAGATACCAGTACGGACTGGCTGAGAAAAGTTGGATCTGCCAGAACCAATATCAGTACCGGAATGGAGAGCTGTGGAGAAAAGTATTTCTTAATTAGCAACCAGGCCTGAAGAATAATTCCATAAAGAAAAGGCAGCATGGCAAAGTGGCTGACAAGCAGGCTCTTTCCAAATACTTTCCAGATCAAGGCAAGATATATCCCAAAGGATGGGATATGACCACTGTCTATTTCATCAGGTAGAAAAAATTCCTTGAAATTATTTTCAAAATAGAAATGTGCATGCCTTGATGCCAGTTGTACTGTATCCCAGAAAAAAACATGTTCGGAAACCAGGTAGGTGAGAAAAGTAAAAGCCGTAAAAATCAGAATCAG
>SDBS01000394.1_pt1 | contig 41341 bp, 31 predicted proteins | sample 2277091 | NCBI WGS metagenome assembly SDBS01 (sample SAMN10404972, study PRJNA504765) | marine sediment metagenome | isolation source: marine sediment core GS10_PC15, 163 cmbsf | place: Arctic Ocean: Southern Knipovich Ridge | collected 2010
TAATCGCCCAAGAAAATCGCTTGGCTTTTTGACACCAAATGAAGTATTTTATGAACGGACAAAATTAACAGGATAACAAAACAGGATTCGACTCAGTTGCACTTGTGAGTTGAATCCGCCTTAATAGTTATATATTAAATAGGATAGTATATATTTCACGTAGAGAGTAGCTTATGTGATGGCTTTGTTAACTAATTCAGACTTTGAAAAATACCCTGAATATAATAGAGACTCATCCACATGTTATTCTGAAAAACATTCTATTGAATAAACTTATCACTTGGGCTTGCTTTCTTTGGATGCGAACCATATTGGCGAGAATGGCGGAGCGAGGATACAAAGGAGTAGACCTCGATTTAGATGACATTTGTCTAGAAATCAGCCTCCGACGTTTTTTAGAATCTGGCATCATGTTATGGAGTGCCACATAAATAACTCGACCTCTCGGTAAAGGAGAGATCAATAAAATAGTGGGGCCTGATAGGTGTTAATACAATCAGGAAATCGTATCCTATGCACTATGAAAGATGTAATGACATCAAAACCTTTCTGAGAGATTACCCAAGCTAATTTGTAAGAGTGAAAAAATTGTGAAAGATTCAGATTAAGTGAAAAACGCAGTCGAAAATATTAAATTGGTCGAGGGTACCATCTACAGCTGGGCTGCGAAAGGGTTCTACCTTTCGACTGGTTATATAATCCATATATTCCTGGGAAGATTCTTGGGGTTGGAGGATTATGGCCTATTTGGCACCGCATTAGCGACCGTAAGCATATTCTATATGGTATTAGCCAATGGGATTCCAAGAGCTGTCTCTCGGTACGCCGCAGTTAACAGCTCTAACGTCGGAGATGTGTTCAAGGCTGGTTTGAAGTACCAATTGTCCATTTGCGCTGTGTTGACTCTTACTTTCTTGGTTTGTTCGGGATTTATTGCGAGCACGGTACTTAACGACCCTTCGTTGATACCTTATTTACGGCTTCTGGCTATATCATTTATACCTATCGGGTTACTTCGACTTTATGCTGGCGCGCTACTCGGAGTTCATGAATACTTTAAGGCATATATTCTTCATGGCGTAGAGTCGTTCTTACGGTTATGTTTAGTGATTATTTTAGTTCTAATGGGCTGGCGAGTATTTGGTGCGTTTTGGGCTTATGTTTTGGCAGCGGTTTTACCTTTGGTGTGGGTTCATCGGTTATATGATTTTAAAAATACGCAAGACAAGCATACAATCGACACACGAAATTTATTGGCATTTTCATTACCACTGTTAATATTTGCTGGCTTTTCAAGCCTATTGCTAAACGTTGGCACACTTTTGGTGAAAGGTTTGATAGGAGCGGACAGAGATGTTGGGTTGTACGTCGCAGCATCCGTATTTGCAAACGCTCCCTTTGCTCTATTTACATCTATTCGCAGTGTGCTAATGCCCGCATTGTCCCATGCAGATGGGATCAAGAATGAAGAATTAGTTAATGAGCGCATGGCTAAAGGACTGCGGCTGATGGTCTTTTTTTTGGTACCTGTCATAGTGCTAATTAGTCTAAACGCCCAGACTCTTTTGCTAACATTTTACGGTAATGCCTTCTCGGGTGCTGGAATAGTACTCAAAATATTAGTGGTGGGTGTAGGATGTTTAGCTTTAGGTTCTGCATTCTGTGTTTTGTTTGATGGAAAGGGAAAACCATGGATAGGTGTGTATTTTCTAAGTGTCACCTTTGTGATCAGTATCACTGGCAATTTAATCCTGATACCGAAATCTGGAATCATTGGAGCGGCAATAGCAACCTTAATAGCAGGTTTAACGCTATGTTTGATTTGTGGTGTGTATATCTTTCTAAGATACGGTTCTTGTCTTCCATATTTGTCAATTAGTCGTAGTATTTTTGCAGGTATTCTTTCATATGCTGGAGGTTACTATGCTATGAATGAATCCATGCAGTTAATTTGGATTTTATTATTAGTGTGTTTGATTTACATGAGCACAATGATAATGTTAGGAGAATTAAAACGAGATGAACCTTTAATACAAAAGCTTATATCCTTTGTACATAGACATTTAAGTAGTAAGGATTCTGTGGAGTAATTCCTAACATTTTTCACTGAAGGGAGAGCTTGTCTGATGACTTTGTTAACTGACTCAAACTTCGAAAGGTATCTTGAATATGACAAATATCCACAACCACATGTTATTCTGACGGACATTCTGCTGGATAAACTTATCACCCGAGCTTGCCTTTCACTGGATGCCCGCTTTCTTGACATAGGTTGTGGTCGGGGAAGTATGTTGGTAAGAATGGCGAAGCGGGGATACCAGGGAGTGGGTCTTGATTTGCAAGACATTTGTATAGAGATCAGTCGCCGACGTATTTTAGGATCTGGCATTAAGGTCCGAAAAGGCGACTTTGCCGACCTTCACGAATCGTTTGATCTCATTATTATGCGTAGCGTTCTGGAACACATCGAAGATGACAGTGGAGCTTTAAGGAAGATTTGGACACTCCTAAATCCCAAGGGCTATTTTCTTTTTAGTGTTCCGGGAGATGTGCGTTTGTTCGGCGACCGTGATATAGCCTACGGTCATTACCGACGTTACGAAAAAGCCGAACTTATTGATAAGTTGCGAGAAGCAGGTTTTGAGGTTAATGCATTATGGTCGCATGGGGTGAACTTTATTTCAAAACTGTACCGCTTTCTTATCAGACGGGATATTAAAAAGAGGATACATAAAGATGCAGTAACCAATACAGCTAATAGCGCTATAGGATTAGATGGCTTGGATAAAATTAAACGACTTTATCCAATCTATTCAAAAATGATGTTTTTGTACAATCTTCAAATATTATTTTTGAACTCAAACTGGTTTCGGGCTAATTATGTGGGTTTATGCCAAAGAACATAAACCCATATAGAAGAGCAAAAACTAGTTATCATCCAGAAAGTGTAACAGCTTTTTGGTGAAGGATTGAGAAAGAAGGTCAAAGAAGCAAACCCATCGTCAAAGTATTGTAATAGCACCAAGACTGTACAGAATTTACTTATAGACAGTATAACTTTCAGTAATGGCCAACCCAGACATAAGATTCATTTGATGAAAAACCTCCGTGACATTCAGTTTTAATAGAATGGAACATCAGGATATGGTTATGAAAACATCCAAAACTAAGAAAATATTCTTTTGGCTTCTTATGGGAATATTCCTTTGTATCTTCTTTGAATTAGTCAGTCTGGCGTTTTTACACATTTTGAACCTTAAATCATCCTCACAAGGATATCCAAACGAATTGTGGGTCTACGATGAAAACTTGGATTATAAAGATAGGCCAAATTTCCGTGGACACTTTTCAGGGCAGCTCTACAATTCAATAGAGATTAACATTAATTCTTTGGGCTTGAGAGACTTCGAGTTCAAACTTGCGAAAGCTCCTGGTGTTTACCGTATCCTTGTGTTAGGTGACTCTATAACTTTTGGTGCCGGTATAAGATTAAAGGATACCTATGTAAAACAAACTGAAAAGCTGTTAGATCATTCTGCTGCACAACCCTACCAGCTAATCAATGCTGGCGTGAGCGGTTATCATTTTCGACATTACTACATCTTCATAAAAGACAATATCGCCAAATTCGATCCCGATTCTATTGTTATTGGATTTTGTATTAACGACGTGAGGCCAATGGATGTAGTCAGGCAAAAATACGTTGTACGAGGAACAGTAAAAGCTCCTCTTAGTAGTACAGTAAAACATGACATCAAACGCATTATAAAAAAGAGCCCTTCCTTCCAATTGGCTTCTTATTTGATATTTTCTAATACCTATAACAGGAAGAAATACAGCGCCAGGTGGATTACAGAGGTAATGATGTCTTGGAATAAAGAAGGACTCGTTGAAAAGTTAATGGATATGCTTGAGGAGATCAAACGACTTACTGAGGAAAGGGGTGTCAGACTTTCTGTCATTATCTTTCCGGAGATGAATCAACTTATAGACTACGAAAAGTATGGTGCCCCGAAAGATAAGCTTTTAAACATTCTTGAGGATCTCAATATTGCTTACCTTGACCTCTATGATACCTTTCGACACAAAGAAGATTTTTCTCAATACTATCTTCCGGGAGACACGGTCCATTTTACAGCGGAAGGACACAAAATCATTGCCGAAGAGTTAAAAAAGTTTCTCATCAAATAATTTAGCAAACTTCCAATTCTGATAGAACAAAGTAAAGCACCATAAAATTTTAGGACCGTAGAAACTTATGTATGTCAAAATGTTAAATTACGTCAAACTCTTTGGTGCCGGGGCAAAGGTTGGGCTTTTAGGGGGACTCTATTGTGGACTATTATCTGCACTCATTTTATTTATTAACAACCCTATGTTTATGGATAACCTATTTAGCGGCGTTTTATTATTTGTTATATTGCCCACTTTGCTTGGAAGCTTTTTGGGAGCAGTGGTAGTTATTCCTGTTTCTTTCTTGTCGGTCAATAATAATTATCATTTGATAAAAAAGAGGGTCATTCTTGCAGGCCTAATCTTACCTGTCCTTCTTTTTTGTGCATTATTAGGAATGATCTTTTTCATCTTAATAAAGAATAACTTCATTAATGTCTCAGATGCATTCTGTTTTTCGTTATTTTTTGTTATAGCAGCTCTACCATTGTTTTGGGGATTCTCTATTATTGAATCTACGAAACGAGGGTTAAGGAGATTTGTGGCATCATCTAAATTGATTCTTTTGTTTGTCTTAATAGTCATTGGAATTTCAGGAATTGTTTTTGTGTCTCAGAGATATGCATACTCAACTAAGGTCCACAAGGAGAAGAAAAAGATCATAGTTATTGCGATTGGAGGCGCAACCTGGAAGGTCATCAACCCTCTGTTAAAAGAAAATGACCTGCCCTGCATTGCCCAACTTATGCGAGACGGAAGTTTTGGCAGCCTTGAATCTCCTGAGAGTATGGCATCAGCAGTAACCTGGGCAAGTGGAGCGACTGGTGGTCTCCCAGAAAAGCACGGCATTTCCCCTCACGGTTATTCATCGAATTCATACCGGATGAAAACATTTTGGGAGGTTGCTGAACAAAACGGAATGTCGGTGGGAGTCTTTGAGTATTTAGCAAACTGGCCCCCAAAAAAGACCAATGGTTATGTTATTCCGGGATGGGATGCCTTCAATACAGAAACTTTCCCCAGTAAGTTTAGTTTTGTAAAACGTCTGGAAAGAATGGAGAAGCAAAGAAACAGAAGAAAGGTATGGGACTATTTTCAGATATTTGTTCTGGCTGTAAGAAACGGTCTGAGATTGGAAACAATCATGAATTCAGCCGTTTACATTTATCAGGAAAAATTCTGTAACCTTAAATACCTGGATCGAATTTACAGAGCCCATCTTTCAAAATTAGCTTTAACATCAGATATTTTTACCTATCTTTACAAAAAGTGTCCCTATGATGTTTCTGTGTATTACAATGGTGCTACTGATGGCATGGGACACTTTTATTGGCGGTTTTTTGAGCCTGAAAAGTTCAACAATGTCCAAGAGCATGAACTAGAAAAATATGGTCATGTTCTTCCGCTAGTTTACAGGAAAACTGATGAGACCATAGGAAAGATTCTTCAAGTAGTGGATGAAAGCACGACCGTTGTGATTTTTTCTAATCATGGGTTGAAAGCATCTCCCAATCACGCTCTTGATCGAACCTACTATCTTTTGAATAGTCAAAAGCTTCTTGAACTCTTAGATTTATCTCGCGAAATTTCGGTAACTCGAACGGATCGAATAGAACATCTAAAGGTCAATAGTGGAAAAACGAAGGACTTACACACGTTAGTTGAGCGTTTGAGAGAATTGGAGGCCGAAAGAAACCACCAAAAGCTGATCGAGTTTGTTCGCATAGATCAAGACTTGAAAGTTGCCACTGTGACGGTGAATCCTGAAGCTATGACAGATGAAGACGTTTCAGTAAGATTTCGTAACACTCTTATGAAAATTAAAGACTTAGTGGAAAGGGCAGAGATCCCGTTTTCAGCGGTACATGATCGTGATGGGATTATCCTCATTAAGGGGCCTAATATCAAAAAGGGATATGAAATCCAGGATGCCAAGTTAGTAGATGTTACGCCTACTATTTTGACGATATTAGGCTTGCCACTCAACTCAGACATGGATGGCAGGGTACTGACCCAACTGTTTGATTATCTACCTCCTTCGAGGCTCTGATCGCAGGCTCCTTTCTTTTTTGGAACGATAGAAATTAGATTGTGAACGCAAAAACATATATATTAGAGTTATTTCCAAAGACGGTAAATTATACATTGGCTAGAAGAGGGCTTGTAAAACCGACAAATCCGATTACGTTAACGTTCTCGGTAACCGCTGCCTGTCAATCTTTATGCAAGACCTGCCAGATAGGCAAAGTTTATCGGCACAACCCGGAAAGAGCGAAGGAAGATCTTACCCTTGAAGAAATTGAAAAAATATTCAAAAGTATGGGGCATATCTATTTTTTCAATATCAGTGGCGGTGAACCTTTCTTGAGAAAAGATCTTCCCCGGATAGTAACATTAGCCTGTACCTACCTTAAACCAGGAATCGTCCATATCCCTACCAATGCCCTAGCTCCGAAACGAATTGAGGAACTGACTGGAGAAATATTACAGGTGATCAAAGAATTGGCTCCAAAAACCCCACTGACGATCAAACCTTCTATTGATGGAATCAGGGAGAAACATGATGAGATCAGAGGAGTTAAGGGGAATTTTGAGAAATTAGAGGAGACTATAGTTCGTCTCAAAAAATTAGAGAAAGAACACTCCACATTTCATGTTGAGCTTGGTACGGTGGTTTCCAACTTCAACATCGATCATCTTGAGGAGATCGAAGATTATGTCCATAGTTTGGGTGTGGAAAGCTATCGGAATGAAATAGCAGAGCAACGGGAAGAGTTTTTTAACGTTGGCGACCCCATCACTCCAACCGGCGAGCAGTACGAACAGTTAATGGAATCCTTTAAACGCAAGATTAGAGAAAACATCAAGTCAAAGAGAAGGCTGGCAAGGATTACAGAATCCTTCAGATTGGTGTATTACGATCTCGTTAGTGATATACTTCGGGAGAAAACACAAGTGATCCCTTGCTATGGAGGTATATCTAATGTTCACCTTAACTATAATGGAGATCTCTGGCCATGCTGCGTTTTGGGATATAGAAAATCTATGGGAAATCTTCGAGAAGTGAATTATGACTTCCAAGAAATGTTCCATTCAGAACGGGCAAATGAAGTAAGAAAGTATATTCGGGATAGAAAATGTTGGTGTCCCCTTGCCAATCAAGCGTATTCAAATATACTTTGTAATTTGTCTTCTCTACTTAAAGTGGGTAGAAACATTTTAATTAACTGAATCATCGGATCAGCAATGATAAAAGAAAAGCGTGACATACGGATAGTGTTCCTTGTCTTTTCCACTTTTTTTTCAATCTTCGCATGGAGATACTATCCTTCAATCCTGAGCTATGTATTAATAGGACTGATTTTACTCATACTGCCCCTTATAATCTTTTCCCCCTTTACACTTCGTCCTCTCTTTCGGATCTGGTTGAAGGTGGCTCATGCTATTGGAAGGTTTAATACCCAGCTTCTTCTCTCCATAGTGTTTGTTTTGATTTTTGTCCCTACAGGATTTGTAATGCGTTTGCTTGGAAGAGACCCAATGAAGAGGAAGATGAAGGTAGATGGAACATACTGGGAGCCTTATGAATCAGGGGGTTTGAAAGACAAAAGTCGTTATGAAAAGCAATTTTAGGAGAGAAAGGAATGGGACTTTTAAGAGAGTTCTGGGAATTTGCCAAGGTTAGGAAGAAATTCTGGTTATTGCCGATTATCATCATTCTTCTTTTAATTGGAGTACTGATAGTATTAGCAGAAACGAGTGCAATAGCACCATTTATTTATACACTGTTTTAGGAGGTCAAATGTACATCCTTGGGATATCAGCATATTATCATGATAGCGCTGCTGCTTTGATAAGAGATGGAAAGATTATTGCGGCTGCCCAAGAAGAAAGGTTTACTCGTAAGAAACATGACCATGGTTTCCCACGGATGGCTATAGAGTATTGCCTGAAAGAAGCGAGAATTAACATAAGGCAGGTAGACCATGTGGTGTTTTATGACAAACCTATCCTTAAGTTTGAGCGCCTCATAGAAACCTACCTGAGTTTTGTCCCTAGAGGATGGGCGAGCTTCAGAAAGGCAATGCCCCTGTGGCTGGGTAAAAAACTTCACCTACGGAAGATTATAGAAAAAGAATTGGGTTGGGAAAGAAATCTCCTCTTTACCGAACATCATGAGTCCCATGCAGCAAGCGCCTTCTTTCCTTCCCCCTTCAAAGAAGCAGCAATAATCTGCTTTGATGGGGTTGGTGAATGGGGTACAACCACTTGGGGGATTGGTAAAAACAATAGGGTTGCGATAAAGCAACAAATATCTTTTCCTCACTCACTGGGGCTGCTTTATTCAGCCTTTACCTATTATACAGGCTTTAAGGTCAACTCAGGTGAATATAAAGTGATGGGTCTTGCGCCTTATGGAGAGCCAAAGTATACAGACTTGATCCTGGATAAGATAATTGACCTTAAGGAAGACGGTAGCTTCAGGATGAATATGGATTATTTTAATTACTGCCAGGGGTTGACCATGACCAACGGTAAGTTCAACATGCTTTTTGGTGGTCCGCCAAGAAGGCCTGAAGAGAAGCTTACACAGCGGGAAATGGATATAGCCGCTTCTGTACAAAGGGTTACAGAAGAAATCATGTTAAGGATTGGGCGATATGTCTATGAACAGACAGCTCAGAAAAATCTGTGTATGGCTGGAGGAGTGGCCCTTAATTGTGTGGGAAATGGGAGACTTCTCAGAGAAGGGCCCTTTGAAAAGATTTGGGTTCAGCCTGCGGCCGGTGATGCAGGAGGGGCGTTAGGTGCAGCCTTAATCATCTGGCATCACTATCTTGATAGGTCACGAGAGACCGAGAGTAAAGTGGACCAACAACTCGGAAGTTATCTTGGTCCGGCCTTCCCCAAAGACAAGATAAAAAAATTTCTGGATGAGAAGGAGTATCCGTATAGAGAGTTTGGAGCAGAAGAGCTTTATGAAGAAGTTGCAGGACGATTAGAAATAGGTGAGGTTGTTGGATGGTTTCAAGGGAGGATGGAATTTGGACCAAGGGCTTTGGGTGCACGGTCCATAATAGGTGATGCCAGAAACCCCAAGATGCAGAAGAGGATGAATCTCAAGATAAAGTACCGGGAGTCTTTCCGTCCCTTTGCCCCTTCTGTTTTGTTGGAACACGTGTCAAAGTGGTTTGAGTATGGTACCGAAAGTCCTTACATGCTCATGGTAGCACCCATAAAGGAGGAGAGAAGAATTCCTATAACAGAGGAAACGATGAGCCTTTTTGGGATAGACAGACTGAATATACCACGATCTGATGTTCCAGCCATTACTCATGTGGATTACAGTGCGAGGATTCAGACGGTGGATGGGAAGTATAATCAACGGTACTATAGACTGATAAAAAGATTTTACGAAAAGACAGGCTGTCCTGTGATAATAAATACCAGCTTCAATGTACGCGGAGAGCCTATCGTTTGTACTCCTGAGGATGCTTACAGGTGTTTTATGCGTACTGAGATGGATACATTGGTCTTAGAAGATTTTCTCCTGTTGAAAAATGAGCAACCAGAATGGAAGGAAAAGAAAGATTGGAGAGGGGAATTCGAACCGGATTAAACGTCCAATCCTTAATACACCCAAAGAGGCTATGAGATGTTTTTACGCCACAAGGATTGATTATTTGGTAATGGGAAATTTTCTATTGAAAAGATGAATCTCTATGATTATATCTTTGAACTATTTCCTAAAACCATATGTTATAAAGCAACTCGGCTGGGAGTTACAAAACCCCCTAACCCAATTACTTTAACCTTCTCTGTGACGGCTGCATGCCAATCGAGGTGTAAGACATGCCATATTGGAAAGCGATACCATGAAAATCCCGAAATTGCAAAAAATGATCTTTCGCTCGGTGAAATTAAAAAAGCATTTGAAAGCTTAGAGCATGTATATTTTTTCAATATAAGCGGAGGCGAGCCGTTTCTACGGCGGGATTTGGCAAAGATTATTGAGCTAGCGTGCAAATACCTCACGCCGGCGATAGTCCATATACCAACGAATGCCCTGATGCCGGGACGTTTAGAAAAAACACAAGAGAGATATTAGCAGTTATGGACGAGCATTTGCCTCATGCTCCGCTTACCATTAAGCCTTCTATTGACGGTGTAGGAGGACTCCACGATGAAATCCGTGGGGTTAAAGGTAACTTTGAGAGACTCATGGAAACCGTTAAACTTCTGTTAGCTTTACAAAGAGAAAACGAAAGGCTGCATGTTGAATTAGGCACTGTTGTTTCCAACTTCAACATAGATCATTTAGATGAGATCGAGGATTACGTGCATAGTATAGGTGTAGAAAGCTACAGAAACGAAATCGCCGAACAACGGGCAGAGTTCTACAATATTGATGATCCTATTACTCCATCGGCTGAAATTTATGAGAAACTCATGAGACGCTTCTCTAAGAAGATAAAAGAGAACACTAACTCAAAACGCAAACTTGCTCGTGTAACAGAAGCCATGAGACTTGTCTATTATGAGCTGGCTCCGAAGATACTTCGTGAACAAAGACAGGTTATACCCTGTTATGCTGGCATATCAAATGTGCATATTAATTTTGATGGTGAGGTTTGGCCGTGCTGTGCTTTGGGATATGACAAGCCGATGGGATCTTTGCGTGAATGCGACTACGACTTCCGAAGGATCTGGCATTCAAAGCAAGCAGCAGAGGTACGGAAATTCATAAAGGACGGTAACTGCTATTGCCCTTTAGCTAACCAGGCTTATTCAAATATACTGTGCAATGTTAGTACGTTACTAAAAACGACGCGCAACTTTCTCAGTTTCAAATTTGGCAAACCCAATGGGCAAAAGAAATAAACCTGGTAAACAGGAGAGAAAATATCAGAGCTAAAGCGAATATCAAACTTGCAAGAAGCACGACGAGAGTTCTTGGCGGATTGGTAGGAGCGATTATTGGAGGATCAATTGGGGCAATAATAATAGGCTTTATTGCAAACAATGTTGGTTTGCCTCTTAAAAATGCTCCTAAACATTCAATTTTGATTGTTTCTTGGGGTGCGATGCTGTATTTCGGAGTGGGAGTAGGAACCGAGTTTATCCATTCTTTAAATGCCAGGAAAAGGATAAATCTTGTTACTAAATTGGCTGTCGGAAGTATAAGTGGAGCGATTGCAGGGGGTGTAGGTAGTGAGTTACTAAGCGACACCTTTAGTGGTGGAGCTATTTTGGGAGGACTGTTTGCTTTTTGGATTACGTTCGGAGTGCACATATCAGAGCTGCTTAGTGAGAAGAAGACACACAAAGGTTTTATGCTTCGTATTTTTATAACATTAGGTACAGGTTCAGCTTTTGGTGCAACCTCCGGATTATTGTGGGCATTTTTAGCTAAAGGGGCACATGCCGAAGGTTATGTTTTGTTAGTTATCGCCATGATGGCCGTAATTGGCATTACGTGGGCCATGGGAATTCTATTTAGCATGTACGTTTTTGACAAAAGCTCTGCTACGTGGATCAAAACAGCTATTACCCTAATATTATTGGTTTTTACCGGATTAGGTATTCATACAATAAGTGGTTCTATCGATATCAACAAACAATTAAATTCCAAACAAGCGAAAAAGGTAAAGGAATATGCAGATCACGTTGTTCCTGGTTCAGCTTATGAGAAGTTTGCAATTATTGGACTAATAAAGAAGAAAAAGGATTTAGGTCCAAATGAGTTAGTAGCCCTTTATGTTTTGACAAAGGATAAACAATATGCCTTACGGGCAAAAGAAATTTTACTGAAAGAAGCTCGTAAGGAGAAATTCACTTCACCTGCTCATAGTGTTAAATCTAAGCAATTTGATGCAGCTATGAGGGCATGGAGTTATCTGCAGATCGATAAGGTAGAAGGACTCTTTGATCACACAGAAAAAGAAGAAATTGCAGCTTGGTTCAAAGATATAGTTGAAAGAGTATTTTCAGTAGAGTGGGTAGATTATCTTTATGCTTTGGCCTTTCGGAGAAAACCCGTAGGACCCTATGAAAACCAGGAGATTGGTGTCGGAGCATTATCTACTTTGGCCCATATAATAGAGAAAAAATATCCTGAAGTAGCTAAGAGATGTAAGGAATATATTGATACCCATGCCATTGTTTGGAGGGGAAATTTCAGAAACACTGATGATAGCGTTGCATATCAAAGTTGGTGGATTTACAGTGCTTATCTGGTTGCCAAGTATAGACCTATACCAGAATGCTTACAAAACGAACACGCCAGAGATTCGTTTGAGTGGCTACTAAAGCAATGGCCACCAAATGGTATGAAGTTAGGATATAATGATTTTCATCCCACAAATTTAGCTGACACGATGGCATTAGGCGCTTGGCTATTTCAGGATGGCAGATATAAATGGCTGGCAACTAAGATGTTACAAGATGCTGAAAAGGAGCGAGATGTTTTACCGCCGTACTATTTGGGGCTCGTGAATTGGGATGACACCTTAAAACCCACAAAGCCCTCTATCGACTCTTGTTATATGATGGGTCCTGGTGAATTTCCTCATGCCCCGGGACCTTCGATGCCGGATAAAGTTGTGTTTAGGGAAGGATGGGAAGAAGATAGCCTTTATGCCTTATTAAATCTGCGTTACTCTGGCTGGCATAAATATAAAGCATCAAATTGTTTTGTGAACATTATATATGGCAGACCATTTGTCGTTGAAGACCTTATATCTAAAAAGCATGAATGGTTACCTGCTGGTAGAGCATTATATAGGGACAAGAAAATCGACAGGGTCCGCCTAAACGGATTCCAAATCGGGCTCGAAGGGTACGAAAGCCTGGTGCATGACCTCCTTAAAATGGGTTCACCTTGGGTACAAGACCCGCCTCGATTCGCTGAAGTGGTCTTTTTCGAAAATGCGCCCGCTGTCGATGTGGCCAGAACAGAGATTTCTGATTGGCACGGGTGGAAGCATTCGAGAGTATCTGCTCTGGCAAAAGGAGCTCACAGTTATTTAGTAGTGATAGATAGGGCCAGAGGTAAAGCAGAAAGAAAGGTGGCGCTTACCTGGCATCTAAAAGGTGAATCGAACTTAGAACATAATTGTATCAGATTGAAGCAAGATACATATAAGATGGATGTTTTTTACCCTCACAAGCAGGATTGGTATCAAGTAGAGATTGCGGACAGTAAAGAGTCATATCCTCCGGCTGGTTCCATTCATAATCCCGATATTGATTTAATCATGACATCAAAAGACAAGTCACAGGTTGGATTCATCACGCTTTTCTTGCCGGTAATAGAAGATGTTAATTCTGAAGTAAATTGCATTGATGTTGTAAATTTGAATGGTGAATCAGCGTACCCTAATGCCATAGGTGTGAATATTAAGTTTGGTAAAGAATCTGAAATTATAGGTGCAAGATTTGAAGCAGGGGCATATAAATATGGCATCTTAGAAACCGATGCTGAGCTATTTGTGTTAAAAGTGAAAGAAGATGCAACTGAAATAACCTATAAGAATGGGACATATCTCAAGTTAGCTATAGACAATGAACCAACCAAAGCGATCTTAGACTGCATAGAGCTGCAAGAAGGTAAAGACTGGCATGTTTTCCGGGATAATTTTAAGATCATATTATCGAAAGAAAAGGGGCACATAGAAATAAGATGGGCAAATCATGTGGATAGAAAAGTTGATTCATTGTAAGAGATGATATTAGGATTATTTGTTTTTTTTGGAGGCGCTATAATATTAAAAACTTAGATTCGACAAAACACCAATTCTGGGCTTTAGTGTTGATATCTATTCTCTTGATACTTGCAGCTCCATCGGTTTGGTGCTATACCCCAGACGGGGGTATTTATATCGGTACAGCGGAGTCAATGATCAAGACGGGCCAATACCATTTCAATGGACATCCAAATCTTCTCTATTATCCGGGTTTCTCTTCTCTGCTTAGCCTGCCCATCTTGCTTTTTGGTGTAAACTTTCGTATACTGCATCTCTTATGCGCCGGCATAGCAGTGGCTTCGCTCTGGCTTCTAAGGGCCTACTTTACTCCCGGCCGCTATGGGTTCGTTGGGCTAGTTCTTCCGGTTCTTTTCTGCTGCGCTTCAATCTTCCAGCTACAGGTTTTCTGTATTCTGTCTGACGCGGCCTTCCTTGCAATTTCTCTGGGTGCATTGTTGCTGTGGAGAATCTATGAAGAAAAGTCATATCGCTGGGCGTTAGTAGCTTGTTTCGCACTGGTAGCATTCGCACCAATGGTGAGATTCCAGGGCCTTTTTCTTCCCATTGCTTTTGCAGTTGCCCTGCTCCTGAAATCGGTCAGTAAAAGAGGTCTGTCTGTTTCAAGTGTGGCTATGTCGGCGATTGGAGGCTTAGGGACTCTCATTCCATTTGCTGCATGGACACTGAGAAATATCCTGCAGTTCACCCCACACACTTACAATATGGCCAATAGCTTCTTCTTTGGTCTGAAGGGGCTGGCTGCTGGCGCTCCTGGCTCTCGCAGGGTTGATTGGATTGATGCTGAATGGAAATACGGCATTTATAGCTTGGCGGCGATGTTGAGGGGTCTTGCCACAACGTTTTTCGGGGAAAGCGTTATAGACTTAATTCCTTCTGTGCTCGTGGTGATAGTCCTTGTCATTGTAGTTCTCGTGGGAAGTCTGCGTTTGCTTAAGTTGGCTACCAATATGGAACGGGGTTACGTTATACTGTCCGTAGCTTTTCTGGCCTATAGTTATCTAACGAGGCACAATTTGTATGCGAAAACACGTGAATGGTTACCTCTCGCGGCGTTCGCTGTTGTAGCAGCAGGTTTTGGCTTACGGTCGATTTATAATCTGCTTACAGACGTTCGGTACAAGGCAGTCGTGGGAACAGTTATTGGCTTTCTCGTTGTTTTGATTCTCATTCATGGGGTTTCAGTATGCCTAAGAAAAAGTGCCAGGTCAACTTACTACAGAAATGCCTACGAGGTGATGGGCAAAGTAAAGCAATTTATGGACGAGAAAACTTCACCAGCGATCCCAGTGGCTACCACAGAGTGGGGTATTATGCCTTTTATCTTAAAACGAACATGCTATAAAGTACGCCCCGATGAATCGCATCTCCTTAGCCTTGAGTACATGAACAAATATCAAACCGGCTATCTTGTTATCATTGATCATTTCAGAACTTCACATTATGCAAAAAAAATGGTCGAAGATTTGCCAGAATTGTTTTCGCCAATACTGGACGTTCAGCCAGAGGGCGAAGGACCTGCTGCGGCGGTGTATAGCGTCGATCTGGAAGGTGTGCAGAAGTTTCTAAATGCGGTCTCCAAGCATGAAAAAACAGGGGAGAACGAGTACTGAAGTTGTGCTGAGCTTCTTGCTCTTAGCACATGAATCAAGATATATTTGAAGTTTTTCATTAGAACGAGTCTTAGAATTCCCGCAGTTCTTACCTGCACTTAGATATTGCGTCCAAGTTCGTGAAACGTGAATTTTCTCTCTGAGGTCATTAAGAAGGCAATATTCAGAAGATTTAACTCCAGTTTTGTTAATATGTTCTGATAATCAAACAAGCTATTTTGCGTAAACAGGTATATTAATTTTCAATGCAACCGAGAGGGACGGAGTCTAGCTGCAGCGAACTCTCTGGTAGTAAGAGTATTCGTATTTGATAAAGAAGTATTCCTCGCGACCTTCGGACATTTGCGCGCCAAGCTAAGCTAGTGTAAGCAAGATGGAGAATCCAGCATTATAGTGAGTCGAAGAAATCAATCTAATATACCGACTGTTTCTGAGGTTGTTCGGAAGCTGCGGTCGATTGCCATTCATTCATTGGCAAGGATGTACCGCCCCAAAGAGCGACTGTTTGCCTTTCGATTGCGAAGAAACGGCCGGGGTGAGGTCCTGGAGGGTGTGAGTCGGCGGTATACTGCGATGGCCTTGATAGGCTTGGCTGGCGAGGACCAGCATATCGTTGCAGAGGTGCTCGGTAACCACAGTCGGGAAGATGTTTGTGGGCGATTGCTCGCTGACTTTGACGAATCGCAGGAACTGGGTGAAGTTGCCTTGACGACTTGGGCGGCGAGAATGTTACAACACTCATATGCCTACAAGGCTGTAGAGATGCTGAGACGGATGGATCCGGCAAGGGGAGTATATCCGACCATTGAGCTTTCCTGGGCCTTGACAGCTCTTGTTATTGGCGGATGTCCGACCACCGACATGCCTCTCTCCAGAAGAATTGCTAATGCCCTGATTGGCTCTTTCAGACAGAAATCGGGCCTTTTTCCACATGGGCCTGCAAGGAAAGGCCTATTGGGTCTTGGCGCTCACGTGAGCTGTTTTGCAGACTTCGTGTATCCTATCCAGGCGTTGTCCTATTATTATCAGGCTACCGGGGATGCCCTGGCCGCAGAAATAGCTTGTAGCTGCGCCGATCGTATGTGCCAATTTCAAGGCGCCGAGGGGCAGTGGTGGTGGCACTTCGATGTGCGAACCGGTCAGGTAGTAGAACGCTACCCAGTGTATTCGGTGCATCAGGATTCTATGGTTCCCATGGCCTTGTTTGCCCTGGCCAAGGCCTGTGGCCGGGATTATTCTGCCTCGATAGAGAAAGGCCTTCATTGGCTCGCTAATCCGCCGGAGATTCCCGGGACACTTGTTGATACGGAACGGGATGTTATTTGGCGCAAGGTCGCTCGGCGCGAACCTGGCAGGCTGGTGACCCGCCTGCAGGCAATGGCCAGCTACATACACCCAGCTATCCGGCTGCCCGGAGTTGATGTAGTATTCCCACCCAACTCAATTGATTACGAAAGCCGCCCCTATCACATGGGCTGGATCCTCCATGCATGGCCCGCCAAGCGCACTTCAGAATCCTTAAAACAGTGTTCCGGGCTCTACAAAAAACTACACTATAAAGCGTAATACTTAAATATGATTATCCGTCAATTGGCCGTATACATTTTCGTAGCTATCCTTTTAGTCTATGCCTGGAAGGATTGGTTCAAAAGTCTCTGCGGCCTGATCCTGTTGACGGCTCTTATAAATCGCTATGATTTCCCCACGAGGTTTGCAGATATCCAAGGCTTGAACGTGTGGAATGTTCTCTTTGCCGATATATTCCTCGCTTGGCTGATGAATCGCAGACGTCAGGGGCTTCGGTGGGACATGCCAGCACATATCAATATCTTTTTAGTGCTTTGGTTGGGTATGATATTGTTTGGTTGGGTGTGGATGATGCTTGATCAAAGTCATCTGGGATATCTTAAACAGACAGATCTTATCAGTGAGCAATTGATCAACACGATTAAGTGGCCTATAGTCGGCCTACTGCTCTTTGACGGTTGTCGCACGCGTCATCGTATCAAATTTGCCCTTGCATGTATACTTCTATTGTTTGCTCTATTCACCGTTCAGATAGTTAGGTATGTGCCACCTATGGTTGTGTTAGAGCCCGGAAATCTGAGAGGTCGTGGGAATATATCAGACGATATAGGAATTAGCATCAATGGTGCGTCAAAGATGATGTCCGGTGTCCCTTGGGCGATGCTGACAATAATACCCCTCCTGAAAATGCGGAAGTACAAATTCTTCATGCTCGGTGCATGCGTCACAAGCATATATGCCTTAGCTTTGACAGGGAGTCGCAGCGGCTATATCGCCTGTGGCGCAACATTGGTGCTTCTCTGCTTTCTTCGCTGGCGGCGATACTTATTACTGCTGCCTTTTGTGGTGCTCATCCTGCTCGCTGCATTACCCGGAGCCACGGCGCGGATGTTGCAGGGTTTCGGCCAAATCAATGCTGCCGGAGAGAAAGTCACCAACAAATACTACGTTACTGCTGGACGAAGCGAGTTTTGGCCGTATGTCGTTTCTAAGATACTTGAATCTCCGGTTTTCGGATTCGGGCGGAAAGCCATGGTGCGGACAGGCCTGCAAAAGACTCTTGAAAACGAACTGGGCACAGATGAAGCTGTTGCGCATCCACATAATGCTTATTTGGAGGTACTGCTCGATAATGGCCTGATCGGTTTTTTCATTATTGTCGGCTTGCACGCTTTCATCCTGGTGTATTCCGCTCGGATTTTTGTTGATCGAGGAGATCCCCTGAACACGGTGGTAGGAGGAGTTGCTCTAGCTCTTTTGACCAGCCACTTAGTGGCCTACATGGGTGGCCAGTCGTTTTATCCACAAGAGATTGATTTAGGTCTTTGGTGTGCGATCGGAGTAATGCTTCGGCTCCATGTAGCTCGGAGTTATACCGCCGCCAAGGCGAATGGAACATTAGCTACAAGCCCACTCATTACAAAGAACATTATAGTCTCAAAAACACCTTTGGGTTGGGCTAACTCATGACTACTAAACTGGCTTTTATTATGGCGCCAAGCCACTCCGGTTCGACGTTGCTGGCGATGTTGCTGGGTTCTCATCCTCAGGCCACAACGATAGGCGACACAGGAGGCACCTCCTGTAGGAAGAATCCGGACTATCGCTGTTCTTGTGGATATAAAGCTCAGGCGTGCCCGTTCTGGCAGCGCGTTATCGATCAGATGGCCAGTCGAGGAATCAACGTGGACGTTACAGATTTCGGAACGCGTTTTGAATACCCCGAAAATCGGTTCATTGATCGGGTATTACATGCCGAACATCGCGGGCCTATGTTGGAAACGATCAGAGATAGTGTGCTCTGGCTGAGCACTGGATGGCGTCGGCAATACCGGACTATCGCCAAACGAAATGTTACCTTGTTCGAAACCCTAAACAGGGTCGCCAACTCACAAATCCTGATAGACTCGTCCAAGCATCCCCATAGGGTGAAATTTCTGCTCCGGATTCCTGATCTTGAGGTGAAGGTCATTCATTTGGTGAGAGATGGTCGGGGCGTAGCACATACGTATATTCAGGGCAACGGCTGGTCTGTGGAGAAATCTGCCGTCGAATGGAAGCGCGGTATTCTAGCAGCAGAAAGACTGCTGGCCCGCTTACATCGAAGTATGTGGCGGCAAGTCCGGTACGAAGACCTTTGCTCAGATCCCCAAGAGAAACTGGAGAAGCTGTGTGTTTTTCTGAATATAGATCCCTCCCGGGTGAACATGGACTTCCGCTCCGCTGGCCTCCATGTCTTTGGTAACAAGATGCGTTTGTCTGGCGAGCAAGCCGTCCGTCTTGACAACAAATGGAGAACGGAACTGACTCGTTCACAGATATCGACAATAGAGCACCTCGCCGGGAGGCAGCTGAGGAGATATGGGTACACTCCATACTGAGCCCCTTGAAGCGTGAGACACCGTAAAGGATGACTGAGTGAAGAGACTTACAGGTAACGCCATTTTTGACTCAGGGAATTTGACCCGTAATCTGGTGATGAAATCGGTGCGTGGCGGTATGACGACCATGACTGCCCGAGGGATTGAGTTTGTTCTGCAACTTGCTGGGATTACAGTGCTCGCCCGTCTGCTAACACCCAATGATTATGGCCTGATCGGCATGGTCGTGGTCGTTGTCCGCTTCGCCGAAATGTTCAAGACCGCTGGCCTGTCTCTGGCCACGGTGCAAAAGGAGACCATCTCTCACGCACAGGTCAGTACACTGTTCTGGATCAATGTCCTGATCAGCCTTTTTCTCGGCCTATGCATTCTGGCTGGTGCACCGCTCATGGCTTGGTTCTACGGGCGGTCGGAGCTTATGGGAGTTACGGCGGCGCTATCGTTATCCTTTTTCATCAGCGGCCTAACGATCCAGCACCAAGCACTGCTGCGGCGGCACATGCGATTTGGAAGCCAAGCTGTTATCAATATCGCCTCCTGTGTTGTCTATCTGATCGTGACAATTCTGCTGGCCTTGGCGGGCTGGCGGTACTGGGCGCTGATGGGCGGCGCGCTCGCCACCGCCTTGTCGGGCACGCTGCTAACCTTCTTCTTCTGCCCATGGATTCCCGGCCGGATGAGAAGGGCTACAGGTGTTCGCGACATGCTCAGGTTCGGCGGGTACCTGACGGGCGGCAACTTCTTCAACTACTTTGCCGGAAATGCCGACAATATCCTGATCGGCAGGTTCCTCGGTGCTGATGCTCTTGGGCTATACGCGAAGGCTTACCAGATGGTTAAGATGCCAATTACTCAAATCAGAGGACCGGTGAATAAGGTTGCCATACCTGTTCTCAGTTCGCTCCAGAATCAACCCGAGCGTTATGTAAAATACTATCAACGGTTGATAGACATCATTGCCTCTCTATCCATTCCGCTGACCTTATTTTGTGCGATCGAGGCGGATTTCCTGGTCCGAACACTGCTTGGCCAGCAGTGGCTTGGAGTAGTTCCTGTCTTTCGGATTATGGCTATTGCAGGACTGATTCATCCGGTTGCCAGTACGCGGGGGCTGGTGCTTGTAAGTCACGGCTTTTCGAGCCGGTTCTTTTATTTTGAGGTGTTCTACACAATTGTGACCGTCGCATCATATATAGCTGGCCTGCCATTTGGGATCACAGGGGTGGCGGCAGGCTATACCGTGGGCAGATATCTCGTTCTTATCCCTTCCTTGTTCTATTGTTTCCACAAAACACCTATTACGGTTTCTCTATTTATGAGGACGGTCGCTGCACCAATGCTTTCGGGTCTGCTGGCGGCCGGGTGCGTTATCTTCATGAAATATGTTGGGACAGGCGATTCACTCTTATCTCATGTTCTTTATGCCGGAATCTTCATGGTCGTTTATGGCGGCCTGTCCTTCTGTCGTAAATCGGTCCGCGAGACATCGGGCCTGCTTTTGAAGAGCCTTCCGATAATCTCAAGGAAGAGCGTGGGAGTAGCTTAATATATGCGAATTGTCGTTTGCGGTATACGACTGATATTTCAAGAATAAAACAATTCTGCTAATCTCTCAGAAGGAGGTAAACCTAATGAATGTAAGCATATCAAGCATCTTTATAGCGACAGGAAAGTATTCGCATTGGTACAAGCGAACATCGGTCGAAATGACGGTGTGGGTGTGTGGATATGCTGATAATGGCCATATTTCCTATTCCGGCGATGCGCTTGCCCAGATGGTCGCCGACAATATACATGACGAGTGGGATACAGGAGTAGCCGATTTCCTCAAGGGTCTCAATGGCAATTGGGCAATGGTGGTGCTTAAGGGAAATATCCTGTATGCTGCTTGTGACAGAAAGCGAAGTTATCCACTCCTGTATAGTGAACAAAACGGAGGCTTGCGTATATCCGATTGCATCACTAAGGTGCGTGGCGGTCATATTGGATGGTGTTCAAAAGGGATAGAGGACTTTCTCTGGGCGGGTTATCCTGCAGGGACGTCAACTTTGGTGGATGGTGTATACCAGATCCTTGCGGGCATGTATCTTCGCTATGACATTGCCACTAAGCAGAAATCGCTCATTGAGTACTTTAACTTTCTTCCAACAAGCAACAACTCAGACAGTGAGGATCAGTTATCCCAAAGACTATCAGAATTGCTGGACGAGGCTATTATACGCATCGGCAAGGTTGCTCGTGGCAAGATAGTCGTACCCCTTAGTGGCGGAATGGATTCGCGAGTCATCGCAGCCCTCTTGAAAAAGAATGGATTTGAAGACGTATTATGTTTTTCATATGGTCGGAAGGGCAATCCTGATTCGGAAGCTTCAAAGAGGGTTGCGGAGGCATTGGGATACGAATGGCATTTTATCGAGTATTCACCGCATACATGGGCATCATGCATATTCTCGCAAGAAATGAAGGATTATCTTATTTTTGCATGTAATGGCAGCGGTATGTCTTTATACCACGACTGGTATGCAGTTAAAATGTTGCGTGATAGTGGCAAGGTATCTGCTGGTGATACCTTTCTGCCAGGTCATACATCAATTACGGTCTCCGGTCATAATTGGCCCGCAGATGTATTCAATAATGGTGAGAGCCTTGAGTTGAAGAGCATTGTAGAACAGATCATGCGAAGGTATTTCTCAAACTGGCCGGGCAGCCCTCCCGAGAGGATTAGCTTACGGTTGCTGGAGCAGTACCGTTCTGGGATGAAAGAAGATGTTCAAAAATTTGTAACAACCAATGAATTACCATCAGTAGATCTTTGGTGCAATGATGGCCCATTTAGTGATCTTAAAGCGAATAATATAAGTCATCACTGGTATTGGAGGGAATGGCACTCAAAATGTCTCATCAATAGTGGTCGTGTATATGAATACTTTGGTTGCCAATGGCTCTTACCCTTATGGGATATATTCTTGCTAGATTATTATTCGACAATTCCAATAGGTCTGCGTCACAGAAAAAGGTTTTTCCTTCGTGCTTCCGTGGAGAATGTCTTTACAGATAAACTATCAGTCCTTTCGGACATACCATTAGCGGGTCGAGGAAATCTTAGTCCAAGACGCACACTGGAGTTGCCGCTTGAGGAACGTCTCAGAATAGCACAGAAAGTGAAACGTTGCCTATTGGCCACTCGCACTGGCAGAATGGCACAGAAAGTAAAAAGCTGCCTATCCGCCAATCGTACTTTAAGATTTCCACGTCATCCAGTTTCGTTGTCATATAGTTTTACAGATGGCAAGGACCCGATACGATACACGGTTCGTCAAGTGTTTGAGAAGCATGGATTGGGCGGTGTTCTGGGTCGCCCCGAGTGTGAATCTGTGTTCGAGTTTGTAGATATGCCCGTCGGACCCATCCATCCTTTCGGATTGCTTTCATTATATGTGTTAGCACAAATGCAAGCCTTAATGGGCCAAACTAAGCAATGAAAATACCTATGTGTGATCTTGAAAAAAACCAAAAGGAGATTCAGTTAGAAGTAGGACTTTGGGAGAAAATATGGAGACGCCTTTTCTATCGACGACGGGGCGTCAATAAAGTGCCACGTGTATGGAGTAATAGAGAACTGAAGAAGATTGGAGCTCTATTGTCAGGCAGCGTACTGAACTGCTCTGGTTGGTGTGACGAAGACAAACAGGGCGGGTATTACCGAGATTACTTTACAGGGGCAACTGAGTATCATGTGTCTATGCGAGAGCTTCGCATCTATGAAGGCGAAGACAAGGCAATTAGGAAGAGACCGGATGTGGCCATCGACCTAGCTCATCCGATACTCCCACCATTAGTGAGGCGGTATGACATCGTACTTTGTCACACAGTGTTGGAGCACATCTTTGATATCTTTACAGCATTTGAGAACCTTGCAGGTCTTTCTCAGAACATTCTCATAGTTGTCGTGCCCTGGTGCCAGCGTGTTCATGAGAGCAGCTCATCGAGCGACATCTACGGTGACTATTGGCGCATTGCACCATCCGTATTGAAGCGTTTGTTTCGGATAAACGGACTTTCGCTAATCTACATCAATGGAAACTGCGATTTCCACGCGTCCACATACTATCTGGCAGTGGGATCGAAACAACCAGATTATCATAAGGATATAATGCAACTAAGCCCCTCTTGTATTCCAGGTGGTTCCAGCATTTATTGGTAGCTTGCTGAATATTCGTAGGCTGGCGGCAAATCCGTAGTTTACACAGTTGGTCAAACAAGTAGATTGTTGTAATAGGAGCTTTGTAGTGAAGATTTCAGTGCTTATTCCCACCTATAATGCTAAAGAAACACTGTGCAGGGCTATCGATAGTGTCTTGAGCCAAACTGTACTTGCTGCGGAGATCATTCTTATCGATGACGGCTCAAATGATGGTACGGCTCAGGCTGTGCAAAAATACGGAGCGACAATACGATATTTCCATTATGAGAATGCTGGTCTTCCAGTCGCGAGAAACCGTGGAATTGACCAGGCGAAATCGGATTGGATTGCCTTTTTGGACGCTGACGATGAATGGTTGCCACATTGCATAGAATCACACGTTAGACTTCATGCACAGAATCCAGAAATCAAATGGTCCTACTGCAATTGCGAGCATGTTGTGAACGGAACCCGCTTAGCGAAGATAGTACCGCCAGGATTACAAGAGGGCATAAGGTCCAATGGCACAGTATCCTACTTCGATGCGGAACTGAAAGGGCTGAACTGTGGCACTTGTGGTTTTGTGATCCATCGCTCGGTTTTTGTTGAAGTTGGCAGATTTGATCCTGCAATGCGTAACGGTCTGGATGGAGATATGTGGTGCAGGATTGCTTTGCGATACCCGCGAGTTGCAGTTTGCAAGGATGTCTGCTGGCGCTACTATCTCGATAATCCCAACTCTCTGCATCGAAAAGGGCATCGGCATCGCGACCTACAATTAAAAAGCCTATGTAGGAACATGCGGCGCGCAATCAAGCTTGGCTCTGAGAAGGTCAACGAGTTCCGTCCGTATGCAAGGGTGAAGGCCGTGGATTATCTGATTCGAGCGGCTGGCAGGGATTGCTTTATCAACTCCGATACCATCGAGGATGCAGAGAGTCTGTTTCCTCTTTCATTGCGTGAGCGAACTCTGTTGAGAATTCTGAGGTCGTTGCCTAAGCCCATTGCACTCAAGATAGTAGGCAGACTAAGCCTGTGAACGAATGTATTAACACCAACAGCAAACCAAGTATCTGCTTTGTCTCGCTGGATAACTTTGCTACTCTGGTAGACGATTTGAAGTTCGGACGCATCGGCGGAGCGGAAATACAGCAGGTGCTTATTGGCAGGAACCTTGCCAAACGAGGATATAGAGTCAGTTTCGTAACGCTCGACCATGGCCAGGATAATGAGATGAAAATTGATGGGATGCACATTATTAAGGCGTACGATCAAAATGCAGGTACCCCCGTGTTGCGCTTTCTGTACCCCAGACTTACCAGCCTCTGGCGTTCAATGAAAAGGGCTGACGCTGACATCTACTACCAAAGAACAGGTGACAGTATCACCGGAATTGTGGCAGCTTTTTGCCGTCGGCATCGTCGGAAGTTTGTTTTTGCTGTTGCGAGTGAAGCCGGCTGTGTTGTTAGCCTTCCCTACTATAAGGCGAGGCATCAACGTGTTTTTTACCGTTATGGTCTCCGGCGGGCGAATCTCGTTATCGCCCAAACGGTGACACAGCAGAAACTCCTCCGTGAGAACTTCGGTATTGATAGCACGGTCATACCCAATTGTGCTCCTGATTATGGACGTTGCCGGGGTAGGGCCGACACTGTGGCATCTAACCGAGGAAAACGCCTTCTTTGGATAGGAGGATTTCACCCCATCAAACGACTGGAACTACTTTTGGACATTGCAGAACAGAACCAGGATCTCCAATTCGACGTTATTGGTGACGGCAATAGGAAATTGGAATATGTCCAATGCTTGCGGTCGCGAGCTAGGTCCATACCAAACGTTCATCTACATGGGACGGTCCCTCATGCATACATACCGCAGTTTTATCAGCGAACGGCAGCCCTGGTTTGCACAAGTCGTACGGAAGGTTTTCCCAATATATTCCTGGAAGCCTGGAGCCATGGTTTGCCGGTTGTCTCGACATTTGACATGGACAATATAATTGCCGAAAATGGCTTGGGTATTGTCTGCAAAGATGTTTCAAGGATTGCAGATGAAATACGCAATTTGTATGGGGCTCCAGAGCAACGGTATAAAATGTCACGTAGGACCCGACAATTTTATTTAAAGAATTATACTGTCGATACAGTAATAGCCAAGTTTGAAAAAGTCTTTATGGACGCATATCTAAAATCGGTATCTTGAAGATTTTAACGATAGGATAATGTTGGCCGGGCATTCGAAGATAGTGGCCATAGTTCATTATGGTCAGATTCTTGAAACGCCGTCGAGTGACCTTCTATATACAATAAACATAAGGCAAGTTGATTGTGGTAGAACATAATAGAAACATGAAGTTGAGACGACGGATTCGTGGAACACGTTTTGCTGGATATTATTTGTTAACAGGACGAAGGTTTTTTCTGTCATCAGCAAACAGCGTGTTTGACTCAAATGCGAGGGCCAATCCCTTTAACGTCCGTCTTTGATCTTCACCTGAAGATATGCGAATGATAAAATACGTAAAAACATTCTTAAAGTATATTGTGTATAGATTATTACCGACAAAGGTCTACCTTCAACTCCGCTACTTTAGGGTATTTAAAAGATTCATTAACTTTAAGAAGCCGAATACACTGAATGAAAAGCTACAGTGGAAGAAGCTCTATGGGTATTCTCCTCTACATACAATTATTACTGACAAATATAGTGTCAGAGAATACATAAGTAAACGAATTGGTAAGGATTACCTGATTCCTTTAGTAACTGTTCTTGATGATCCTGATGGATTTGAATTAGCTACCCTTCCTCAGTCTTTTATTGTTAAAGTCAATCATGGTAGTGGCCAAAACAGAATCGTACGGGATAAATCTCAAATCGATGAACTGGAAATACGAAGATGTCTCAAAAGATGGTTTAGTGATAATCACTACTACGAATCCAAAGAACCTCAATATCGTGATATAAAGCCAAGAATTATCGTTGAAGAACTCCTTACCGGCGATGATGGTGAGATTCCCGTGGATTATAAACTCCATTGCTTCAATGGGAGAGTGGAAGCGATACAAGTCGACATTGACCGATTTGGGGATCATCGACGCAATTTCTACAGTAAAGACTGGAATTTGCTCCCCTTCACCTGGTCTAAGTGGGACAAGCATGGTCCCATGTGGAAAAATGGTTCTGCTATCGAAAAGCCCCTAGAACTAGCGAAGATGATTGATATCGCTGAGACTCTCTCACAATCCTTTGATTATATCAGAGTCGATCTCTATTGCTTAAGGAATAAGATCTACTTTGGAGAACTCACCCTGCACCATGGCGGAGGAAGGGAGAGATTTGACCCACCAGAATATGACAAAATCCTTGGAGACAAACTGATATTGTCTCCTCCTGGCCAGAGAAGACTAGAAAACATGGATAACGATGCTGAATAAGCCCTCCGTAGATTATGTTTCTCAATTAGGATCTTCATATCGTGTAACTGAAGATTGAATTAATTGGATTGGTTCGGTCAATGTTAGCTATGTAGCTTTTTCCAGTTTCAAGCATAGCGTTGCTTGTATCGGCAGGCACAAAGAAGCAAAGTGGTGTTAGCAGTGGTACCCAAAGATGGAATTGATATGGACTTCCTGAAAAAAGAGATAAAGTCGCCTCTTGAGAAACTAAAGGTAATGTTGGATGGAGTATCTTTCGAGCTACGTATTGTCGACGAGATAATTTCCAAGTAAATCTGGCAAATACAGAGATATCCTAAACGAATTGGTCAAGAAGTAAGCTCTTAACTCAAATTGACAACATAAGAAAAGGACATAAATTAACCATTTCCACATGGTATTGTAGGGCGATAATGATGAATAGACGCATATGTGTTGTTCTGGTAATCGACGACTTGGAATATGGTGGGGCTCAGCGTCAGGTAATTGAATTGGCGAACAATATGGATCAAGATCGCTTCGACGTCCATATTTGCACTCTTTCGGATTATGTCCCTCTTGGCAGGCAGTTGAAAGACTCTGAACATAGACTTCACACTATTGTGAAGAAAAACAAGTTTGATTTTACTATAGTGCCGCGTCTGGCACGCTTGTTGAAATCATTGAAAGCCGACATTATCCATGGCTATTTGTTCAGTGCGGATATCGCCAGTCGGCTTGCCGGACGTTTGGCGGGCACGGAGTTAATCATCGGGTCAGAGCGGAATGCAAATCATTCTTTCAAAAAGAGACATATCCTTGCTTACAAGCTGACGCGAGGATGTGTTGATCTTACAATTGCTAATTCAAAGGTTGGCGCTGATTTCAACAGTAAAATGTCTGGGCAGTCAGCTTGCGATTATCGTATTGTGCATAATGGTGTAGACACCGAGCGTTTTCGACCTCAAAGCAGAAAAGCAATACGAAACGAGTTTGGAATTTCCACAAAGAACCAAATAATCGGTGTCTTTGCGAGTTTCAAACCTCAGAAAAATCACTCGATGTTACTACGAGCTTTTAGCAAGATACTTGATTCCTTTCCCGCCGCACAATTATTGCTTGTTGGAGATCAATTGTACGGTAACGTGAATCTGCATGGTAACGTCAATCGTACAGGCGACTACCGTGCTAAAGTGAAATCCCTGATAGGGGAGTTGGGGATACGTCACCGGTGTACATTTTTGGGGAATACCGAAGATGTGGAACGGATATATCCTGCATGCGATATTACGGCGCTTTCTTCTCTTCGTGAAGGTACATCGAATGTCCTGCTGGAGTCAATGGCCTGTGGTGTTCCAGTAGTAGCAACCAATGTTTCCGATAATCCGTACATAGTCAAAGAAGGTGAGACAGGCTTTCTTGTTGAGTTGAGTGATGTGGAAGGAATGGCCGACCGATTACAAACACTATTGGCCAATGATATAATGCGGCAGAGGATGGGACAACATGCGCGCGATTGGGTGATAGAAGAGTTTTCGATTACACAACTGGTCAAAAGAACAAAGAGTGTCTACTTGGAGGCATTAGGCAGAAAACGCAAGCAATACCAGCGATAGTCTTTGCCATTTAGTGATTTCAATCAGACGAATCTGCACAGTTATCATAGTGTATCAATTGTTATTCGATATTGCCGGACATGAAATCAACTGCAAACAATGGAGTTAATCGCGTGAGTGCCTGTATGCAATTGCGGCACATGCCGTATCCTTACCGGGCGATGCTGGCGATCTGCAGTGACCTTGATGAGACGCCGAATCGGAGCGTGTATTGGGAGATAATGCGGTTCCTGAACACGACGGAAGAGACGGCCATGGGGTCGGGTGTTGGGCTAGAAGTGGCTAATTCCATTTATTTCGACATGCCGCCGAATCAATTTTCTTACTGGAACACTGACGATGCCGGGCGGGAGATGGTTCGTACGCTTATCCAAAGCGGTTATATCGACTGCTTGCACTCGTATGGTGAGCTATCAACCCAACGTAAACATACAGCGCGAGCATTGGACGAACTTACCCGCCATGACTGCAAACTAGAAGTGTGGGTCGATCATGGGACGGCGGTCACAAACTTTGGCTCTGATATAATGCAAGGCCATGGGGATGAACCTGGTCATGAAGCGTACCATGCTGACTTGACAATTGGGTATGGTATAAAGTATGTATGGTGCGGACGGGTGACAAGTATTACCGGGCAGGACATTCCGGGCAATCTCAATGGTATATTCAATTGGAGACACCCGGTGAGGTCGGGCCAGACTTTATTCAAGGAAGCGGCCAAGCGGAAACTAGCCCGGAAAGGGAACCATAAGTACGCCATGCATGGTAAGAATGAGACATTGTGTCCATCCGTTTTGCGGGATGAGAGACCGGTCTATGAATTCATGCGTTGTAACCCGCATTGGGGTGGGGTTAGTTCGTGCGATGAAGGCAGGCAAGTCGGCGAAGTGTTAACTGACGGGATGTTGAAACGTCTTATCAGTCGGGGCGGAACATGCGTTCTTTATACACATCTCGGCAAGATAGACGATCCGAATGTACCCTTCGATGCGAAAGCGACTGCGGCATTTCGCAGGTTGTCCCAAGCGTTTCGAGGTGGGAGTGTTCTTGTTACCACCACTCGTCGGCTTTTGGGGTACCGCCGTGCCCTACGCAAGATCGCTTTCAACAGTACGTGGGATGAGAAAAACCTGCGCATCGACCTGAATCCCAGGGTGGATGAGAGTTCCACTGGCGAATTGGCCGTCGCTGACCTATGTGGTTTGACTTTTTATGTTCCTGATCCGAAGACTACTTGCCTGACTATTGATGGGCGGGAAGTGTCGGATCTTCAGTATAACGGCCCTGACCACACAGGTCGGCCAAGCGTATCGCTGGCTTGGCCCTTGTTGAAATTTCCAAAGTTATGAGCAGTCCTATATCTGACACCAGTGCATTTCGCGATGTGGTCGAGCCCACTGATACGGAACGAGAGGAAGAATATGTGGATAAGCCGATTCTCAAAGTAGATATAAGAATAATTATTAAAAAAGCAGCAATTTACATCTTACTAACCGGCGTATATAGCTTCACATACCTTGCAGCTGTGTTGGGCAGTATCCTACCACGTCGGTCATGGAAGCCGACCGGCCGTATTCTCGTAACAGGTACATTTCATAATCCTGGGTGGTATATGTCCCATGTTATCCCCCTGTCTCGGAGCGGTGTGAAGGAGGTAATCCTTGTCATTGACGAACCTCAGTTGCCACTCGAAAGAGTCAGATTTGTGTGTCCGCCGAGGTGGGCTTCGAAGTTCTTGGGCCGGGCCGTTACAAAGGCGATTTGGATGATCATCGCCGGTCTTCGCTATCGGCCGGACCTGTACATGGGATACCACCTAACTCCTGGTGCCTGCTCAGCGTTGTTGGCGGGCAAGATAATGGGTCGGCCATCCTGTTACCAGATGACTGGTGGACCGGTGGAACTGATGGGTAGCGGATTCAACGCAATCGCCAGTATTGACAAGGCCTTCGAAAAACCATGTAAGATATTGGTGAGAATTGCTGTATGCGTTATCAAACAATTTGACCTTGTGGTTGTTCGTGGTAGCAGAGCCAAGCAATTTCTTGCAGCCCATAATATAAAAGGATCTGTGGCTATTATCACTGGAAGCGTAAGCCGCTATCAGCAATTACCACAAAATGATCGAGAAATTCATTTAATCTTTGTCGGACGGTTATCCCCAATAAAGCAAGTTCATCAGTTTATTGAAATTGTTGATGCTATAAAACGTATTATGCCAAATGTTCGGGCAGCAATTGTTGGTGATGGTCCTTCGATGGTGGATATGAAGGTCTATGCTGGCCAGTTGGATCTCGCCGATAATATCGAGTTCCTTGGCAAGAGACAAGATGTGCCAGCGCTTCTGGCTCGCTCGAAAGTTTTCGTGTTGACCTCAAAATCCGAAGGCCTATCGATCGCTATGGCTGAAGCTATGGCTGCTGGCACAGTTCCCGTTGTCGCTGATGTGGGTGAACTTGGCGACCTTGTGGCCGATGGTGTGAACGGCTATCTTGTTAAACCGAACCATATTGATGAATACACGAAAAAGGTTTTGTTTCTTCTGCAGGATCACGCGTTGCGGACTCAGTATTACCATAAGGCGATTGAGGCAGCAGGGAGGCACTGTGATATTGAAGTCATCTCCAAGAAGTGGCAGCAACATCTTCGAGGTGTCGTTTCGGAAGCATCTGGTGTTAACACACAGAAAGCTATGAATAGAAAGCTATGAATTGAACAAAATAGCAAGCATATCCCAGGTCGCGATTTCTACCGGACATGATGTGTATCTTTCAAAACCGTCGTCTTCACCCAGTACCGCCTACCCCGAATATACTTTGGCCTCGATGCCCTGTCGGATGAAGTCAATCATGCGTACAACGGGCGACGCGCTACGGTATGAAATACAAGCCACGATTCAACACTGGGATAGTATCATTGCCAATCTCTGATAGTTTAGATAATTACATTCGTGGAGGCAGAAGTGTCAGCAAGAAAAATAAGAGAAATTAGAAACCGTGTGGCCGAATTCTTATCTGCGATTAGGGTGAGTTACTTACGTTTTATGGGAATTACGATAGGGAAAAATTGTTTCATTAGTAAAGATGCTCGTGTCGATGTTAGAAGGGGTAAGATAACCATAGGTAATCGGGTAAGCATTGCAGGCGGGAGTTACATCCTGGCACATGCAGCTGGTCGGCCACGGAAAGAGGGACAAATGACCAGGATTGAAGATAATGTCAGCATATTTGTTAATGCAGTTGTTTTTCCTGGAGTGAAAGTAGGCAAAAACTCTATTGTGGGGGCAGGTGCTGTGGTTACAAAAGATGTTCCTCCTAATGTCACAGTGCTGGGAAACCCGGCCCGAGTGATTTGGCCTAAGGGAAACAAACCAAGAGACTAGAAATTATTTAATCTTTTCATCGAAGCTATAGGATTGTTTATGGGAGACTATGTTAAACAGGGTAAGTTCACGGTTGACGACCAGATTGCTTTTGCTGAAATTTCCGGTGACTACAATCCATTGCATGTAGATCCAGTTGTTGCACGGCGCACAATTTTTGGTAGGCAGGTAGTACACGGCATTCACGCTCTTTTATGGGCATTAGATAATTGGCTTGAGGGACACACAAAAGCTTTAGATTTATGCGCCGTAAAAGCGGAGTTCCAGAGGGCAATAGAAGTAGGTGAAGAAATAAGTCATTCTCTCAAACGACAGGACAAAAACCGAGTCAAAATTGAATTACTCACCCGAGGAGTTTGTGCAGCATGGATTGAGATAGACTGGGCACCTTCAAAACGAAAAAGAACCAAGCTCTCCTTGAAAAAGCCTCCCGGACACCACAAGTGCAAAACACTTTCGATAGACGAAGCAAAGACTGCCTCGGGAACTCTACATTTGTATATCAATTTGAAATCAGCCGCTAAGCTTTTTCCTAATTTGATTCGAATTGTACCCCCGATACAGGTTGCAGAAATATTGGCTACGACACGTCTAGTAGGTATGGAATGCCCCGGTTTACACTCAGCCTATTATGGGCTAGACCTTGTTTTCTCCGCCGAAGCCGATGCATCTCGCGTTTTCACCTGGGAAGTTACGGCCTTTGATGCACGGTTTTGCTTATTGTTGATGAACGTCAAGACCTCGGGGATGAAAGGGACAATCAAAGCTTTCTTTCGACCAATCCCGCAGGTGCAAGCCAGCTTTAAGTGTTTGTGCAGACAGGTCGACGGCGACGAGTTTACAGGACAGCAGGCTCTGATCATTGGAGGCTCTCGTGGCTTAGGGGAAGTCACTGCGAAGCTCCTAGCCGCAGGAGGGGCTAAAGTAAGAATCACTTACTATCAGGGTGCCAACGACGCTCAGCGCGTAGTAAGAGAAATCATATCCCATGGTGGTTCCGCGGACTGCATAGCTTTTGACGTTTTAGATCCACCGCAAGACTTATCAGACAGATTCGGGGAGCAGTGGGCCCCGACTCATTTGTATTATTTCGCAACCCCATTCATTTTCGATGCGATCAATGGAACTTTTTCGTCTCAGCTATTTCAGAAGTTCTGTAATTATTATGTAACAGGATTCTTAAACACGATCAAAATCGTACGTAACCTTGGCTCTAATCTCAAAATAATATTCTATCCTTCATCTGTTGCTATCGACGATCTCCCTCTTAATATGGGTGAATATGCCGCAGCTAAAATGGCCGGTGAAGTGCTTTGTCTCTTTTTAGAAAAATCCAATCTGGGCATTAAAATCCATAAGCCTCGACTACCTAGAACCGCCACTGACCAAACAGCTAGTCTTTTACCAGTGAAGAATGAAGATCCCGTTCCACTTATGTTGGAGAACCTAAGATACCTTAGAGATGCTTTCCCAAACTGTACTTAACAAGAATAAAATATTCCTCTTTATGCTTAGTGCTGACACATATGATTAGATTACCATATTCAGAAATTCAAGGCATCCTGAATCAGGCTGACCTAAGCCAACTTGCTAGTCTCAATATTTCCATTTTGCGTAACATCATGCTCGAGCCTATTCAGCCGTACCTCAGGTACTTAGCATACAAGATCGGATTTAATGCAAAAGTCGATTTTGGGGAATACGACAATATATTTCAAGAGGCGGTCGGAGGGCAAAGCAACTTATTAAATAAGGAAACAGATTGCATCTTGGTTTTTACGAAATTGGATACCTTATCTTGGGCTTTGTCTCGAAATTACGTTGCTTTAAGGCCCAAACAAATCAAGACAGAAGTCAACCTTATTAAAGAATATATTAACAGTGTACTATCAGGAATTCGCAGACAGACAGGTGCCATGGTTCTCTGGCATGGCTTCGAACTACCCGCTTATCCGGCCTTGGGCATTCTGGACTGTCAGCCTTTTGAGAGCCAACAGACCTTAATCAACAGTCTAAATGAGTTCCTGAGAACCTCTCTAAAAAGTCAAAATAATGCCTATTTTGTCGATTTAAATTTGTGCCAGGCCAGATTAGGTTTTTATCAATTCTATGACCCACGCTATTGGCATATTGGCCGCGCGCCATTTACCAGACAGGCGTTGCGTGAAATTGCGATAGAGGACTTCAAGTTCATTCGGTCACTTAAAGGCAAGACAAAAAAATGCTTAGTTCTGGATTGCGATGGTATTCTCTGGGGCGGAATTATTGGGGAAGATGGTTTGGCTGGGATCGAGTTGGGGCAAACTTATCCTGGTTCTGCCTATTATGAATTTCAACAGGAAATCCTAAACCTCTATAATCGCGGCATAATACTCGCCTTGTGTAGTAAAAACAATAAGGAGGATGTTTGGGAGGTTTTTCGAAAACACCCTGATATGATTCTTAAAGAAAAACATATCGCGACCGCCCAGATCAATTGGCGGGATAAAGCTGCTAACCTTAGACAGATTGCCCTGGATTTAAATATAGGTATGGATAGCTTGGTTCTCATAGATGACAGTGAGTTTGAGGTCAACCTGATTCGTAGAGTTTTACCAGAAGTGGAAGTTATTCATATGCCTCCAACCAAGGTGATGGAGTATAGAAACATCTTAGCCTCATGCGGATTGTTTGATACCCTGACTTTATCAGCGGAGGACAAAAATCGCGGCGCTATGTACAAGGCTGACGTTGCCCGCAAAAATCTTCAAGCTCAAGTAACGGACATGGAGACTTACTTTAAAACCCTTGGGATGGAGCTGGAAATTCGCTTTGCTGATGGATTTGCTATTCCTAGGATTGCTCAGCTAACACAAAAGACGAATCAGTTTAATCTGACTACGAAGCGTTATTCCGAAGCTGACATTAAAACTTTTGCCAATAGTGACCAGTCAGATGTTATTTATGTAAAGTTGAAAGATAGATTTGGAGACTCCGGAATAGTCGGGGCCTGTATCCTTAAATACCAGGATAAGAAGTCAACATTTGATACGTTTTTGCTTTCCTGTCGGGTACTCGGGCGAGGAGTTGAGGATGCCTTTTTGATTCAATCGCTTAAACTTGCTAAAATGCGCGATTGTAAAGCAGCTATTGGTGAATATTATGCTACCCGTAAGAACAATCAGGTAAGAGATTTTTACACTAAACAGGGTTTCGAGATATTAAAGGAAAAGACAAAGGTAGAGGGACAAAAGTTCCAGTACGAATTAGATGGACAAATTAAACGTGAACCTGCTTTTTTTAAGAAAATTGACTCAGAATTTGACCAAAGAGCCGAGGTGTAATTTTGAAAGACAGAGTAGTTGAAATTGTAAGCCAGATTATGAACGTTCCGATTGAACAGCTTGATGAGGATTCTTCTTCAGACACAGTCGAAAATTGGGATTCACTCAAACACATGAACTTAATTTTGGCACTGGAAGAAGAATTTGCAATTGCTTTTTCAGATGATGAGGTTGTCGAGATGCTGAGTATAAGAAGAATAGTTGAAATATTGGAAAAGAAAGAACCAAAAGGCTATAATGCTCCCCGGAATTGAGAAGGTATATCGTCTCACGTCAATTACTAAAACTAGCTGAGTGGTCTGCCTCAGACGGCAAAATGTTACGAAAATGATTACTTGGGTATGCCTGAAATAAATGATATTTTAACATTCGGTGAGGTTGCCATTTCAACCGGCCATGATGGGTATCCGTCTGTGCCACCGTATTCACCCGGCGCCGCCTACCCTGAATATCCTTTTGGGCTTGATACCCTAGCGACAGAGATTAATCATGCGTACAAGGGAGTACGAGAAGCGCTGCGGTTATTGGAACTTGATATGGGGCATTACGGTCAAAAGGACTGGAACCCGCTTGAACAGATTATTCACCCCGGTTACACGGTAGTGCTGAAGCCTAACTTTATTCGTGATTTTCGCGAGACGCAGGCGGGTCATGAAGACTGCCTGGTAACTCATGGTTCTGTTATTCGAGCGGCTCTCGACTATGTTTATATTGCCCTTAAGGGCGAAGGCCGGATCATAATTGCCGATGCTTCTCAGAACGATGCAGACTTCGATGAGATTCGACGTATCGTTGGATTGGAAGAAATTCAGGAGTTCTACCATCGCCATGAAGGTTTTGAAGTAGAAATATATGATCTTCGGCCGGAGAAGGCACTAAAAATTGATGGCGTGATTGTCGGTCACGAACGGTTGCCCGGCGATCCTGCCGGTTATGTAAAGGTAAGTTTAGGCCAACATTCTTCGTTTCACGAAATTTCTCACTTGTGCCACCTGCTGTACGGTGCCGAATACGATACCAGCGAACTTCGCTCGCACCACCATGGCAATACCCATGAATACCTGATATCCAAGACTATACTGGATGCAGACTGTATTATTAACCTACCAAAGCTCAAGACCCATAAGAAAACCGGTATCACGGTAAGCATGAAGAACCTGGTGGGAATTAACGGGAATAAAAACTGGCTACCGCACCACAGGGAAGGCACGCCTGCTCAGGGTGGTGATCAGTTTGCCGATGATGGCATAAAACACCGAATCGAGCGAGGAGCCATGGCCTGTTTCAGGAATCTGTTCCCACTATTTGGACCTTTGAGAGGAGTTATAGCCAAGCCGATGAAAGCTCTCGGCAGGGGAATCTTTGGCGATACAAACACCAATACGATTCGTTCCGGCAACTGGTATGGCAATGACACCACTTGGCGAATGGTGATCGATCTGAACCGGATACTTATGTACGCGGATAAAAGCGGACATCTTCAGGATAATTCTGCAAGGTGCATATTCTGTATCGTTGACGGGATTGTCGGCGGTGAAGGCAACGGTCCACTGGATCCGACTCCAAAACCAGCGGGGATAATTCTGGCGGGAACGAATTCAGTAGCTGTCGATTTAGTGTGTGCTCGCTTAATGGGTTTTGACTATAAGCGACTGCCTATGCTACGTCGAGCGTTGGATAATCATTCTTTACCGATAACAGCATTTGAACATAGCAAGTTGATTTGTAAGTCGAATGATCAGCAGTTCAACCGACCCTTGGATGAGTTTGACGGAATGAGTTTGGCCTTCGAGCCTCATTTTGGATGGCATAAACATGTGGAACTATATTCATCCCAGCTATTTGAAAAGAGAACAAAACAGTGTGCGTTATAGTTGAATTTATTGGATTTATGACTGCTAGCCAATGCAGATGAAGAAAGCACTATCAAAAAAGAACTTATGGGATAAAACGCCGCTGTTGCTTAAATACACGCTGGGAACAGGGTTGGGGTTTTTCCCTCCGAAATGGCTTTTAGGCAAGAGTTTCAGGGCGAACTGCAAGTTTATTCGTGATGCGCAATGGTGGCCTGCAGAGCGTGCCCGAGAATACCAATTGAACAAATTGCACGGGATTATAAAGCTCGCTTATGAAAAGACCAGATTTTATCGCCGTACGTTTGATTCCGCAGGATTTTGTCTTGGTGATATTCATTCCCTGAAAAATATGAATCAACTTCCTACTATTGACAAGCACGTTGTTAATGAGAATCTTTCGGATATGTGCATAAAGAGTGTTATGTCCCAAGATGTGGAGTATGGGGCTACAGCCGGCACCAGCGGTGTACCATTGCATTTCTATATGAACGTTGACAGGTCTGAAACGGAGTATAGCTATCTTGTTACCAGTTGGGAACGAGCGGGCTACAAACTCGGGATGCCGATGGGAGTGCTGCGCGGCCGAACGGTTCAACCCGATCGAAAGGGATTTCGCCACGAATATGATCCGATTCTCCGGCACCATTATTATAGCAGCTTTCACATGTCCGACGAAAATATGGCACGTTATCTGGAGCATATAGCCACCATCGGGCCATGTTTTCTGCATGTCTATCCCTCTACCATCGCTGCCCTAGCCCGTTTCATCCTTCGAAACTATGCAGATGCCCTAGAGAACATCAAGGGCATTATTGCTGAGTCCGAGATCGTGTACCCAGAGCAGCGGCAGATGGTCGAGGAAGTTTTCGGTTGTCATTATTTTTCCAGTTATGGTCAATCGGAAAAGGTTATCCTTGCCACAGGGTGTGAACAGAACAACGATTATCATGTTTGGACGACTTATGGTTACTTCGAACTCCTCGACGACAACGATAATCCGGTGAACACGCCTGGACAACGGGGCGAAATTGTAGGAACGGGCTTTATCAATAAGGTGATGCCGTTCATCCGATATCGGACGGGAGATTGGGCTACTTATGTCGGTGAGCGTTGCCAGGCGTGCGGGCGTGAGCACACTCTCATTCGCAACATCCGGGGCCACCGAACCCAGGAAGTTCTGATCGCAGCTGATGGCTCTGAAATCCCGTGGGCTGCTCTGAATATGCACGATGATACGTTTTTCCACGTAAGACAGTTCCAGTTTCTTCAGGAAACACCGGGCCAGGCTGTTTTGCGTATCGTGCCGGTCGATGGATTCGGTGAAGAAGATGCTGACCGAATACATCGGAACCTAGGATGTAAACTCGATAACCAGCTTGCTTTCACCATCGAACTCATTAAGGCTATCCCGCTTTCCACTAGAGGCAAGGCTATATACGTAGACCAGCGAATCAAACAGGAAAAAAGAGTACCGTTAGACTCGCAGGGCGATATCTAAAAAAATCTCTCTATGATCCTATGCAAACACTTGATTGGTATTATCGACGTCTTAAAGTTATGTCGCCGGGGGATATCGCCTGGCGTATGCGGTCGTCGCTGCGCGATCGTGAAGACCGGTTTCTCGTTAATCTTAGGCAACAGTTGAGGAAGCCTTCGGTATTTTTGAACGGAGACGGCAGGGATGAAGAGCCGGGGTTTCGGGTGAGCGATATGGCCGTTGGGGACAAGGCATGGCTGAAGATAAATGATGATGTTGATAAGCAGTGGTACGATTCCCTGCTGGTTCGAGCTGAGCGAACCGCAGAGCATCGACTCGATTTTTTCGATCTGAAGAACAAACACCTTGGCGATCCGATTATCTGGAATCGCGACCACAAGCGCGGTCAGGACACGCCGATGACTTATTCCGCATATCTGGATTACCGGGATGTCAAAGAGGCAGGGGATTGCAAGTTTGTCTGGGAACCCAATCGCCTTCACCAACTCGTAGTGCTTGGCCGAGCCTATCGAGCCAGCGGTGATATCCGATTCGCCAATGCTGTGGCGGAACAATTGGACAGTTGGCTCAAGCAGAATCCCTTTGGTCTCGGGATGAACTGGCGTAGTGGCCTGGAACTCGGGATAAGGCTCATCAACTGGGTATGGGCTTTGGATCTGATCGAGGAGTCGAAAGCTATTGACGACCGGCTACGACATCGAATATTGGATTCCGTAGCGCGTCATATCTGGGAAATCGATAGGAAGTATTCACGTGGCTCTTCTGTGAATAATCACCTGATCGGCGAGGCAGCAGGAGTATTTGTTGCAGCAAGTTACTTCGCAAATTTGAAGAAAGCGTCTCGCTGGCAGGCCCGGAGCCGGGAAATCCTCTGCCGGGAGATCCTTAGCCAGACGTTTCCCGACGGGGGTACAGTGGAGCAGGCTATCGGGTATCATCTTTTCGTTCTGCAGTTCTTTATCGTTGCTGGTATCACAGCGCGAGCAACAGGGCAGGACATTCCAGAATCTTACTGGTCAAGATTGGAAAAGATGTTCGAATTCCTGGGCGTCCTCAACGAAGGTGGTGACGCACTACCAGCATTCGGTGACGGTGATGATGGCTATGTATTGGATATCGGACGTGATCCCCGCAGCGTTCGGGAATGGCTGGCGGTGGGAGCCGCACTGTTCAGAAGAAGTGATTTCAAGGCGTGGGCAGGCGGGTATACCGAGCCGGTCGAATGGTTGCTGGGTGAACCGGGACGTCAAAATTTCAAGGCGATCCCAGAACTGCAAAATGAGACAATTACCTCCAGGGCTTTTAATGATAGCGGTTACTATTTGCTGCAGCATGGCGAGTTTGATTCACCGGATCGTATCAGCGTGGTATTTGATTGCGGCCCGTTGGGGATGGGAGCCCTTGCGGGACACGGACATGCGGACGCCTTGAGTTTCACTCTCCGGGCGTTCGGCAGAGACGTATTGATTGACCCTGGGACGTACGATTACTTCAGTTACCCAAAATGGCGGGAGTATTTCCGTAGTACGCGAGCGCATAACACGGTCGTTATTGACGGACGGGACCAATCTGAGATGCTGGGTCTTTTTCTTTGGGGCGGGAGAGCAAAGGCAAGTTGTCTGAGTTGGCAGCCCACGGATGTCGGGGGCAAGGTAATTGGTAAACATGATGGTTATACCCGTCTGAAGGACCCTGTTATCCATAAACGTATGCTTGATCTGGACGGCCAGGAGCTTGTGGTACGTGATGATATTATTGCTCGCGGAAAACACAAAATAGAGGTGTTTTTTCATCTGGCTGAGCATTGTGTGGTTGTTCCGGCAGGTAAGAATCGTTATCTCGTTGATGTCGGCTGGGAAACAATTGAAGATGTCGGCCGGCGAACAATTGAAATCGAATTGGATCCATGTCTTAAGGTTGAGGAATTCAAAGGCAGCGAGGATCCAATTTGCGGTTGGGTCAGCCGAGGTTATCATCAAAAAGAGGCAAGCACAACACTTGTTGGCCGCTGCACTGGTGAAGGTAACACATGCCTGGTGTGCAGAATCAATATAGGTGGATTGAAGAAAGCTGACAAATAGATAAAGGCTGAACGAATGACGAAAAATGACAACCCCAATCAGCGACCGGTCATGGTAGCCGCGGTAGTAGCAGGTTTCCTGATGCTCATTTCTAGCGCAGCATATCGCATTCTGGCTGCTCGACTGGCGGCTCCCGTGAATACCACTTTACTGTCTCCTGCGGCATTGGAACGATTGCCCCTGCAAATTGGCGGTTGGACGGGCCAGGAAGCACCGCTGGACGAAGCCGTAGTTCGTGCCACAGATACTGATGCACACGTCAGCCGTATATATTCACGACATAATACTTCGGAAAATATCTCGTTATATATCGCGTACGGTGTAAGAGCACGTGACCTGATGCCCCATCGCCCTGAAGTCTGCTACACCGGGGCCGGCTGGACGCTCATTGATCGGCGTTCCATGGAACTGCCTTTGAATGATGGAAAGAAACTGCCATGCAGCGCCTTCCAGTTTTCCCGTGGCACTTTGAACACAAAGAAAACCGTAGTTCTGGCTTATTATATTGTAGATGGGCAGTATTGCCGCGAC
>SDBS01000395.1_pt1 | contig 41317 bp, 36 predicted proteins | sample 2277091 | NCBI WGS metagenome assembly SDBS01 (sample SAMN10404972, study PRJNA504765) | marine sediment metagenome | isolation source: marine sediment core GS10_PC15, 163 cmbsf | place: Arctic Ocean: Southern Knipovich Ridge | collected 2010
GGCCTGGGGGGCGACAGGTTCCTGGATGCAGAACATAGAGTTCCTCGCTGCAATCGACTGGACCGATACGGAGACGACGCGCTTCGCCGACGTCGTGCTTCCCGGATCGACATTCCTCGAGACAGCCGGTACTCGGTGTAATTTCGAGGGCAGGGTCGTCGATTACAGCCGTGCGGTGGAACCTCCCGCGGGAGTTTCGGGGCGGGAAGTGCTCGAGGGGCTCGCGATGGAGTTCGGGCTGAAGGATGTCGCCGGTTCGTCGGCGCAGCTGCGTTCCGCAGTCGAGAAAAATGTCAGGGAACTGCTCCCGTGGTACTGGAATACAGGTCAGGAGCGGAAGGGCAGGGTCGAGACCGGGCTTGCGGCGGCAGGCCCGGGAGGCGGGAAGCGCGCGCTCATGCCCCCGCTTACGCATACGGGCAGGTACAGGAAAGAGATCCGCGAGGTAGGTACGGGCCGGTTCAGGGTAAGGTGACAGCATGCTGAAGCTCGAAAATTTCTTTGATTTCATGGAAGAAAGCTTCGATTATCTCCTCGTTTTCAACGGGGATGGCAAGGTGATACATGCGAGCGAAGAGATCGTCCTGGACGGGTTTGCCGATGCGGGGCCTCTTGAGGGGAAATCGATCGAGGAGCTTCTTACAAGCTCTTCAATAGATACAGTCAAGTCGGCGATGATTCAGGCAAAGGCGGGCACCCGGGGGGTAGTGGTCCTCTCCATAGAGGGTGACCGCACCTCGACGATCCCGCTCAAGGCCGGCCACTTCATCGCCGAGAGCGGAGATGTCTATCCCCTCTTCGGCAACAGACTCGAGGGGCTCATCAAGGGTGATGGGTGGGAGAAGGACGAGAGGATCAAGGAACTCGCCTGCCTCTACAGCGTTGCCGAACTGATCGAAGTCTCCGCGTCTATCCCGGATTTCTTCACGAGGCTTCCCAAAACACTTGAACAGGGAATGCTCTGTTCAGATGAGGTAGTGATCTACTCGAACTACCTGGGAGTGGATTATGGCCAGAAGCCGATGGGGAAGAACCAGCTCAGGGTGCCGCTGATCGTGGCAAAGGAGGAGAAGGGCGAGATACTCGTCGGTTATCACAACGATGACCATGAGCTCCTTCCCGAGGAGCAGAGGCTGCTCGACGAGATCGGCAGGATGCTGATGGTGGCCCTCGAGCGGAAGGAGTTCGGGGAAAAGCTCGATCTGATGGAGGAAGAGGAAGATGACTACAACAAACGCCTCGATCAGCTGCGAGATGAGATCGAATCGAAGACAAGGGACCTCGAGGAGCAGAAGAGCAAGCTCAGCATAGTCGATTCGTATCTCGACCGTGTCAAGGGCAGCTGGGAGGAGTCAACGTCAAGGCTCGAGACGATGTTCAAGGCGATACCGGATGATGTCGTCCTGATCGACAAGAAGCACAAGGTCGTGATGACGAACCGGGAGGACATCGAGCCTGGAAACTACTGCTACACGAGCTATTTTCACCGGGACAAGCCCTGCGAGGACTGCCGCCTGGCGAGGATCCTCCGCGACAAGACGCCTGTCTCGCTTACGATGAAGATGGGCGAACGGTATATCCAGGTCCAGGCCCAGCCTGTATTTAACCAGGACCACGAGGTCGACGGTATCCTCGAGTTCTATCGTGACGTCACCCTCGAGAAGACATACGATCAGCAGCTCCAGCAGGCCGACAAGCTCGCATCGATCGGGCAACTTGTCAGCGGGATCGGTCACGAAATAAACAATCCGAACCAGTTCATACGCGGAAATGTCAGGATCATCCAGCAGGCGCTCGAGGACATGCTGCCGATAGTCGACGAATATGTCAAGGAGCACCCCGACCTGAAGATCGCCAGACTGAACTACGATTTTTTCCGCGAGCATATAATGACGCTCGTCGATGACATGGCGCACGGATCGGAGAGGATCAAGGCGATCGTCGAAGGCCTCAGGACCTTTACCCGCAAGGACGAGGGCCTGCTCGTCGACAAGGTCGACATAAATACCCTGATAGAGACTGCGACGAGGCTGGTTCACAACGAGGTCCACAAACATGCCGATATCGAGATCGATCTCTCGCCGGACGTTCCCGCATTTACCGGCAACTCGCAGAAGATAGAGCAGGTGCTGATCAACCTGATAGTCAACGCCAGCCAGGCGATACCCGAAGACCGCAGGGGTTTGATCAAAGTAGCTACAAATTACGAGAATGAAAGGATAACAGTTCTCGTCGAGGACAACGGCAAGGGGATGAACGAGAGCACCGTCAAGCAGATATTCAATCCGTTCTTTACCACGAAGAGGGCCAAGGGGGGCACGGGGCTCGGGCTGGCCATCGCATACCGGATCATAGAGGAACATAACGGCAAGATCCAGGTCAGAAGCAAACCGAGTGTGGGGACAACCTTTATCATCAGGATCCCCGTCCTGATGGCCGCATCGCCGGCAGGGGAGCAGAAATGAAGAAGATCCTCATAGTAGACGACGATACCGCCGTGACCAATTACCTTATGGTCTTTCTCATGCAGTCGGGGATATTCGAACCTGCAGTGATCAACGATTCACGGGAAGTCGAAGATAAACTCGCTTCTGAATCCTTTGACGTGATCCTGCTCGATATGGACATGCCTGTCGTCAGCGGAATGGACATCCTGCAGAAGATGAGAGGCAAAGGGGACGAGACGCCGGTGGTTGTCCTCACGGGCGTGAGCGATGTGACCCTGGCCGTCAAATCGATGAAGCTCGGGGCGTTCGATTACCTGACGAAGCCGGTCGATGAGGACAAGCTGCTCGAGGTGCTCGACAATGCGATGGCGCACGGGGTCCTGAACCGGGAGATCGATGATCTTCCCACCGAGCTGAGCAAGCAGGATCTCGCTCACGAGGCGGTGTTCGACCAGTGCACTACGCAGGATCCGGGTATGATCAGGCTCTTCCACCAGATCGAGAAGCTCGCTCCGAGCGACCTCGGGATCTTCATCTGGGGAGAGAGCGGAACTGGCAAGGAGGCGCTGGCGAGGGCGATCCACAATGCCAGCATGAGGAGCGACAAGCCGTTCATCGCAGTCGAGGCCGATTCCCAGGACTCCGAGAGGTTCCCCGGGTTCTTCTTCGGACAGGACAGGGACTGGAGCGGATCGCGCGAGGAGGCGGCAGGTGTCCTTGAGCAGGCTGACGGGGGCACGCTGTTTCTCAACAATATCGACGCTCTGCCCCTTCCTATGCAGGTCAGGCTCAAGCGTGTCATCCAGAAGGACGAGTATTACCGAGAGAACTCGACGAAGATCAGGAAGATCGATGTCCGTCTGATCGTCTCTTCGACCCACGACCTCACGCTGCCCGAATACAAGGATACCTTCTCGAGGGATCTTCTATACCACCTGATGGTCAACTCGATCCAGATCCCGCCGCTGCGCGAGAGATCGGGAGACATACCCCTGCTGGCCGAACAGTTCCTCAGCGAGGAACGGGACAGGACCGGCAAGACGATACTCGGGTTCTCCGATGAGTTCCTCGATCTGCTGCAGAGCTACTCCTTTCCGGCCAACATCCAGGAGCTTCGCACGATAGTGGCGCTGGCCGTCGCGAACGAGGAGTCGGACAGAATAACGGTCGATTCACTGTCGGCGACGATACGTGAGAGGATCTCGCCGGCGGCAGCCGTCGAGGGACTGCCGTTCATGCCGAGGAAGCTCGAGGAAGTCATCCGGGAGCATGTCGCGAAGACGCTCGAGTATTTCGGCGGGGACAGCGAGATGGCCGCCGAGGAACTGGGGATATCGCTCGACAGGATGGAAAGGTACATCTGACCGTTCGGAGAATTACCTTGATTCGAACGGGATTCGTTTGGTAAGTATATACTTTGTTTTTTTATACGATATCTTAAATTTGAAGGGATTGGGTCGTCTGTATCCCTTGAGTTCTCAACGGATTAACAAATAGAAACGGTCAACCATGAACAAGATTCTCGAGAAGGAATTCATATCGCCGCAGGTCTTTCGCCTGGCTGTCGAGGCGCAGGATATAGCGAGGAAAAGGAAAGCGGGACAGTTTATCATCCTGCGCACATGCGACGTGGGTGAGAGGATCCCTCTGACTATAGCCGATGCCGACGCGGAGAAGGGTACGATCGAGCTGGTAGTCCAGATCGTCGGCAAGTCGACGAAAGAACTCTCGAAATTCGAGGTGGGGGACGAGATCTGTGACTTCGTCGGCCCCCTGGGAAGACCCACGCATATCGAGCTGTACGGCACGGTCATCATCATCGGCGGTGGAGTGGGGATCGCTCCCTCGCATCCTATCGCCCAGGCGATGAAGGCCGCCGGCAATAACGTGATATCGATTCTCGGCGGAAGGTCGAAGGATCTCGTGATAATGGAAGAGAAGATGGGCGCCTGCAGCGACCGCGTTCTCATCACCACCGACGATGGATCATACGGAGAGAAGGGTCTCGTAACAGACGCTCTCCAGAAACTTATCGACGAGGGGCTGAAGATCGACATGGTAGTCGCTGTCGGCCCTCCGATCATGATGAAATTTGTGGCCCTGCTGACGAAGAAGTACGAAATCCCGACGATGGTCAGTCTCAATACGATCATGGTCGACGGCACGGGGATGTGCGGGGCGTGCAGGGTTACAGTCGGCGACAGCACAAAGTTTGTCTGTGTCGACGGCCCGGAATTCGACGGCCACAAGGTCGACTTCGACGAGATGATGAAGCGTCAGCGCATGTACGAGGTGCAGGAAAAGGAATCGATGGACCGGTACGAGTCCCTGCAGTGATATCCGATACGCCAAGAAGGAGGTAGCGGCCGCGAGCGGCCGCGGGTGACATGGAAGAAGAAAAGAAGCTGACACCGAAGGAGAGGTTGGCGATACCGGTCCAGGCGATGTCCGAGCAGGACGCGAAGGAACGGATTCACAACCTGGAGGAAGTTCCTCGCGGCTATACCGACGAACAGGCTATGACAGAAGCGACGAGGTGCCTCCAGTGCAAGAAGGCGCCGTGCGTCGCGGGCTGCCCCGTCGAGATCAACATACCGGGCTTTCTGCAGGCGATCGTCGATGGCGATTTCCGTGCCGGTGTCGATATTATAAAGGAAACGAATATCCTTCCCGCCGTCTGCGGCCGTGTCTGCCCGCAGGAGGAGCAGTGCCAGCTTAACTGTATAGTCGGCAAGAGCCTCAAGTCGACCGATCTTGCCGTCCAGATCGGCAAGCTCGAACGATTCCTCGCAGACTGGGAGATGGAAAAAAGCGAGACGAAGATGCCCGAGATCAAGCCGTCTACGGGCAAGAAGATCGCCATCGTCGGTTCGGGCCCCGCAGGCCTGACCGTAGCGGCCGATGTGCGCCGCGAGGGACACGAAGTGACTATCTTCGAGGCTCTCCACAAGCCCGGCGGAGTGCTGATATACGGCATCCCCGAGTTCCGCCTCCCGAAGAAGATCGTCATGAAAGAGGTGGACAACCTCGAGAAGATGGGCGTCGAAGTAAAATACAACTATGTAATCGGGAAGATCTTCACTGTCGATGAGCTCCTCGGCGAAGAGGGGTATGACGCGATTTTCATCGCGACCGGAGCCGGGCTCCCGATGTTCATGCGCATTGCCGGCGAGAACCTCAACGGGGTCTATTCGGCGAACGAGTTCCTCACCAGGGCCAACCTGATGCAGGCGTATTCCTTTCCCGAGACCGACACACCGATAGCCAGGTCGAAGAACGTCGCCGTTTTCGGCGGCGGAAACGTGGCGATGGACTCGGCCCGCACGGCCCTGAGGCTGGGCGCCGAGAATGTCTATCTTGTCTATCGCCGCTCGAAGGCCGAAATGCCGGCGAGGGTCGAGGAGGTTCATCACGCCGAGCAGGAGGGTGTTCAGTTTCTCCTGCTCCAGAACCCGATCCGCCTGATCGGCGATGAGGATGGATGGGTCAGGCAGGTGGAATGCATCAAGATGGAGCTCGGCGAGCCCGACGATTCGGGCAGGCGCCGCCCCGTTCCGATCCCCGACAGTGAGTTCAAACTCGACATCGATACATGCATCGTCTCTATCGGCAACTCGTCCAACCCGCTGATCCCCGACACGACACCCGATATCTCGACAAACAAGTGGGGCAACATCACCGTAGATGAGGCTACAATGAAGACGAGCAAGAAGGGCGTTTTCGCCGGCGGCGATATCGTCCTCGGAGCGGCGACGGTGATCCTTGCGATGGGCCAGGGACGCAAGGCAGCAGTCGCGATCAACGAGTATCTAGAATCGGGAGCCTGGTAGATCCGGTTTTTCGGTAACAGGGTGGTTGCCGAAAAACAGAAGGGAGACCGGATGACGAAGGAACAACTCACTGATGAGAATGAGCGTCTCAAGGAGCTGGAGGAAGAGAACAGGAAGCTCAAACTGCTCGTAGTAGATCTGAGTCTTGATAAGCAGATGCTGCAGGACGTACTGAAAAAAGCCCTGGAGTCCGTCTCAAAGTAGGTTCGCCGGGGACAAGTCAATCCACTTTCAACAGGAGGAATGAAGGGATGAAGAAAAAGTTTTTCGCGCCTCTGCTGGTCGTCCTGCTGCTGCTTGCCTGCTCTCCGCAGGAGCAGAATCCTTTTTATACGGAATGGGACCCGCCCTTCGGGATACCGCCCTTTTCCGGGATAAAGGAAGAGCATTACATGCCCGCCATGAGGGAAGGAATAATCCAGCACCAGGCGGAGATCGACACGATCGCCAACAGCACGGAGCATCCGACGTTCGAGAACACTGTTCTCGCCCTGGAATACAGCGGCAAGCTGCTCGACAACGTCACTGAGGTATTTTTCAGCCTCAACTCTGCCGTTACGACCGAACGGATGCAGGCAATCGCGAAGGAAGCGGCTCCGCTGCTCTCCGAGCATCAAGACAACATAATCCTCAACGACAAACTCTTCCAGAGAGTGAAGGTCATCCACGAGAGAAGGCTCTCGCTCGCGCTTAAGCCCGAGCAGGACAAGCTTCTTGATGAATACTACAAGAGATTCGTGCGTAACGGCGCCGATCTCAATGACGCCGACAAGGAAAAGCTTCGTGCCATCAACAAGGAACTTTCGGTGATCACGCTCCAGTTCGGCGAGAACATACTGAAAGAGACGAACAAGTTCGAGATGGTCCTCGAGGATGAGAAGGACCTCGCCGGCCTGCCCGATTTCGTTGTCAGCGGGGCTTCTGAGGCCGCCGCCGCGAAGGGTTATGAGGGCAAGTGGCTCTTCACCCTGCACAAGCCGAGCTGGATCCCCTTCCTCCAGTATTCCGAGAGAAGGGACCTTCGCGAGAAGATCTACACGGCCTGGTTCATGATGGGCGACAACGGCGACGAGCTCGACAACAAGGAGATCATCAAGAAGATCGTCATGCTGAGGCTCGACAGGTCCAATCTTCTGGGCTACCCGACCTATGCGCACTTCGCCCTCGAGGAATCGATGGCCAGGATCCCCTCGAACGTCTACGAACTCCTCGAGCAGATCTGGACACCGGCGCTGAACAAGGCGAAGGAAGAGCGCGCTCTCTTCCAGGCGATGATCGACCGCGATGGCGGTGGCTTCAAGCTCGAGAGCTGGGACTGGTGGTACTACGCAGAGAAGCTGAAGAAGGAGAAGTACGATCTCGATGACGAGGTCCTCAAGCCTTACTTCCAGCTCGAAAACGTCCTGGACGGCTGTTTTATGGTCTGCAACAGGCTCTACGGCATGACCTTCAACGAGATCAAGGACGCGCCCGTATATCACGAGGATGTCAGGGTATTCGAGGTCAAGGAGGAGGACGGCACCCATATCGGGATATTTTTCTGCGACTACTTCCCCAGGGAAAGCAAAAGGGGCGGCGCCTGGATGGGTTCGTTCCGCAAGCAGTCGAGGACGATCGGCGGCGAGATGATTTCGCCCCTGATCTACAATGTCGGCAACTTCTCCAAGCCGACCGGCGACATACCTTCGCTTCTGACCTTTGACGAAGTCCGCACTCTATTCCATGAGATGGGCCATGCGCTGCACGGCATGCTTTCCAACGGTTCGTATCCGAGCCTGACCGGCACGGCGGTCGCGACAGATTTTGTCGAGCTCCCGTCGCAGATCATGGAGAACTGGGCGACCGACCCGGCCGTGCTGAAGCTCTACGCGAAGCATTACAAGACAGGAGAACCGATTCCCGGCGAGCTCATCGAGAAGATCGAAAAGGCGAGCAAATTCAACCAGGGTTTCTTCGCTACCGAGTATCTCGCCGCCTCGCTTCTCGATATGGACTACCATACGATCGACAAGCACTTTGCTCTCGACGTGAGGAAGTTCGAGAACGAAAAGCTCGAAAACGCCGGCCTGATCCCCGAGATCAAGTCGAGGTACAGGTCGACTTACTTCAGGCACATCTTCACCAGCGGATATGCCTCAGGTTACTACAGTTACATGTGGGCCGAGGTGCTCGACGCCGACGCTTTCCAGGCGTTCAGGGAAAACGGGATCTTCGACCGCCAGACGGCGCAGCTCTTCAGGGAGAACATCCTCGCCAAGGGAGGCTCTGAGGATCCGATGAAGCTGTACGTCCAGTTCAGGGGAGCGATTCCGAGCATCCAGCCGCTTCTCGAGAGAAGGGGCCTGAACTAGGGCCGAATAAACAGGCCGGAAAACGGTTATTTACGGGCAGAGGGTCCGCCGGCAGGCGGGCCCCCTTTCCCGTGACCGGAGACGAGTATCATGCTGAAAGCGCGAACCGCACTGAATGCCGTTTTTCTTCTCGTAGTCCTGCTTAACCTCTTTTCGTGGTTCATCCTGCCCGACAACGTCACGATCCATTTCGGCGGCAGCGGAGCGCCCGACAACTGGATGTCCAGGGGGGCCCATATCCTGATATTCATGGTTCTTATGGCGGTGCTCTACGGCAGTTTCGCGCTCGCTCCGAGGCTTCTCGATGGAGTCCCGGCGAAATATATCAGCCTCCCCAACAGGGATTTCTGGCTTCTCGACGAGAACAGGCCCGAGGCGATAAGGCGGATGGAAAACATCATGTACACCTTCGGTACCGCCACGGGGCTGCTGATGCTCGGCGTCCTGATACTGCTCATCGCGGCGAACCTCTCCGATCCGGTCAGACTGGACGGGAGGATATTCCTTGTACTGTTCATATCGTATATCGCATACACGGCATGGTGGCTGGTGAGGGTCTTCACCGCATTCAGGATTCCAAAGGTATGAACGGAAAAGAACCCGATTAAAACCCGTGTCCCAGCTCCGTCACTGAGCTGACCCCGTCTAAACCTGCCAGTTCCCTCTGAATCAGAATGTGCGTCTTTTTCGATGTGTTGTATTCGATGATGACGTGCCATGTCTCGCCGGTGAGTCTGATGTCGTGCACCTCGGTCGCGACATTCAGCTTCGAGAACTCTCTCAGCACTGCCGGAACCATTCCCTCCCTTGTGTCCAGCACGAGCTGGATGATGTGGTTGGAATGGAAGTGATGGATCCCCGACTCGAGGAACCTCACCGCGACCAGGGTCAGTGTGATTATTGCGGCTCCGGCAACGGCCAGGAGTATATATCCCGCTCCTATGGCTACTCCCAGGGCGGAGAGGACCCAGATCGTGGCGGCCGTGGTGAGGCCCGAAACAGTGAATCGCGAGCGCATGATCGTCCCGGCGCAGAGGAATCCGACGCCTGTCACGACCTGGGCGGCGATCCTGCCGGGATCGGCGATCCCGCTGGCCGTTCTTGCCACCTCGATAGAGATGATCATAAACAGGCACGAGCCGACGCATATCAGGATGTTCGTCCTGATGCCGGCCGGCTTTCCCTTGAACTCGCGCTCGAGGCCGACGACGCCTCCCACGAGAAGCGCAATCAGGAGTCTGAACATATATGTCGTGATCGGCTCCGTCATTGGATCCCCTTTCCGCTGTTTCACGATGATTCTATTTCCGTCGGCAGCTCCGCGGCAAGATAAATCACAACCGTTCAGGTGTGTTTTCGCTGGAAATGGAAGCCTTTCGCCGGTATCTTAATAAAGCTTTTTCCACTCTACGAAAGTATCCGATGGATATACGGAAAATACTCGATCTGCAGGTCGGGGGGGATACAGGCAGGCTCTCGCTGACCGTCACGGGACGAGTGCAGGGAGTGGGATTCCGTCCGTCGATTTACAGGATGGCCGTTTCCACCGGCCTTTCCGGGTCCGTGAGGAACACCCGGCGCGGCGTAGTCATAGAGATAGAGGGACCGCGCGATGCGATCCTCTTATTCGCGTCGTTGCTCGAGAACGATCTGCCGCCCCTGGCGAGGATAGACTCTCTCGAGGCGGAACCTGTCGAATCGTCCGGTGGCGGCGAATTCGTGATCATGGAGAGCGAAGAGGCCGGCGGGTCGGACGCTCTCTTCCCGGTCGATACCGCTGTATGCGCCGACTGTCTCCGCGAGATGGTTGACAGGGGCGATCCGAGGCACAGATACCCGTTCATCAACTGCACCAACTGCGGACCGAGATTCACGATCATCGAAGGGCTTCCGTATGACAGGCCGCTCACGACGATGAACGAGTTCGATATGGACGAACTCTGCAGGGAGCAGTACGTCGATCCGGCCGACAGGAGGTTTCATGCCGAACCTATATCCTGTCCGGGCTGCGGCCCGTCCCTGTCGCTTATCGATGCCGAAGGCAGGGATATACCGGGAGATCCGGTCGATGAGACAAAACGGCTGATCGCTGAGGGCAGGATACTTGCGATCAAGGGTCTCGGAGGATATCACCTCGCCTGCCTTGCCGGCAGCGATGAAGCGATCTCGACCCTTCGCGAGCGGAAAATGCGTCCTGACAAGCCTTTCGCTGTGATGTTCCGCGATATGGATACACTCGGGGATCACTGTGTGGTTGGAGAGACGGAGCGCCGACTTCTTGTTTCTCCGGAGGCGCCGATCGTCCTGCTTCGGGAAAAGAGGCCCGGATCGCTTCCGGCTGTGATCGCTCCCGGCAACGGATTCATCGGGGCGTTCCTGCCGTACACACCTGTTCAACACCTGATCATGGAGGATTTCGATGTCCTCGTGATGACTTCGGCCAACTTCACCGATGAACCGCTTATCTCGACCGAGGATGAGCTGGACGGAATACTCGGAACCATCGCCGACGCTGCCCTGGTCAACGACCGGCGGATAGCTCACAAGTGCGACGACTCGATTTTCTTTGTTCCCGGCGGAATCCCCGTGCCGGTGCGGCGTGCCCGCGGGTTTGTACCCGAGCCGGTACCTCTCGATCCGGGCGCTGATGTATCCATCCTCGCTCTCGGAGGCCAGGAGAAGGGGACCTTTACAATGACCAGGGGCGATGCCGCCTTCGTCTCGCCCCATCTCGGGGACCTCGGTGATCACAGGAGTCAGCTGAATTACCGCAGTGAGCTCGTATCTTTCGAGAAGATGCTCTCGGTATCTCCCTCGGTCATCGTAAGGGATATGCATCCCGATTATTTCACCTCCCGGATAGCCGGTGTGCTCGACGCGGAAAGGATAATCGAGGTCCAGCATCATCATGCCCACGCAGTCAGCGTCATGGCGGAGTACGGCATAAGGGAGCCGGTTATCGGCGTTTCGTTCGACGGTACGGGGTACGGGGGCGACGGCACCCTCTGGGGCGGCGAGTTTCTCCTAGCGCGTCAGCAGGACTTTCGCAGGCTCGCACATCTCAAATGCGTTCCTCTTCCCGGCGGGGAGCGGGCAGTGAGGGAACCGTGGAGGATGTCGCTGATGTACCTTCGCGAGCTCTACGGGGAATCGGCCATAGAGAAGGCCCCGCCGGGGCTGAAGCTCGGAGACCTCCCGGCGGAGATTATCATGGAGATGGCCGGCCGAAACATCAACTCGATACCGACCTCGAGTGCCGGAAGGCTCTTCGACGCGGTGGCCGGTCTTCTCGGGCTGGGACTGAAGGTCACTTACGAGGCTCAGGCCGCGATCGCCCTGGAAAGCCTCGCTTTCGAGGCGGGACCCGGGGAGAAGAGGTACGGTTTCGTCTGCAGCGAAGATCATCCGATGGAGATCGATGCGGCGCCGGTGATCGGCGGGATACTGGGAGACATCGGCGCGGGAATAGAGCCCGCGGTGATCGCCGCGGCTTTCCACGAGAGTGTCGCGGCGATGATAGTCGATACTGTCGTCAGTCTCGCGGATCTCAACGGCTGTTCGACAGCCGTCATGTCAGGCGGCGTCTTCCAGAACAGGCTGCTCTGCGAGAGGATCATGAAACTCTCCGCGGGAACCGGGACCAGATTTCTCATGCACAGGACCGTTCCGCCCAACGACGGGGGGGTCTCCCTGGGGCAGGCGCAGATTGCCGCTGCCAGGATCGCTGGAGGTGCGCTATAATACGACAGGCAGAGAAAGGGGAATCACGGGAATGAGCAGACTCGATGACGACAAGATACTGCTTGCACATGGCGGCGGCGGGATAATGATGAAGGAGCTTGTCTCCTTCATCGTAGACGCGGTAGGCGGGCAGGAGGGCGCTCTTCAGGACAGCGCCGTATTCGACATGCCGGCGGGGCGGATCGCCTTCACTACCGATTCTTTCGTCGTCCATCCGATCTTCTTTCCCGGCGGCGATATCGGCCATCTCGCCGTCTATGGAACAGTCAACGACCTTGCCGTCTGCGGCGCTGTGCCGAGATTCATCTCGCTCGCTATGATCATCGAGGAAGGCTTTCCTGTAGAGGACCTCGAGAAGATCGCCTCGTCGATAAAGGAAGCCGCGCGTGAGGCGGGAGTCACCGTGGTCACGGGAGACACCAAGGTCGTCGATCGCGGCAAGGCCGACGGCATTTTCATCAACACAGCGGGAATCGGAGTCATGCCCGAGGGCGTATTCCTCTCGTCGGATGCGGCTGTGGAAGGGGACAAGGTCATAGTCAGCGGTACGATAGGCGATCATGGCCTGGCCATTCTGAGTATGCGCGAGGGAATCGATTTCGGAAGCGACCTGCAGAGCGATGCTGCGCCACTTTCGAGGCTGACCGTGCCGCTGCTCGAGAAATTCTCCGGTATCAGGGCGATGCGGGACGCGACGAGGGGAGGACTGGCGGCGGTCCTCAACGAGATCGCGGCCGATTCGAATATCTGCGTTCGCGTAGAGGAAGTACTCATACCTGTTTCCCGGTCGGTACGGAACGGATGCGAGCTGATGGGATACGACCCGCTGAACATAGCGAACGAGGGGAAGCTCGTAGCGGTCGTCGATCCCGCCGAGGCCGACGCGGTGCTCGAGGCGATGCGTGTCTCCGAGCTGGGGAAGAATGCCGCGATCATCGGCGAAGCGATCGCCAGTCCGGAGGGCCGCGTGATCATGAAGACATCATTCGGAGGAGAAAGGGTCGTCGATCTGCCCTACGGGGATCTTCTGCCCAGGATCTGCTGAATATTCCCGCCGTTGTTGCCGAATGCCGGCAAAACGTATATCTTGTCAGTACTATGATCGATTATCACATGCATGGCAATTTCTGTGGTCATGCCGAAGGCGAGTTGGAGGAGTATGTCCTTGAGGCCCTCGGGAAGGGATTCCTGGAGATCGGTTTTTCCGCCCATCTCCCGAAGGTCGTCGACCCCGACCCCTATCACGCCATGCTGGAGAACCGGCTTCCAGACTACGTCGCGCTAATCGAGCATCTCCAGATGAAATATCGCGGCAATATCAGCATCAAGCTGGGGATAGAGGCTGATTATTTTCCGGGCCTGGAGGAGAAGACGGAGGAACTGCTCGCGAAATACCCGTTCGACTATGTCCTCGGGTCGCTTCATTTCCTCGGCGACTGGCATTTCAGCAGCAAGGCGGGCAGGCACAGGTACGACTCGGAGGATCCGGAGGAAGCATTTCCGAGATATTTCGAGCTCCTCGCCGATTTGATCCGCAGCGGGCTCTTCGACGTACTTGCCCACGCTGACGCGCTTCGCAAGGAGACGTTCGAGCCGGGACCGGGTTCTCAGAAAGATTATGTGAGACTCGCCGGTCTGCTGGCAAAGCATGATATGGCGATCGAGGTGAACACGGCCGGCCTTCGCAGGGGCGCCGGTTCGATCTACCCCGACAGGGTGTTCCTCGAGGCCTGCGGAGCGGAAGGCATCCCGGTCACCCTCGGTTCTGATGCTCATACGCCGACTGACGTCGGACGCGATTTCAGGCATGCCTTCAGGCTCCTTGAAGAGTCTGGGATAACCGATATGGCCATATTCGAGGGAAGGAAGATGGTATGCAGGCCCCTGGCCGATATCCAGGCCAGCCAGGCCAGCAGCAGGCTCTACGAGCTCCTCTCAGGCGAGGGCGGACCCGGGAAAGGCGGCCCGGCAGGGGACTGAAGAATCTTGACACTCCGCGCGGCAGAGGGTATGTTGCTGTCAATACTGGACCTTCATATCTGGGTATATAGACGGACAGGCGGACACCTGGTTCGAGAGGAGGGAGAGGGAGCGGCAGCGCTCCTTCGGCGTAATTGAAGGAAATCAAGGTTGTCAAGGAAGGCCTGACGTTCGACGATGTTCTCCTCATCCCGGCCCGGTCCCACGTCCATCCACAGAAAGCAAACCTCAAAACACGCCTTACAAAGAAGATCTCTCTGAATATCCCGATTGTTTCGGCGGCGATGGACACGGTGACAGAGGCTGAACTTGCCATAGCCCTCGCGCGTGAGGGCGGCATAGGTGTTGTTCACAAGAACTTCTCGATTGAGGAACAGGCCGAGCAGGTGGACCGAGTAAAAAGGAGCGAGAGCGGGCTTATTTCCAACCCCGTTACCTTCTCTCCCGACCAGCTGGTAAGCGAGGCCATGCAGGTCATGAGTTCGTACAGGATATCCGGACTTCCAATAACGAAGAAGAACGGCGTTCTCGTAGGGATCCTCACGAACAGGGACGTAAGATTCATCGACCGCTATGACCAGAAGGTCAGCGACGTGATGACGAGGGATCCGATAACGGCCTCCCTGGGCATAAGCATGGAGAGGGCAAAGCGGATCCTCCACGAGAACAGGATAGAGAAACTCCCCGTTGTCGATAGCAAGGGAAAGCTCAAGGGCCTGATCACGGTCAAGGACATCCAGAAAAAGCTCGACTACCCCAATGCCTGCAAGGATACAGACGGCAGACTCTGCGTAGGGGCCGCAGTGGGAGTGATGGGCGAGACGATGAGGCGTGTGAAGGCGCTCGTCGATGCCGGAGTGGATGTTATCGTGGTCGATACGGCTCACGGGCATTCGGTGGCGGTCCTGGAGGTGGTCGGGAAGATCCGCAAGAAATACCGCGGGCTCCAGATAATCGCGGGCAACGTAGCCACTGCTGCAGGGACGAGGGACCTGATAAAGGCCGGCGCGAGCGCTGTAAAGATCGGGATCGGCCCAGGCGCGATATGTACGACAAGGGTCATCGCCGGTATAGGTGTGCCGCAGATAACAGCGATAATGGATTGTGCGGAGGTGGCATCCAGGGCGGGCGTTCCGATAATCGCCGACGGCGGGATCAAGTTCTCCGGCGACATCACAAAGGCGATAGCAGCGGGAGCCGACTGCGTGATGGTAGGAAGCCTTTTTGCCGGCACGGAGGAGAGTCCCGGCGAGATAATCTACCACCAGGGCAAGAGCTTCAAGATATACCGCGGCATGGGTTCGATCGGCGCGATGAAAAGCGGAAGCGGAGACAGGTATTTCCAGGCCGGCATCATCGAGGAACGCAAGTTTGTGGCCGAAGGGATCGAGGGGCGCGTCTCCTACAAGGGCAGCCTCGCGAGTAATGTATACCAACTCGTGGGAGGCCTCAGATCGGGGATGGGTTATTGCGGCGTCGGTACGATCGATCAGCTCAAGAAGAAGGCCCGGTTCATCAGGATCACCCCTGCGGGACTCAGAGAGAGCCATCCGCACGACGTGACCATCACGAAGGAAGCCCCTAACTACAAGACTACCTGATACAGGCGGTATAGACCGGGGGCGTCATTGAGCGAACCACTTCAGTCAGACATCAACTTTGAAATACTCGAGACGGCCGCGAGGCAGAGAGGGATCGATCTGTTCGGCACCGCGATGATCGATGAGGAGCAGAGGCTCCGTTTCCACCAATCGATAGCGGATATCGCGAAATCGCTTCCCTGTGCGGTCTCGATGGGGATCCGGCTCTCAGGGCCGGTCCTGGAGACTGTCGTGACTGCTCCGACCTGGACTTACAATTACCATTACAGGCAGGTCAACATCGCCCTCGACCAGGCGGCGCTTTTCATCGCCGGGAAGATCCAGCGGGAAGGATTCACGGCCCTGCCGATCCCTGCATCACAGCTGCTCGACTGGGATAAGCTCCGGGCTCACCTGTCGCACCGGGAGATCGCCGGACTGGCCGGCCTGGGCTGGAAAGGGCGCAATAACCTGCTTGTCACCCCAGAGTTCGGCTCTCAGCTCAGGCTTGTCACTGTCCTTACAGATATGGAACTTCCAGCTCAGAGTGGTAATAATGCAGGTGGGGATTGCGGAACATGCCGTGCATGCGTTAAGATGTGTCCGGTCGGGGCGATCGATGACGATCCTGAGAATTTCGACCTCGACAGCTGCGCCGCGCAGTTGAGGCGCTTCTCGAAATCAGAGAAGATCAACACGATGATATGCGGCCTGTGCATCAAAGTCTGCCGCGGACGGAAAGACGGATAATGGCCAAGACGCTCGAGAGGATAAACCAGTCTGTATGGGAACTGAGGGAGAAGGTACGCCTCAATCCTGAGAGTTATGACTACAGGAAGGACCTGCTCGATTTCTGGACCGACAGCAAGATATTCGTCGAGCGACGCAGCGGGGTGCCCGAGCCGCAGAGAAGCTTCCTGATGCTGCAGAAGAAAGAGGCGGCAGGCTGCCTGCTTATCCATGGCGCGGGAGGTTCTCCCGAAGAGATGAGGCCGATGGCTGAATATCTTTTCAGGCAGGGATTCACCGTGCTGGGGATCAGGCTCCCCCTCGATCCGAATTACTCCGATGCGGGATTCTCCGAGTACGTCAGGGCAGTATTCGGCAGGGGTGGAGGGAAGGGCCGCAACAGCCGCGGGACGAACGGAGGTGGATCCTGGAGCGCTTGTGTTGCGCAGTCGGAAGTAGCTATGGATACGCTGCTCGCCTACTCACCCGGTTCCTTCGTGGGAGGATTCAGTTTCGGCGGGACGATCGCGCTGAATCTCATGCAGAAGTTCCCCGTCAAGGGGACGATCCTGCTTTCGCCGGGTCTCTTTCCCATGGGTGGAACGCGGTTCGCGATGTTCTGGGCGGCCAGGCGGTTCATGCCGGGGCTTACAAGGAAGGCGATGCCTGTCCGCAGCATGATGCTCGACCTGGTCGAGAGGACACGTTCCAACCTCGGCTCAGGACCGATCGACAACCCGATGCTCGTCATCCAGGCCGCCGACGATCCGGTCATATCGGCAAGGGGATACCAGTTCCTGCAGAAGAGGGCTTCGAGCCCGAGATCGAAGTTCGTCCTTCTGGGAAAGGGCGGACACGTCATCATAAAGGGCGAGGATTCCGGGAAAGTCTTCGGGTATTGCAGTGATTTTATAAAGAGCGTCTAGCGGATATCCGCGGTAAACGGATCGAACGAGAACGACGGATCGGCCTTCTTCAACTCATCAGACACGATCTCCAGTTTTTTCCTGTCCTCGAGTCCTCCCGATCTGCTGTATGCCGTCCAGGCATCGAGGAACCGGTCGTAAAGAGCCGCGATTTCCTTCTTCCTCTCCTCAGCCAGCACGCTGCGCTCGAGGTGGAACATCTCTCCGTCGCTTATATGCGGGATCATGCTGAGGCAGGATGATCTCATCGCCGAGAGGATCCCGACATACCTTTCGAACCCGTTCGAGAGTTTTCCCATCACATCGCCGATCGCGGTCGGACGCCTGAACGTCTCCGCCGCACAAGCCCATGCGAGTCTGTAGTATGCTTTGCCCCTGCCTATCCACGCTTTTCTGGTCATGGCCATGTGAGCTGCCGCTCCCGGTCTGCGGCCACCGGGATTGTCGAAGACACCGAGTCTGAGGAGGAGATCGTCCGCGTTGGCTCTATACAGGGTGAATCTTCCGCGCGGCTCGTTCTCGCCGCTCACGGCCTCGAAAAGAGGGATATCGTAAGGGAAGATCACTGAAACGGGTGTGCCGTCAGGTCCTCCGAAGATGTGGGAGGTGAGAAGTCCGGCGAGGTAGACATTGACGTCTTCATCGAAGTACTCCCTGTTCGACGGGAAGCCGCTCTCTTTTCTGCACTCGAGCAGGTTGTCGATCATGTAGTAATAGGCTGGTGACGGGCGTGTTCCACCCTTTCCGACCGGTTTCCAGGCTGTTGATGACCCCATGATGCCTCTCCGTTGCAGTCTTGTTTTCTCCGAATCAGTGCCGGTCGGCGAAACTGCAAAGTCTATGCCATGGGAAAATCAGATAAATCTCAAACGAGGAAAATGTCTTTCTATTCCAGGGGATATTCTGATATACTGCCGCCAATGTGCGATTTCGGCTCGTTTCGTCGAATCCATTCCTCCAGGGGGGGCAAATGAGAGTAGGATTCCTTCAGCTCCGCGTCAAATTTGGGGAAATCAAAGCTAATGTAAAGAAAGCAGTTACGTTTCTCGAAAAGGTAGAAGGCGCTACTATCGTCCTACCCGAACTGTTCAACACCGGCTACCTCTTTAAAAATCAGAGGGAGCTCAATTCACTGGCCGAACCGCTCACGAAGAGCTATACGGTCTCCGAGATGAAGAAGATCGCCAAGAAGCGCAATCTCCATCTGATATTCGGCATGGCCGAGAAAAAGGCGAGGTCAGTCTACAACTCCGCCGTGTTCGTCAATCCGAAGGGCAAGGTGGAGGTGTATCAGAAGATACATCTGTTCGACCGGGAAAAACTTTTCTTCACACCCGGCAAAGCGCTCAAGGTAGTCAGCACACCGGAGGCGAAGATAGGCGTAATGGTCTGTTTTGACTGGATCATGCCTGAGGTCGCACGCTGTCTCTCCCTCAAAGGGGCGGGGATTATCGCCCATCCGGCGAATCTGGTACTGCCGTGGGGGCAGGAGGCGATGAAACTGAGATGTATCGAGAACCGGGTCTTCGGCATTACGGCCAACAGGATCGGCACCGAGAGACGCGGCACGCTGAATCTCACTTTCACCGGCGGGAGCCAGATAATGAGCCCGGGAGGCGAGGTGCTCGTCTCGGCGGGTGACCGCAGCGAATCGCTCAAGGTGATCGAGATAGATGTGGCCGAGGCGCAGGACAAGCATATCAATCCCGCGAATGACCTGTTCGCCGACAGGTTCCCGGGTCTCTATTCACAAATCACGTCGAAAGCGAAGAGAAAGTAGCCTGAACGCTGTTCTTCGCTTTTTTGCAATTCGCACTCTAAACGGGCAAATCGGTCCTTACTGTCCTTTTTACCTCCCTTCTATTCCCATTTATTTCCAGTAGATACGCCGGATTTCCGTAAACCGGGCATTGGCATAATCTTTGCGAATTCGGCGAGGGAACGGAAACGACTTTGAGAACGACTGCGCTCAATGCGGGAGTCGGACAGCCAGTTTTTATCTGTGTGTAAGGAGATAGAAGTGGGAAAGCGAAAGCGAGACAGGAAGCCCGTACTTACCTCGCCGTGGAAGATCGGTACCCTGGTGGCGCTCATGCTCACCGCGACCGGTTTCGGTGTCGGTTACTACATGGTCAAGGTCTACAGCATCGATCTCTACTGGCTCAGCACTGATGTCAGCAAGTGGGTCGTTGATTCGTACCAGTTCTTCAGGGAGATTTACCCTGCAGCGGCCGGCGTAGTGCTTCTCGCGCTGTTTACATACTTTGTCATCGCCTCCGCGGTGCGCAGATACAAGTACTACCTGAATTCCGGCCAGGATTACCGGAAGATGATCTCCCTTGCGAACAGTGTCGATGATCTGACCAATCCGGCACAGATCGCGAGACTTTCCGAGTACCCCGAGCTTCAGGGAGTCCTGAGGAATTACGGTGACCAGATCCGCGAGATCTCCGAGGGCATGGAAACCCACGAAGAAGAGATGCGTTCGGTCGACCTGGAGGTCGAGATCGATTCCATCCTCAAGGGTAAGGCGATGAACGAAACGCTCGCAGAGGGTAAATGGTGGTTCGCGATCGCGAAGAAGGTCCAGGTGTGGGTGGAAGAGAACGCGGGCAGCAAGGAAGAAATCAGTAAACAGTCCGAGGCTTTCAGGCGGGCTGCAGGAAGAGCATCTCTCTCCTGCGGGAAGGTCATTGAGACCGCTGCGGGCGCCAGTGAGGACATACTCGATATAGTCAGGTCTGTGGGTCAGCTCAATGCGGTAGCGGATGGTCTGGGGTCAGGCGGCTCCGGTGAGACGATCGATACCGGTTCTCACTCCGAGACGGTTTCCGCAATGGAGACGGCCGCGGCCGCTCTCGAGGAGAGAGGAACAACGATCCGTGATCTTTCTGAGGAAAACAACGGTCTCGCCCTGAATATTGCGTTGATGGCGGCCAGGGGTGAGGCGACCGAGAAGGACCTCGCTCTGCTGGCCGAGAAGGTCAGGTCCTCGGCCGAGAGATTCGGTAATCTCGGAAGAGATCTCGAGGGTCTTGCCAGGACTATTATCGATAACAGCAGGACTGTTGGTACGGCCTCCGGCTCTGTCGGTATCAGCCCTGAAGCTGGACGCGGAGTAATAGAGATATCTGGGAAGATCGAATCGTGCAGCCGGGCCCTTCAGCAGAAGATGACCTCCATGGGCAACGACATCGATGAGATAAGCAAGGCGCTCCAGTCAGGACACGAGGAACCCGTTGAGGAACGTATCCGCGCCACAGACGGTTCGATCGTCAATTTCGGCGCTGAATCCGAAGAATCGCAAGATGAACCTGTCGGAATCGATGACTCCAATCTTGTCATAGATCATGGAAAACTCTGGGAAGGCCCCGAAGAGACTCCCGCCGCTTCGAAAGAAGATGCAGTCGAAGATGAAGTGACGGACGACAGCGGAGGGATGCTGATTTCAGGGTTCCAGGAGGCGATGGGCGCCATGTCGTCCGATTCGGGGCAGCAGGCGCAGGATAGTGTTCCCGCCGACGAGCCTGTCGTTGAAGAGGTAGAGCAGACCGGGGAAGAGCCTTCCATAGATGCGAAAGAGACATCCGAAGAGATAGTAGAAGAGAACACAGAGGTAGTGAGTGAGATATTTGACGATCAGCCGGCTGCAGACGATAACTGGGCTGACATGCAAGTAAAGGCTGACGAACAGGCAGAGGTGCAGCAGGAGCCTGAGATCGAGAGCGCACCTGTCGACAGACTTCCGTCCGTTGAGCCCGAGATCGTTCAGGAGCCCAGGACTCACGAACCGGCCGTCCACGTTGAGGAGGCCGCACCGGAGACCGACGAGGAACCTGTATACGATCTCTTTGAGCTCGGCGCCGTAGAGTATATGGAAGAAACCGAAGTGAATCTGTGAGGTGAATGTCCGTGGTGATGTTGAGCAGTGAGAACAGACAGCTTTTCGGCGAGCAGGTCGACGACCACATCGCCAAGCTCAATGAGCTGATGGGACTGGCCTGCGGGCAGCCGCTGGACAGGGCCCCCGTCGAGAAAGCCTGCTTTGCGGGAAGACTTCTCGAGGGCAGCACGCGGGTGCTCGGTCTGGACGAGTGGTGCCGGACGCTGACTATGTTCAGGGATCTTCTGGAGAAATCCCTCGCGTCAGGAAGACACTGGGACGAGCAGGTCTCACAGATCGTTTCAGAGATCCTGGAGACGGAGGAACAGGCGGTTTCCGAGATCATTGCCGACGAGAATGAGGAGATCGATCTTACCCATTTCGGAGGACTTCAGCAGGAGATAGAGCTGGTTCTGTCCGAACCGTTTGAGAATGTGAATGACGCTCCCTCAGAGCAGGGTGTGAGGATAGAGAATGATGCCACGGAGGAGGACCAGCCGCTATTCGAGCTGCCCGCCCGTGAAGGAAGCCGCGAAGAATCGACCCTGCAGGGCGATGTACATGGATCCGGTAGTTCCACCGTCGAAAAGACGGACGGATTCGCGACTATAGCGAGACTTCAGGATTCGCTGAAGAAGATCGATTACAGGCTCGAGGAATGTCTCAGTGATGGTAACAGGGGAGACGCGGCGGTCAGGGATCTCGAACTCGCTATCGGTGAGAGCGAGTTTTTCATGGCCATGCTGGGAAGCATGCTGAGCAGGCTCGGTGATAACCGCAAGACGTTCCGGTCCAAGGTCTCGAGCTCTACGGTCATGGACGGCCTGAAGGATTTCATCGGGATCCACAGCAGGCTGAGAAACTGGAAGACAGAGTTGAGAACGAGGACCGATGATTTCTCACTCGAAAGAGAAGCAGCTACCGATCTCGCCATCATTCTCGAGAACTGTGTTTTCGACATATGCAGGATGAGCGAGCGAAGCAATAGAAGAGATGTGAGTGTAAAGATAGATATATCAAGTGAGGGTTCGTATCTGACAGCCAAAGTGTTCGATGATGCGAGTGATTATCTCAGTGATTCCGAGATCGACAGGGACGACGCCATGGCATATTACCACGGCCTGCTTCAGGCCAGGGGGCTGCTCAGAAAATGGGGAGCTCTGCTTTGGGTCGAGCCCGGGGAAGGCAGCGAGGACCGGTTCAGGTTCACTTTCCCGCGCACGTCTGTGATCACCGACTATCATCTGATTGATTCGGCCGGCATGACATTTGTGGTCCCGAAACATGGTGTGGACACCGTAATCGATCTCTCGCATGCGCGTATCGACAGTGACCAGGGAGGCAAGTCCGTCATGTATGACGGTTCACGTATCCCTGTATGCAGGATAGATGAACTTGCGGCCGACAAGCTTAATGCCGGTGCCGAGGGCGACCATGTGGTGGTACTCGGACTGGCCGAGAAGAGGATCGGCATCCTGTCCGACGGGCCCGGCCGTAAGGTCGAGGGTCTGATCGAACAGATAACGGAGAACGGCTGGGCGTCGCTGTCCAGGCGTCTTCTCCACATAGGAGAACGGGAATTCCCCGTACTGGACTTTCAGCTGATGCTAGATCGTTACAGCCTGGTCCAGGGTCTCGAGGACGAGGAAGGGGGAGCCGGCTCCTGGGTGGATGATGAGGTTGTGGAAGTAAATCAGTAGACGTTTTCGCGTGCTCGAACGCGTGCAATCATAGACTGAAACGGTTCCGGCGTTCTCTGCCGCTGGTTCCAGTTCAACAAGCGTAGAGAGGTTGTCATGGTTAAACAGCACCACAGGGACTACGGCAGCATCATCATCGGCGGTAATGACGACGCCACCGAAGTCATGACATCCGTCGAGGCGGCGGAGTATCTCAAGATGCACGTCAAGACTGTATGTCGTCTCGCGAAGGAAAAGAAGATTCCCGCGAAGAAGGTTGGAAGCGAATGGCGCTTTCTGAGGAGCGTTCTGGACAGATGGCTCGCTCAGGAAGAAGAGGTTGTATTAACCGCGGATTAACATAGGGGCGGGAGCGGCCAGATGACAAGGACCAGATTCGAAAGACTCGAGTTCGGCGGCGCCGACAGCGTCGGATTCCAGATCTCGGGCAAACTCGGATTTCATGAAAACGAGAAAATCGAGCAGCTGGCGCAGGAATGCCTCAAGAGGGAGTTCAAGAAGGTCGTATTCGATTTTTCCGGACTCACATCTCTTGGCGGCGGTGTAGCCAGGATTCTCCGGGGTTTCGTGAAGGACCTGGGGAAGACGGGTGGAGAGGTCACGTTCGTTGTTACGAGTAGCGTCGTGCTCGATTTTCTGAAGGATGAAGAGACAAACATAAGGATCTGTTCCACACTGGATGAGGCCGTTTCCGGAGCCGCAGATCCTGCGGTAAAGAAAGATCAGAAGGCGGCGGATACTTCTACGGCTGATGAAACTGCTGTGGCCGAAGAGAAGGAAGAGCCCGCCGTCGAAGGGCAGGAAATCAGCGGGAAAAGCGAACCGGCCGGTCGGGACGGGGTCATCCTGATGGCGTACGACTCCGGCCAGGATCGTCCCCAAAAGGACGGTGTGCAGGAAGACCAGCCGGTCGAAGCGGAGAAAACGGAAGCTGCTCAACATTCTTCTGTTGAAGAGGACATGGGCAGCGAGGATGAGATCATCTCGGATATATTCGAATCCAAGGCGAACGGATCTCCTCCCGAATGGATCGACGATCCGGTATCTCCATTCAGCCTTGTTGATGAAATCGAAACAGAAGACGTCAAGGAACTCAATAAAAAGCTCAAGAGGCGCATCTTCGAACTGAAGACGCTGTTCTCCATCAGTGCTGATTTTAATTCGATCAGGGAACGCAAGAAACTGCTCGATATCTTCCTCCTGACATCGATAGCCCAGGGCGGCGTTGAATCTGCCGTCTTCTATGAGAGGAAGGATGGAGTCTTCGTGCCAGCTATCGCCAAGGGCATCGACGAGGAGAAACTTTCCACGATCGAATTAAGCGACAGCGAGATAGAGCGGATAAACTGGGGCAGGGATGTGTTCGAGATCAGCGGCATGGAACTCAACGACAAGGTAAAAAACAGTCTCGATGAAGTCGGAATAGAGTATGTATGTCCCTTCAACCAGGGCGAGGAGATGGCCGGCCTGATCTTTCTTGGTAAACGGCTCGCCGGCAGGGGAATGCAGAAGGAAGATTTCGAGTTCATGAAGATTCTCGTCAATCTTGCGAAAGGCGCGTACAGTAACGCAGTGATGTTCGAAAGGGAGAACGAGAGGACGCTCGGAATAGTCAAGACACTCATTTCACTGATAGAAGAGAACACTATGCTGAAGGGGACCTCCGAGATAGTGTCCCGCTATGTTGGCATGGTCGCGAAAAACATGGATTACCCCGAAGATAATTTCAAGGATCTGATATATGGCACCGTGCTCAGGGACATGGGCATGGTAAAAGTCAGCGAGCTCATTGTCCGGAGCCCGCGCGAGCTGTCCAAGGATGAATGGCAGATAATCAAGAAGCATCCCGAGGACGGAGCGGAGATGCTCAGGCGAATGAAATTCGATGACCACGTCGTCGATGTCGTGTTGAGCCATCACGAGCGTTTCAATGGAGAAGGTTATCCGAGAGGTCTCAGGGGGAAGGAAATCCCTATGGGAGCGAGGATAATCTCCGTCGTCGAGAGCTATGCGGCCATGATAAACGAGAGACCGAATCGTCCAGCCCTGTCCGCCAGGGAAGCACTCGATACCCTTAAGGAGAATTACGGTCTCAGATACGACCGCGAGGTCGTCAACCAGTTCGCCGCGATAATGGAGAAGGAGATAGCGAAGTCGGTGCAGCCCGTAGGTGCGGTCTCCTGAGAGGTGTATAGCTTTGAGTGGTAATATTCTCGTAGTCGACGACGATCCCAACGTAGTCGAGATAATCACGGAATCGCTGAGGAACAGAGGGTACAATACCGAGTACGCTCTGGACGGTGAATCAGCGCTGCGTAAGTACGACGAATTCCTCCCCGACCTCGTAGTGCTCGATGTGGTCCTTCCGAGGAAGGACGGGTTTGCCGTATGCAACGAGATAAGGACTCGTGATGTCAACCGGGATATCCCCGTGATCATAATCTCCGGTAATGCCATCCCCGACAATATGCTGGAAGGATTCAAGTCCGGAGCACAGGACTATATAAAGAAACCGTTTTCCGTCAAGGAGATGATCGCGAAGGTCGATAATTTACTGTCCCAGGCAAACCGTCGCAGGAATCTCAGGGAGAAGAACGAGCATCTCGAGGATGAGGTCCAGAAGGGGACGGAGGATCTTCAGAGGGTCAACAGGGAGTTGAAGAAGAAGGTCCTCGACCTGCGTTCGATCTTCGATCTCAGCCAGGATCTCAACAGGATGCGCGATCCAGAGGAACTCACGAATGTATTTTTCCTGACGATTGCCGGACAGCTGGGGATCGGCTCCGTATGTCTGTTTTTCTCACCGACCGAGACGGAGAGTCATCTCTCATACGCGGGCGGCAGGGGCATCAGGGACTCGGTCCTGAGGGCCGTGAGGCTCTCGAAGGCAACCGGGATGAGCCACCTGTTGTTCTCGTGCGAGGGAAAACTCGACCTGAGAAGCGAAAACGTGCCTGAAGACGCAAGGCGCGAGATCAAGTTCATGCAGGATCTGGGATTCCTCTTCAGCTATCCCCTGATCGTCAAGTCTTCCTTGATCGGTATAGTGTTTCTCGGCAGCAAGGTAAGCGGCCAGGAATATTCAGCCAACGACTGGGAAGTCTTCAAGTCTATCTGCAGTTCATTCGCAACGGGTCTCGAGAATGCGAGGCTCTACTCGGAACTTCAGTCCACATATCTGTCGACGATCAAGGTACTGGTCTCAACGATAGAGGCGAAGGATTCGTACACGAGGGGCCATACGGAGAGGGTGGCGATGTTCGCCAGGCTGATCGCGGAGGAGATGGGGCTGGACAAGAAGGAACTCGAGACTGTCAGTTTCGGCGCGGCGCTCCACGATATCGGGAAGCTTGGTGTCTACGAGGATATCCTCAACAAGCCCGGTGAGCTTACCGATGGCGAATGGGAGATCGTGAGGAGCCATCCAGAGGTCGGCGCCAATATCATCAAGAACATGAAATTTCTCGAGGCCGCCTGCGATCTGGTAAGGCACCATCATGAGCGACTCGATGGACGAGGGTACCCCGACGGTCTGAAGGGCGATCAGATATCGCAGGGAGCGAGGATCGTCGCTGTTGCGGACAGCTTTGACGCCATGACGAGCGACAGGCCCTACCGCACCGCTTTCGGGTACAGGGAGGCACTCGAACAGCTCCAACTCCAGACCGACAAGTTCGACGCTTCTGTCATCGATCACCTGGTCAGGCTGGTAGAGAGAGGCATGATCAGGGAACCGCGAAGAATATAGACACCGCCAACTCCGTTTCCTTCACATAATCATTTTTAAATATACTGCTTTAGACAGGAATGTTTTCCCTGTCCCGTAAATGGTGTTTACCCCTCGCGATTCACCGGGATGGTCGATGCCGCCCCGGCCTGATCATCCAAGTGTCTTGATTCCAACGGTTTTAACGATATGTGCAGGACTTATCCGCATCGGGCACCATGCTTGCCATAATTATCTACCGGAACGGTCCTGAAGGAGAAGGGAGCGGAGGTCAGGACGTGACGATGTGTGTGGTGAGGCTTCCGCTCCCGTTCCGTCACGCGGTGGGAACGGTCTCTTCGGATTTTATTCCGAGGATGGCGACGAGCTCGTTTCGCAGCGCGTTGAGGTCGAGCTTACGTTTGAGCTTGCCTTCACGGGCCAGCGAGATAGAGCCCGTTTCCTCGCTGATAATGATCACGATCGCGTCGGTTTCCTCGGATAGTCCCAGGCCGGCCCTGTGGCGTGTCCCCAGCGCGCGGCCGATCCGGGGATTCTGCGAGAGGGGCAGAATGCAGCCAGCCGCGATGATCCTGTCCTTCTCGACTATCACGGCGCCGTCATGAAGAGGACTGGGAGGCGTGAAAATCGTTACGAGGAGCTCGCTTGTGACCTTCGCGTCCAGTCTGGTGCCCGTCTCGATGTAATTCTTCAGGCCGACATCCCTCTCAACCACAATGATGGCGCCAAGACCCTTCTGCACGAGAAGCTGGCAGGTCTTCACCGTCTCAGATACGGTACTGGTCGATTCGACTTTCAGGAACAATCCGATTATCCTGTTCTGGCCGAGCTGCGTCAGGGCTTTTCTCAGCTCTGCCTGGAAGAGGATGACGAACGCTATTGCCCAGACTGTCTTCAGGCTGCTCAGGATCCAGTTGAGAGCGTTGAGATTGAGCCACTGGGCTATGAACGAGACGATGATGAGCAGAAAGAGGCCGATGAACATCTGGATGGCCCTCGTGCCCTTGATTGACATGAAGAGCCTGTAGAAGAGGAAGGCTACGATCAGTATGTCGAGCATATCGATCGTGAGATTGAAACGAAAAGAGCTCAAGAGGAGCCGCCTTTCCTGCTGATGGCCTTCCAGACCTTGATGTAATCGACCGTCTCGCGGACGTCGTGGACGCGCAGGATCTGGATTCCCGCATCGAGGCACCTGCCCGCCACTGCCAGTCCGCCCGACAATCTCTCTCCCGGGTCGTCGCGTTCCGTGATCGTTCCGATGAACGACTTGCGGGAATGCCCGACGAGAACCGGGTATCCGAGCGAATGAAGATCTCCGATCCTGTCGATGATCTCCAGATTGTCTTCCAATCCTTTTCCGAATCCGATACCAGGGTCAACGATTATTTTATCGCGGGAGATGCCTCCGTCGACCAACCTGTCCGCCGTAGACTCGAGCCAGGCGGAGATCTCACCTGGAGCATCCTCATAGACCGGGTCGTCCTGCATCGTCTCCGGAGTGCCTTTCATGTGCATTACGACAACAGCAGCGCCGGAGCTTGCGGCGACTTCGATCATCCCTGAATCGTGAGTAAAGCCGCTGATATCATTGATGATAGAGGCACCGAGCCGGATCGCTTCCCGGGCGATTCCGGAATGCCTCGTATCGATGGATATCACCGCGCCGGTCAGGCAGGCTGTCTTTTCAAGAACCGGGGCGATCCGGTCGAGTTCCTCGGAAGGGTCGAGTTCGACCGCTCCGGGTCTGCTCGATTCTCCTCCGACGTCTATTATCGAGGCGCCTTCCCCGATCATCTCCATCGCTCTTTCGGCGGCAGCGGACGGATCGATAAAGCACCCGCCATCGCTGAAGCTGTCGGGCGTCACATTCAGTATCCCCATGATGAGAGGCCCGCCGGTCAGATCGAGAGAGCCGCCGGGAAGATCCACTGCCCGGGGGGGAGAGGATCGCAACCCCAGCAGCCGGATGATCTCCGAGCCGGTTTCACCGAGGCCGAACGGCTGAGCAGCCATGTTGCCGGCGAGGATCTCGAGCCTTTTCGCGTCCGAGATGAGGTAGGCGCAAGATTCGTCCGGCGCGCCATGGATGACTTCCCTGTGGACCGCCGCATCGCCGCCGATCGACAGCATCTGTTGTTTTATGATATTGGCCGCCGCTGCTGAGAGGCCGCAGATCCGCAGCACAACGGTCTCGGCCTTCCGTGTCATTATCTCAATACCTGCCGGATCGACACCTGCCCTGCGGAGGTGTCCGGCAAGCGTTGCCCTGCGTGTGGAAGAAATGAGGTGGAGCTTGTAACGCATCTGCCGCTGCCGCACGCCCCTCCTTAAACTTCGTCCTTCTTTTCTCCCGGAGGGCTCTCCTCAGGGTCGACATCCGCGAAGAGATCCGCCGGGGCCGGTTCAGTCTTCACTGTGTCGTCAGTATCGTTGACGGCGGGAGGTTCCTCTGCAGGCGGCTCCGGTTCCGCTTTATTCTCCTCAGGCTTGTTCTTCAATGGAGGAAGAGTGCCATCGCTGAGGAGTATCTTTACATCCTCGCCGTCAAGGGTCTCGCGTTCGAGAAGGGCCTCGGCCACCAGCTGAAGCTGCTTTTTGTGCTCGGTCAGGATTCTGCGGGCCTTTTCGTGGCAGTCCGTTATGATTTCCTTCACCTCGGAGTCGATCTCCTGTGCTGTCTTCTCGCTGTAGTCCCTGTGCTTAGATATCTCACGCCCGAGGAAGATCTGCTCTTCCTGGGTGCCGAAGGCAATCGGGCCGAGCTTCTCGCTCATGCCCCACTGCGTGACCATCTTCCGCGCGATATCCGAGGAGGTCTTGATGTCTCCATAGGCGCCGCTGCCGATCCTGCCGATGACAATCTCCTCGGCAACCCGGCCGCCGAGAGCCATCGTTATCATATCGAGGAGGTAATCCTTCGACTGGTAGTAGTAATTGTCGTCGTCGGTGAGGAAAGAGGTAAGGCCGCCGGCCTTGCCTCTCGATATGATCGTCACCTTGTGAAGAGGATCGGCGTTTTCGAGGTAAGAGCCGACTACGGCGTGTCCCGCTTCGTGGTAGGCAGTCATGCGTCTCGTGTCTTCCTTGAATACGCGGCTCTTTCTCTCGGGCCCGAGGAATACCTTGTCTTTCGATTCCTCGAACTCTTCCATGTAGACCTTGTCCTTGTCGCGCCTGGCCGCGAGCAGAGCGGCCTCGTTGACCAGGTTGGCCAGGTCGGCGCCCGACATTCCGGGTGTTCCCCTGGCGAGTATCTCGAGATCGACGTCTTCGGACATCGGTACGTTTCTCGTATGGACCTTGAGGATGCCGAGTCTGCCTCTTACATCAGGCATGTCGACGATCACCCGACGGTCAAAGCGCCCGGGTCTCAGCAGCGCCGGATCGAGGACGTCGGGCCTGTTCGTCGCTGCAAGCAGGATGACTCCCTCGTTCGTCTCGAATCCGTCCATCTCGACGAGCAGCTGGTTCAAGGTCTGTTCGCGCTCGTCATGTCCGCCGCCCAGTCCCGCGCCCCTGTGGCGCCCTACTGCGTCAAGCTCATCAATAAAGAGAATGCAAGGTGCGTGCTTCTTTCCCTTGTCGAAAAGGTCGCGTACACGGCTCGCGCCGACACCGACGAACATCTCGACAAAGTCGGATCCGCTCATGCTGAAGAAGGGTACCGATGCTTCGCCTGATACGGCCCTGGCGAGCAGGGTCTTGCCCGTCCCGGGAGGGCCGAGCAGGATGACGCCCTTCGGTATTCTGCCGCCGAGCTTCTGGAACTTCTTCGGCTCCTTGAGGAACTCGATAATTTCCTGAAGCTCTGCCTTGGCTTCGTCGACGCCGGCGACATCGTCGAAGGTGATTCGTGGCTGGTTGCTGTCCGTCATCTTCGCCTTGCTCTTGCCGAACGAGAAGGCCTTGTTGCCTCCCCCCTGCATGTTGCGCATAAGAATCACCCAGAGGACGAGCAATGCTATGAGGGGAAGAGCAGTGGCAAGGGCCTTTACCCAGACGCTGCTCCCCGGGTATTCAGCCTCGATCTTCGTGTCCGGATTGCTTGCCCAGATACGCTCCGCCAGCAGGGGGTCCTCGGCGGGCAGTATCGTCTTGAAGCTCGTTATTGTTGTGCCATCACCGCCGGTAGGTATCGTAATGGGGGTCAGCAGTTTTCCGCGCACCTCGATTCCCTTGATCTTCACACTCTCGATATTGCCGTTATCGATCTCGGCGATGAACTGGCTGTAGTCGATGGGCCATTCCCTCTCCTTGCTCGAATTGAACAGGAGGAAGGCGAGGAAGAAAAGAATAATGACCATGACCCAGAGAGCCATCGATCTCGAAGGTTTCTGCTGACCGGGGGACCCGCCTGGCGGGACCCATTTCTTTTTAGGATTCCTGTCACGGTTCTTGTCGTCAGCGTTCATATTTCTGCTGCTCCGTAGATAAATGGCTGTAAAGGCCTTTAAGGGTAAAGCACACTCTACCCTCATACGGCCGGAAAATCCGTCGCATTCAAGTTTCTGAAATCAAGATAAGCGATAAACGGTTGTTTGTCCAACCTAATAACCCGTTACGAGTTAATGGTTTTTCTGATCTCGGGGGTCAGCTCGGCGATATAGGGGAGGTTTCTGTATCTCTCCCTGTAATCGAGCCCGTAACCCACTACGAATACGTCAGGTATCGTGAACCCGACGTAATCCACATCGATCTTGACCTCGCGGGTGTCAGGCTTGTCGAGCAGGGTGCAGATCCTGTGACTGCGGGCGTTGTGGTCCTTCAGAGTCCTTATCAGACGGGAAAGAGTGTGGCCCGTATCGACGATCTCGTCGATGATGATGATGTCGCGGTCCTCTATGCGGCTGCGGATGTGATTGATCACTCCGACGTCGGCGCTGCGTTTTGTCCCGTTCTGGTAGCTGAACAGGGTGATGAAATCGATCTCGTGAGGTATGGAAAGGTTTCGGATCAGGTCGGCCGCGAAGATGAAAGCGCCCTTCAGCAGGACGATGAACAGCGGGCTCGACTCCGGATAATCGACGGAAATACGTTCGGCCATCTCGCGCACTCTGTGCTGGATGTCATCGGCCTCGATGAGCGTTTTGAATCCTCGCTGTTCCATCGCATCCCGTCTCCCGCAAAGGTCATTCACGCAATAATAGCACAACCGGCGGAATATGACATTCAATATTTCGAGAGTAAGCGCAGGATCCCGGTCATTTTTTCCGGGAAAGGAGGAAGTCGATCACATTGCGGCTCGAACCGGTGATCCTCGTTCTTTCGGCTGTCACGAGGCCCGGTACCCAGATGATGCCTTCACCGTCCTCGAAGACAGGGATGGCGCCGCGGTCGCGAAGAGGGACCTTCGCGTCGATCATGATGTCGCTGAGCTTCTTTGTCCCCTTCATGCCGAACGGGACGATCCTGTCGCCGTCCCGCCTGGGCCTGATGCGGACAGGAAAAGAAACTCCCGCAAGGGAGGACGATCCCTCCATAGAGGGGAGCGGAGATACATCCGTCCTGCTGACGGTCCTGATAGATACGGTCATGTTCCAGCCGGGGAGGTCGAAATCCCCGTCGCCGGGAATGAGGATGCCGTCAGGAGGAATTTCGGGTCCGCCGGGGGTGGAGGGGGGTTCGAACCGGACCGAACCGTGTTCGATGGTCACGCGGATCCCGTGGGGGAGGGTCGTTTTTCTTCCGGAGCTTCCCGTACGGATGAGCCCGGTGACCGTGTCGAAATGGACCCTGCCGATGTCTCTGTAGACGCCGAACCTCTCCCTGAGGATCGAATCAACGAGCAGGTAGAGCCTGTAATCGGAGAAATCGCGGGCCGTGGACGCGTCGAAGGTTACGCTTCCGTCCGCGGCCGTGGCGGGAACGAACTTCCCGATCCCTTCATTCAGTGCGCTGAGTCCTTCGCGGGCGTTACCGGCAAGCCTGATGACCGCCTCATCGACAGCTGGATTGAAATCTCTCCTTAAAAGGGGCAGGAGCCTGTGCCGGATCCTGTTCCGGAGAAAGCTGATATCACTGTTGGAGCTGTCGATGGCGTAACCGATGCTCCGTGTCCTGCAGTACATCTTCAACTCGTCTCCCGTGCAGCACATCACCGGCCTGATCAGCGATCCCCGGCGCACCGGCATCCCGGCCAGCCCCCGGATCCCTGTTCCCCTGATGATGTGATGAAGGACCGTTTCGACCTGATCGTCGCTGTTGTGCCCCAGTGCGACAGTGCCGAATCTCTCGAGAAACTCGTACCTCGCTTCGCGTGCCGCTTCTTCGAGCCCGATCTTTCCCTGCTTCGCCAGGGCCGGGACGTCTTTCTCTCCGGTGAACAGCGGGATGCCGAGGCGCCCGCACCATCTCTCGACGATGCGCCGCTCCCGCAGCGTTCCTTTTCTGATGCGATGATCGAGGTATGCCGCCGACAGGGTGAACCCCAGCGGGGAGGAGAGTTTGTGGAGTATCGACAGCATGGCCATCGAGTCGGGTCCGCCCGAGACAGCCGCCGTGATCTGGTCGCCGCGGTTGATGAGCCTGTTTTCCTTGATCCAGTCTATGACCTTGTCTGTGCAATTCATGGGGTTTCCGCTGATGATAGAAGCCGGAAAGAACTGGTGGCGGTGCAGGGACTTGAACCCCGGACACGCGGATTATGATTCCGCTGCTCTAACCAACTGAGCTACACCGCCACGCACCAATGTATAGTATAAAAAAGCGCCGTCATGTCAAGCGAAAATGGAATAGCGGATGGCGAAACATACTGAAAATACTGGCAGTTCCGGGATTGCGGAAGAACACATCCGAGCCTTATATTACTTGCCCGGCCGATGCCCGTTTGCTATAGATACTTCGTGCAACCGGAAGGAATATGGACGTGAAAGTGCTGACCGAAAGGGATGCTCCGCGGGGAAACCTCGATAACAGGCTGATCGTCGTTCTCGGCTACGGCAACCAGGGGAGGCCGCAGGCTCTGAACCTCCGCGACAGTGGATACAACGTAGCTGTGGCGGCAAGGCCCGGGAGATCGGCGTGGAAAACGGCGGAGAGTGACGGATTCGAGGTCATGGATGCCCGCAGGGGGGCCGCTGAGGCGCAGATCCTCATGTGTCTTCTCCCCGACGAGGTGCAGGGGCAGGTCTATAATGACGATATCGCTCCCAATCTGCGGCACGGTTCGGCGATCTGTTTCGCGCACGGCTTCGCGGTCACGTTCGGACAGATAGATACTGTATTCTACGACCTGATCCTGGTGGCACCGAAAGGACAGGGAGGCGCCCTGCGGTCGGCATATCTCGAAAGGTCCGGTCTTCCGTGCCTCGTGGCGGTAGAGCATGACCTTTCCGGCGGGGCCCGCCGGATCGCGCTGGGCATAGCGAAAGGACTCGGCTGCCTGAGGGTCGGCGCTTTCGAGACGACCTTCCGTGAGGAAGCGCTCAGCGACCTTTTCGGCGAGCAGGCGATACTCGTCGGAGGGGTGCCAGCGCTGATAAAGGAAGCTTTCGATATTCTCGTGGAGAAGGGATTCAATCCCGAGATCGCCTATTTCGAATGCATGCACGAGTTGAAGATAATTGTCGATCTTTTCACCGTGCATGGTATCGCGGGGATGAGGGAAATGATCAGCGGAACGGCTGCCTACGGAGGACTGAAATACGGCGAAAAGCTCGTGACACCCGGGACAGCCGGCGAGATGAGAAAGATGTTCGACAGGATAGAGAGTGGAGAGTTCGCCCGCGAATGGCTGGAGGAAACAGCTGGAGGGAAGCAGGAACTCAGGGCGATGATCGAGAAGGAAAAGGATCTGAAGATAGAAGAAGCCGGCCGGGATGTAAGGAAGCTCTTCGTCCGGCGACTGCTTCATAAGAAAGATGGAGGCCCGAAATGAGACTCGCTTGTAGATCAGCAGTGATAGTCCTTCTTTCCGCGGTGCTGGTCCTGTCGGCCGGTTGCGGAGGCGATAAGAAGGAAGATACATCCGCGGACAGTGAGGAGTTCAGGGTGCCGGACTCGCTTCTTTCGCCGATAGAAGCGTATAACCTCGCCGTTGATGAATATCATCCGGTAAACGGCGGAATAATGGCGAACAACGATGTCGAGCTTCGCTATCCTGCGCGTGATATAGCCCGTTTCATTGCCACCAGGTCCTTCGGCGAGATACTCAAAGGATACAAGCGTGTCAAAGAGGATATTGGCAGGCCGGCCAGCGGGAAGGTCGTTATTGTCGGGGCCCTGGATCTTCCCGAATACGCAGTCATGACCCGCAAGGAATGGTGGTACTACGCTTGGATCAAAGGAGACACGATCTATAGCGAACCACTCGATATATTGTTGAAACGATGGGATCCGATCACAGGGAAGACGCTCTCGGAGATAGGATTTACTCAGAGGTTTGCGCAGATGGCTCTCGCCAGGCTTTCCGGAGGAAAGATTCCCGTGTGGATGAAGGAAGCAGCCGCATCTTACGTGGCGGATGAGAGACCCATCCTGCGGATGCAGATCAACCAGTTCTCCGACATCCTGCCGGGATTCTCTCCGCCGCTCGACGAACTCGAGGTTCATATCCTCACTGGAACCGACATGTCTATGTCCCGGCTGTCGTACTTCTTCGTCTACAGGATGTTCGAGAATCTCCTCGCAAACTTCGAGTTCGCGAACGTCATCGGATTCGCCCGGCTTCTCGGCGAGGGTGCGACTCTCGATGAGGCGGCGATTACGGAATTCGGTATGAGTTACCGTGATATGATCCTGTCAGTCAGGCCGGTCGATATACTGGACGGCGCGGGCCCGCTGCCTGAACCGGAAGTGAAGGAAGGACATCAGCACGATCATGACCACTGACAGCAGTGAAAACACGATCAGAGTAAGGTTCGCTCCGAGTCCGACCGGACATCTTCATGTCGGGGGGGCAAGGACGGCCCTTTACAACTGGCTGTACGCCAGAAAGACAGGCGGCGTATTCGTGCTCCGCATAGAGGATACCGACGCCCAGCGCTCGACACGTGAATCATACGAGGGAATACTCAGGGGGATGCGCTGGCTCGGACTCGACTGGGACGAGGGGCCCGACATGGGCGGCGAATACGGACCGTACATACAGTCTGCCAGGGGCGTTCTCTACCATACCGACGCCACGAGGCTGATAGAAGACGGCAAGGCGTATCATTGCTTCTGCACAACGGAGAGGCTTGAAGAACTCAAGCTCGAGCAGAAAGAAAAGAAGCTCCCGATAAGGTACGACGGCCTGTGCCGCGGTCTTTCAGTCGAGGAGGCGGACGAGAAGATCAAGGCCGGCGATCCGCACATCCTCCGTTTCAGGATGCCGGAAGAGGGAGAGGCGAGGTTCAGGGACATCGTCAGGGGCGATTTCAAGATAGCCAACACCGAACTTGACGACTTTGTGCTGATAAAGTCAGACGGGCTTCCCACATACAATTTCGCTGTTGTCGTCGACGACGCGAGGATGAAGATCAGCCACGTGATCAGGGGGGATGACCACATCTCCAATACGCCCCGGCAGGTCCACATATACCTTGCGCTGGGTTATAAGGTGCCGAAGTTCGCGCACCTGCCGATGATCCTGGGTGGGGACAGGGCGAGGCTGAGCAAGAGACATGGCGCGGTATCGATCGACTGGTACGCTGACCAGCAGTATCTACCCGACGCGATGGTCAACTATCTCGCTCTGCTCGGGTGGTCATTCGATGACCGGCAGGAACTCTTCTCGCGAAAGGCGCTGATAGACAAGTTCTCGCTGAAGAAGGTATCGAAGAATCCTGCGATGTTCGACAACGACAAGATGGAATACATCAACGCAGAGCACTTCAAGAAGCTGACGCCGGCGCAGAAGGTCATGCACGTATATCATGTCCTGAAGGACGAAGGATACATCCCCGGCGATTTCCACGTCGATCTCGAGAAACCGGTCGGTCTGAAGCTTGTCCCGGGTACTGAGCCGCTGACCGGCAACGGCGAAAAGTCCGGGGGAGACGAACTTGGTCGCCTTTTTCTCATCGTCTCAGCGCTGGGGAACAGGTTGAAGCTTCTCAAGGACGCACCAGGTCATATCGGGTATTTCTTCAAGGATGACTATGAAGTGGACGACAACGCCGTCGAGACACATCTGACTCGAAGAGAGGTGCCCGGGCGCCTCGAAAAACTCGCCGACACGCTTGCGGGACTGAACTATTTTGACAGGGAGAGAGTGGAAGAGGCAGTCAGGGCCCTGGCCGACGAGTTGGAGATCGAGGCGGGCGAACTGATCCATCCTGGCCGTGTCGCTCTCACTGGAGGCACAGTGTCTCCCGATATCTTCCAGGTCATAGTCCTCCTGGGCAAGGAAAAGACGGTCGAGCGCCTGAGGAAAGCGGCCGAAATCGCTAAACAGTGATTTTTTTGACAAAGGATATTGCGCAAGCACATCAAATATTGTAGCTTGTCTTGTACTTTCTGGAGAGTCGTCCAACGGTAGGACAGCTGACTCTGGATCAGCCGATGGGGGTTCGAGTCCTCCCTCTCCAGCCATTTTATATTCAGGCCCCTTAGTCTAGTGGTCAGGACGCATGGTTCTCAGCCATGAATCAGGGGTTCGACTCCCCTAGGGGCTACCAGATAGAAGAACCGGCTACCGTAATGACAGCCGGTTCTTCGCTTGACCGGGCCGTAAGCGGCGGACCGCCGCTCTATCTGAAGGGGTTTCAGCCGAAACCTCCCGACGGAGAGCATCCGGTCACTGAACTGGCGAAGAGAGAGAACTCCCTCTCGACATCGTCACTGTCGCAATCGGGGCAGGGAACCTTCTGCGAGGAGTTCATCACGAGCTCCTCGAAGCGTTTCCCGCACGTGGTACATCTATATTCGTATATCGGCATCTATTCTCCCCCGCTGTCCTTTTCTTCCTTCTTCTCTTTATCCTCATACCGGCCCCCGGTATCGCATGTCCCGCCCATTCAGGTGGGAACGCCCATACGGGGCAGCACTATCCTCATGATCACGATCCAGACGCCCACAAACAGCAACAGCTTCAGGATCTCACTCATTCATCATACTCCCTTTATTACAGTCGCCAGCTTCTCGCGGACCAGCGCTCCGGTCTCGGCGAGGGCCTCGTTTCCGACCACGCTCATCGCAGACATCGGATCGATGGCGGATACTTCCACGCTGCCATCCTTCGTTTCGCGTACTATGACATTGCAGGGAAGCAACAGGCCCACCCTGTCCTCAGCCTTGAGTGTCTCGTATGCGAGCGCCGGGTTGCACGCGCCGAGCACCCTGTAGCGGGCGAAATCGACGTCGAGCTTTTCCCTGAGCACTGCCTTGAAATCTATGTCGGTCAATACGCCGAACCCTTCCTTCTTCAATTCCTCGATCGTTCTCGAGACCGCGTCATCGAAAGCAAGGTCGACTGTCTTCGATATATGATAACTCATTCCGAATCTCCTCCGGCCACCGGTCCGCCGGCAGGGGGAATACCGGTTCCCCCCGCCGACTGCCGGGGATAAAAACTGCGCAGCGCGTCCAGTCGATCTGTTGTCGTGTCTTCGATCGATCTGCAGACCATTCGACAAATATCCTCGGGAAGAGTGCTGGTAAGGCTGTAGAAGATCTTCCTGTGATCCCGCCGGGTACTGACCAGTTCGTGCCGTCGCAGTATGCTCAGATGCTTCGAAACGCAGGCCTGGCCGTAGCCTGTCTCATCTACGATGCATGAAACGTTCTTTTCGCCATCGCAGAGGCAGTGGATTATGGCGAGCCTCGCCGGGTCCGACATAGCCCTTAGCCTGCCTGCTATCTCGCCGAACGTCCCGTTATCGTTTTTCGCGGCCAAGTCTAATCCTTTCATATTCTCATATATGAATATATCAATATGATAAGAAAGTCAAGGGGTTAATCGGGGAGAGATTCAGATGCGGACCTTTTTCCAGCCTCCCTCGCGGAACTTCCAGGCCATCATGAGGGAGAAGACGATCATATAGAGGTAGAGACCGAGCCACGCAATGGTCATGCCCGCCCCGGAATGCACCACGGCCAGCCAGGAGAAGGGGATCATCACTATCCATACGCAGATCATCTCACAGATCATCACGTACATCGTGCTGCCCGCTCCCTGAAGCGTCCGTGAGAGCACGATGCCGACACCGTCGATAAGCTGGAACGCTCCGAGCAATCTGAACGCGTTGACCCCGAGTTCTATCGTCTCGGGAGAATCGGAGAAGATGCCCATTATCTGGCGGGGAAAGAACATGAAGAGGGTGCCTGTTATTCCCATCAGTACCGAGCCGATCACCGCCGATCTCCACCCGTAGCTCGCCGCGAGTGATCTCTTTCCCTCTCCGAGGCTTCTGCCGACAAGTGTAGCCGAGGCTACTCCGACCGACATCCCGATCATGAACGAGAGGTTGAAAGCCTTGAATATGATGTTGCTGATCGCCAGTTCCTTTACCCCGATCCTTCCGATGAAGCTGAGGAATACGAGGAACCCGACGATCGACACGCTCTGCACGGCCCTCGGCGCGGAGATGCGGACGATCGTGCGTATGATCTCCGACGAGAGCAGTCCTGCGCCCCGGCGGGCTATCCCGGCGATGATCCGCCAGTAGACGAGGACCAGGTAGAGGATCAGGCCGATCGCCGTGGAGATCACGGAGGCGATTGCCGCTCCCCTTACCTCGAGCCGGGGGAATCCGAGTTTTCCGAATATCAGGACCGAGTTGAGCAGAATGTTGAGCAGGTTGACGATTATCGATACCGTCATGTCGATTCTGACCCTGGCCACCCCGAAAACGAATCCCCTCAGGGTGAATATCATAACCATCGTAAAGAGGCCGAGAAACCTGATCTCGAGATAGGGGACCCCCGTGGCGACGACGCCGGAGTCGCCGGAAAGAAGGGAGAATATCCGGGGGGTGAAGAAGTATCCCGCGGCCGAGGCGGCGAGTCCGACGGCGAAAGCGAGCAGCAGGGAGTTCGCCACGATACGCGGAAACTCCTCTGGGCGGTTCTCGCCGAGCCGCCGCGAAGTAAGCGCCTGCGTGCCTATGTTGAGAGCGCCGAATACGAGGACCGCAACGAGTATGAAGAAGGAGCCGAGACCGACCGCGGCGAGGGAGACATCACCGAGCCGCCCGACCATCGCGGTATCGACGATATTCAGCGTCGTATGGGAGATCATTCCGGCTATGACGGGGAGGGCAAGCCGCACTATCTCCCTGTTCATGTCGGATCCGGTCTTCATTATCGCCTTTACGGTCAAGGTCTGTTTCAGAGAGCAGGAGTGACGAATATAGGCGAATCGCCGTATTCGTTCAACGGAGAAGCTGTGATGAGGCTATCTGTGGATCTTCTTTATGCTGCCCCAGTTCGAGTACTCGGTGCCGAGAAGGGTAGGAAACTCAATCGAGTAGAGCTGGATCTCATCGGTGGTCATGGTTATGAGTCTGACCTTGTGTCCCGATTCGTAGAGCCCCAGCTTGTCGCTCCCGGCGACAAAGTGTTCGCAGCCTCACCCGACGAATCCGGACCCGGTGAAATTGAAATCGATGATCTGGAAGGAATGGGATATATCGCCGGTAATCTCCATTCTCAGGTGGAATTCGATCCCCATCGTTCCTTTCACCATGATGCTCGAGGAGTGCACGCCGAATCCGAGAAGGTCGAAATGGTACTCGAGCCACTCACCTTCGTGATCGAGGCCGTGCAGCCAGCCGTATGAGTCGACCGTGATCGGACGGTCCGCTATATCGTTTGCGGCGGTATAGCTCGACGCGGCGATAAACACATCCTCCGCCGATGCAGGCGGATAGGCGGCCATTACGATGAGTGCGATTCCCGAAAGGAGTATTCTTATTGTTCTCATTTTATGACTTTAACAGAACGTGCAGCGGTTTGTCACCGCTCATCGAGCGTCTTTATGCTGCCCCATGAATGAAGTTCACTTGATGTAAGAACGGGCAGTGTGAAGGAGTATACCCACAGTTCTCCCTCCGAAGAGGTTGTCAGCCTCGCTTTGTACAAGGGCCTGTACATCCCGAGGATATCCCCGCCGACCGAAAGGATGTTGCAACTGCAGCTGCCGAAGCCGGCGCCGGTGAAATCAAACGGGATCACCTGCTCTTCGCCGGTCCCTCCGTCTGTGACGGTCAGCTCGAGGTGGTACTGGACGCCGTCCGCGCCGCGCACGGCTATCCGGATCTCGTAAGTGCCGAGTGACTGCGGTTCGATATCGTACTCGACCCACTCGCCGGGATAATCGAGTCCGATCATCCATCCCAGGAGGTTCGAACCGATGGGATCGCCTCCGATCTCGAGGCTGTCCGTATATTCACTGGCCAGGATGAGGATGTCCTGGGACGAGGCCGTACCGGCAAAGGCGAACGAGAGCGCCAGAAGTGTGATTGCTGTTGCGATCCTGCGGTTCATCTCCCGGTCTCCTG